>Ga0187866_1002255_pt1 | contig 16357 bp, 9 predicted proteins | sample June2016WEW_11_1_3_FD_133013 | JGI IMG/M metagenome (GOLD analysis project Ga0187866, IMG submission 133013) | Peatland microbial communities from SPRUCE experiment site at the Marcell Experimental Forest, Minnesota, USA - June2016WEW_11_150 | ecosystem: Environmental > Terrestrial > Soil >...
ATATTGGCCTAAAGGATAAGCTGTTTATTTTCAAAAACATATTGGCTATACGACAATCTGTGGGTTTATGCCCCTTTATTTTCAATAAGATCTTGGGAGCAACCTTCATTTTTAACATCTCTTTGGGTGCGGGCTCCCTGTTTGATTTTCATCAACAAATTGGTGGTCCGCCGCACCTGTCGCAGGCTCGGCTCTTCCATCCTCATCATCAGCGCCGTGTGTGGGAGCGGCCCCCGAGGTACGCTCTCCCAAAACGATCCTAGCCCTCTCCCAGGGGAGAGGGTCCCCGAGGCACGAGGGGAGGTGAGGGGTTCCCTCGCCCATGCAGCACGCCCCGCCCGCGTGACCGAGCCGCCTTCGCCCCCAGTGCTCACCCTTATAGACTAGTTCCGCACGCCGGGGGTATGTCAATAGGGGTTAATATGATTTTTCCTGCCGGTAGGAAAAATCTTAAAGGACGGTGTCTAATTGTCCGAAATCGTTCTCGCCCGCAAGCAAGTTTAGCGCGGACCATCTGCGCTTGCTTATTCCCCTCCTGGTTCAGGAGGGGCCCAGGGGGTGGTCGAGCAATCGTAGCGCGGACCCCCGCCGTGTGAGGTCCGCAGCATTTCGCGCCCGCCGAGAATGTCCACCGTCCGACAGAGACTATTCGTGCTTGGCCCGCCCCCGGCTAAAGTGCTAGTATTGCTTCCAACGTTATGAGCGGTCACAATCTCATAACTCCCACGCATCGCTCCATTCGCAGGTACTACGAAAGCGTCGCAGCCCTGCGGGGCCAGGGTGTGCTAAACGAGATGAGCGTGCGTTCGCCCTTCGAGTCCCTGCTTCAGGAGACCGCCAGGCTCAAGGACTGGACATTCATTGCCGAGCTCTCCGGGAAGTCCGGCGGCGCTCTCATTCGTCCCGACGGCACTTTGCGCGACCGCAACAGCCTGCCGCGCGGCTATTGGGAAGCCAAAGACACTCAGGACGATCTCGACACGGAAATCAAAAAGAAGATCGCACGCGGCTACCCGCTCTCCAACATTATCTTTGAGGACACCCAAGCCGGCGTCCTGTTTCAGAGCAAGCAGAAGATCAATGGGCCTTATACTCTCGGCAACCCGAAGGAACTGGTAGAGCTGCTCAACCAGTTCTTCTCCTACACCGAGCCGGACATCGAAGGGTTCGAAGAAGCGGTTGACGAATTCAAGGAGCGTGTTCCCGACCTCGCCGGCGGCCTGGTGGAGAAGATCCAGCAAGCCCACAAGGACAATCCCCGATTCCAGTCCGCCTTCGAAAAGTTCTTTGATTTGTGCCGCAGCGCGCTGAATCCGAACATCCGCGTCGAGGCCGTGAATGAGATGCTGGTCCAGCACCTGCTCACCGAGCGCCTCTTCCGGACCGTCTTCAATAACCCGGAGTTCGTGAAGCGCAACGTCATTGCGGCGGAAGTGGAGCGCGTGATCGACGCCCTGGTGAGCCACAGCTTTGACCGCACCGAGTACCTGAAGAGCCTGGATCGTTTCTATCTGGCCATCGAAAGCGCCGCCCGCACCCTGCCCGACTTCGGCGAAAAGCAGCACTTCCTGAACACCGTTTACGAGCGCTTCTTCCAGGGCTATTCGGTGAAGGTGGCCGACACGCATGGCATCGTCTATACGCCGCAGGAAATCGTCAATTTCATGTGCGCGAGCGTGGCCGAGGTCTTGGAAAAGGAATTTGGGAAGAGCCTTTCTAGCCCCGACGTCTTCATCATCGACCCGTGCACAGGCACCGGGAACTTCATCGTGAACCTGCTGCGCCGCATGTCCGGCCGGGGCCTCCCGCGTATGTACCGCGAACAACTTTTCGCGAACGAAGTGATGCTGCTGCCCTATTACATTGCCGCGCTCAACATCGAACACGCCTACTTTGAGTTGACCGGCACTTATGAGCCCTTCGAGGGATTGTGCTTTGTGGATACGCTCGACTTAGCAGAACGTCAACAGCTTCACATGTACATGACGGAGAAGAACGCGGAGCGGGTCGAGCGCCAACGCCGCACGCCGATCACGGTAGTCATCGGTAACCCGCCGTACAACATGAATCAGCAGAACGAAAACGATAACAACAAGAACCGCAAGTACGAGGTCATTGACCGGCGGGTGGCCGAGACCTATGCGAAGGATTCTAAGGCCAGTAGCAAGACCGCGCTCTCTGACCCGTATGTGAAGTTCTTCCGCTGGGCCACGGATCGCTTGCAAGGCCGGGACGGCATCGTGGCTTTCGTATCGAACAACAGCTTCGTTGACCAGCACGCCTTCGATGGAATGCGAAAGGACCTGCTCGGCGACTTCACCAACCTCTACCATTTGGACCTGCATGGGAACGTCAGGCGCAATCCCAAGCTAAGCGGGACGACTCACAACGTCTTTGGTATCCAAGTGGGTGTCGGCATCACGGTGGCGGTGCGGAAACGAGGTACAGCCAACCCGGCGTTGAGCTATCACCGCGTGCCCGAAGATTGGCGCAAGGAGCAAAAGCTGCAACAACTCACCTCGCTGTGTTCCGTTTCGGGAGTCGCGTGGCAACCCCTTAAGCCGGATACCTCCGGTAACTGGCTAGTGCCAGAGCACGCGGCAGAATTCGAAGCCCTTGTTCCGCTCGGCAGCAAGGCTTCAAAAGCGGCGGATTCAGCAAGCCCTCAGACGGTATTCAAGGTCTTTTCTGGTGGTGTAAAGACAAACCGCGACGAGGTTGCGTACGATTTCGACAAAGACGTTCTCCTTGAGCGGGTTCGGCGGTTCATCGAGGACTACAATGGCGAGGTAGATCGGTACAAGCGCTCTGGCGGAAAGCAACCCGTTGATGAATTCGTGCGCTACGACAAGATCAAATGGAGCGGCAGCCTGAAGCTGAACCTCGGACGCGGCGCGTACGCGACGTTTGACGAAAGTAGAGTTCGAATCGCCCTGTATCGCCCTTTTTGCAGGCGCTATCTGTTCTTCGACAGGTTTGTAAACGAACGCGTTTACGTCATGCCCTCGATCTTCCCTACGCCTGCCGCCGAGAGGGAGAACCGCATTATCATCACCAGCGATTTGGCGTTCCGGTCGCCGACGGTCAGCGTGTTAGTCGCAGGAACGCTCGCAGATTTGCACCTATGTGCTGCCGTGGACGCCCACCAGTGCTTTCCGTTCTACCTCTACGACGAAGACGGGACGAACCGCCGCGAAAACATCACCGACTGGGCGCTGGAGCATTTCCGCAAGCATTACAACGACGAGAAAATCAGCAAGTGGGACACCTTCTATTACGTTTACGCCGTCCTCCATCATCCCGAATACCGCGCGAAATACGCCGAGAACCTAAAGCGCGAGCTGCCGCGCATTCCGCTCGTGGGCCGTGTCATTCTGAGGAGCGAAGCGACGAAGAATCCCGGCAGTGCAGAGAACGCAAATACAGGGATTCTTCGCACAGTTTACCCTGAGCGAAATGAAAAAGATCCTTCGGCTTCGCCTCAGGATGACAGCGAACGGGCTCAGAATGGCAGTGCCGGGGAACCTCAGCACGACACGGACGTGTTTTGGGCTTTCGCCAAAGCCGGGAAGGAACTGGCCCGGCTGCACATCGAATACGAGAAGCTTGAACCCTACAAGGTGAAATTCCTTGAGAACAAAGACCTGCCGCTCTCCTATCGCGTCGAGGATAAAATGCGGCTCTCAAAAGACCACCGCTCACTCAAGGTGAACGATTCGCTGACGCTCGGCGGCATCCCACCTGAAGCCTTTGAATACCGCCTGGGCAATCGGAGCGCGCTCGAATGGGTGATTGACCAGTACCAAGTGACGGAAGACAAGCACAGCGGCATCCGCTCCGACCCCAACCGCCCCGACGACCCCGAATACATCGTGCGCCTCGTGGGCCAGGTCATTCGCGTGAGCCTTGAGACCGTCAAGCTTGTCAGATCCTTGCCCGCCCACGCGGGTGGCCGGGTGACGTAGCTCTCACGTGTGGCCAGTGGGAGGATACGAAGCGAGATTGGAGAGCACGCGTAGTAAACTCAGAGAAAATGCCGACGGTCAGGAAACATCTGAATGTGGCTGCCCGCCGCCCGTTTTTCTTAGGAGGTGTCCATGTCTATTTACGACAAGCGAACCGACGAGGTCTCCACAGCAGACTTGCAGGAGCTCCTAGCAGAATCCGCGGTTGAGAACCTTAGGCTCGAATTCAAATCCAAGGACGTGGACAAGGTTGAGGCGCTGAAGAAAATAACATCCTTCGCGAACACGTTCGGTGGGTATATGGTAATCGGCGCAGAGGCGGACAAGAATGGCCGCATCGTCGGCCTTCCTGGAGTTGGCCGAATCAACGGCTTCAAGCAGAGAATGATAGATTGGGCTTACCGCGGGACGTTCCCTCCTGTCCTCCTCTTTGTATCGGACGCCATTCCTAGCCCAGAGGATGCCATGAAGGTTTGTTATGTTGTTTTCGTAGCTGAGAGCGAGGAGGCTCCGCACTTCATCAATGGCCGAAAGGGTGCCTATGTGCGGACGGATGAGTTCAGCCAGCGCTTTGATTCGCAACTCGCCACATACGAAGAGATCGAGCATCTTGCGAAGCGTCGAGCTGTTACCGTTACGCGCCGCGACAGGCTTATCAAACGTGCTAGAGTGCGGCTCGGCACCTTCCTTGAGAGCATTGCGAAGCCGTCTGTTGCAAGACCGGTCTTGACCCTTTCGATATGCCCGCTCTTTCCCTCCAAATCACTCACACCGCACGCCAAACTTCTAGATAAGCTCGGCCGTTGCAGAATACCCTGGCGTTCAACCGTATTCCCGCTTGGCTCGATTCCGATTAGTCAGCACGAGAGCGCAATTATCCTTGGAGTAAGCGAGGAAAGGCCATCACTCGTGGAAGGGAACACATGGGGTCTATTGTTCTACGCCCATAGCGTGCACGGGGAGCTTGGTGGAACTCAAGGGATACATCTCTGGCAGACCCTGGGATGTATCTTGGTGACTTTGGAGCACGCGAAGGTTATGTATCAGCAACTCGGGTTTGAGGGAACGCTCCTCATCCGTACGAGGCTTGAGCCGGTTCGTGGATTACCGCTCCTATTCTCTGAAGCCAATGACTGGCCGAAATCACCGCTAGATGATAGCGTTGAAGTCGATGTCATCAGCCCGTCAGATCGCCTCAAGGCTGAGCGCGACACTCTCGCCATTGAAATTATCCGATTGCTGATGTTCGCGCTAAATTGGCCCGAAATGGCTGTTAACGAAGGAGCTCTCCATTCACTCCTGAAAAATGGGTACCAATACAACTCCTGGTCCTGGCAGCAAACAACCTGATTTGTGTAACCATCCTCCCTGTGCCCTGCATTACACTGCGTGGCCCCATGGTCTTTGCCCGCGGCATTTCGCGCCCGCCAGCGCTCGCCGGTGCGGTTCGCTATAGCTTCCCTGGCGGGCAACATGGGTAGGGCCGACTCTGCCAGCTCAACCACCCCCTGCCCCCCTCCTGAACCAGGAGGGGAATAAGCGTGACGAGGCAAAATCGCTATCCCCTCGCAGTTTGGGTGTTCTCCAACAAACCGGAAGGGCTTGGTGACGAGCGGCGGGCTGCGACCGCATCGTCTTCGGCGTCATCAGTCAGTTGAACCGCTCCTGGGAGAGAAAACCCCTCAAGGAATTTACACAAAATGCTTGACGCTACCTCGATTGAGGTTCTTGCCCGGGTGCGGTGACGGGTGTACAATGTTGGGTGGGGTTAAAGAAGTGAAGCGTTGGGTTTATCCTCTGGTCGCGGTCTTCCTGTTGCAGCTTTCCGGGCTGCGGGCGCTGTGTGTGCCCAGTCCCGGAAGACCCCACGCCTGCTGCCCCGCCGGCGAAAAGCCCACGCTCCCCAATCGGTCTTCGTTGCCGGATTGTTGCCTGATTTCCTTCTTGAATTACCAGGGTTCCATTACGGAGGTCCGGGGCTCTGACCACCGCTCTGACCTGACCGCCGTGCTCGGGAGGGTGTTCGTGCCCTCCGCAGTGCCGCCGGACATTTCCCATGCGCCCGTGCGGCAGGGCGCATTGCCAACGATCTCTCCTCCTCTAAGTCCGCTTCTGCAAACTTGCCTGCTCCTGATCTGAGACTCTCCTCTCGACCTTAAGCCCAATGTGTCGGTCCCCGCGCGCGGGGAGCCCGGCGGTTGTCTTCATTTCCGCAACACGTCGGCCCGGTCATAGCTCTTGGCCGGGATGGAGAGTTGCTTATGAATCGGAAGATAGTGTTCCTCGTTGTGTATTTCTCGTTCGCGCCCATCCAGGCTTTTGCTCAGGCGGCGAAACCGACTGCGCCTCCCGAGGGCGCTGCTCCGGCTAGTTTGTCCAAGCTCGTCCAGGAAGCCATAGAGCGAAATCCGGAAATCTTGGCCGCGCGCCGCGCGGTGGATGCCAAGCGCGCGCGAATCCCTCAAGCCGGCGCTTGGCCCGACCCCACGGTCTCATTGAGCTACGCGGGCAACGTGCTGCCGCCATTTACGGTGATGGGAGGCGACCCCTCCAGCGCACGCCAAATCATGGCCGAGCAAACGATTCCCTATCCGGGCAAGACGCGCCTGCGCACGGAAATCGCCACGCGTGATGTTGACGCCGAGGCGCTGGCCTATGAGGCTGCCGCGCGGCGCGCGGCGGCGGAGGTGAAGCAGGCGTACTTCGACCTTTACTATGTTGACCAGAGCCTCGCGACCTTGCAGAAGGATCGGGAGCTTCTCCAGAACTTCGAGAAGGTCGCAGAAATCCGTTATTCCGTCGGCAAGACGGCGCAGCAGGATGTTCTGCGGGCACAAGTTGAGCTGTCGCGGCTCGCCGAGCGCGAGACTCTGCTCGACCAGCAGCGGCGCACCCTGGAGGCGCAACTCAACAGCCTGCGTAACCTTCCCGTTGACTCGTCTCTCGGCGCAGTCACTGGGGTCAGGTCCAGTGCGGTTGTCTATAACGTGGACGAATTTCAGGCGGCCGCGCAGGCGAACTACCCAGTACTCAAGCAGCGCCGGACCGTCGTGGACGAAAACCGGCTGTCCGTGGAGCTGGCTCGCAAGGACGTTCGCCCCGATTTCAGTGTGGGTTACACCTACATGCAGCGTGATGGCATGCCCGACATGTATGGGATCACTCTTTCCACCTCCCTGCCGCTTTTCCGCCATCGGAAGCAGGACATGGCCATTGCCGAGGCTGCGGCCAACCTGGAATCCGCCCGCCAGATGGAAGCGAGCGAACTCACCTTGCTTCGCTACCGGGTGAAGCAGGACTTCCTGGAGGTCGAGGCTTCCGACCGACTCGGGCAGCTTTACTCCCAAGGAATCGTCCCGCAGTCGTCGCTCACTCTCGAATCCTCAATTTCCAGCTACGAAACGGGCGCCGTGGATTTCCTGAACGTGCTCAGCAACTTCCTCGCGGTGCTCGACTCCGAACTCGCTTATCACCAGCAAGTGGCGAATCACGAAAAGGCGCTGGCGCGCCTGGAAGAAGAGACCGGATTGAATTTGATCCCGTAAGGAGAAGTGCATTATGAGTCGAAGAAAAAGCAGGATAGCAGGTTTGATCGGCGCTGCCCTTTTGGCAGCACTCGTTGCTGCGACGTTGCTGGGAAGTGAACCCGGCTCGCGCTTCAGCTCCCTGCGTCGCCGCGCTACAGCACTCTTCGAGCCTCCGCAGAAGGCAGCCGCTGCGGACCAGTCGAAGCCCGCAGAGCCAAAGATTCTCTACTACCAAGATCCCATGCACCCCTGGTATCACTCGGATAAACCCGGGATCGCGCCGGACTGCGGCATGAAGCTCGTGCCGGTTTACGCCTCCGAGGTCATGGCGCCATCGCTTGTGCCGGGAAGCGTCGAGATCAGCCCTGCGCGGCAGCAACTGATGGGAGTCACCACAGCCAAGGCCGAGTACCGCGCGCTCGACAAAACCCTGCGCACCGTGGGTCAGGTGGCCATGGACGAAACACGTCTGGTGAACGTCCACGTGAAGGTCAACGGTTGGATCCAAAAGGTCTTTGTGGATTCCACCTGGCAGCAAGTGAAGAAGGGCGAGCCCCTCTTCACTCTTTACAGCCCCGACTTGCTGGCCACGGAGCAGGAATATCTGCTGGCGCTTCGCGCGCGCGACTCGCTGGCGCAGAGCACCTTCCCGGAAGTCGCGAGGGGCGGCGCAACGCTCCTCGAAGCCACACGACGGCGTCTTGAACTTTGGGATTTGACCGACGGCCAGATTCATCAACTGGAGCTCGAGGGCAAGCCGCAACATGACATCACCTTCTATGCGCCTGCCGACGGCTATGTACTGGAGCGCAAGGCTTATCCGAATCAATACGTCACTCCCGAGATGGAGATTTACAAACTGGTGGACCTCAGCACGATCTGGGTGCAGGGAGACATCTACGAATCAGAGGCTCCCGACGTGAGCTTGGGAGAGCAAGCTGTCCTCACGAGCGAGGCGCTCCCGAACGTCGCAATGCGTGGGAGGCTCAGTTTTATCTACCCGGACGTCAAGCCGGACACGCGCACCCTCACCGTCCGCATGGAGTTTCCGAACCCCGCTCTGAGGCTCAAGCCTGGGATGTTCGTAAACGTGGAACTGCATCGCGGCCTCGGACGGCGCTTGACCGTGCCTGTCGATGCCGTGCTCGACTCGGGCGAGCATCAGCGCGTGTTTGTCGATCGGGGCAACGGCGTCTTTGAGCCGCGAGAAGTGAAGGTCGGCGCGCGTGCGGGGGACTATGCCGTCATCCTCAGCGGTCTCCGCACCGGCGAGCGTGTGGCGACGCGCGCGAACTTCCTGATTGATTCGGAGAGCAATCTTCGCGAGTCGATGGCGGGAATGCAGCCGGAGCAACCGGCCACCGGCGCCCACGCGGGTCACGGGGCACCAGCGTCGGCGGAGAAGGTCACGACGCCGGAGGCCACGCCACCCGCGGCGGTCCATCACCACTGAGTGAGGTGTCGCCGGCCCTCAGCTCGGCAGGGGGCTTTTTCGACTTTTCGACTTTTTCGACCTCTTCGACTTCTTCGACCGGTTGAAAAAGTTGAAAGAGTCGAAGGAGTGGAAGAAGTAGCCCGGACAGGAGCGCAAGCCATGATTCACCGCATCATTGATTTTTCGGCAAGAAACAAATTCCTGGTCTTCCTGGTGGTCGGAGTGGCAGTGGTCGCCGGGTGGTGGTCGCTCCAGAACGTGCCGCTTGACGCGATCCCCGATCTGTCCGACCCGCAGGTGATCATCTACTCGCGTTGGGACCGCAGCCCCGACATCATGGAAGATCAGGTCACCTATCCCATCATCACGGCGCTCCTGGGCGCGCCCCACGTCAAGGACATCCGCGGGTTCTCGGACTTTGGCTACTCCTACGTGTACATCATTTTCGACGAAGGCACCGACATCTACTGGGCGCGGTCGCGCACGCTGGAGTATCTCTCCAAGATCACCCCGCGGCTTCCTTCCGGCGTGCAAGTGGAATTGGGACCGGACGCCACCTCGATTGGTTGGGTCTTTCAATATGCGCTGGTGGATACCACCGGGCGACACAGCCTGGATTCGCTGCGCTCCTTCCAGGACTGGTACCTGCGCTATTACCTGGAAAGCGTTCCGGGCGTGGCGGAAGTCGCGCCCATCGGCGGCTTGGTGCGGCAGTATCAGATCCAGGTCGATCCCAACACGCTGGCGGCTTACAAGATTCCCTTGACGAAAGTTGTGGAGGCGGTTCGCCAGAGCAATAACGACGTAGGCGGGCGGCTGGTGGAGTTCTCCAGTCGCGAGTTCATGGTGCGCGGTCGTGGCTATGCGCGCTCGGTTGACGACCTCCGGCGGATTGTCGTGGGCGGTGACCTGCGCACGGGAACATCCATCACGGTCGGGGACATTGGCCAAGTGACGCTCGGGCCCGACATTCGCCGTGGCGTCGTGGACCTGGATGGCAAGGGCGACGTGGTGGGCGGAGTGGTCATCATGCGCTCCGGTGAAAACGCGCTACGAGTGATTGACCGCGTGAAGGCCAAGCTGGACCAAATCCAGCCCTCGCTGCCTCCCGGTGTGAAAATCGTTTCCACGTACGACCGCTCCGACCTCATTCTGCGCTCGATCGATACGCTGAAGCATACGCTCTTCGAAGAGATCGCAATCGTCAGCCTGGTGATCCTGGTTTTCCTCTGGCACATCCCTAGCGCCCTGATTCCGATATTGACCATCCCCATCACGGTTCTCATTTCATTCATCCCTATGAAGATGACTGGAGTGACTTCTAACATCATGTCGCTAGGAGGAATTGCCATTGCCATTGGCGCCATGGTGGATGCGGCTATCGTGGTGGTGGAGCAAACGCACAAGAAGCTGGAACTTTGGGAAGCGGGCGGGCGCCAGCGTGATTACCGCGAAGTCGTCATCGAGGCCATCAAGGAGGTCGGACCGGCGAGTTTCTTCTCGTTGCTGGTCATCGCGGTTTCGTTCATGCCTATCTTCGCGCTGGAAGCGCAAGAGGGACGACTCTTCAAGCCGCTGGCCTTCACGAAGAACTTCTGCATGGCCATCGCTGCCGTGCTGGCGATTACGCTCGATCCTGCCATGCGGCTGCTCTTTACGCATGCCGCGTCGTTCGACTTCCGCCCGCGCTTCCTGGCGCGCATGGTCAATGCCGTCCTGGTAGGGAAAATTCACAACGAAGAAAAACACCCCATAAGTCGCCTGCTCATCCGGTTGTATCGCCCGGTTGTGGATCTGGCCGTGCGCCTTCGCTGGGTGGTGATTGCCGCGGCCATTGCCGCCGTGGTGCTGACGGTTCCGGTCTTCGAGCGTCTGGGCTCGGAATTCATGCCACCGCTCAACGAAGGCACGTTGCTCTACATGCCCACCACGTTGCCGGGAATTTCCCTCGCCGAGGCGCAGCGGCTGCTCGAGATCCAGGACCGTGTGCTGAAGACCTTCCCGGAAGTCGAGCGCGTGTTCGGAAAAGCGGGCCGCGCGGAAACCTCCACCGACCCCGCGCCGCTTTCGATGATGGAAACCACCGTACTCTTGAAGCCGCAAGACCAGTGGCGAAAGAAGCCGCAGTGGTATTCGGACCGGGCGCCGGAGTGGCTGCAGAAGATTCTGCGTCACATCTGGCCCGACCGCATTTCGCAGGACGAGCTCGTCGATGAGATGGATCGGGCCCTGCGCATCCCCGGTACGACCAACGCCTGGACCATGCCCATTCGCAACCGCGTAGATATGCTCACCACGGGTGTGCGCACGCCGGTGGGCATCAAGGTGCTGGGCGCCGACATCAACAAAATCCAGCAGATTGGTGAAGAGATTGAACGCACGCTGGCGCACGTTCCGGGCACGCGCAGCGTTTACGCAGAGCGCGTGGGCGGCGGCTATTTCCTGGATTTCAATCTGAAGCGCGACGAGCTGGCGCGCTACGGCCTGACGGTGGACGACGTTGAGGCTTACATCATGTCGGCCGTTGGCGGGGAAAACGTCACCACCACCGTCGAAGGCCGTGAGCGTTATCCCGTCAACGTCCGGTACCTGCGCGACTACCGCAGCGACTTGGGCGCGCTCGAGCGCGTGCTGGTGGCGACACCTTCCGGAGCACAAATCCCCATTGGCCAGCTTGCCGACCTCCGTCTGGCGGAGGGGCCCAGCATGATTCGCGATGAGAATGGCCTGCTGAGCGGTTATGTTTACGTGGACGTCGCAGGGCGCGACTTGGGAAGTTATGTCGAGGAAGCTCAACGGTTGGTGCGCGACAAGGTGGAAAGGCATTTGCCCGCAGGCTACAGCCTGGGCTGGAGCGGCCAGTACGAATTCTTGCAGCGCATGCGCGAGCGGCTGAAACTGGTGGTGCCGATCACAATGTTTCTGGTTTTCATTTTGCTCTATCTCAACACGCGCTCGGTGGTAAAGACGCTTATTGTTTTCGCGGCCGTTCCGTTCTCGGCAGTCGGCGCCATCTGGCTGCTCCATTGGCTCGGGTACAACATGAGCATCGCCGTCTGGGTGGGCCTGATCGCCTTGCTGGGTGTGGATGCAGAAACCGGCGTCTTCATGCTGCTCTATCTTGACCTCGCCTATGAAAGCTGGAAACAAGCCGGGTTGCTCAAGAGCTGGCAAAGTCTGAAGGATGCCATCGTGCACGGCGCGGCCATGCGCGTCCGCCCCAAAATCATGACCGTGGGGTGCATGTTCATGGGACTCCTGCCCATCATGTGGTCGACCGGCGCCGGCGCAGACGTGATGAAGCGTATCGCGGCGCCCATGGTCGGCGGCATCTTCACTTCGTTTATTCTGGAGTTGCTGGTTTATCCCGCCATCTACGCGGTGTGGAAGTGGAATTTTGAGGTGAGGCCCGCCATCCAGGCGGAAGCCAAGGTACAATCTTGATTCAGGGGCTGCGGATTTCGGATCGTATGGTCAAACCGCCCGAGGAGGACGCCGATGAAAAGGCGTGAGTTCCTGGTGACGTTAGTGGCGCTGATGGCCATTGGCCTGACTAGTTTCTGGGCCTATCGCCACGAAAAACGACGCGAGGTGGCGGAAATGTGTCCCTTCTGCGACCGCATGGTACATCCGGCCACGGCTTTTCGGGTGAAGGTCGACGATCACCTGATGGTTGCCTGTTGCCCGCGCTGCGGCCTGCATTTCGAAGAGAACCAGACGCCGGGCCAGGCAGAGCTGCCTGCGCAGGCAAGGAAGACAGGAATAGCCTGGGCCACCGACTTAACGACGGGCGAGACGATCGCGGCGGAATCCGCGACTTATGTCGAAGGGGGCGACGTGCAGTATTGCACGCGCGGGGAACAGCCAGTTGCGCGTGAGCCGCACGGAGTTTCCGTGCGCGAGTACGATCGCTGTCTGCCGACGCTTGTGGCGTTCAAGACGCAGCAAGAAGCGCAGGCTTACCAGCAGCAGCACGGCGGACACATCCTGAGCTACGCGCAGGCGCTCGCAGGCGTGAGAGAGCAATGACAGCGGTCTTGGGAATTCTGTGCTTACCGCCGCTTCGCATACGCCTGGAAGGTTTCGCCGGAAGCCGGCGGCGAAACCCTGCTCGGGCACGGCAAGGGGATGCACATTCTGCGAGGCCCGCCGGACGGTGCCTGGAAAATCGTCCGGGAGATTTGGAAGACCATTTCGGCGCCGGAAGCCGCCCAGCAACGTGACCCTCTCAACCTGACCCGCCTCATCCGCGCAAAGCCGGCCGGACCGTCGTGCAGCGCCATTTGGCGTATGGCCATGACGCGTTTATACTGGCTCTCCACGACCCGCGAGTCCTGAAAGGACTTTCCGATGGTGCCGATGTCCCGACGTGATCTCCTGGCCTCCTTGCTCTTGTTGCCCGCCGCGCTTCGCGGGGAGAGCGAATGGATTCCACTTTTCAATGGCCGCTCGCTGGACGGCTGGAAACCCAGCGAGAGCCGCCACTCTTTCCGGGTCGAGGACGGCAAAATCCTGGCCGATGGACCGCGCGCGCACCTGTTCTACTCGGGCCGGGTGCGGAACGCGAGTTTCACGAACTTCGAGCTCAAGGCGGAAGTGCTGACGCGGCCGGGAGCGTGCTCCGGCATTTATTTCCACACCCACTTCCAACCGCATGGCTGGCCAGAGAAAGGCTTCAGGGTCCAGATCAACAGTACCTACGCAGGCCAGGGTGATTACCGCGCGCGCTGCAAGACGGGCTCGCTTTATGGCTTCCGCAACATCTACAAGGCGCTGGTCAAAGACGACGAGTGGTTCCAGTTGCACGTCCTGGTGCGCTCCCGGCAGGTGCAGGTTCGCCTGAATGACACGCTGATCGTGGACTACATCGAGCCGGACCCGCCCCTGCACACGAAGTTTTCTCCGGAAGGCGTGCTCGACCGCGGCAGCTTCGCGCTCGAATGCTACGATCCGCACTCGAAAGTGTATTTCCGCAACCTCCTGGTGAGGCCGCTGCCGGACGACCTGGCGATGGACGCGGAAGAGCGGCCCGTTGTCGATGACGTCTACCGCGACCTGCTGCGCATGAATCAGGAGAACATTCCCGTGGTGGATTACCACGTCCACCTGAAGGGCGGCCTGACGCTGGGGGAAGCGCTCGCCGAATCCCGTCGCCTGGGGATCATGTACGGAATCGCCGTGAACTGCGGGCTGGGATTCCCCATCACCAACGACGCCGGGGTGGAAGAATTCCTGGCGAGCATGAAAGGGCAGCCCGCTTTCGTGGCCATGCAGGGCGAGGGCCGCGAGTGGGTGAAGCTCTTCTCGCGGGAAACGATCGCCAAGTTTGACTACGCCTTCACCGACGCGATGACCTTCACTGACGATCACGGCAAGCGCATGCGGCTCTGGATTCCCGAGGAGGTCGGCGAAATCCCGGACAGCGAGCAGTTCATGGAAATGTACGTCGACCGCATTCTCTCCGTGCTTAACCACGAGCCCATCGACATCTACGTTAATCCCACCTTCTTGCCGGATGTCGTCGCCCGCGATTATGATCGCCTCTGGACGGCCGAGCGCATGCAGAAAGTCATCCACGCCGCAAAGGCGAACGACGTGGCTGTCGAGATTAATAACCGCTACCGGGTGCCCAGGGCGGCGTTTATCAAGCGCGCCAGGAACGCCGGGGTGAAATTCTCTTTCGGGACGAATAACGCTGACCGCAACCTGGGACGAATGGAGTACTCCGTGGCGATGGTCAAGGAATGCGGGCTCACGTGGCAGGACATCTTCGTTCCCAAGCCGGACGGGGAAAAAGCCGCGCAGAGGCGGAAAGCGGCATAAAGCCGGGTGACGCCGTGAGGGGCTGTTTAACTCGCTTGGGGTAAACCACGGGTTCGACCGGACGGCAGGCGCAGACCGTTCCTTTCGGGTCGACGATTTGGCAGGTGAAGAAGAGACCGCTCACCCGTCCTCGCACCTCGGGTGCCCTCTGTCGCCCGCTTGGCGTGGAGTGGCCGACTGTGTCGCATAATCTTGACAGGCAATAACCGTTCGGAGGCAGGACCATAAAGGCCATACGCTATCATGCAACGGGGGGGCCGGAAGTTTTGGTATGGGAGGAAGTCGCGAAGCCACGTCCCGCCTCCGGTGAGGTCCTGGTGCGCATCCATGTGGCGGGGGTGAACTTTGCGGACACTCTGATGCGCCGCGGCGCGTACGTGACGCCACCGAGCTTTCCGGAAACGCCGGGTCTTGAGGCCTCGGGAATCGTGGAAGAGGTGGGCGCAGGTGTGGAGTCAGGCCTCGTCGGCCGACGCGTGGCGTTCATGGGCCAACGCTGCTATGCAGAGTACACCACGGTATCAGCGGACGCATTGATGCCGCTGCCCGCCCAAATCGGTTTTGAGGAAGGCGCGGCATTCCCGGTTCAGGCACTCACCGCGTACCACTTGCTTTACACTATGGACCACGTGCGGCCCGGCATGACGGTGCTGGTCCATGCCGCGGCGGGCGGCATGGGCTTGCAGCTCATCCAGGCGGCCAAGCAGGGCGGCGCCCGCGTGTTGGGTACAACGTCCACGGAGGAAAAAGCTAAGATCGCGCGCCAGTACGGTGCGGATGAGGTGATTCTCTATACTCAGACTGATTTTGCCGAGCGCGTCAAAGAACTCACGGGGGGCCGCGGGGTCGATCTGGTGCTTGATTCCGTGGGCCGGGCGACTTTCGCGGGAAGCCTGCGCGCGCTCGCACCTTTCGGACATCTCATTGTCTACGGTGCAGCCAGCGGGCTGCCGGAAAAGCTGAATGTGATCGGCGCGCTGATGCAGAAATCGCAGAAGGTCAGCGCGTTCTGGCTTTTCAGCACGCTGCAGGCGCCTCCGCTGGCCGAGCGCGGCGTCCGGCAAGTGGTCGATTCGCTTGCAAGCGGGCGGTTGAAAATCCACATCGGCTTGAAGCTGCCGCTCGAGCAAGCTGCCGAAGCGCACAGGAAGATGGAAGCGCGCGAGACGGTGGGGAAGGTTCTGCTCGCCGTGAGCTAAGAGGATTCGAGTATGGGACTGTTTGGATCAAAGTCGAAGAAACTGAGCGCCGCGAAGAAGCTCGAAGGCGCGGTGCAGTTCCCCGGTGACAAATCAATTTCCCATCGTTACGCGATACTGGCCGCCATCGCCGAAGGACCGAGCGAAATCCATTTTTTTTCCTCGAGCGCCGATTGCCAGTCCACCCTCGACTGCCTGAAGCCGCTGGGCGTCAAGATCGAGCGCGAAGGCAACGTGGTGAAGGTCGCGGGTGGGGGCTTGGAGGGCCTGCGCGCGCCTTCCGGACCGCTCGACGCCGGCAATTCCGGTTCAACCATGCGGATGCTCGCGGGCGTGCTGGCCGGGCAGCCGTTTCGCTCCGTGCTGGTGGGTGACTCATCCCTCTCGCGACGCCCCATGAAACGCGTG
>Ga0187866_1002260_pt1 | contig 16323 bp, 11 predicted proteins | sample June2016WEW_11_1_3_FD_133013 | JGI IMG/M metagenome (GOLD analysis project Ga0187866, IMG submission 133013) | Peatland microbial communities from SPRUCE experiment site at the Marcell Experimental Forest, Minnesota, USA - June2016WEW_11_150 | ecosystem: Environmental > Terrestrial > Soil >...
ATCGGCCGCCTTGCCCTGGCTGCGGAGGGTGGAGGAGAAGAAATCCGCCAGCTCACGGTCGGCCATGCAGTCCCACAACAGCTTGTCGACTATATCCTCCGTGGCGAACGGGACCAGCCTTTCAGCCGACTTGTTGTACAACATGACCCGGTGCTCGCGGTCGGTGACGATGATTCCTTCGGTGAGGGACTCGAGGAGCATCCCCAGCAGGTCGTTCTCCTCGGAGACCCGGACAATCAGTGAACGGACCTGGTCGAGGTCCATCTTCCCCAGCTTGTCCAGGGCTTTCTGGATGAACTTCCTCATCCCGCCCCCTCCTCGCGGAGGCGGTAGAAAAGCGCTTCCACGACCGCGGCCGGCTGCATGTTGTAGGACTCGATCCTCGCGAGAGCGTCCCGTGCCGCCGCGCTCCACCTCTCCAGAGATTCCGGTGATGCGCTCCCCTCGCGAAGAAGCTCGCCCAGGTGCGTCATCAGCTCCTCCAGGAAGGATGCGAGGGTCTCGCGCGAGGAGCGCCCGCGCTGCGGCTTGCGCTCCGGGAGCAGCTCGGACATCTCCTCCACGATGTCGACGCCGGGATCGTTCGCGCCGCGCGCGAGCTCCATGAAGCGCCGGGCCAGCTGGGAAAGCTTCTCGGGATTGATCTCCCGCCACGCGAGAAAGAATCCGCGCAGGCCGGGAAAATGCCCGGCGTCGCCCCGAATGACGCCTTCGGCGTCGCCCCGAATGACGCCTTCGGCGTCGCCCCGAATGACGCCTTCGGCGTCGCGCCGGAATATTTTCGTCATGACATCCTTCTCTTCCCCCTCCGTGCGCGCCGGAAAGGAGTAGGGACGCAGCCGGGAGAGAATCGTCGGGATGATGGCGGCGCGGCGCGTGCTCAGGAGGATGAGATGCACGGACGCCGGCGGCTCCTCCAGGAGCTTGAGCAGCGCATTTCGCGCGGAGTCCTGCATCCTGTCGGCATTCTCGATCAGGGCGATCTTCCGGGACCCCCCGGCAGTCAGGTGCGCCCACGCGGCCAGCCTTCTGACCTGCCCGATGCTGATCGTGTCCGACCGGACCTGCGCCGCCACGGGCGCCGCCGCCGCCACGATGCGCTCCAGAAGCTCGCCGAGCTCCCGGGCCGGCGGCAACTCGGATCCGGGAGAGAGGCCATCCACAAGCTCCTCCAGCTGCGCCACCCGCTCCTGCATTCCCTTCACGCGCGCATCGTCGGCGTCCGCGATCCAGAAATCGAACCGTCGCGTGAGCTTTCGCACTGCGCGAAGGAGCAGGTACAGAGTCGACGGCTTCCTGCTCCGCATGAGGGCATCGGCGGAAGCGGCGATCTCCACGTCCGCATAACGCGGTCCCAGGAGCACGGTCTGCGGGTGGGTGAGCTCCCTCTGCATTCGGCACGATGCGCATTCGCACGACCACTCTCCCCTGCCCTCGGCGCAGGTGAGGACCCGCGCTGCCTCGAGGGCCGTGGAGAGCTTGCCCGCGTAGGCCGGACCGAAGAACAGTGATGAGCGGGGAAACCTCCCCTGGGCCAGCTCCCCGCGGAGAGCGTGGATCGTCTCAGTCTGCCCGATGATGTTCTCGAACATCAGGCCAGCCTCTGAAGGATGAGGTCCGCGATCGCCCTATCCGGCCGCCCTGCGCCGAGCTGTGATGCGCATCGGCCCATCTCGGCACGACGTTCATTCCCTTCGAAAAGTGATTTCACCGCGGACACCAGCGCCCCGGGCGTTGCCCCGTCCTCCTCCAGGACGAGGGACGCCCCGCGCGAGCGGAAGATGGCCGCGTTCCGCAGCTGGTCTCCCCTGCTTCCGCTGGTCGGAAGCGGAATGAGGATCGAAGGCTTGCCGAGCGCCGCGATCTCGGCGAGGGTGTTCGCGCCTGCCCTGCTGATCACGAGATCCGCCGCGGCCATGATGTCGGGCAGCTCATCCCGGAAAAATGGCGACGGAAAATAGTTCTCCTTCGAGGCGGGTGTGAACTCCTTTGCTCCCGTCTGGTGCACCACGAAGAAGCGCGGCAGGAGCGACGGAAGGCTTGCGGCGACCAGGGTGTTCACGAACGCGGAACCAAGGCTGCCCCCTGTGACGAGCAGCAGAGGGACTCGATCCCCACAGCCCACGAAAGCCCTTCCCCGCTGAGGCTGCGCGGCATAGAGCGCGGCCCTCACCGGGTTGCCGGTGACCACTGCCTTCTCCCGGCAGCCCGCGGGCAGGTAGTCGAGTGTCTCCGGAAACGAGACCAGCACCTTTTCGCAGAAGCGGATGTTGATCCGGGTCGCCAGGCCGGGATCGAAGTCTGACTCGTGTGTCCAGGCGGGGATGCCGCGCAGCCACGCGGCGAGCACGGGCGGCACGCTGACGAACCCCCCCTTCGAGAAGAGGAGCGAGGGCCTGTCCTTCTTCATTATTCGCAGAGAGGCTGCAATCCCTGCGGCGGTCCGCAGGATGTCGGTGAGATTGCGAAAAGAGAGATAGCGGCGCAGCTTTCCTGCCGGAATTCCCCGAAACTCGATTCCCGCATCCGCGACGAGCTGCTTCTCCACGCCGCGTGATGAACCAATCCAGACGACCCGCCGGCCGAGCAGCGCCGCCACCGCAAGCCCGGGGAATACGTGCCCCGCCGTCCCCCCGCCGGCAAACGCGACGACAGGCGATGTGCGTGAACCATCTCCTGTTGAAAGACTCCTGGCCATACAGTAGTTTCACACTATCATGAGAATCGGCGTGGTCGCAATCCAGATGCTTCTCCTCGCCCTCCCCCTGCATGCGGCGGATCCGCTGGCCGCCTTCGTGGGAAGCGATGCCCTGCGGGACCTCCGAGCCGGCACGACGATCAAGGCCAGTCTTCGAGAAGGCGGAGCCCTGTCGTTGGTTCCCGACGTCTCCTCGCGCGGCACCATTGCCGAAGACGTGAAAGCCCTGGGCCCCACGGTGGGCGCCGAGCTCCTGAAGATCATTCCCGGACCGGGCATCGCGATGGACGCGCCGGCCGGCCTGCTTTTCCTCTACAATGCACTGCACGCGGTCAGCACCATGCAGGGTGTGACATACTGGTCCGTTACCCGCGGCAGGGAGCAGGTCCTCTTTCTCCAATCCTATGTGATCGCGTCTCCCGCACAGCAGGACCGGGTTCCGGACCCGCATTTCACCGAGATACCGGAGACGCACGAGCAGTTCACTTTCCAGGAGGACAGCAGTTTCGGGAGAAACACGTACTCGGAACAGTTCAGCGCGCGAGCCGACCACCTTCATGTCAAGACGGAGAATCTCTCCACGATTTCATTCCTCATCGTCCCGATCATCCAGCCGCACGGCCTTGTCAGCCAGGTCGTGGTCGTGCCTGCCGGCCGGGATGTCCTGTTCTACGGCCTGGCATACATCCGCACCGGGATGCCTTTGGGCGACAAGTCGAGCCGCGTGGAATCGCTGGAAAACCGGCTTACCGCGCTCGCCGGGTGGCTCGGGAAACGTCTGTCCGCCGGGGCTGGCTGAACAGAGTGATCCTCCGTGGCCGGGCGCGGATTCTCGTCGCGGTGCTCGGGCTCCTCTATGGAGCAGTGCGTGGCGGGGTCTGGGCGGGTCCCGAGGCACGTGAGCCCGATTTTTCCGGGTGGAGTCGAGTTCGAACGGAGCATTTCATCTTCGTATTTGAGGAACGCGACCAGCAGGCGGTCCGGGAGCTCCTTTCGTTCGCGGAAGACGTGTACAGCGATGTGACACTCTTCCTGGATTCCGCGCCGCGAGACATATGGGTCGTCGTCAGGGGTCGGATCGACTCCGCCAACGGGTACACGGATGCCTCGCCTCCCCGCATCGTCCTCTACCTTGCCCCGCCTTCGGAACCGCTCTTCGGCCTCGATGCGTCGAGCTATCTGCGCCTGCTCTTCGTGCATGAGCTCACGCACTTCGTCAACTTCCAGTTTGACAAGGGCATCCTTTCAGTCGGGGAGAGCCTGTTCGGTCCGGGAGTGAAGGAAGCGGAGGCCATCCTGTACGGGTACGCGGCCATGGAAGGGATCGCCACCGTGACGGAGACCCTGTATACAGATGGCGGCCGGGGCCGAAACCCTTTTTTCGAGCTGGAACCGCGGGCACTCGCGCTGGAACATTCATTCTTCTCGCTCGAGCGTGTTTCGTATGGGTCGAGCTTTCCCCCATTCGACCGCGTCTGGCTTGGCGGCTATCTCTTTGTGCAATTCCTCCTGGATACATACGGGCCAGATGCCATGAGGAAGATTCACGCGGCCTACGCTGCCGCTCCCTTTCTCGGTCCCTGGACAGCCGTCCGCCGTGTCACGGGTCACGACGCTTCGCAGCTCTTTCGGGAGATGGTCGAGGACCTCCAGGTGCGCTACAGCGGCGCGTCGGCGATCCCGGCAGGCCGGCAATTGAATCCTGCCGGCATCGGCGACTATTTCCTTCCCGTGGTGACGGAGGCCGGCTGGTATCTCTACCGAAGCAGGCAGCGGGAGCCGGGAGCGATCGTGCACTGGGAGCCGCAGACAGGGAAGGAGCGGATTCTTCTCGCCACCTCTCTGTCGGACGCCTCTTCGCTCACGGCCTCGAGGGACGGATCGCAGATCGTTTTCGCCGCCATCGAACAGACAGTCGGAAAGAGCGGCCCTCTCGCCCTCTCAGATCTTTTTTCCCTCGACCCGGCGACACGGACGGTGCGACGGATCACGGTGGGCGCGCACCTGTGGCAGCCCCGTCTTTCTCCGGACGGTTCGACCCTGATCGCCGTGCAGGCGGCAGGCGCGCGCTCGCGGCTGGTGATGCTGGACCGGGGCGCGGGGAAGCTGACGGTTCTGTACGCTCGAGACGGTGCAAGAGTATGCACACCCGCCTTTTCGCCGGACGGCGCACGGGTCGCCTTCGTCGTGCAGGCGGGAGGACGAAATGACATCCTGGTCCTTTCACTGCCCATCCCGGGCCCCGCGGTCGTCGCCGATGGCCACTTCGCCGACGTGAATGTCGATGCCGCCACTCCGCTCCTCCCACAGGGGCCGGGACGCGAATACTATCCCTGCTTTATCGATGACAACACCGTGGCATTCTCATCAGACAGGGGTTCCACCCTCGCGCTGTATGCCTCAAGCCTCGAAGGGGACGAGCCGAACCTTCTCTGCGAGGATCCAGTCGGCGCATGGGCGGGCGAAGCGGTCGGCGGGAAGATTGTCTATGCCACCTGGAGATCTTCCGGATTCACGCTGATGCAGAAAGAGGCTGTCCATGAACCCGGTCCGGCCGTGCTGGAAAAGCAATCGATAGCCCACTCCTCCCTCCCCCCAATGCCGTCCGCCGGCCGTTATGTCGACCTGCCTCGATTCGCTTACTGGGCTCCCCTTCCCATCTACTACAGCAGCATCGCCGCGGGTGAGCTTCTCTTCGCCCCTGGCGTTCTCATCCACGCCCTCTCGAACCTCGAGTCGAGCTCGCTCGATGCCGCGTTCAGCTTCCGCACCGACTGGCTCCAGCCGGCGGTGGAGCTCGACGTTCAAACCGTACTAGGGACCACCCAGGTCTCGTACCGTCTCTCGCAAGGGTTCACGACCGCGTCCTTGGGAGAATCACTTGAAGAGCTGCAGCAGCAGCTCTCCTTTTCCTTTCCGCTTGTGAGCCGCACGGTTCTTCGAACCACGACGAGTCTCGTCGCGAGCACCGGGGTTGTCGATTCGCTCCTCCTCACGGGATCGACGCCATTCAGCTTTGTCGACGGCCTCCGAGGAGTCGACCAGGGAGGAGCCGCCCTGACTTTCGAGCACGACCTCGGTCTCACCGCGGGGCTGGCATTCGTGCGGATGACTTCTGGAAGCGCCTTCGACCTGTTCGCGAGAAACACGCTGGTCGCGTCAACCTCCGAAGTGTTTTACCCGCCCGAACTGTCGGGCACGGGGCTGGGAGCTCTCGCGCAGGCACTCGTCTCATATGCATTTCCTTCGCCGTTTCCGCACCAGGTGGTCAAAATCGGCCTGAAGACGAGCTACACGACGTTCGGGCAACCGTTCCAGCAATTAACGAATCCTCGCGGTGACTTCGACCCCGTAACCCAGATCCTTTCGGGAAGGACGCTTCTTTCACTCGACTACCAGTTCCCCATCGCCCTCCTGGATGCGCCGCTCATCTACGCGTTCGGGCTTGTCGCGATTGGAGGCGGTGTGCACGTGGAGGCCGCCGCGGACTGGAGCCCGCCATCGGCAGACCTGCTTTTCGACCACTATGTCTACGCCGGGATGGAGCTGCTGTTCGTCCTCTCCGTGGGTGAAGGAACTCTGCCAATTCTCTTGGGCGCGAGCGTCCGTTTCGATCCCCGCTTTGCAACACCGTTGGATTGGACCACGGATATCCGGCCGTACATCGCTCTCTCGACCGACAGCTTCGCAGGGGTCGGCCTGGTGAGTGGAATCATCCATGCGCCGGCGTCCTCCATCCGCATGCGGTAGGAGCACGCCAGCCTTTACCAGCCGCCCTCGAGGAGCAGTCCCCAGGAGCCGCCGATGTTCCGGCGCTCGAACGGCCATGCCCAGTAGACCTGGATCACGAAAGCGCCGAGCAGGTTGATCCGCAAGGCGGCCCCGGCGCTGAAGACCGGGATCCGCGCATATTGGTCAGTGGAGAGCTCGAGGAGAGGGGCCTCGCTTTCCGTCCATGCAACGCCGCCGTCGAAGAAACCCACCAGCTCGGTCGGAACCCAGGGGAACTTCAGCAGGCCGAACGCATCGTTGCCCAGGACGGGAATGCGGAGCTCCAGGTTGATGACAGCGATCTTCGATCCGAAGAGCCGATCGATCTGCGGGATGTCTCCTTTCGAGCCGGCCCCTTCGTTGGAGGCGATCGAGTAGTACTCGTAGCCGCGCACGAGGTCCGGCTGTCCGAGATAGAACTGGGTCAGCGTCGAGTTGTCGGCGCCGCCGAAGTACCTCCCCAGGCTGAGGGCCCGCAGCGCGATCGTGAAGGGATTGAGAAAGAGGTATCCGCGGACATCCCCCAGGGCCGTGAGAAAATACGTGGTGCCCACGTCCTGGTCCAGCTCGAAGCGGTACCGGTATCCCCTGATAGGGCTGGTGAAACCGAAGAAAGAGTAATCCCCGACATAGGCCAGTCCCGCGTGTACGAGGTCCAGCGGTGAAAGCGTGAGGACCGACGTCTGGTCGGTTGCGACGAGCTGGCCGTTCTGGTAGTAGTAGATGGGCGCTGTCCCCTCCCACCAGTATCTCGTGTACCCGATGTCCGCCTCCCACCGGCGGTTGATGGTGAGGGGGTACTGCGCAAAGATATCGGCCTCTTCCTGGAATATCACCTGCTGCAGGATCCCCGTATCAGCCAGGGTCGGTGAGATCGTGAATTGCGAAGGGTCGAGGGAGATGTAGGAGACCTGGGGAATGTGGGCAACCGTGATTCCCCAATTGACTCGATTGCCTCTGTTCGAGTAGTCCACCAGGGCGCCGACCGAGTCCAGGGAGCCGGATGCCTGGACCGCGGCGTCGATCTCGTGATTTCCCAGCACGTCGGCGAAAAAAAAGGCCCCCGCGCCGCCGATGCTCGTCCCATAGGGGCTCACTCCCAGCCCCACACCGACCTGGCTGACTTGGAGGAGCGAGAACGTCGTTGAGTAGGGCGACAGGGACGTGTTCGGGAGCACGGGGACCGACTCTGCCCCTCCGATTGCGATATCGGAAGGAAGGGTGGGCGCGTTGATTGCGCCCTCCAGGCTTACCGGGTCGCCCTGGGTCTGGGCGAGAGTCAGCACGTGGACCTCGTACTTCCTGTTGTTGAAGACCGTCAAAACAAGCTCCCCGGTTGCCGCCGCCATCGAAAGGCATGGAGAAAGCAGGGTCAGACCGCTGATGCCCGTGGCGACCCTGGTCACCCGGAAGAACTGTCGCGTGTCGAAGCTGTAGCGATACAGGTCGCTGTAACCATCCGTATTCGCCACAAAATAGAGGCTCTTTCCGTCGGGAGAGAACAGCGGGTTTATGTGTTTTGCCCCGTCCTTGACCGATATGATCCGCATCTCCCTGTTTCGCATGTCCAGAAGCCCGACATTCATGGACTGGAACCGAAGAGATCCCAGGTCGGTATCCGCTCCCTCATCCGTGGCAAATGCAAGGATGGTGCCATCGGGAGACCACGCGGGCTGGAGCTTCGTGTGCCACCCGCTGGTGAGACGCTCGAGCGCACCGTTGGCGGGTTCAAGAAGGTAGATGTCCCGCAGCGCATCCCTGGTCGCCGACAGGGCGATCCGCGAACCGCCGGGCGACCAGGCCAGTCCGGCCGCTCCCTTGACCCCCCCGAGCGGGATGATCTTTGCCGTCCTTCCGGAGGGCACCTCGACAATGGCAACGGCATTCTGTCCCCCCCGCTCCACGATGAATGCAAAGGAACGTGAATCCGGCGCCCATGCTCCCGCTGAGTCGATGAAGTTCAGAACATCGTACCGCGCGTCGCTGTCCGACCTGGCGAGGTTTTTCAGCACCTTGCCGGACTGCGCGTCGACAAGGTAGAGGTCGAGGCCGAACAGGTCCTGCCGGGAGAAGACGGCGATGTACTTCCCGTCCGGACTGATGACGGGGCTCAGATTCAGGCCGCTGTCGAGGCCCGGCAGCATGCGCCCCACGTCCCTCGGGAGCGTGCGGCCGGCGATCTTCGGCGCATACGTCATGGAAAAGTCGCTCTTCCAATGGGTAGAGAACTCTTCCATGGTTTTCACGCCGAGCGCCGAAGCGACCGCATCGGGGATGCCTCTGTCCGTCACGTCAAGGAAGAACGCGCGCATTCCGGTTTTGCCCCAGCCGCGGTCGATCCAGTACCAGACCGCATCGCCGAACCGATAGGGGAAGTACTTGAACTGCTTCGAGGAAAGCTCGTCGATGCTCGGGATGTCATTGTTCAGGACCGCATCGCGCATCCACATGTCCGTCAGAGGATCGTCCGGCCCGAGGGAGAGATACTCTGCCTGGCCTTCGACAAACCACAGGGGCAACGCCTGCGCACCGGCTGCGAAAGCTCCCAGGGGACTCAACTTCTCGAACTGAAAGGCGTGCACAAGCTCGTGCGCCAGCACGTGTGCGTTTTCGCTGTACGTGCCCGTGAGCGGGAGGACGATCCTGTGCCCGAGACTTTCCGTCACGCCACCTTCACCGAGGGAAACGTTGCCGGGGATGACGTTTGTCTGCTCGAAGTCGACAAAGCTGTTGTAGAGAACCACCTTCTGGAGGCCCTTGATCCCGTAGCCGAAGATGTCAGCATGGTGGGCGTACGCGCTTTCCAGGATCCGGGCTGCATCCATCACGGCCGGGGAACCCTGCGGGTAGTGATAGACCTGGAAATGCTCGGTTTTCAGCACGGAAAAGTCGATTGAACCGTACTGCACCTTGTTTCGCTCAAAGGACTGCCCCCAGACGAACCAAGGAACGCAGGCAAGGAGACAGGGAAACAGCAGTGCTTTCAGCGGGGGATATCTCATGCGCGCTTCAGCTGCCATCTACGATTAGTATCCTCAGGACGATGAGAAGGGGTCAAGCAACGCGGGGTTCTCCGGGGTGACGTTCCTCGATGCTGCCGCGCTAGTCCAGAACGATGCGATTGCGCCCCGACTGCTTGGCCTGGTACATGGCCCGGTCCACTCGCTCGATCCATGATTCCTGGCTCTCGCCTTGCGCATAGCGGGCAACGCCGATCGAGACGGTGACACCGATGCTCTCACCGCTGCACTGGTAGCGCAGCTCCTCCATGTCCTTCCGAAAGCGCTCCGCGATTCCGAAGGCCTGCTGCTCGTTTGAGTTGGAGAGGACGACGAAGAATTCCTCCCCGCCGTAGCGTCCCGCGTAGTCGTACTTCCGCAGACCCGCCTGCAGCCGGGCCCCGATCTCGCGGATCACCATGTCCCCGCATTGGTGGCCGTAATTGTCATTGACGCTCTTGAACTTGTCGATGTCGATCATGAGTCCGGTGAGCGGCACGTCCAGGCGGATGCTGCGCTCGATTTCGATGGAGATCCGCGTGAAGAGGCTCCTGCGGTTGAGCAGGCCCGACAGGCTGTCGAACGCGGCGATGAGCTCCAGCTCCGTATTCGCCTTTTCAAGCTCCTCGTTGAGCCGGCGGATCTTCTCATACGCGTCCTTCAGGTTGAGGTTCTGGTCCAGCACGAGCGATGAAAGGCGCTCCTCTTCCGCGACCGCGATGCGGTAGAACTCCCGTTCCTTCACGAGGTTCGCCTGGTTCTCCCAGCGCAGCTGCGCGGCGCGGGTGCGGGCCTGCAACTCCACGGGCTCATACGGCACCCTGATGAAGTCGTCCGATCCTGATTCGACTGATTTCTTGACTTGCTCATCCTTCTGAACCTCGGCGAGAAGGAGGATCTGCAGAGGCTGGTCCGGATGGACTTTCCGCATGGCCCGTACCAGATCTTGCGTGCTTTCACCGGGCAGGCTGGAAGAGAGAAGCGCGATCTGGATGTCGCGGTCGGCCAGCTCGCGCAGGGTCTCTTCCCGTGAACTGGCGCGGGAGAGCGAATACCCTTGGCCCTGGAGCGCCTGATCCATCTTTACGAGATTCTCCTCGTCGTGTGCAACAAGCAGGATATTCATTCGAGGCATTGCGGATCGTTTACTTTACGGCAAAACCAGCAGTGGGTCAATCTTGACGATCTCAATGGTATCCCAGGAGACGCAGAAGCGTGAGGACCAGGCCGATCACAAACCCCATGCCGGCACCGATCACGGAGGAAAGCAGGCCTGGGCGGAGGCTCCTGGACACGATTCTTGAAATCGCGGGAACCACGTCCTCCACGATCCGCGGGGCTCGTGCGCGGAGAGACTCGTCCAGAGCGTGCTTCCTCACTGGGTCGATTCGCAGCGCTGTGCCCATTGTTGCATGCGGGTTCTCTTCCACGAATGAGAACAGCAGGCCGCACAGGTGCCGCGCAATTGCCTGCGCCGTGTCCGGCCGTACGAGGTAATCCAGCGCTCTGGCGGCGAGCACCTCCACGATCTCGGAATCGCTGATCCTGAAAACCTCGCTGACATAAGCGCCGAGGGTGCGGCGATCCTCGAAGAGCCGCTCCTCCACGAACCCCGCGACGGAGAGCCGCACCTGCGGATCTTCCAGGCGCTCCATGAAGCGGTTCAAAAGAGTGGCGGCCGAGTCGGCGAGCTTCTGCCGCGGGTCACTGCGGGGCCGAGACGCGCCTCCCGGAGTCACCAGGAGGGAATCCCTCCATGCTCGAGCCGATTCAAAGAACAGGCCCACAATCCTCTCCTGCTGCCTCGCATCCCTCACCATCTTCTCGGCGGCATCGATCGTGTCATCGATGATCCCGGGCATTTTCTCATTCAGCCGACGATCAAACTGGCCCGCGCTGATGAAGAGCTTTTGCAGATCGCTGAGCTTCTCAAGAATCCGCGGAAGCAGCTCTCGGCCGCGCTCCGAGAGGTACGCGCGGGTTTCCACGGATCGCAGCCAGCGCACCAGGGCATCGGCGGCTTCCGGGACGTAGGACTCGAAGACCCCGGATATTTCACGAAGCACATCGTCGCCAAGCGCCGTTCCCGCCTGCTCGGCGACGAGAGTCGCCGCGGCGCGGGCAAGTGCCTTGCGGTTGCTCTCCAGGGAAAGGGCGGGAAGCAGTTTTTCTGCCAGGAAGGCCCGGAGCCCGATCTCCCTCGATGCATCGCTGACTTTCCGCGCCGCAAGTGCCGTGACGGCGGCGGACACGAGGTCCCGGACGGCATAGATGACGGCACGTGAGCCCAGGACGCCTTTGAGGGATTCGGCGATCGCGCGTTCCAGTGAGGCGGCGGCAGGGGATCCCCTTCCAGGTGCAAGCTCGCCCACCCGAAGTGTGAGAGCCCACTGTGTGAGAGCGTCCACCCCGTTCGTCGCTGCCCGGGCGATTGCCGAACGGTTTCTGACCATCAGTGACGGCGCGAACCGGCCCAGCACGAAAAAGCCGAGCGCGCCCCCGACCAGGGCGCCGCAGACAGGGGGGATCAGCCACGGGAGTGCTCCGGAGGCGAGGGACGAGATCACTGCAGCGTGGAAGAGAACTTGTCCGCCTTGGAACGAGAATCGAACAGCTCGATGTAGGAGCCGAACACCCACCCCTTGAGACCCTGGTAGTCGATCCGGTACCAGAAGGCGGATTCGTTCTCCACCGTATCTTCCTTGTCAGCCCGGGTGAGGACCTCCATCACCGCCCCCATGCGGATGTGGGAGAGCACGGTGGCCTGGCTCGAGGGCTCTTCACGGACGCGCAGCAGCGGAGATCTCACCACTGCCCAGGTGGAGCGGATGCTCAGGACCGGTGTGGGAGGGAGCGTCACACGCTCGGAGCTCCCCGAACGGCCGCACCCTCCGAGCACTGCGAGTGCGAGAGCAGAGAGGAGACAGAAGGCAGCCGTTCGGGCCGCAAGGTGGCCCGTTTTCCTTGAATTCTTGGTGGACCCGGACCTATATTCTGTTCCAGATGAGCTGGCGACGAGCTTCACGGACCCTACTATTCATCATTTTGGCTTTCTGGACAACGGCTGGCGTATCCGCCTTTTCGATGGGACTGGGTGGAGTAGGCACAGTGACGGTGTCCGCGGGCCAGGGATTCGGACCCAAGCTGCAATACGGCGGCGGCGCCTCGATCGATTTCGTCTTCCCGATCCTCGAATGGCTTCGATTGGACGCATCTATTGACGGCTTCACCGTTGCGCCTTCTGACATTTCAGGCGGCTTTCTCTACCGAGGATATTCGGGCGGTGCGATGGCGATCGTGGCGCAGGCCGGGGCCGTCATCGTCTCTTCGCCGAGCTTCGGCCAAATGCGCGTGGGTGGAGGAATTGGCATCGCGGGTGCGCTCCCCAGCTATTGGTACACGACTCTCGCTTTCTTCTACCTGGAGCCTCGCGTGCAGGCACTCCTGGAATGGGAACCGGCCGGACTGCCGCGTTTCGACTTCCAGCTCTCGGTGCCTGTCGCCTTCCAGCTTCGCCGTGACCTGGACTATTCTATGTCCACGGGAATTGGCATCGGAGTGCTTTACAGATTGGGGAAGGACAAATGACACGCGCGATTCGACACGCGGCGATAGTTCTGCTTGCCGCAGCCCTGGGCTCCTGCTCGATGTTCGACTACTCGGGGATTGTTACACGCAGGTTTGCACTGGTGTATGGGGTGACACGGTATACGATGGCGGCGGGAAATGGGACCGGGCCAAATCTCCAATTCCCGGACAGCGACGCCAGCGCCATCTACGCCGTGCTGAAATCGAACGGGTATGCGATCACAGGCAGGTGGGTAGACGGAACGGGGGCGGTATGGAAAAACAACGCGCTCACTGGCGGCTTCATCGGCTCCCCAAACTATGACATTAACGGTACTTTCACTGATGGCGGCTCAGGGATTGCCGACGCACCGACTCGCTCGAACATCATCGCCGATGTGCAAGCCCTCGCAAACACAATGGGCCCCAATGACATTGTCGTGGTGTATTTTTCCGGTCATGGCACTCAGGACACGTCAGTTACTCCATCCCGCGAGTACTTTGATCCCTACCAGAGCGTGGCGTATTTCGCAAACTCGCAATCGCCGGGCTACTACGACAATCCCTCCACGTCTGTGCGAGACGATGACCTGGCAGCGGCCTTCGCATCCATCAGCACCCCCAGAAAGGTCCTCGTGCTGGACACGTGCAACTCCGGAGGGTTTATCGGCAATCAGCTAGAAGTGGACTGGACACCGCCGGCGTACTTGGGCGGAGCATCGCTTGTCGGCCCGGGAACCCTGATCCAGGCCATCTCGAACTACGCATCGATGCAGTCATCGCCCACTGGGCTGTCCCCGTACGGGGCGCAGGTGCTGTCTGCGGCAGGGCGAGACGAGTCCTGCTACGAGAGTGGTTCGCCGTACTTTCACGGCGTAATGACCTACTACCTTCTGCAGGGACTCCAGGGCTCGCAGGCTGACCTCAACCACGACGGCCACGTCACCGTCCTCGAGGCGTTCTCTTATGCGAAAGCGGGAATCGAGCAGAACTGGAATCCGAACGAACCGACAGGCTACACCTTCGAACCGCACGTATCGGGCGGACCAGTGGACTTTGTGCTTTTCTGAGATCGCTCCCCAGGCTCCCGGCGTCTGCTTCGCAGCCACCTGCCGCCTGGGGCCCCTCACGCAAGGCCTTCGGCCGTGCTGGACATCTCCTTGACCTTCCTGATCTCGTCCCGGACGACCGCGGCGCGCTCGAATTCCAGGTTCTTCGCCAGCTCGAACATCTCCTCTTCCAAAGCCTTGATGAGCTGCCGCTTCTCCTTGGGAACCAGCACATTGTAGCTCTTTGTGAGCACCTCGATGTTCGTCTCCTCGGAACGGCGCTTTTCCTCCCTCTTGCGAACGAGGATGTCCTGGATGGACTTGGAGATCGTTTTTGGCGTGATGCCATGCGCGGTGTTGTACTGCTCCTGGATCTTTCTCCGCCGCTCGGTCTCCTGGATGGCGATCTTCATCGCATCCGACATCCTGTCCGCGTACATGATGACCCGTCCATTCACGTTGCGTGCCGCGCGGCCGATGGTCTGGATGAGAGACGTTGCCGAACGGAGGAAACCAATCTTGTCAGCGTCCAGGATCGCGATCAGCGATACCTCAGGCAGGTCAAGGCCTTCCCGCAGCAGGTTGATGCCAACCAGCACGTCGAAGGCGCCCAGGCGCAGGTCCCGGAGAATCTCCACGCGCTCGATTGTCTCGATCTCCGAGTGCAGGTAGCGCACCTTCAGCCCCAACTCGCCGAGATAGTCGGTGAGGTCTTCCGCCATCCGCTTCGTGAGCGTCGTGACGAGCGTCCTCTCGCCCCTCGCCGCCTGCGACTTGATCTCGGCGTACAGGTCCTCCATCTGGCCCTCGGTAGGCCGGACTTCCAGAATGGGGTCCAGCAGCCCCGTGGGACGGATCAGCTGCTCGGCGAGCTGTCGCGCCTTCGCTGCTTCCTCTTCGCCCGGCGTGGCGGAGACGTAGATGACCCTGTCCAGGAGGCTCTCGAACTCGTTGTATATCAGGGGCCGGTTGTCCAAGGCCGAAGGAAGCCGGAATCCGTACTTCACCAGCGAGAGCTTGCGGGCGCGGTCGCCCTCGTGCATGCCGCGCACCTGCGGAAGCGTGACGTGCGATTCATCGATGAACGCCAGGAACTTCTGCGGAAAGAAATCGAGGAGGACCGCGGGCCTTTCCCCTTCCTTGCGGCCGCTCAGGGGCCGGGAATAGTTCTCGATCCCCGAGCAGTATCCCATCTGCTCCATCATCTCGAGGTCGTACTCCGTCCGTGTCTTGATGCGCTCCGCCTCCAGCAGTTTTCCCTCGTCCGAGAACTGCTTGTAGCGCAGCTGCAGCTCGTCGCGAATGAGCTGGAGGGCCTTGCGCAGGCGCTCCTGGGGCATGACGAAGTACTTCGCAGGATAGACCGTGCAAAACTCCATCTCCTCCACGGCGTCACCCGTCAGGGGATCGAAGCGACGAATCCGCTCGATCTCATCGCCGAAGAACTCGATGCGGACCGCATCCCTCGCGTACGAGGGAAAGATCTCGAGAACGTCGCCGCGGGCGCGGAAGCGGGATCTCTCGAAGACGGCGTCGTTGCGCTCGTACTGCAGGCCGACGAGTCGGCGCATGATATCCCGCATATCTGCCGTCTCGCCCTTCTTCAGCTCGATGCGCATCTCCCGGTAGTCTTCCGGGTTTCCCAGTCCGTAGATGCACGATACCGTGGCCACGACGATCACGTCCCGCCGTTCCATGAGCGATGTGGTAGCGGAAAGCCGCATCCGTTCGATCTCCCGGTTGATCGAGGCGTCCTTTTCGATGTACAGGTCTTTCCCGGGGACGTACGCTTCGGGCTGGTAGTAATCATAATAGGAGACGAAATACTCCACGGCGTTGCGCGGGAAGAAGTCCGTGAACTCCCGGTAGAGCTGGGCGGCAAGCGTCTTGTTGTGGGAGAGCACCAGCGTGGGAAGCTGGATCTGTTCGATGATCTTTGCCATTGTGAAGGTCTTCCCCGAACCCGTGACCCCCTTCAGGGTCTGGAACCGAAGGTTGTTCTTCACTCCCTGGGTGAGCAGGGAGATGGCTTTCCCCTGGTCGCCCGCCGGGAAGAATGGAGAAACGACTTCGAGCCTTGCCATCGGGACTATCGCTGGCCCTGCGGCTGCGCTTCCACCAGTTTCACGCTCATGGTGCGGGTCTGTCCACCGCGTGCAACCTTCACGGTGGCGATCTCACCAGGCTTCGTGTTCTCCAGGGCGTTGTACAGATCGGTGATCGACTCGATTGTCTGGCC
>Ga0187866_1002264_pt1 | contig 16313 bp, 17 predicted proteins | sample June2016WEW_11_1_3_FD_133013 | JGI IMG/M metagenome (GOLD analysis project Ga0187866, IMG submission 133013) | Peatland microbial communities from SPRUCE experiment site at the Marcell Experimental Forest, Minnesota, USA - June2016WEW_11_150 | ecosystem: Environmental > Terrestrial > Soil >...
AGATAGTCAATGACACGGCTCGAAGAAGGCCGGACTTCGATCCGGGACGAGGGGATGCGGGCCGAGTACCGGAACAGGCTCTCCGGCAGCGCATTCCATTGCCACCCGAGGACGCCTCGGAAGAGAACATCTCCGCGGGCCCTGTGTGGGCCGTCCACTTGTTCGGACACCACGCAGCCGATCCACAGGTCGATGCAGGGATGGTTGAGGATGGCCCTGCCTGCCGCGTCCACCGGCCGCAGCTGCACGAGGAGATCTCCGCGGTCAAAGCTCTCGAGGTTGCTGAATGCCTGGAGCCCGGGGATCTCGAGTCCGGTCATCCGCACGGGGTTGATGAGCCGGTTCCTTCCTCTCCGGAGCGTCACCGGCAGTTTGATCGTTTCATAGCCCGGCGCGGAGAACTCCGCCGTCCATCGGCCGGGTTTCAGGTGCGAGATCTTCTGTGGAACCGGCCCGGCATCAGACTGATAGTAGCTCACGAGCGTGCGGTCCTGGAGACGGACAGTCGCGTCCCATACCCACTTTCCGCTCACGGAGTCCTGCACCTGGAAGACGAAAGTCGTGTCCGAACAGCAGATGATCGCGAGGGGCAGCAGAACTGCAATGAGGGAAGCTCGCAGGTTCTTCATTCGGCCATCAACTGTATACCGTTCCGCCCAAGGCGCTTCAAGTCCGCCGCTCCGGGCGGATCGTTCGCTGTACAGCGGCAGGGCAATATGATAGGAAACGACCGGAGGCACGGGATGGCAGATCGCATGCGCTTTCTCATTGTCGGGTCCGGGAACATCGCCTCCACGTGGGCGGAAGTGGTGCGGAAGGAACCGAGGGCGCTTCTCGCGGGCATCGTGTCCCGGTCCGGTTCCAGGCCCGTCTCGATGAGGGAGGAACCGGGCATCCCCGTGTGGAAGGACCTGGCCGCGGCGGGGAACGGGTTCGACGCGGCCGTCATCGCCACGCCGAATGGGCTGCACCATGCCGCAATTGTCGAAGCCGCGCGGCTGGGCCGGCACGCGCTCTGCGAGAAACCGCTGGACATCAGCCTCGAAGGGGCCGACAAGGCGATCACCGCGTGCCGTGAGGCTCGCGTGACGCTCGGCGTCTGCTTCCAGCGCCGCATGAGCCCCGACAACGCCGCGGTCAAAAGGCTTCTCGATGCGCGGAAGCTCGGACGCGTGTTCGCCGCGGACCTCGCGGTGAAGTTCTTCCGCGAGCAGTCCTACTACGACAGCGCGCCCTATCGCGGTGGATGGGAGATCGACGGCGGCGGCCCCTTCATGCAGCAGGCGTCCCACCAGGTCGACCTGTACCGCTGGTTCTTCGGCATGCCGAGATCGGTGAAGAGCACAACGGCGACCCTTGTCCATCGGATGGAGGCGGAGGATCACGGGGCCGCGATCCTGGTCCATGAGGGCGGGATGATCGGAACGATTGTCGCTTCGACGGTGGCGAAACCCGGCTTCCCTGCCCGTCTCGAGATCCATGCCGAGGCGGGATCCCTCGTCCTGGAGAACGACCTCATCACCAGATGGGCTGTCGACGACATCCCGAACCCTTCCCAGCCTCCTGCCGCTGCGATCCATGCCGGGGCCGGAGCTTCCGGCGCAAGGGTATCAGACACATCGGGGCATGAAGCCATCCTCCGGGACTTCATCCGGGCAATCGCGGAAAACCGGCCGCCTGCCGTGACCGGCGTGGACGCGCGGCTCACCACGGAGCTGATCCTCAAGATCTACGAGGCCGCGCGCGCATGACTCCCCGCAGCAGGCTGGGGATTCAGCTCACGCTGTCGGATGGTTATGAAACGGACCCGGAGCTCTCGGCGCTGCTCGCGGAGGTTGCCGCGTGCGGGCTCAGCGAGCTGGAGCTCAACATCGCCGATCCCGCGAGAGTGGACCCCGCGAGGCTTCAGGCGTTCCTCTCACGCTTCGGCTTGTCGCTCACTCGCCTCGCAACAGGTCTGGCGGCCCGCGTCCATGGCTTTTCGCTGTCCTCGGAGGATAGTGAGATTCGGCGGCGCTCCATCGACGCCTGCGGGGATATGATCCGGTATGCGGCGGCTTTCCAGCGATGACAACAGGATGCTCGCCGGCCTCGGAGGACTCGACTTCGCACCGATCGTCGACGCCTTGTTCGACGCTGGATACAACGGCAGCCTGGTGCTGGAGGGTCGATTGAGTGCGGATCCCCGCGGCGACATCGGCCGCAGCACCGCGTATCTTCGCGAGAAGCTCGGATTCTAATTGACAACGCACCGGGGCGCCGCTACTATGGAACGCAGAATGAAACATCGAGGTGTGCCGTTGACCCGGAGCGCCCGCTGCTCGCACATATCCTTCACTCCAGTGCCCGCGCACGATCCCTGTCAGGGTTCCCCAGATTCCCGATGAAGGAGGCCGAAATGAAAAAGGCTCTGGTCGTGTTCCTGCTTCTCCTGCTCGTGCCTGCTCTGCTCGTGACGGCGGCCGACAAGAAGAAGCTGACCTTCTGGTACCCCGCGGGGGAGATCACGGCAACGTCGATGCCGTTCCGCGAGGGCTCCGACCCGTGGGCGAAGTTCGAGGCCGACAACAACGCCCAGGTGGACGTCGTGGCCATCGACTACGACACAATGCAGCAGAAGCTGTTCACCGCGCTTGCCGGCGGCAAGGCTCCTGACATCGGCATGATCGACTTCTCCTGGATGGGCGGTTTCATCAAGGACGCGGCGTTGGTCGCCATCCCGGACGCCGACGCGAAGGCATGGATGTCCTCAGTGTCGCCCGAGACGGTGGCGATCTCCGACTGGGGCGCCGGAAAGATGTACGGATTCTCCACGTGGGGCGTGGATGCATACGCGCTCACCTGGAACAAGCAGATGTTCCGGGATGCCGGCCTCGACCCCAACCAGGCGCCGAAGTACTGGGCCGATTTCCGCACGGCGTCGAAGAAAACGGCGGTCGCCGACTCCTCGGGCAAGCTGACAAGGGTCGGCTATGCGATGCGGCACACGGGCCAGCCTCACGGGATCGTCGACAAGTGGCATTGGCTCCTCGTGGGAGCCGGTATGCAGCTGAACTCCGACCAGTTCACCCTCAAGGGCGGAACCGCGCGGATCAACCTGCCGGATGTACGTGATGGCCTGCAAATGGCGCATGACATGATCTGGGTGGACAAGTCCAGCAGCCTGGACTTCCCCGATCCCCGCCAGGCCCTGCTCTCCAACCTCGCCTCGATGCAGATCAGTGAGCTGGTGAGCATCCAGGTGCGCGCGCCCAAGGAGGCGCCGGACCTCGACTGGGGCTTCGCTCCTCCCCCTGCCATGAGGCCCGGAACGCTGCCGAAGGTTCAAGTTGCCGCGTGGAACTACTCCGTGTTCAGCCAGTCCAAGGAGAAAGCTCTGGCTCTGAAGGCGGTGGCCTGGTTCAATAACAAGGAAAACGATTACAACCAGGCCAAGAAGTATGACTCCACCCCGCGCTACAAGGACAACTGGACGCGCGAGCCCTTTGCTTCGGCCCCCAACACCAAGGCCTTTATCGACCTGCTGAAGTACAGCACGACCTACCCGAGGTCCCTGGCACTGAACGGCATCCTGGACGCGGTGGGATCGGCGGTGCCGAAGATCCTCCACAACGAGGCGACGGTCGTCGACGCCCTGGCACAGGCCGAGCAGCAGGCGAACGACGCCATCAAGGCCCTTCAGTAGAATTCGCTTCCCACGGCCTGCCCCCGCGGGGGCAGGCCCATTTTCCAGAGGAGAACCGCCGGCATGCCGGGCATCCTGGGCACCATCCGCAAGAACCGGTGGCACTACGCGTATCTGTTCATCCTCCCGATCCTCGTGGTTTTCGGACTGTTCCGCATCTACCCGTCCCTTCAGACACTCGTGTACAGCTTCTTCGACATCAACCTGGTCGCACGGAGCCTGAAGCCGGTGGGCGTGAGAAACTTTCTTCTTCTCGTCCACGACGCCACGTTCCTGAAGGCGATCAGCAACACGCTCATCTTTGCGCTGTACATCGTGCTGATCTCCACCGCGATCGGCCTGGTGCTCGCCTCCATGTTCACGAGCGGGATGCGCGGCACGGCGCTCTTCAAGGCCGTGTACTTTGCGCCGTTCATCACCAGCACGGTCGCCGCGGCGGTTGTCTGGACCTTCCTCTACAACCCCCGCTTCGGACTGTTCAACAGCATTCTGCAGATCTTCGGCCTGCCGACGAAGGGGTGGATCTCTTCCAGCAAGGACGCCCTCACGAGCATCATCATCTTCAGCATCTGGAAGACCGTCGGGTACAACATGGTGATCTTCATCGCGGGCCTGCAGAACATCCCCGACAGCTTCCACGAGGCGGCCATCATCGACGGGGCCGGCGGCATCCGCCGTTTCTTCACGATCTCCCTCCCCCTGGTTGCGCCGACCACGGTATTCGTGGTCATGTACAACACCATTCTCGCGCTGAAGGTCTTCGACCAGGTGTTCGTGCTGACGGCGGGCGGCCCAGCGGATGCGACGACGGTGGTCGTGCTGCAGATCTACAAGCAAGCCTTCGAGAATTACCGGTTTGGCTACGCGTCCTCCATGGCGTTCGTTCTCTTCGTCATCATCATCAGCGTCACGGTCGTGCAGTACCGCCTGAGCCGGCGCTGGGAGGTGAGCTACTGATGCGCCAGATCACTGCCGCGGCGGTCACGGGCAGGACGCTGGTGTACCTGTTGCTGATCGTCTTCGGCATCCTCATGGTGATGCCGTTCTACTGGATGGTGGTCAGCTCACTGCACACGCCGAGGAACCTCGTTGCCTATCCTCCGAAATGGTGGCCGAGGCCCGCCGTGCTCACCCATTACGCCAACGCGGTAGCCAAGGCGCCCTTCCTCCTGTATTACCGCAACAGCCTGATCGTGGCGGTCATCTCCGTCGGCCTGTCGCTCCTGCTCGGGCTTTTCGCGGGGTACGCCTTTGCCATCTATTCGTTTCCCCTGAAGGGCTTCTTCTTCTTCCTGATACTCGCCACCCTGATGGTCCCGATCCAGGTGACCTCGGTGTCGCTGTACGTGCTCATGGCAAAGATGAACTGGATCGACACCTTCCCCGGCATCCTCGCGCCGGACCTGGCCAGCGCCTTCGGCATGTTCCTCATCAGCCAGGGCATCAAGGGCATGCCCATTGACCTGATCCACGCCGCGCGCATCGACGGGGCCGGCGAGATCCGGATCGTCCTGACGATCATCGGGCCCCTCGTGAAGAGCGTGATCGCCACGGCGGGTCTCATCCTTTTCATCGAGTCGTGGAACGACTTCCTGTGGCCTGTGATCATCATCAATTCGGAGTGGCTGCGCACGATCCCCGTGGGCGTGGCCTTCTTCAAGGACCCGTACGACATCAACTTCGGCCCGCTGATGGCCGCCGCCTCGATTGCCACGGTGCCGATGATCGCCGCCTACCTCTTCGTGCAGAAGTACATCATCAAGGGGATCGCCTCGACGGGGCTGAAGTTCTAGCGTCCGTCAGAACTGGATGGCAGTCGCTTTCTCCCGCGCCACTTCCTGGTCCAGGACGTAGAGCACGAGATCGCTGCCCTCGGGCACGATGTAGGGGATGGCGAGCGGCCCGCCGGGGTGTTTCATGGAGAAGATCTCCTTGGGCATCGCATCAGAGACGATGGCGAGCCGGATGTTCACCGCGATGGCCTGGGGAGGGAGGGCGAACTTGAACAGGCCGAACACGTTGTCCTTGCCCACGTTCGCCGGCGCCGTCATCGTCAGCTGGATTACCTGGCCATATTCAGCCTGCGAGTCCTTGGGTGGGTTCTGGGAGATGACCTCTCCCGGGTCCGCTCCTTTTGACGAGGCCTTCACGGCGAATGCGAACGGGATGTTGTCGCGCGTGAGCTCCTGGATGGCTTCCCCGAAGCTCTTCCCCACGTAGTCGCCCACGGTGACCGTTGACACGGCGCCCTGTTCCTGGCTCACGACCAGCTCCAGTGAGGCCACTCCCGTGATCTTCGTGTCCGGGGCCGGGCTCTGCGCGAGCACCCTTCCCGACGGCACGCCGGGCTTGTACTGGTAGATGATCGGGGTCTTGATGATGATGTTCGGGCTGTGTGATGCAAACAGTGTCTGCAGGTGGACCTTCACGTCATCCAGGCTCATGCCGACGTAGTTCTCCACCTTGTCGATGATCGGGCCCTTGCTCACCCGGAGAATGACGCGCTTGCCGGCCTTCACCAGCGTACCTGGCGCGGGACGCTGCGAGAGGACGGTGCCCTTTTCAGCATCCGAGGAGTACTGGACGTGCACGTCGGCGTACAGCTCCTTGCCCTGCAGGTCCTGGAGAGCGTCCAGGACATCCTTGCCCTGGAGGTTGGGAACCAGTGTCTCCGGCTGGCCTCTCACGGCGATGCCGAAGGTGATGCCGCCAATGACCAGCATGAGGCCGATGATCCCGACGAACAGGAACACGTAGAGCTTCATGCTCCGCAGCTCGGGCGCGTCCTCATCGTGCGGCAGGATCCTCCTGATGAGATCGCGAGTCCACTCGAACGCGGCTTCCAGCCAGCCCTGCAACTTCCAGAAGAAGTCTCTCATATCTCCCCTGCTCATGCCCCCAGGCGGGTTCCGACGATCGCGGGATGTCCATTCAGGAAGGACCGCCAGTCCAGCGGCTTCTTGAACTGGAGCTGGAGTCGTTCGAGGGCAAGGACGCCACGGCCGGTCCGGACGAGCAGCCCGTGGTCCCTGTCCGTGGCGAGCACGTCTCCCGGCACCCGTCCTCCGCGAAAATATTCTGCGGCGAGGGTATCCGGATACACGTGGGATTTCAAGAGCAGGAGGGTTTCTCCGTCGAGGCTGGTCGATACCCTTGGCCAGGGATCGAAGGCGCGCACTTTTCTTTCTATTACCTCGGCACTTTCCTCCCACCGCGCGACGCCGTGCTCCTTCTGGATCGTGCGGCAGTAGGTCGCCGCAGCCTCCTCCTGGGGACGCAAGGCCGGTTGTCTCCCGGCCGCCAGGTCGGCGAGCACGCCCCCCAGCAGCTCCGCTCCGCGGACGGCAAGAACCTCCGAGAGAGTGGCCGTGGTCTCATCGCCCTTCAAGCGGAAGCGTTCCTGCGCGAGGATGTCACCCGTGTCGAACATCCGGGCTACCTTCTGGATGGTGACACCCGTTTCGCTGTCTCCCGCGAGGATGGCCGCCGTGATCGGTGAAGGCCCCCGGTATTTCGGCAGGAGGGAAGGATGCACATTGATCCCGCCCTGCGGGAAGAGGGCGAGGAGAGATTGGCGGAAGATCTTTCCGTAGGCAGCCACGACCAGGATATCTGGCGTCAGTGACTTTACCTCGTCCAGGAACGCCTCGTCGAGCTTTACCGGCTGCAGGACATCGAGGTTGAGCTTCGCCGCCGCCTCTTTTACGGGGGAGCACACCCGCGCACGGCCCCGGCCGGACGGCTGGTCCGGGCTCGTGAGCACGGCGACGACCTCATGAGCATGGGCTGCCTGCATGAGCGACGGGACCGCCAGCGCCGGCGTGCCCGCGAAGAGGATGCGCATCAGGCCTCTACTTTTGCCTCGTACTCGACAAGGAGGCGCTGCCTTTTTTTCTGATCGATCCTGTCAAGAAAAACGATGCCGCTGAGATGGTCGAACTCGTGCTGGATGACGCGCGCGAGGTACCCGTCTACGGTGAGCGTGAAGGGCCGCGCCTTCAAGTTCCACGCCTGCACGCGCACGGATGAAGAGCGGATGACGTCGGTGAAGATGCCGGGGATGCTGAGGCATCCCTCCTCGAAGGGCTCCATCTCGATTGAAGTCTCCAGAATGTCGGGGTTGATGAAGAGCCGGGGGGAGTCATTGGGGACGCGGGTAATGAAGAGACGGAAAAGCTTGCCGACCTGCACGCCGGCCAGGCCCACTCCCTTGCCCCTGTCCATTACGTCGAACATCTCGGACACGAGGGTCTGGATGTCGCCGTTGATGTCGGGGACGACGACGGAGTGCTTCTTCAGCTGCTGATCCGGCCACTTGATGATATCCAGCATTTCCTTTTCCTGTCTGCACATAATAGTAGCGAAATCGTGATGGCGCGCCAAGTCGGGGCTCCTTCGGAGCCAACATAGGGCGACTTCGGCGCAAATCCGGTGCCGCCTTCGGCGCCAAAGCGGTGGGGCCTTACAACAGCGCCTGGGGGTCGACGTCCACCTCGATGTAGACCCCTGCCGGCGGTCTATGCTCTTCCAGCACGGCGCTCACGCGCGCGTGCGCCTCCGAGAACCTCGTGGTGCGGACGATGCAGTGGTAGCGGTAGTTGCCGGAAATCCTGGCCAGGGGCGCCTCCACCGGCCCCAGCACCTCTCCGGCACTCGCAAGCCGATCGCTCACCGCGCGCGTGAGCGCGGCGCAGGCCTCCATCACCTTCTGCCTGTTCCTCCCGCGGACGACGAGCCGGACGAGCCTGCTGAAGGGCGGAAAGCCGAGCTGGCGGCGCACGTCCAGCTCCCCCGAATAGAACTCCTCCAGCCTGCCCTCCCGGGCCATCATGATCGCCGCGGCACCGGGCCGCCAGGTCTGGATGAGCACCCGCCCGTCCGGGATGGACCTCCCTGCCCTGCCCGATACCTGGACGATCAGGCTGAACGTTCTCTCCGCTGCGCGGAAATCCGGAAGCTGAAATCCCGTATCGGCATTCACGATTCCCACGAGCTTCACGCCGGGAAAGTTCAAGCCCTTGGCCACCATCTGTGTGCCGACCAGGACGTGGATGCGTCCCTCGCGGAAATCCGCGAGCGCCTGGCGCAGGACCTTCTTCTTCTTGACCGCGTCGGTGTCGATGCGCCGCACGACCATTCGCGGGAAATGACGCTGCAGCTCCTCCTCGATGCCCTCGGTGCCGTACCCCGAGTACCCCACGTCGAGCGAGCCGCACTGCGGGCACACGGTGATTGGTGCCGCGGATCGGCCGCAGTAGTGGCAGATCATGCGCTCCCGCTCCTTGTGGTAGGTGAGCGCGACCGAACAGTGCGTGCAGGCCATCTCGTAGCCGCACGAGCGGCAATGGAACAGGTAGGAGAATCCCCGGCGGTTCAGGAAGAGGATCGACTGCCGGCCCTCGGCGTGGGTCTTTCCGATCCCCTCGATGAGCGGGCCCGACAGGGGACCCTGCTGGTGCCGCATGTCGATCACCTCCACGGTCGGCATCGCGCCGCCGCTGAGACGGTCAGGGAGACGAAGCGCGGTGATGGTCCCCTCCCGCATGTGGTGCCAGGCCTCAAGGGACGGGGTGGCGCTGCCCATCAGGAGCACGGCGCCTTCCTGGGAGGCGCGGTACATTGCCACCTGCCGGGCGTGGTACCGCGGCGTTGTGCCGGACTTGTAGGAGCCCTCGTGCTCCTCGTCGATGACGATCATGCCCAGGTTGGGAAACGGGGCGAAGATGGCGCTGCGCGCGCCGACGACGAGGTCCACCTTCCCGTCCAGCACTCGCACCCACTCGGTGAGTCTCTGGGAGGGGGTGAGCGATGAGTGCAGGATCGCCAGCCGGTCCTTGAAATGGGCACGGAAAGCCCTGACCACCTGGTGGGTGAGCGAGATTTCCGGCACGAGGTAGATGACTCCCCTGCCGCGGGAGACCACCTCCTGCGCCACTTTCATGAACACGTCCGTCTTGCCGGAACCAGTGACACCGAACAGGTAGAAGGACCCGGACCCCCGTTCGACGATGCTGCGGATGGCCGTGCTCTGCTGGTCGGCAAGCTCGTAATCACGAGTCTCCTCGTCAAGCGGGAGCTCCTCGGTCTCCGACTCGCGACGGCCGCCGGGGATCATCGCGGAGAGAGACTCACCGAGCGAGCACATGTACATCCGCGCCATCCAGCGCGCGAGCGACAGCACGCGCTCGTCGAAAACGGGGCGGGAGTCGATGACCCTCCCCAACTCCTTGATCGTTGCCACGCCCTCCGGCGGCGAGTCGCGCTCCGCCACGACCAGGCCGGTGAGCTTGCGCGCGCCGAAGGGCGCGGAGACGCGGAAGCCCACCGCGGCGGCGCTGCCCGGAGGAAGCGCGTAGGTGAAGGTCTTTCGGACGGGGAGGTTGAAGACGATCTCGGCGTATTTGCTCATTTCGTGAGCAGACGCTGGAGGAGCTGCAGGTCCTCCCAGACCGGCTTGCGCAGGGAGGCCTTGTCCCTGAGCACTGCGCTGGGATGGTAGGTCACGACCACCGGGATGCCGCGCCGCTGGTGCACTTTCCCGCGAAGCGCGCCAAGGCTGGACGTGGTGCCCAGAAGCGTCTGGGCGGCGATGCGCCCGAGGCAGCAGATGACCCTTGGCTTTATCGCCGCGATCTGGCGCTCCAGATACGGCAGGCACGCTCCGATTTCGTCGGGATGCGGCTCCCTGTTCTGCGGGGGCCGGCACTTCACGCAGTTGGCAATGAAACACTGAGACCTCGTGAGACCGATCGGTTTCAGCCACGTTTCCAGGTACTGGCCCGCCGCGCCCACGAACGGCCGGCCCGTGCGGTCTTCCTCGGCCCCCGGACCCTCTCCGACGAAGAGGACCGGGGGATCCAGTGCCCCCTCGCCGGGCACCGTCACCGTGCGGTTTGCCGACAGCCCGCACTTCACGCAGGAGGCGACCTCCGCCGCGATCGCTGAGAGAACGACGCTGCTGTCCGCAGCCGCGGCGTCCTCCTGGACGGGAAGTACTGCGGTGTCAACGGGTTGTACCGGTGTGTCGTCGATCTCCAGCTCAGGGTGCTTCCGGGAAAAGCCCGTCGACAGCCAGTCCTCCAGGAGGTTCAGCGTCTTCCAGAAGCTCTTCCGCGAGCGTGCATCCGGCGTCATATACCACCCTTTCCAGGAACAGCCCTCTCGCGGGTGCCGTGCCTCCCGCGTTCGACCTCGAGCCGGCAGCCATGACGAGACGCAGCTCCCGGGCGCCCAGGCCCTGCTCTTCCAGCATGAAGAGGGTCCCGATGATCGTGCGCACCATTTTCCAGAGAAACGACGAGGCGGCAATCGTGTAGACCAGCGTCTCTCCCTCCTTGTGAAAGGCGGAGACATCCACGCGCCGCACCTTGGAGAAGTTTGCATCGCCCTCCGCCGAGAAGCAGGTGAAATCATGCTCCCCGACCAGGGCGGCGGCCATCTCGTTCAGCCGCCCCAGGTCGGGGCTGCGCCGAATCCAGTGACGGAAGTTCCGCAGATGCGGCAGGAGCACGGCGCCGCACACGGTGTAGTAGCGGTAGACGCGAAGACGGGCGGATCTGCGTGCATGAAAACCCGGCTCGACCGCATCGCTCGAGAGAACCCGAACGTCCCGGGGAAGATAGGAATTGACTGCATCGCGAAACCTGGTTCCCGGGATCGAATCGATGTCGGTGCGGAAGTTCGCCACCTGCCCGGTCGCGTGCACCCCCGAATCGGTCCTGCCCGCGGCCAGCACGTGCACGGGATGTCCGTGCATGCGCGAGAGGCCCTCCTGCATCACGCCCTGGACGGTCCTGCCCTGTTTCTGGAGCTGCCACCCCAGGAAATCGGTGCCGTCATACGCGAGTGTGAGCCTGATGTTACGTTCCGCCATTGCACGTTCGCGCCCGCGCCCGCCTACGAAGCGTCCGCCGATTCCTCGGCGCCGCCCGGTTTCAGCCGCCGGATCTCCTCACCCATCTGCTCGTAGACATCCTTGGCGTTTTCGAGGATCGCGGCGGGCCGATTCTTGGAGGACTTGCCCACCCCGAAGATCTTGGCCATCATGCGCCGGGCGTACTGGAGGCTGGCGACTCGCCGCGCGGGATCCGAGGCGGGACCGTACTTGAAGTCGAGGTAGGCGGCGAGATAGATCACCCCGTAGTATCCGTAGTTCTTGTCCAGGTCAGGACCGAAGGCGAGCGCGGCCTCGAACGGCTCCTGCCCCGCGCTTTCCCTCTCCAGGGCGAGGTTGTAGTAGAAGTGCGCCTTGCGGTAGAAGATCAGGGCCAAGTGGTCCCAATTCTCCCCCGGCTCCTGGACATTGAGGTCATCCAGCAGCCACGCGGCACGAAGCGAAGCAAGCCCGGCCTTGAACGTGGGATTGGTCCGCTTGTCATAGAACTCGCAGCACATGACCGCGAAGTAGTAGCTGGCGATGCCTTCCAGGAGGGTCCGTGGTGCGGTGAAATCGAGCTGGGGGAAGATCATGGAGATGCTCTCCCGGCGCTCGTCGGTGTTGACCTCCGCCTGCTTCACGTGCCCATCTGGCAGCGAGGCGAAATCCTGCGGGAATGCGGCGAAGTAGCACACCGGGCACACGGTGACCGGATACAGGAGCGGCCTGACCTCGCCGAACTTCTTCGACGCGTCGTACTGCCTGCGCAGCTCCTTCGTAAGATCGCCCGCGATCAGCCTTCCCCCGCCGGAGAGCAGGTCCTCGCGGAAGAACTTGCCGTTGCACACGGGGCAGGCGGTTTGTTTCTTCTCGAAAAAGGTGAGTTTCTGTCCCTGGGCCATGGCAGCTACCCCTCTATTATCACCATTGCGAGCGCATTGTCACGCTCATGCGAGAGGGAGCAGACGAGCCGCTGCCCACCGCAATCCTTGAACGCCGCCTCCGCCGCTCCCGTGAGCATCATGAAAGGCTTCCCATGCGAGTCGTTGAGCACCGCAATCTCCCGCAGGGCGAAGTGGCGCAGACCCGAACCGATGGCCTTGCCGAACGCCTCCTTGGCAGCGAAACGCGCCGCCAGGGAGAGAATTCCCACCTCACCTCTCGGGAGGGCGGTTGCCAGCTCCTCGGGATGGAAAAACCGGTCGTACAGGCCTTCGATGTGACTCCACCTGCGGATCCGCTCCACGTGCACGACGTCGATTCCTATGCCGATGATCACCTTGTTCCTCTCCTACTTTCCGGAGGCCACGATAACGACCGTGACGTCCTTCGGGGACCAGTCCAGGACCATGACCCCCGGCACCCCGTCGGGCCGGGTCTGGAGCGTGAACGTACCGGCCCGCCTCACTCCCCCGAGGTCCACCAGCAGGTGGAGCTGATCAGGGCGGACGGCATCCATCGCGAGCTGCGTCCCCTGCATCTTCATGCTGCCGGGCGTCGGCACCGTCTTGACGGCCAGGTGAGGCGACAGATCGAACGGCGCTATGACGACCCCGTCGAAAGCGTGCTGGACAATCGATTCCTGGATGGTCGCGTGGAAGTCCACGGCCGCATCTCCCGCGACCTTTATCAGCGTGTCCGGCACGAGGATCTTCACCCTGACGGCGAAGCTGACGGTCCTTCCCGTGAGGTCGATCTCCTCGGTGGAAAGCGACGTCACGCTTTGGACGCGGCTCCTCGCGCCCCGGATGATCGCATTTTGCGGCGTGATTCCCGTCTGGACCAGCTCGTAGCCGTACGCGGGAGTGCCTTTCAGGTCGGGGCTCACGACCGCTCGCTTCTCTGTCAGCGGCTCCAGGGTGAAGGTGATCGACTGCGGCTCGACCCGGATTTCCAGAGGCTCCACTCCCTGCGCGCTGCCCTTCCGGTCGACCTTCACCTCGGCCCGGTACACACCCGGTGTGCGATGACTGTCGAGGCTCACGCTTGCGTCCACGTCCTGCTCTAATATGGGGAAGATCGCATCGCCGGCGCCGCGGAGGGTGATGCGGACGGTCTTGGGAAAGGCAGACGCCACGGCGAGCCCTGCCGGGGTGCTCACGTCCAGGGGGACGCTGAAGAACCGCTCCGTGAGCGTGGTGACCCTGTGGAAGAGCAGGAGAATGACGGCCGCGGCGAGACAGATGACTTTCACGGGAAGATCTGCCAGGAGGACGCGCGTAAACCTGGGCGCCGAGGTACTCCGTGGATTTGGCGCCGAGGTACTCCGCGGATTCTGCGCCCTCATCAGTGAGCTTCCCCGCGCGCCACCGCGCGGTCTTCGCTGCTCTGCCCGGGATGAAGGAGCGACTTCAGCCCCGCCTCCACCTCCTCGAGGGAGATGTTGTAGCGGATGTCCCCGTCGTGGGCGAGGGAGACAGCCCCGTTTTCCTCCGAGACCACCACGACCAGCGCATCGGTCTCCTCCGCCATCCCGAGGGCCGCGCGGTGGCGCGCGCCGAATGCGCTCTCCACATCCTCCCTGTCGGAGAGAGGCAGGAAGCAGCCGGCCGCCACGATGCGGTCGCCTTCCACGATCACCGCCCCGTCATGAAGCGCCGTGCCCTCGAAGAAGACGGTGCTGATCAGGTTCATCGACACTTCGGCGTTCAGCCGGGTGCCGGTCTGCACGATGTTCTTTATCCCCACGCGGCGCGGAAAGACGATCAGCGCCCCGCGCTTGCGCGATGACAGCTGCTGCACGGCGCTCATCAGGATGTCCAGCCGGGGCGCGCCGGGCCGTACCCCGTTGCGTGCCCCGACCCGGAACCACTCCCTGCTGCCGATCTGCGTGAAGATTTTTCGCAGCTCGGGCTGGAAGATGATGGCAATGGCGATCACGAGGCCGGGGACCAGCACGTTCAGGATCCAGAGGAGCGTGGTGAGCTGAAGGAAGAAGGAGACCGCGTAGATGAGGACCATGACCACGGTGCCCTTGAGGAGCTGCACGGCACGGGTCTGCACGAGGATCTGCCAGCTCTTGTACAGCAGGTAGGCGAGCATGAGCACGTCCAGCACGGGGCGTACCACCTCGCGCACTGCCCAGGTATTCAGGAGCTGTTCCATGGGACGCTAGGCCGCACCGCGCGGAGCGCGGCATCTTGGCCCAAGTCCGCCAGTGCCGGTTGTGCCTTTGCAGTGCATGCCGTTAGGCCCCGATCCGACGGATGGAGTCGATGATCTTCACCATTTCCACCGCGTCCGCAACGTCGTGCACACGGATGATGTTCGCGCCGTTCAGGACGGCCAGCGTATTGGCGGTCACGGTTCCGATGAGCCTCTTTTCCACCGGGCGGTCGAGGATCTCACCGATGAACCCCTTGCGGGAGAGCCCGACGAGGATGGGGAACTTCAGGGACTTCAGGGAGGCGAGCTCCTTGATGATGCGAAGGTTGTCCTGGCTGCGCTTGCCGAATCCTATGCCCGGGTCGATGATGATCATCTCCGGCGCAATGCCCGCCCCGATGGCCGCGGCAATGGACGGCTGCAGCTCGCGGAGGATCTCGCTGATCGTATTCTTGTAGAAGGGGTTCTTCTGCATCGTCTTCGGCGTTCCGCGCATGTGCATGAGCACGACGGGAACCCTGCGCCGGGCCACCAGCCGGGCCAGCTCCTCGTTGTGCCGCAGCCCGGAAATGTCGTTGATGATGTCGGCGCCCGCGTCCAGCGCGCGCCCCGCGACTTCCTTTTTCCGCGTGTCCACCGAAATGATCACGTCGGAGTCCTCGCGCAGCGCCTGGATCACCGGGATCACGCGTCGGATCTCCTCCTCCAAGGGAACCGCCTCGGCGCCCGGCCTCGTGGACTCCCCGCCCACGTCCACGATGTCCACTCCCTCCGAGATCATCTCGTGCGCCGATCTCATCGCGTCCTTGATCGTCGCCGCCCTGCTGGACGGGTAGAACGAGTCGGGCGTGCAGTTGAGAATCCCCATGACGTAGGTCTTGTGGGTGAAATCCAGCGTGCGGCTTCCCCACGAGATTGTCCTGTTCCCGGCAGTGGTGCAGGCCATGATCTCGCCGCTCACCGCGTCCAGCCCGTAGGGCTCGCCCTTCAGGCGCGCGGCGAGGATCTGCAGGGTGCGCCGGCTGCCCGTGATGAGCACGTCCGTTTCCCGCACGGTGTAGTCATGGGCGCCCCTGCTCATCGCGATGCCGCCGCCCAGGGTTTCCAGGTAGGACTTCATCAGGTTCGCCGCGCGGGTGTCCACGCCCTCCAGCTTGATCGTGCAGTACAGGAACGTGTCGGCGATCTTCTCCATGTCCTCCGCGGACAGGTCGAACTCTCCGAGGTGCCTGCGTACGTCGTTCATCGATGAGATGTCGATGGGATGCGCGTTCGTTTCGGAGGATCTCAGGAGGATGGAGGCCACAGAGCTGATTCTAACAACTGGCTTCTTACAGCGTCAAGCTTGTCCAGCGACTGCCGTGGTGTCCTTACTTCGAGAAGACGATGTCGATGAGCCGGTTCAGGTACAGGAGCAGCAGCTCCTTCTTGCGCGCATCGGGAATGGTGAGGCCGGTCTGCGCGGGTGGGTTTGCAGCCGCGCCAGCCGCAGGCGCAGGCGCAGGGGCGCCAGCCGCGCGCGCGCCAGCCGCAGGGGCGCCAGCCGCGGGCGCGGGGGTCGCCGCGGGCGCGCCGCCTGCTGCCGCTGCCCCCGCGGCCGGGGCGGGGGTCAACAGCCTCTGGAGGTCGGCCGGGCTCAGCACATCT
>Ga0187866_1002269_pt1 | contig 16294 bp, 10 predicted proteins | sample June2016WEW_11_1_3_FD_133013 | JGI IMG/M metagenome (GOLD analysis project Ga0187866, IMG submission 133013) | Peatland microbial communities from SPRUCE experiment site at the Marcell Experimental Forest, Minnesota, USA - June2016WEW_11_150 | ecosystem: Environmental > Terrestrial > Soil >...
GACGGGCCGCTGTTCGCCGCGGCGAGCGAAAGCGTGGCCTTGTTGAACTTGGGCATCACGCCGGAGAAGATCAAACCGGTTCCGCCGGGACACGCCGTTATCATAACCGACGGCGAGCTGGAAATTCAGCCGTTCGCATCCAGCCCGCGGCATGCCCATTGCTTTTTCGAATGGATTTACTTTGCCAACGTGGCCAGCACGTTGGACGATCGGAGCGTGTATTTGTCGCGCAAGGCGTTGGGCGATGAGTTGGCCCGATTGGAAACGCTACCCATCGATTCCGACACGGTGGTCGTGCCCGTGCCCGACACCTCCAAGGCGGCGGCCGACGCCATGGCCTACGCCTTGAAAATCCCTTGCGTGGAAGGCTTGATCCGCAATCGCTACTCCGGGCGGACGTTTATCGAAGGCCACATGGACCGGAAGCGCAAGGCCGAGACGAAATACACGCCGCTTCACGAAGTTTTGGAAGGCAAACGGGTGATTCTGGTGGAGGATTCGATAGTCCGGGCCACGACACTGCGCGTACTTTTGCGGCGGCTGCGGCAACTTGGCCGGCCGAAAGAAATCCACGTCCGCGTGGCCTGCCCGCCGATTATCGCGCCCTGTTTTTACGGCATCGACATGTCAACGGTGAGCGAACTTTTCGCCCCGAACTTCCTCAAAGGCGAGCTGATCACGCACCAACACGAGGCCGAAATGGCGGCCCAACTGGGGGCCGATTCGCTCCGCTATCTGCCCGTCGAGGCCATCGCCCGGGCGATCGGCATGGACGCCGACCATCTCTGCCGCGCCTGCATCACCGGCGATTATCCCACGCCTCACGGTCAGCATTTAGCCCAAGTCGCCCTGGAAAACTACCGCAACAACGTCGCCGGCCGGACGTACGAAACAGTATCGCCTGTTCCCCATTAACATGGGATTTTTTCCAACAAAAAAGTAGAATGTCCTCTTTGTTCACATACATTAAGTTCCCAGATAGAGCCTGGGAACGAGGGCAATCAAGGAATAATATATGCTGTTTGCACAAGGCACAGAAAACACTTTCAGTGTATGGTCAGTTGTGGTTGGAGGCATCCTAACGATAATCGGAGTGATTGTTGGTCAATCATTCTCTTTTATTTCATCGCGCATTAAACACAAACATCGGCGTGCCTCTTTCTTACTTCAAAAACTAGAGGACCTCACTGCTGCTATTTTGGATATCTTTCATTGGGAGTCCACATTCCGAGAATGCAGTTCCATCGAACAACTAGCATCAAATAATCCTGCGTCATATTCGCGTCGAGTTGTAGCGATTGCACAGCTATATTTTCCACACCTTAGAGATCCGGCTGCAAAGTATTCGAATGCTTTCATTGAATACTACAAATTTGGCCTGGATTGCGCTCGTGACGATATTGTGGGGAACGTTGGCGCACAGATGGTACTGAAGAATCCGGAAGCTTTTCAGAATCACGCAGAAGCACGCAAATCAATATTGCATCAACTCGATTCTGCTATAGAACGCGAAGCTCAAATATATATAAACGATTTGTAAACATGAAAAGATCTATCGCACAGGTGCCCAGTCTCGATGGGCTGGAATTGGTTTTCATGTGTCAATACTTGGAACAAGCAGTGCTTGCCTTGCCGGGAAGTCAAATCTCACCGGCTGTGTGACTTTCCGATCCGACCCGCCACGCCACTGCTTGTTCCAAGCAGTGGCACACCGCCCTGGACACCTGCCGCCAAACAAGGGCGCCCGCGCGCTGTCGGAACTTATCGGCAATAACCGGAATACCCCTCTTATTCGTCGGTGGTGAGCAGTCCTTCATTGGCACGCTTGGCCAGATAATCGATACGGGCTTGCATCGCATCATCGGCCCGTAGATCGGCCGCTTCGGCGGCGAAGGGACTGACAAATCACCGTAAAATCGCGTGGTATAATTGAACTCGGAGGTCATATTATGAAACGTATTCGTTATACATTATCGCTGTTGATGTTTGTGCTTCTCACACATGTCTTGTTCACCCGGGCCGATGAGCCGAAGCCGGCGGAAAATCCGCCGAAGGAGATCGCCAATTCGATCGGTATGAAGCTAATGCTGATTCCGGCGGGGGAGTTTATGATGGGGGGACAAGAGTCGGCCGAGGAATTGGTCAAGGCGTTTGCGGCCTACAATCGGAAAGCGGATTATTTCAAGGACGAGTATCCCAGTCATCGCGTGCGGATTACCAAGGAGTTCTATATCGGCAAGTATGAGGTGACGGTAGGAGATTTCCGGCGGTTCGTCGAGGATACGGGCTATAAGACGCAGGCCGAAAAGGACGGCGAAGGCGGTTGGGGTTACAATCAACAAACCGGCCGATGCGAGGGACGCAAGCCGCAGTTCAACTGGCTCAATACCGGGTTCAAGCAAACCGACGATCACCCCGTGGTCAATGTAACTTGGAACGATGCCGTGGCATTCTGCCAGTGGCTCAGCCGCAAGGAAGGCAAAACTTATCGTTTGCCCACCGAAGCCCAGTGGGAGTACGCCTGCCGCGCGCAGAGCGCGACGCGGTATAACAACGGCGATGATCCGGCCGGCCTGGCCGCGGCGGCCAACACGCTGGACGCCAAAGGCAGGACCACCTTTCCACACGTCCAAGAGATCACAATTTTACCGGGGGAGAATACGAAGTTCACGGTTCCCGTGGGCGGCAAGAAGCCCAACAAATTCGGGCTCTTCGACATGCACGGCAACGTGTGGGAGTGGTGCACGGATTGGTACGGCGCGGACTATTATTCAAAATCACCGGCGGACGATCCGGCCGGTCCGGAGAGCGGAGATCGGCGCGTGCGTCGGGGCGGCGGGTGGGACAGTTTTCCCATTTGGGCCCGGGCCTCATTCCGCAATTGGAACACGCCGCAAAGCCGCTGCCTGAATCTCGGTTTTCGCGTGGTTAGAGAAGAGTGACGATTGATCGCGCCAATTTAACTATTTTGGTGCCTAACAATCCACTATATATAGTGTGGCAATAGCAAACCATAATAAAAAACCTAAAACAGGGACTTGTTGAGATTTAATATCTTCCTCCACGCACGAATTTGAATTGTTTAAGCGTCCGAAAACTATAAAAAACGAGTTTAACACTAGCTTTTCAAACAGTTCCATATTACTCTTAAATACAAAGGGCCTAGATGCATCAACGAGCAATCCCGCCTCAATTGGTTGATGCAGGTTTGTATTTTTTCGGAACAGCACCTGTGAAACCACGATCTTCGCGTTGCCCCAACGGCAACGGAAATTCAAAAGCGGCAAAAACCCCGCCTGAATCAAAACTCGCCGTGCAGACGATAGACCCGGCGCCGGCCGTGCATATACACCTTTCGCGCAAGATGATGGTTTTGCTGGCGATTATGTTGATAAGCCCATGTCTGATCGTAACGGCGGCCCTGAGTTATTGGCGAGTTTCACAGACGACCAACAAGCCGCTTACGATTCATTCCGATGAGAATAATTCCCCGCATATAAGCGAGGGCAATCCGGGTCCGTGGGGCCGGCTGCTGTACGTGCACGTGATGATCGATATTCCAGACGAGTTTGTTATTCTTCCTCCTCTTGACCAGGGGCCGGTCCGTTGGTTTTTCAAGGATTACAGCAAAGAGCGGGTGATCGAGTTGCTCAAATCGGCGGATATTTCCCAGGCCCGGATCGACAAGTTGCTCCCCGATTCCGCTTGGAAATCAGAAGGCGAGGGCACGTGGCTAACGCCCGGCGACGAGTTGATACTGGGTCTTAGCCCCGAAGCCCGATCGAAGATCTATTCAGTTCTTGTCGCGTTCAAGGAGAACGAAGATCTGTTGGATCCCGTGTGGTTCCAGCCGGAAACGCTGGATAAACAACTAAACGAGAGCGGGCTTGCGAAATCCTCGATCAAGTTGTTGAAAAAGATGCTCTATCGGAACGGATCATCGTTGCTGTTGTTCGCCGATAAAGACACGGCCTTGCATCAAATTCCCAACGATAGCGAGAAACGGCTGTTCATAAAAACCATATCCCGCAAGTCCACCCTTATGGCGCGGCTGAGAATCGACGCAGATACGGATATCGACGCACTGGCCGGGTATTGGGACGTGGGTGGAAGGCACAAAGATATTCTGCCGTTGATGAGATCGTTACAGCGCGTCGAAGGAGGCTTAAACATGAGCCTCGTATACCTTTTGCCACATTTTATCCGCGAGCATCTTTATACTTACCCCTTCCCCTCGTCCGATCCGCAAGCCCCGAAACAAGACTGTTTCTGGACGGCTTTCAATGCCTTAAACACGCAGCCGGACGACCGCTTCAGCGACCTGCAATACACGCGTCAAGTGCTTTTATCGGAATACTACAGCATTGCACAACCCTCGCAATTGGGCGATCTCGTATTCCTCTCGGGTTCGGACAACCAGGCCATTCATGCGGCGGTTTACGTGGCCGACGACATTGTGTTCACCAAAAACGGTTTTCACTGCACGCAGCCCTGGATTCTCATGCACCTGAAAGACATGGTGGAAACCTATGCCGCGCGGGTTCCGCCCGGCAAACAGTTGAATGTAGTGTATTACCGGCGAAAAGACCTTTAGAGGGCCGTATCAACCCGCCACGTCCAGGCCGACGGCATCGGGATTGGCCTGGATCGCGGCGAATTTTTGCATCCAATCCAGGCGGCGCTTATCGGAACCGAGAGACTGCTGCCGGGAGGCATCGTCGAGCGTGGCATCCAGGGCTTTTTGCGCCTTGCTCACTTTATCGGAGTAGAATTCCAGCATGTTGACGGATTCGTCCGAGTCGATGCCCGCCTTCTCCAAATCGCCGCGGACGGTGGAGAGTTCTTGATAATCCTTTTCCGAAATGGCGCCGGCCTTGTAAAGTTTTTGGATCATCTGCGAAAACTCCGTCGGCGTTATATTCGTGATCTCATATTGACGCAATATATCGGCCGACGCCTTTTGCGCATTGGAATTTGTTTGAACTTGCGAATCAATCGACTTGATCTCGCTTGCTCCGGTCTGAACCGCGGCTTCGCCTTTTTTGCCCCAAGACGTCGGATCGGACAGGCCGGAAATAACGTTGCTTATTTGCATGGTCGGGTACCCGTTAAAGTTATGATCCTGTAAAAAGAAGTCGGAAGACAATAAGCCGCCGGAATTATAGCAAGCTTCGTGCCAATCGCCGCGATCCGGACCAATAATCGAATATCCCCGGCGGAAGAACTTGTTCATCAGAGACTTAGAACAATAATCTGCGGCAAAGGCAGGGCAGTGGAGGCAGCTGGCGGATAATATATGGCGGCAAAATTTGCCGATCAATGTGCAAAAATCGCCTGTTTGGTACCGCCAAACTGCAAGCGGTTGCATTACTGTTTCAGATATTCGGCCCTGTAGACCGGCTCATTTAACTGGCGTATGCGGCGTTCAAAATGGGTGCGGTAGTCCATGTCGTGCTCGGCCGGGGCCTCGGGCGCATCAAGAGGCCCATGTAAACCGGTACACTCCGCGATCAGTTCCAAAGTGGCATGGAAATATTCTTCCACGTCGGTCCAGAAGTGGAGCCTGCCGCCGAAGGAAAGCGTGCGCTCGACGTCGCGTATAAACGATTCCCGCATTACCCGGCGTTTTTTGTGCCGTTTTTTCCACCACGGATCGGGAAAGTACACGTGCACCGCTTGGAGCGAGGCGTCAGGCAACTCTGCGAAGACCCGCAAGGCGTCGGCTTGGACCACGAGGGCATTGTGCAAGTTTCGCTTGGCCAGCATGGCCGCGGCAAAACGGGCGTATTTCGCGGCGATTTCAATGCCCAGAAAATCAGCGTCCGGGCGCGCGGCGGCGGCATTGCGTAAAAAAAGCCCCTTGCCCGACCCGATCTCGACCTCCAGCGGCGCCTGGCGGCCGAAGAGCAACGAAGCATCCCACGGCCGGGGCAATTGGTCCAGGGTTTTCAGATGCTTCGTCAAATCCAGCGAGGGATCGATATTTCGCAAAGCGCGCCGGCCCATGTTAATAATCACTTTCATCAAACCATTTGGGTTGATTATTATTCCGGGCAAAGAGCGCGGAGAACAAGGGCATGAGCAATGCGCCGGCGATAAACCCGCCCACGTGGGCCCACCATGCCACGCCGCCGGCGGTTGCCCGGCGCAGGGATTCTTGCCCGGCAACGAGCTGCCCGAGGAACCACACGCCGTTTACGACCAGGGCAGGCACCTCGATAACGGTGAAAAAAAACAGCAAAAACACCAAGGTCTGCACCCGGGCCCAGGGCCAGGCGATGGTGTATGCCCCGAGTATCACGGCCACCGCGCCGCTGGCGCCGATGACGGGAATTGTGCTTCGCGGTTCAAACAGCCAGTGCGATGCGCTGGCGATCAAACCCCCGCCCAGGTATAAAATCAGATAGGGCAGGGGCCCCAAGCGATCTTCCACGTTATTGCCGAAAAGATACAAGAACCACATATTCCCCAGCAGGTGCAGCCAACTGCCGTGGAGGAACATGCAGGTAAAAAGCGAGGCCCATATTTCGCGCGGGTTGGGATCCAACTGCAAGGGACGTTGAACTTCCAAAGATCCGAAAAAACTAACGTGAACAACCTCCTCGACCGGGACCACGATGGGCTGCCGGGCGGACAATTGGGCAATGCGCAAGGGAACAAACCCGTGCCGGTAGACCAATAACTGCTGCTGTAAATCCCCCAGCCGCGCGGACCATATAAAGACCAACACGTTGACCGCCACTAAAACATAAGTGACGACGGGCGTGCGACGTATGGGATTATCATCGTGTAAAGGGATGAACATTTACCAAGGGACGAAGGATGAGGGATGAAGGATGAATACAGCGGACATTCATTAGTTTGGGGTGGGCAGTTTACTGCCCACTTATAACCATAAACAGAAAACTGATTACTGAAAACTTGATAAAAACCGCTTGCGGTTTCGCACTGTTTATCAGAAAAGTGGGCAGTAAACTGCCCACCCCTCATTAACCCCTCTACACTCTTCACTCTACTTCGGGGGATTCTGCCCCGGTGATTAGACCCAAGGGCAAAGATACGCCCTTTAAGATGCCCTCGCAAACCATGTTCTGACCGACGAAGCACTGGAATTCGCAGGTCATAATGGAACGGCGAAGTTTGAGCAAACGGCTTACGATCACGAAGCGGTCGCCGGGACGGACCACGCCGCGGAAGCGTACGTCCTCCAGGCCGCCGAAGCCAATCACGCCCTCCATCAGTTTATACTTATGGCTGTAATAGCTGGCCACTTGGGCCGCGGCCTCGCACATTACCACGCCGGGCATCAAGGGCAAGTTGGGCATGTGTCCGCGGACCCAGAACTCATCCTGCCGCAGATCCTTATATCCCACGCAAACGTTGCGCTTCAAATCTTCGTAGCAGATCGCCGTCAGTTGCTCCATTTCGTAGCGCTGGGGATTATAACGGCGAATCTCCTCGATGTCGGAGACGACGTCGTTCAAATCGTATTCGGAAAATTCGAGGATGAGCGGTTTCACGACCTGAAAGCACTCCTCATGCGGCCATCAGCCGCTATCCAAAGGGAAAATGTTTATTGGACGGGGCAACCCGATAGGCAACAACCAGCAACTCCGCTCAGGTTTTCACCACCCAACGTTTTTTGCGGCGGGCTTTGCTGTTGGCGGGTCGCTTGCCGTGATTGGCTTTTTTAAGTACGCGATGCGGTTTGGCCATAACAATCGGTCCCCATATTATGTTGATTTTATAAGACTATGCCAAACCCCTAAGTTTACAATTTCCTCTCCTTGCTGGGAAGATGTGCAAATGCCAGTTAATCAAAGGCTTTGGATCGATTGGTTCCGAACTGCTTAGGGCCTGACAACCCCCACTAACGGATGAAATTAAGCAACTCGTGGATTACCCTTGGGACGGTTTTGGGGAATACTAAGCACTGCGTTTTCGCAACCATTCGCGTTGATCGTCGGGCGGGGAAGGGGGCGGAAAATGGAGGATTTCCTCTTCATTCTCCGCCTCATCTTCTTTATTCTCTCCCACGTCTTCCTCTAGGGCCGGCTCGGGCATTTCTTCTTCCTCTTCCCGGCGATTTCGGGTAATCCACACCAAAAACGCGGGCAAAATAATCAACGACGAGACCAGGCAGCAACTCATCCCGATGGTCAATACGCGTCCCAGGCTTTGCAGTCCGCGATGGTCGGCTATCATCAACACCGCGAATCCGACCATGGTCGTCACTGTATTGAGAATCACCGCCACGGCAGTCGAGGGACTCATCCGGTAGCGCCACGCCTGGCGGCGGAAATCGTAAATGATGTTTATTCCGTTATCCACGCCCATTCCCAGCATCAGGGGCAGGCTGATCATATTCGCCGCATTAAAGGGGATATTCAAAAAGCCCATGATTCCAAACATTTGCAACATGCAAAGCCCCAAGGGTAAAACCGCCAGGAAAGTATCGCGGAGGTTGCCCAGGTTCAAAAACATGATTGGCAGAATGGTGCACAAGGCGAACCAGGTGGCTTGCTCATAACTGTGTTTCATTTGCAGCGAGGCCTCGTAGATCTGGATGGGGTTACCGGTGATGTTTCTATCTACGCTGCGGACCTCGCGGACGAATCGTTCCATGGCGCTCATATCCCAAATGTCGCCTTTGGAATAAATCTTCATCAAATGTTTGCCGGAGGGACTGACAAAACGCGTGACCAGGCTCTCCGGCAGATCGCTTAATTGCGGCGGCTCGGGATTGGCCGCCGAGCGCAGGGCATACAAGCGGGCTAAAACGTCGGCAGCCATGGCTTGCTGAAATCCGGCCAGCCGGGCGTAACACTCGGCCTGGGGCAGTTGTCGCAACAATCCGCCGATCTGCCGCACTTGTTGCCGGATATAATTACCCTGTGAATCGCCCGAGGGCACGGCCTGGGCTTGGGCGAACATTTGACCCAGTTCCTCCATCGAGGCCAAGGGGATCTGCGGCACTTGTTGGGGCAGATTCGCCAAACGCCGATTGATCCGCTCGATGGCCGGACGCTTGGCGGCGACGGCCGAGGCCGACATGGAATCGTCCGGGGCCAGGATCGAGTCGATCTCAATGACATTCTTCACCGAGGGCAATTGAAGAAATTGCTTTTTTCGGGCAAGCAACGTCTGCGAGTTCTCGGCGATGGAAATGGCAAAAGAAGCGCTTTGACCGCCCTCGGTCAATATTTTTTGTTCCAGGGCCACGCTTTCCAGTCCTTCGGCCTGCATGTGCAGCAGGTTGTGGTCGTACCATACGCCGATCATGCCCAGGGCCAGCAAAACCGTGCCCGCCATGCCCCAGGTCAAAACGCCTTTGGGCCGGGTGTAGATCGGTTCCAGCCAGCGATGGAACTCCAAAGGCTGGGGCAAAACATGGCAGTGGTTTCGATCGGACAAGTAGATCATCGCCGGCAAGACCGTCATGGCCGCCAAACAACACAACATCACTCCGCCGCCGGCGATAATTCCCAACTCGGCAACGCCCACGAATTCGGTAAATCCGGCCATATAAAAGGAAACGGCCGTGGCCACCATCCCCACCACGATGCCCGGGGCCACGGTCCCCGAAGTTTCCAGCAAGGCTTCTTCGACCGATCGATTTGCCTCCCTTAATTGCAGGTAGCGGGCGACAATGTAAATTCCGTAATTGATGCCCAGCCCGGTTAAAATCGCGCCGAATGCGCTGCTTAAGATATTCAGATGTCCGACCGTCAACACCGTGTAGCCCAGCGACCAGATCATGCCCAGCAGCAAAGCGGCCATGGGCATCATGGAATGGCGTAATCCTCCAAACCCCAGGAGGACCACGATCACCACTCCGATTATCGACAGCGCGGTGGCAACGGCCATGGACGATTCGCTGGAAGACATTTCATCGTGTTCGATGATCGGCAGGCCGGTAAGTCCGATGGAGGTTTCCGGATGCCGGGCCCGAGCCCGGCCAACCAGGCGTTGCAGGGCTTCGACGGCATCGTTATTTCCAGTGAAGCTTTCCTTGGGCGCTGGGGCGAATTTCAACTGAATAAAGCCCATGCGGCCTTCCTTGGCCAACAAGTATTGGGCAACGGGTTGATCCCGATCGGTTTTCCCGGCCAGATCGGGCCAAGGCGATTGATATTTGCCGCGCTCACTAAGGGCAACCGTAAGACTGTCAAAAAAGCCCGCGATTCCCTTTTCAATGGCTTGTTTTTGGGCTTGGGCTTGCGGGTCTTGGCCTTGAATAGCGGGAAGATACTGTAACGTTTTTCCCATCTCGGCGGCCATGTTGCCCAGGTTCACCTGTGCCCAGTTGCCGCCGATCAGCGGGGAAAACTTGTCCAGAAACTGCTCGATGCCGGCGAGTTCCTCGGGTTTTAAATAATACAATCCCTTGGAACGTATTTTGGTCAGGTCGATCTTGTGCAATACGGTATTCCAAAGCCGGGTTTCCCTGAGCAGATCGGCCGCAAGTTCATCCAGGACCGGAACGACTTTTTCCCGGCCAGTCCCCTCCACGACCAGGATTACGTCTTCCGTGGCGCCGAACTGCTTGGTGTATTCCACCCAAAGGCGGTTGAAATCGCTTTTCGGACTCAAGAGATCGGCCCTGCTGGTGCGAAAACCCAATCGGGTTTGAGTAAGATAAAGGGAAGCCACGGCCGCCATGACCCCGATAACCACCGTGGCCATGGGAAATCGCAAGGCAAGCCATGTGACCCCCACTAGCAAGCGCCCTAACAGCGATATGTTTTCGTGCGGCGTCCCTTCCGCGGGCATGATTAGCTCGTATGTAAGTTTTAAGTTATCAGTTTAAAGTTTAGCCACAAGCGGGCACCGACATAATGTCGGACGGCAAGCAGGTGATGCGCAGAAACGTTATCTAAACAGAAAAGCACTATTTGCTATAAATATGTCTGTACGCACCTACATCGGTATTTTACCGGCAAACTAGCAAGGGTGGGGATTGTAACGAACAGCCTTTATCAGGGCAAGAGAGATTTGCCATGAATTAAAAGTCGTAACGCTAGGCATGACAAGGAGTTTCGACAAGCAATTCGCATACAGATTTAAAAAAACACTAATAAGCTTTCTAGTTCAAACCCGCGCGTCTACAGCCCAGATAACTCATAATATCCTAAATTGAATTAGAATCGGTATAACTTTCCATTCCAAGGATTACCTCATAAACAAATGTGCGCATATTGACAAACACTACCGGGATTATTCTAATCGGGATTATTCTAATAGCCCCAAGAAGTGGCACACCTTATTTAATAGGCAGCGTTCGTCTCCAAACGGAAACCCCCCGCTTGTGTGGACGGTTCTTCCTTTAGAGATCTTTCAATAACCAAATCAAGATTTCCCTGAGTCCCTCTTGCTCTGAGAGGGGCTCTCCACAATGGCCCAAGCGGCCGAGGAGGATTTATGTACCGTCTCGTCGCATGTATGTTGTCAGGTGTGTTGTTAGCTCTCGCCGCCCCTGCCTTGGCCGGCACCAGCACTTGGCAAGGTGCAAGTTTACCAAATTTACCCGTGGGTGGAACCCGCAGTTGGATTGACGTGAACAACTGGGTCGGCGGAGTGGTCCCGCCCGCCGGTGATACCGATGATTTCGGCCTGACTGGCGATGGGAATGTGACCCTTGATGCCGATCAAACGGCCGCCAGTATGACTTTAGAACCGTGGGTGGGCTATAACTTTTCACCCGGCAGCGCAAACCCGGCCAATAACCTGACGTTGTTGAACGCAGCCGGTCCCACCACAACCTTGACCGTGGGCGACAACATCCGTTCGACTTTTACGACCGATTATTTCATCGGGCCGCCAGTGCCGCCGCCAGCCCCCGCACTATGGGCCGTCCAGGTCGGGGCACCGCAGTTCACGGCCGATCTGGCTATACCCAACGGACTAAGCATCGTGTTCACGAGTTCAAACCCCAACGCCAACGATTCCTCGTTGTTGTTAGCCGGGCACGTGGGAGGGTCTACCACGATCGGCAAGACCGGCAGTCTGAACAACGCCTCTCTTTGGGTTACCAGCGACAATAGCAAGGGCGGCTACGGCACTACGATCAACTCCCTGGGAGATTTCGGGGCGGTGCATTTTGTCGATGGAGGCAATCTCGGCGCCGGCAGCCTGACAATCAACAATGGTACGCTCGCCCTCCACACCTCCAGCATCAACCTCCCGGGCTTCCCCCTGAATACGGTCGTTTACACCAACACGGCGGTCCACGTCTCCGTCGGCAATTTCGTCGCGGACCGCAGCTATCAGATCGATCCGCTAAACAACTTCTCGGGCGGCATGGATGCGTTCTATCAGACAGAAGGCGGTTTCTGGTTGGACAACGGGGCCGCCGCGGCCCAAGCGACCTTCAGGGGCAACAACGGCTTCAACTTCGGCATCTACTACATGGACGGCTACGGGATCAGCCTGGGCCTTAGCATGTTCGACCATATCATTACGGTGAACAACGGTGTAATGACCGGCGGCCGCGGCGGATTCAACGTCTTGAGCGTGCCGGACAACGGCCTGAACGTGAGCCTCACCACCGTTTTAGGCGACACGACGGGCAACGGCGGCCAAAGCGGCATCTACCGCGATTCAGGGCGGACCCTCTCCAAAAAAGGCCCAGGGGTGCTCGAGATCTATGTAGCGCCGCCCGACCTGCATGGCATTTTGTATTCTACAGGCGACAAACATATTTACGCCGGAGTGCTGCGGTTGAGCGACACCGTAACGGCGGGCACGGGGCAGATTCTGCTTGCCACCGCCGACTCCGCCGTGGGCGTGGCTTTCGACGGAGATACGACTGCGGCTAGTTTTAATGGGACGCTGGCCTTGGCGGGTGGATTGATCACTCCGGGGCAGTCGGGCGCTTTCGATCTCGACCTCAACCACTGCGGTGGTCTTGGCACGAAGCAAATCGCGGAAGATTTCACCAACCTCAATAACATCAATAAGGCGAGAACGGCGCTAAGGATCGGATCGAGCGACACCAGCGGGAACGCCCAGACCAGCGGCAACATTATCCCCAGTACGGATGCCAACACCTATTTCCTGGGCGGCGGCGGCGGCACGCTGACGATTAAAAGCGTTCTAATTGACAAGAACGGCGGCAACACCACTTTGGAGATGGGCACCAGCGGCCAACTGCTGCCGGGCCGGATCATACTCGCTCCTAATAACATTAATGGCAACAACACCTACACCGGCCCGACGCAGATCAAAGCCGGCACGCTGCAACTCGCCACTGCGCAGGCGATAGTAAGCAGTTCCAGCCTGTCGGTGGGGACCTATTCGAACAGTTTCAACGGACTTTACACTGGTGCCCTCAACGGAGAGTTCAACGGCCCCGGCCAACTGCTCCTCGATCCTAACGTCAGCTATGCTGGTCCAGTCAACAACTGTTTCTTGGACGGCGGCGCGGTCGGTTGGACCGACGACATAACCCTTTTTGGCCTCCCCGGCGCCTATCGTAACACGCTGATCTCCACGCTCGGCAATCCGCTCTTTGCTGCGGCGACGAACATTCTGCACTTGGGCGGCGAATACAGCAGCGGAACAATGACCAAGGCCAGCAACTGGATCATCGCGGACAGAATCAATCCCAACCATCCCGTGGCCTTGGTCAAGAGCGGCACAAGCGTACTCGATCTAAGTTCGGGCGGCCAAAATACCTATTCGGGAGGCACGTCGATTTTAGGCGGCCAGGTCAAGGTTTCGGACGCCAACCAACTCGGCAGCGGGCCTATCTTCTTGACCAATGCCGGCACTTTGCACGTCACGGCGAACACCATTTTCAACCAAACGCTCGCACTCTACGGCGGCCCGACGAGCGGCGCGGGCGTGGTCAGGGTCAACTTCGGCTTCAGCGCCACATTTACGCAACCCATCGACACCACGACCAGCCCGCAATCGATGGTCGAGATCAGCGGCGGCGGAACACTAAACCTGCTCGATGTCGCCGCCTACCCCCACAGCGCGCTCAATGGCAACCGTTGGGGCCTGATGCTCAACTATGGAACCGTGGTCATCAATCAGTTGCCGATCAATACGTCCAACGATGGATTAGGCGCCCAAAACGGCGCCCTGGTGGGCAATGGCGGCACGCTGTCCGTACAGCCGGTTCCGGGGGCACTGGGGGACGTGTCCGTAGACGATCCACGCTACGGATTCTCGTCGCTGTCCACTTATCAGGGCCAGAACATTATTACTACCATCAACGTCGCCGCTGGCGCGAAGTTGCGGATCAACGGCAGCGGCGTCTCGAACTACAACGGCATTCTGGTTATCAACAACGTCGGCAGCGGCGAGTTTGAGATCGCCTCGTCCGCCTCGTCCAGTTCGAACCCCGACGCTACAGGCAACGGGACCATCGACCTGCGGAACGGCATGCTTATGCTCACGCGCGGCGTCAATGCCTCGAAACTCCTGCCGCAATCGACGGGCTTTACGCTCAAACTCAACAACTGCACCTTCATCGGCAACGTGGATGGCAGCATCAACGGCAACTTGATCCTCAACAACAATGGAATCGGGGGCACCTCCGTGATCGAGAGTGTGAATACGACGTCGGATCCAAATGGATTGTGGATCGTAGCTGGCTCCGGCCTGACGATTTGGAATGGAACTCTCGACAAAGAGGGACCCGGCACGGTACAGTTCAATCGCTGCATCGGCGCGCCGGTGACTGTAGCGGCGGCAGTAGCAACTTTGCTCATAAACGACGGCACTTTTATCGCGGGAGGCACGGGCGATCCGTTCACCGATACCGAGACGAACGCCTCCCTGGACATTATCAACAACAGTACCGCCACCGGGCTGCTGATCTCCCAGGGGGTCAAAAATGTCGATACTATCAGCGGCACGGGCAATACCACCGTCTCCGGCCCGGCCGGCACGGAATTGATAGCTTCTTCCATCGCGCAGAACACGCTCACCATCGGCGCCGGCTGCACGGTGACCATAAGAGCCATCCCCGGCGGCCCATCGGCCTCTTCCGCCAGTCTCACTCCCGTGCCCGAGCCTGCGACCTGGATCCTGCTGGCCCTGGCCGCGGCCGGTCTGTCGATTTGGCGTGTTTGCACCCGCCCATATAAAAGCGGCGGTTGATCAACATGATTGCATAAATTTGCATCAAATGTAATTAAGGCGGCTGGGGCCTGGCACAAGGTTCCAGCCCCCTTTTTTAGCAGTACAAACCGCCGTAGGTGCTGCTAAAAAAGTGCTTGACCCGGTTTTATAAAGGGCAAAAATGCGGAAATCGCCGGCAGTCCTTGCATAAGCCGTCTGCTATGGTTAAAGTGCTGTTGTCAACGTTTTAATGTGCATTTCTCACCAGAGTGCGCCACAACCAACCTTCGGTCGGTGCCCTGCTTGCAAGCAGTGCTGAATTGTTGACTTACGTCTAGACTGCTTGTAAGCAAGCCGAATACCCGCCCTTAATGGCGCTCAATCGCCCTGCGGCGACTCGGCCCTTTGGCGGCGACCAACCCGGTATTACTCAAACAACGGTTTTTCATGTTCAATTTCCTGCCCCGGAACACAAAGTTTTTCGCTTACTTCGACCGTGACGCGGAAATCCTTGTCCGCTGCGCGGAACAGTTTTGTCATACTCTCGAATGTTTCGATAATCCCAAAGAACATTCCATAAAGATCAAGGAACTGGAGCATGAAGCGGACGATATCACCCACGAGGCGATGTCGCTCTTGCACCGTTCCTTCATCACGCCCCTGGAGCGCGGCGATTTGCGGCGGTTGATCCTGGCCTTGGACGAGGTAGTGGATTACATGGACGACGCCGTTCGGCGCATGGCGCTTTACGAAGTGGAAAGCATCTTGCCCGAGGTCAGCGCCATGGGCAAGGTAATGCTGGATCTGGCCCGGGCGGTGCGCGACGCCGTCCACGAACTGCGCAACGTGCGCAAAAAAAATCGCATCCTCCAGCACTGCATCGAAATCCAGCGCCTCGAGGGCGTCGGCGACCACTTGCACCACATCGCTTTGTCCTCGCTATTTAAAAACAGCACGGATCCTCTGTTTGTGATAAAGTGGAAAGAAATCATCGACCTGATCGAAATGGCCATGGACAGCGCCGAGGAAGTGGCCCACGTGATTGAAGGCATCTTGCTGGAGAACGCCTGAGGTATGAATCGCCCCTGGTTCTGGAGTCTTCTGGCCGTCGGGTTCGCCCTCTGGGGAATCTCGTACACGAGCTACCACGTCGGCATCCTGGCACTGAGCGCCCCGAGGCTGGTGACGATCGTAGTCGTGCTCGCCCTGGCGTTCGATTTCA
>Ga0187866_1002270_pt1 | contig 16293 bp, 10 predicted proteins | sample June2016WEW_11_1_3_FD_133013 | JGI IMG/M metagenome (GOLD analysis project Ga0187866, IMG submission 133013) | Peatland microbial communities from SPRUCE experiment site at the Marcell Experimental Forest, Minnesota, USA - June2016WEW_11_150 | ecosystem: Environmental > Terrestrial > Soil >...
ATAATCGCGCAGGAGGCCGGGCACCCCAGGCATGGAGTATGTGCCCGGGTCTTGGCTTCCTCTTCTCTGCGTACTCTGTGCTCTCTGTGAACTCTGCGTTAATTCTTTCGTTCCACCGACCAATGCCCCGGCCCGTCTCCCGCTTCCTGGTCGCTGATCGCTGGTCTGTGGTCGCCGCTTCCTGATCTCTGATCGCTAATATCTGATATCCTTAACCCCACAAACAAAAACCGAGGATACTCATCGCCCATGCAACTCTTCACCACTCACCACGGCCTGGTCATGCCCCTCGATCGCGTTAACGTCGACACGGACCAAATGGTCCCCAAACAATTCCTCAAATGCCTCACCCGCGAAGGCTTCGGCCGCGTTCTCTTCTACGACTGGCGCTACCTGCCCGGTGAAAAACCAAATCCGGATTTCGTGCTGAATTTCCCGCGCTACAAAGGCGCCTCCATCCTCCTCGCGCGCACCAATTTCGGTTGCGGTTCGAGCCGCGAACATGCTCCCTGGGGCGTCAAGGACTACGGCTTCCGCGCCATCATCGCCCCCAGCTACGCCGACATCTTCTACAACAACTGCTTCAAGAACGGCATTCTCCCCGCCATCCTCTCCGAAGCCGAAGTCGATCAACTCTTCCGGCAAACCGAATCCGAACAGGGCTACTCCCTCTCCATCGATCTCCCCAGCCAAACTATCAAAGACGCCTACGGCCACGTCTACAATTTCGAAATCGCTCCCTCCCGCAAAGAAGTTCTCCTCAAAGGTCTTGACGATATCGGCCAATCCCTGCAACACGCCACCGAAATCGCCACCTACGAAAAATCCCACCCCGCCGCCGCCACCATGTTTGATCCCGTCGATATTAAGAATTATCGCTAATCAGATACTGGTAATCAGATATCAGTTATCAGCGATCAGGAACCAACAACAAACCTAGCCCTGTGGCTCAGGCCTGCCACAATCCATCCACGATCCATCCGAATCGCGAGGCCGGGTGCCCCAGGCACGGCGTCTGTGCCTGGGTCTTGAGCTCCTCCTCCGTCCACGAACCTCCGCATTCTCTGCGGTATTCATTCTCCGAACGCTTAAACTTAAAACTTGCAACTTCGCACTTAGACCTTTCCCTCCTCCCTTGACTTCCCTGCCACTACTCTTTACAAACATCTCGTGAAGCTTGCTCTCTCGCAGTTCTCGCGCTTGGCCCTCTTTCTGGCCATACTGCTCCTTGTCCATCCCGCACCCACCTCGCCTGCGGATCATTTCGACAACTGGGTCGAAGTTCGCTCCCCCAACTTTACCGTCGTCAGCAATGCCGGCGACCGCGAAGCTCGCCGCATCGCCGCCCAATTTGAAGAGATTCGTGAAGTGTTCCACGCCGCCTTCCCAACGCTTCGCACGGATCTCGGCAAGCCTGTCCTGATTTTTGCCTTGAAGAATGAAGACTCCATCAAGTCGCTCCTCCCCGCTTACTGGGAGACCAAAGGACATTCCCATCCGGCCGGCTTCTATGTCACCCGTGAGGAGCGCGATTTCGTCCTCGTTCGCACCGACCTCGAGGGGGAAAATCCCTATGAAATCGCCTATCACGAATACACCCACGCTCTCGTCCGCCTCAATTTCCGCGATATCCCCGTTTGGATGAACGAAGGCCTCGCCGAGTATCTTGGCAACACCGTAATCGGCGATAAGGAAGTGCAGATCGGCAAAATCGCCCCCGGTCACCTGGAAATCCTGCGCACCAACAAACTCATCCCCATCGACACACTCTTCCAGGTCGACGAGAATTCCCCCTATTACAACGAGCAGAACCGCACTTCCGTCTTCTATGCGGAGTCCTGGGCTCTTGTCCACTACCTCATGCTCGATGCCGACGCCCGGAAGCGCCAACTCCTCGCCAACTTCCTCAACGCCTGGGCCGCTTCTGACAATCAAATCGAAGCCGCGCAAAAAACCTTCGGCGATCTCAAAAAGTTTTCTCAGGTCATGGAAGCTTACGCGCGCCAGCAACGCTTTTACGTCGGCCATCTGAAGCTCGCCGTCCACGACGACCCCAAAGGTTATCCCGGCCGCTCTCTCTCCGTCGCTGAAACGCAAGCCCTTCGCGGCATCTTCTTCGTCTATACTCAGCGCCCCGCCGAAGCCAAAGCCGTCCTCGACGAAGCCCTCGCTGCCAATCCCAATTCTCCCGTCGTCCACGAAGGCCTCGGCCTCTTCGCCTGGTTCTCCAAACAGGATCCCCAAACCGCCGAAGACGAATTCGCGAAAGCCGCCCCGCAAACTCCTCCCAACTATCTGCCGTATTACATGGCTGCCATGCTTCGCTCGCGCACCCGTTCTGGCGCCGCCAGCCCCGCGGATTCCCTCGCCGACCTCGATAAAGTCATTCAGATGAATCCGCGATTCGCCCCGGCGTACGCGGTTGCGGCCAATCTCTATTCCCGTGATCCGAACCAGCACGACAAAGCGATCAGCATGGGCAAGCAGGCCGTCTTGCTCGATCCCGCCAATCTCAACTACGCCATCAGCTATGGTTTCGTCCTGGTCAACGTCGGCAAAACCGCGGATGCCAACAATCTTGCCGCGATGATCGCCAAAGCCGCCCACACTTCTCACGACCGCGCCAATCTTCAAGCCCTGCAACGCGCCGTCTCCGCTCGTGAATCCTACGACGCCCGGGTCGCCGCCTATGCCGCACAGCGTGGGGCCAACCAAGCTCTCAGCGTCATCCTATCCGGGGACGACGATTCCTCCTCAACCGCCGGCACCACCTCGGGCACCGCCGAATCGCCGCCCCCGCCCGCCGCGAAGCAACACCACACCACGGATTCTTTCCTCGAAGGCACAATCCAAAAAATGGACTGCACCGAAGGGGACAGCAGCCGTCTTTATCTGCTTGTGGATAAAACCGCGTTGCAGTTCCGCGTCGGCGATCTCAACGACGTGGATATGACCTCAGCCAAGACTGGCAACGATGCCGATGTTCCTCCCTGTCCGGACTGGAAAGGCCATCGCGTGAAAATCTTCTTCCGCCAGGTTACCAATAAAGACTACGCCGGCGACTTGGTCGCCATCGAATTCTACTAATCCGGCCTCTCACGCTTCTCTTCTCTGCCAACTCTGCGTCCAGCGTTTACCCCCACCGGGTCGGGGTGCCCTCTGCACTTTTTGTTTTCCAACTCACCCAGAATTGTCATCCCGACCGGAGCGGCCCGACTTTTTCTTTCGCGCCGCCCTCTGGCGCGTCGGGCCGGGTAGTGGAGGGATCTCTCCGCCGCGTTCTCTATTCTTGTGTTCTCCGGGAATCTCTGCGCCCTCAGCGTCTCCTTGCCCCGAGCCGTTTGCGCGAGGGGTGCGTTATCATTGCTCTTTCCGAACTCCTAAACTGTCAACTGTAGACTGCGCACTGTAAACTACTCTCCCCCCCACAACCGTCTGCACCACCTTCGTATTCAAGATCTCCTTCGCCGTCGCCTTCGTGATGTCCTGCGACATTATCAAAAAATCCGCGTACTCCCCCACCTTCAACTCCCCCTTCTTCCCCTCCTCAAACTGCGCGTACGCCGACCCGCTCGTATACGCCCGCAGGCAATCCTCAAGCGAAATCTTTTCTTGCGGCTCCCAGCCCCCCGCCGGACCGCCCTCCGCTGCTTCCCGCGTCACGCACGCATACAACCCCCGCAACGGATTGACCGGTTCCACCGGATAATCCGTCCCAAACGCCAGCCGCGCCCCCGATTTCTCCAGCGAACTCCACGCGTACGCTCCCTTCGAGCGCTCCGGCCCCAGCCGCTGCTCCGCCCACCGCAAATCATTCATCTCGTGCGACGGCTGCATCGAAGCAATTACCTTCAGCTTTGCGAAGCGCGGCAGATCCTCCACCGCCAGCACCTGCGCGTGCTCCACGCGGTCTCGCCGGTCGCGCGCCCCATTCACTCTTTCCACGGACTCGAACACATCCAGCGCCACGCGGTTCGCCTTGTCCCCAATTGCGTGAAAGGCAATTTGAAATCCCAGTTTGTCACGCTCCAGCGCCATCGCCCGCAGCTTCTCCTCACCCATGGCCATGATCCCACTCGTTGCAGGATCATCCGAATACGGTGCCAGCATCGCCGCCGTCCGGGAACCCAGCGCCCCGTCGCTCACAAACTTCAGCGCCCCCGTCTTCAGCCAGGGGTCCTTCGTTCCTCCCTGCGCCCGCCGGTCCTGCAGTTCATTCAGCGGCGCCGCAAACGGCAGCCACTCCGTAATCCGCACCGTCAGCTTCTTTTCTTCCTTCAAATCGCCGTACACCAGAAAATCGGCCCACTCGGAATTGTCCTGGACCGATGTCACTCCGTTCCGCGCCAGTTCCTCCAGCACCATCTCGATGCCCTTCCGGCGTTCCTCCGCCGTGGGATCAGGAATTCGCTGCGTCACCATCTCCATCGCGCTTTCTTTCAACAACCCCGTCGCCTCTCCATCCTCAAACCGGTCAATCTGCCCGCCCTGCGGGTCTTTCGTGTCTGGGGTAATTTCCGCGTGCTTCAGCGCCAGCGAATTCGCCACCCCCACGTGCCCGGAAACGTGCGTCAGAAACACCGGATTGTCCGGCGACACTTCATCCAACTGCAGCCGCGTCGGAAATTTTTGGTCCTGCCACAATGACTGGTCCCACCCTGCTCCCACAACCCATTCCCCCGGTTTGTGCTTCGCCACCGCCTCTTTCACGCGCTGCTGCACTTCCGCAATGGACGCCGCCCCATTCAGCGACAGGGTCATTTTGTCGCGCCCCGCAGCGCCCATGTGTACGTGCGCATCGTTGAATCCCGGCATCACGAAGCTCCCCTTCAACTGCAACGTGTCGCCCGTGTTATCCGCTCCGCCGCAATCCAGCAAGATGTGCTCCAGCGTTCCCACGCAATAAATCTTGCCGTCCCGCACCGCCATCGCCGCCGCCCAGGGCTCTTTCGGATCGTTTGTATAAATCCGCCCGTGCAGGTAGTACGTCGTCTTGTGCAGCGATGCCTCGCTCTGTGCCGCCGCTCGCCCCGCCACGCCGCCCCACACCGCCACCATCGCCAGTCCAATTCCCAATCTCATAGCGCCCCGTTCCATCCTCACCGTCCTGTAGCTCACCCCTTCAGGGGTGAGGCCTTCCACTCTCCAGGCACCCGTCTCGTTTGGCTGTCCTCTGCTCCGCTCTTCTCTTGCCTTTCTCCGTGACCTCTGTGTTCTTCCCTATGTGAACTCTGTGTTACAGTCCTTCTTCTCTTTCTCTTCTCCGAACTCCGAAACTTAAAACTTACAACTGAAAACTGACAACTGTCTCCCTCACTGCCCCGCCACCCCCGAAACCCCCAGTACCGTCAGCAGCACCCGTTTCAACCCAAATTCCCGCCCCGCCGGTTCGTACCATTCCTGCATCGAGTGCGCTCCCCCGCCGTTTCCTCCCGCACCAATTGCAATCGCGTCAATCCCCAGCGACATCGGAATGTTCGCATCCGTGCTCGACCTCTCGATTCGCGATTCATTCCCCACCGCTTCATCCGCCGCGCGCAACGCCGCCAGCAACGCCGATCCCGCCGCCAATTCGCCGCCCGGCCGACTCCCGATCAATTCCACTCTCCATTCCAGCTTTCCTTTGCTGAGATCCCTCGCGTTGTCCATCTCATCCCGCACGCCCGCCGCCACGCACTCCCGCAGCGCCGCCTCCATCCGCGTAATTTCTCCTTCCGCCTCCGAGCGCAAATCCACCTTCAATTTCGCTTCGTGCGGTATCGAATTCACCGACGTGCCGCCTTCAATCTGCCCCAGGTTGAACGTCGTCCGCGGCGCCGCCGGCACCTTCGTATTGATGAACCGCACCGCTCCGCGCACCAGCGCACTAATCGGGTTCACCATCCCGAAATCCGACCAGCTATGCCCGCCCGGCCCGGTAATCGTCACTTCAAGCCGCCGCGACGCCAGCGCCTTCGTCGTCACAAAGTCCGTTCCCGACCCATCCAGCACCACCACCGCCCTCAACTTCGTCCGGTAGGCATCAATCAACGCGCGCATCCCGCGCAAATTCCCTTCGCCCTCTTCCCCTACGTTCGCGGCAAATAAAATCGTCCGCTGCGGCCGAATCTTCGCCGCGCGCATCGCGCGAGCCAGCGCCACCAGCGCCGCCAATCCCGTGCCATTATCCGAAATCCCCGGCGCCGCCATCCGCTCGCCCTCGCGCTTCACCTGGATCTCCGTCCCCGCTGGAAACACCGTATCCAGGTGCGCCGTCACCAACACAATTTCCTTCTCATTCGCGCCCTGCAACTCCGCAATCACATTCCCTATTTTGTCGCTGTGGACCTTCAACCCTTCACCTGCAAGCAGTTCCTTCACTGCCGCCGCCCTCTTCTCTTCCTCAAACGACGGCGCAGGGATCTCCGTGAAGCGCACCTGTTCGTCATCAATCCATTTCAGGTTTTTGCCAAACCAGTCCAGCGCAGCGCGCACCGCAGGTTGTTCCGCTAGGGAGGCCGTGGCGTCAGGTCGTGTCACTTGTGCGAACACCGCGGAGCGAATCGGCATGCTCAAAAGAATAACGCAAACCACGATGCGTTTCACCGTACCTTCGACCAGTTTCATTCTTCCCTTCTACCCATCTAACCACTCCTCGAACTGTCATCCCGACCCGAGGCCCGCGCCGTTTGCCGGCCGCCACATTGTCATCCCGACCAGAGCAACGGCGCCCCACGCCGTTGCGGAGTGGAGGGATCTCGCCACAAGCACCGCGTGTTGGCTCCTTCTCCGCCTTTCGAATTTCGTCCTTCGAGTTTCGCTTTTCGAACTCTGCTTCCTGATCGCTAATATTTGATCGCTGATAACCCTCACTTAATCTCCGCCGCCCCCTGCCTTCTCCCGCAAATCGCCCTCACCTCTTCCTCCGTCAACATCCGCGACGCCGCCTTCGCGGCTTCATAAATCCGGTTCACCAGCTCATCCTCCGCCGGAATGTTGTGCCGCGCCAGCCAGTACAGTACATTCGATTTCCCGCTCATCGGCCCGATATCCACGATCTGTTCCAGCCCAAACAAATGCGCCGGCACCCCGCTATACACTGCGTCCGCCAATTCCCGGTCATGTTTCCGCAGCGCCTTGATGATCGCCGCCGCGTGCACTCCCGTGCCGGTCCGGAACGCATCCCTCCCAAACACCGGATAGTTCGGCGGAATCACCGTGTGTGTCGCCTTCGCCACCTTCTCGCAATACGCCTTCAAATACGTCAGATCATTCTGAATCAACCCCATCAACCGGAAATTCACCAGGAGCAATTCCAGCGGCGTATTCCCCACTCTCTCTCCCAGCGACAGCGCTACACCATGCACCTGGTGCGCTCCCGCCGCCACCGCCGCCAGCGAATTCGCCACCGACAGCCCGCGATCCCGGTGTCCATGCCAATCCACGCGAATCTTCTCTCCCGACGGCTTCACCACCTTTTGCATTGCAAACTTTACCAGATTGAACGCACCCTGCGGCGTCGCATGTCCCACCGTGTCGCACAGCACAATAGCCCGCGCCCCGCTCCGGATCGCTGTCGTGTATAACCGCTGCACCGTATCCGGATCCGTCCGTACCGTATCCTCGGTGACATACATCGCCGGCAACCCGTGCGCCACCGCGAACTTTACCGCCTTCTCTGTCGTCCTTTCCAAATGCTCGACCGACCAGTCTTCCACCAACCGCCGGATCGGGCTCGACCCCAGAAACGTCGCCGCCTCAATCGCAATCCCCACCTTCTGCGAGATCTCCACGATCGGCTGGATATCTGCTTCCACCGTGCGCGCCGCGCAGTTCGGGCGAATCCTCATGCGATTCGTGGTAATCTCCCGCGCCAACCGTTCCACCGTCTCGGCCACGCGCGGCCCCGCACCCGGCAAACCGAGATTCACCGAATCGAGGTGCAGCGCTTCCATCAGATGCAATATTTCTATTTTTTCTTCAATGGTAGGATCGGTAACCGACGGCGTCTGCAGCCCATCCCGCAGCGTCTCGTCGTTCACCATCACGCGCGTGCCCGGCGGAATGGTCATTGCCCCGCCGGCATTCCAATCGTAGATCCACTCGCTCCGCGACACGCCGAATTCCCTCCCCCACTTCAATTAACTCGCCGTCCCGCCTGCTCTGCTCTCCTCCGCCTCAGCGCCCACCCATGCATGTCATTCCGACCGGAGCAGCCCGATCTTCTCTTTCGCGCCCTAGTTTGGCGCGTCAGGCCGCGCAGTGGAGGAATCGCGGCAGCGCCACCGCATCTTGGCTCTTTCCCGTTTTTCGAATTTCATTCTTCGAGTTTCGCTTTTCGACCTCTGTTTCCTGGTCGCTGATATCTCTCTTCAATACCTCACCGTATAACTATTCGGCCTCTGCCCCGGGTCCGGTCTATACAATGTCTTACAAAACTCGCAGCGGTAAATCTCCGCCCCTTTTCCCACCAACCTCTCAATCTCCGCCGGATACTCGAACCACCTCTTCAAGTGCCCCGCGCACACTTTCCCCTTCGCATCCTTCTCATCGCAAGCCCGCTGCTTCGTCTTCCGCGTCTTCACCTTAGGCGCGCCGGCGGCCTCCGCCGCGCCCTCCGCCGCCGCATTCGTCACCCCTCCCGTTTCCTCCGCCACAATCCCTCCTCTCTTCTCAGCGAATTCTGCGTCCTCTGTGGACTCTGCGTAACTCTTTTCTTGCTTCCTGATCGCTGCTATCTGATCGCTGATATCCCCCTTCGCTTTACTTAAAACTTATAACTGAAAACTTATGAGTTCCCTCCCCTCTACCAATGCCTCCGCGTCATCGTCCTCATCGCGGCTCGCGCGTTCCTCATCCGCGCCGCCAATCCGCTCCCAAACTCAAACCTCAAAAACGCCACCGCAGCTTTCTCCAGCTCGCTTCCATACCGGTACCACCAGGGCTTCTCCACGCCTTTCAGCCAATCCACGTCCACGTACTTCACATTCACCATCTCCAGCAATCCCGCTCTCCCGTGCGTGCGTCCCCATCCGCTCAACCCGCATCCGCCGTGCGGCGCCTCCGCAATCGCAAACCCGCTCATTACATCGTTCACCATCACCGTTCCGGCCCTCAGCCGCCGCGCCAGCTCTTTCCCGCGGCCCGTATCCAGCGTCCACACGCTTGCCGCCAAGGCAAATTCCGTGTCGTTCGCCCGCGCCACTGCCTCTTCAGCGTCCTTGACCACTTGAATCGCCATGATCGGCCCAAACGTCTCGTCCTGAAACAACTTCATGGACGCATTCACGCCCGTAATCACCGTCGGCTCAAAAAAGTTTGCCCCCAAATCCGGCCGCGCTCTTCCTCCCCAAACCACTTTCGCGCCCTTGGCCACCGCGTCTGCAAGCAAATCTTTCATCCGCTGTACGTGCTGTGGCCGGATCAGCGGCCCAATTTCCGTTCCCGGCTCGCTTCCCGGCCCCATCCGCAATTTCTGCGTCTTCTCCACGCATCGCCGTATGAATTCTTTGCTGACACTTTCCTCCACAAACAACCGCTCCACGGACAAGCATACCTGTCCGCAATTCGAGTAGCTCCCCCACACGGCCGCGCTCGACGCCACATCCAAATCCGCGTCCGCCAGCACCACCATCGCGTCCTTCCCTCCCAGTTCCAGCACGCTTGGCAGCAGGAGCCGCGCGCACGCCTCCGCTACATGTTTCCCTGTCAACACGCTCCCCGTGAAGAACACCTTGTCTGGCCGCGCCTCAATCAAAGCCTGTCCAATTTCTCCTCCACCCTGCAGCATCGTCACCAGGTCCACCGGAAATCCCGCTTCGCCAAAGAGTTTCCCGATCAGCGCCCCGCATTCCGGCGTGAAGTCGCTCGTCTTGCACAACACCCCATTCCCGGCCGCCAGCGCCGGGATAATCTGGCTCATCGGAATCGCCAGCGGATAATTCCACGAACTGATAATCCCCACCACCCCCAGGGGCTCATACAGCAGCGTTCCAGACTTCGCCTTCGCCGCCGTGCTGTGGTGTTTCACCTTCTCAGCACGCAGCAATTTCCGCCCCTGCGTCGCAAAATAGTCCGCCGTGTCCAGCGACACGAACACGTCCGCGAACAGCGCCTCCACCCGCGGCTTCCCCGATTCCCGCACCACCGCGTCCGCCAGCGCCTCGCGCGCCTCCAGCATTGTCTTTTTCAGTTTGCCAATTAGTGCGCAGCGTTCCTCGATCGGCTTCCTTGCCCACTCCGCCTGCGTCGCTCGCGCTCGCGCCATCAACCCCGCCACCGCCAGTGGGGGTGTCCTCTCAAACTGCGCCCGCACCTGCCCGGTCGCCGGATCGATGGATGGGATGGTATCCACCGCAACTTGTGTCGCCACCATACCCGGCATTCTAGCCGAAAACCCAACCCCGCATCACCCCGTCTTCTCTCCTCCCCTCTTCTCCGCTCTTTTCAGCTCTTCTCTGCGAACTCTGCGTCCTCTGTGTTCTCTGCGTAAGCCTTTTTCTTCGCTTTCCTTCTACACCCAAGTCCCGCCCCACCCCCTGTTTTCTCGTACCACTCTGGCACACCATTTTCCCCGCAACTCTTTCTCCTCCCCAGGGTTTCTTCCAGTATTCGGGCCGGGCGAATCCTCACCGGCCCGCGGTGGCAACACCGAAATGGTTTCGGCTCACAACTCAAAATTTTCGGAGGCTCGTCCCCTCCCTAGGAGAGTACCAATGAAGTCCTACTTTTCTCGTTTGACGCTCGGCGTGGCTTCGGCCGCCCTGATGCTCTTTTCCGTGGGGTGTGGCAGCGGTTCCAGTGGCAGTGGTGGAAACCCCAATCCGCAGCCGCAAAACGGCACCGTGAACCTGCTAATCAGCGACGCTTCAACCGAAGATTGGGCCACCATCGGCGTGAAGGTCATTTCCATCACCCTCACTCCACAAGGTGGTGGCAGCGATGTCACCCTCTACACGGCGCCGTCTCCCGCGCCCTACATCAATCTTCTGCAGCTCGACCAGCTTTCCGAAATCCTTGGCAATATGACCGTTCCGGTAGGCACCTACACCGCCGCAACCATCAGCGTCAGCGGCAACCCCGGCGACATCCTTCTGACTACCTCCGCTGACCCCGAAGCCGGTTTCGCCGCCGCTGCCAGCACCACCATCCCTTCCAGCCAGATTCAGATCAAGCACACACAAGGCAGCTCCGGCAGCCTCACCGTCCCCATCAATGTCACTCTCGATTCCCCGCTCGTGGTAACGGCAAACCAGAGCAACGCCCTCGACCTCGAATTTGACCTCTCCCATCCAGCCTTCATCGTGGCCCACGTTCCTCCCGCTGCTGGCACCACCATGTGGGCGGTCAACTTCAAGGGCCCCCTGCGCCATCACCGCATTTTTGACCGCACCCGCTTGATCCTCCGCCACTCCTACGGCACCGTCACCTCCGCGGACAACACCTCGCTCTCCTTCACCAAGGACTATCCCGTCTATCCGCCAACCAATCCGGAGACGGCCATTGCCTCTTCGCAAATCCTGACCGTCCTCGCCGACAACGCCAACGGCACGCTCTACTACGACGTTGACGCCAAGACTCCCCCCACGACCATTCACGACTTCAGTACCATCTCCTCTTCCATCGTGGGCAAGTTCATTCGCGTCGCCGCTCGTTATCAAGTCGACGGCTCACTCGTGGCCGTGCGCCTCTGGGCTAGCAGCTCCTTCAACAGCGTCTGGATCAGCCCTGAAGGCCATGTCCTCCACGTGAACGCCGGCACCGCCACCCTGATCGTCGAAAACGAACTCGGTCTCCCCGTTCCCTTGTCCATCGTCTCCACCACCAACTTCTACTTCCGCACTCCAGCCAAGGCGGAATCCGACGCCAACGCCATCGGCCAGGGACCCGCGTTCCTCTCCAATCTCGTCCGCGGCTTCAAGGTCCATGCCAGCGTCGTCGATCCTTTAGCCGTCCCGCTTGTGGCAGATTCGGTTGACATCGAAATCGCCCGCTACGACGGCACCATCTCCGCCAGCAACCTCAACAGCTTCACCTACACACACAACTTCCACACCAAGAGCGACGACTACACCGTCACGCTTCCTTTCATCTCCTCCAGCACCGCCAACGGCAGCGATCCGCAGACGGGCGCCGCGATCTCCGGCTTCAAGTGGTGGAACTTCACTTTCCCCACCATCGTTGACAGCGGCGCGAACGCCATCTTGGATTTTGACAACGCCACCGGCGGGGCCGTCAATTTCGGCTGCGCAGCAGCCCCCTGCACATTCTCAGCCGCCGGCGAAACCTATGCCGTCTGGGATGGCACTATCCCTGCCACCCCCTGGGATGCTCCCTGGACCGTCCTCATTCCCACCGAGGTTCCTCTCGGCACCGCCGCGACGGGCTACTCCAACACAACCACCAGCTTCACCATGACCGTTCTCGGCGGCACCAACGCTGTCCCCGTCGACCTCAACACGACTTCCGGTTCCGCCACTCTCGTTTACCAGGTGGATTTCACCAACAATATCCTCACTATCAGCCCGGTTGATATCTCCACCACGGCGGGCCAGAACACGCTTTCCCAAAACCTCCTAGCCGGCACGCCGGTCAAGGTTTATGGCATCCCGCAAGCTAACGGCTCCATCAAGGACTACGTCCTCTTCTACTTCACAGGCGTAGCCCCAGCCCCGGCTTCGCTGGTCAACTAACGTCCACCGCGGAGGCCCGTTCCGTCCTTAGCCTCCGCGGCAAAACGTTCCCCTGAAACACCTGCGCCGCCAACAAGGGCCACCTTGCTGGCGGCGCATCTCTTTAGATTGTCATCCCGAGCAACACGAGGGATCTGCGTTTCCCCTCTTCTCCTTGTCCTCTGTGCCACAATCACTGTTGACTGTGCTCTTGGGTCTCTCCCCTCGGCTCTTCTCTGTGAACTCTGCGTCCTCTGTGACCTCTGTGTAATCTTTTAATTTCGCTTTCTCTGCGAACCTCTGCGTTCTCTGCGTTATCTTTGCTTTTTCCAAACTCTTTAACTTTCAACTTTTAACTCTTCAACCTCTTCTACTCTTGCCTCCTGATCGCTGATCTGATCGCCGGCAACTCTCTTCGCTTTACTTAGAACTTAAAACTGAAAACTTATAACTCCACCCGCCACGCTTCCTCGTGCTCCACCCTCACCATCCACAGTCCCTGCGCCGGCACCGTCGGACCAGACTTCGACCTGTCTCTCATCTCATACAACCGCTCGATATCCCCCGCCGTCAACTTTCCCCGCCCCACTTCCAGCAGCGTTCCCACCATCTTCCGCACCATGTACCGCAAAAACGACCGCCCATTCACCGTAAACCACAACTCTTCCCCATCCTCCGTGCGCTGCAATTCCGTCGCAAAAATCTCCCGCACCATATTCCGCTCCCGGTCGTCATCTTCCGATCCCGTCGAAGCCGCAAAGGCCGCAAAATCGTGTACACCCACAAACCGCGCTGCCGCCTCTTTCATCGCCTCTTCATTCAACGGGAATGGGTAGTGCAACACATACCTCCACAAAGTCGGCGGCACCACCTTCCCGCGATACATCCGGTATCTGTAAACTTTCTCTTTCGCCGACCAGCGCGCATTAAAGTCCGGACCCGTCTCCGCAACTCCCACGATCCGGATCGTCGGCGGCAGCAGCGCATTCAACGCCCGCTGAAACTCCTCCGCCGAAAGCACCGACTGTGTCCGGAAACTTCCAACCTGCCCCAGGGCATGCACACCCGCATCCGTGCGTCCTGCGCCGTGTAGTTGAACATTCTCCTGGGTCAACCGCCGCAACACAGACACCAACTCGCCCTGCACCGTCGGTTTATTTGCCTGGATTTGCCAGCCGTGGAAATCCGTCCCGTCGTACGCAATCGTCAACTTGATATATCGCACTTCCGCCGCTTTTCCCCTCTGCCCCACCCCAAATTTGCCATCCCGAGCAACGCGAGAGATCTGCTTTCCCCCTCTTCTCTGCCTCCTTGATACTTGAGGGTGCCCCATCCTTCGCGCTTCGCGAAGGATGGGCCCTTACGATCCAACGCCTTGATCCCTCTTCTCTTCTCCGCTCTTCTCTGTGAACTCTGCGCCCTCTGCGCAATCTTTTCTTGCTTCCTGATCGTGATATCCTTCCCCGCCTCACTTAAAACTTAAAACTGACCACTTATAACTCTTCTCACCCCGTGCTCCTCACAAACCGGCTCCCCGGCTTCACCGCCACGTTCCCTTGCCGGCACAGCGGGCATTCGTCCTCTTCATAGCTCTCGATCTTCAGTTCCAGCAGCGCCTGCGACTCCACATCAAACTCGATCCTCCCGCCGCTCCGGTCAATCAAGGCGCCCGCCGCCACCACGCGCGCTCCCGCCTCTTCCACGACGCGGATTGTCTCTCTTGTCGACCCGCCCGTTGTCCACACATCTTCCGCCACCAGAACATGCGTATCCGGAGGAAGCACAAACCCTCTCCGCAGCGTCAGCAATCCGCTCGCGTCCCGCTCCACAAACATCGCCGGCACCCCGCCACCAAGCGCATCCTTCACCGCCGGCAACGCGCGCGCCACTTCCTGCCCGATCACCACACCGCCCAGCGCCGGAGACACCACCGCGTCGATCCGCGCATCGGAAAACAATCCTGCCAGCGCCCGCCCCAACTTCTCCGCAAACCGCGGGTACTGCAGCACCAGCGCGCACTGCACATACGTTCCGCTGTGGCGCCCGCTGGACAACTCAAAGTGCCCGTGCCGGATCGCTCCCGCCGTCTCAAATATCCGCAACAACTCTTCTCGTGTCAGCATATTGGCCCCTAACCTCTGGGCATCCCTAAACGTTGAATTGTCTGCAGCCTAGCCGCCTGCGCACCTCATTGTCAAGGAAGGAACTCCCTGTGTTAGACTGCAAGATTCCGGTTCGGAGCCCGGGACCCGACATCAAGGGTCCTCTCGGCTCACCCGGCCGTGAAACAATTTGCCTCCCGCGAACGTTCTACATAGTGATGCACCCCGAATCGCGGGTTTTGCGAACCATGTTCCATCTCTAATTGTGAGGATCCTATGAAGACGCCGTTCCGCAGACCGCTGCTCGCCTCTATCTTGGCTGGTGTTTTGGCCGGCTCGCCTGTCACCACCGCCTTTGCTCAGGAGCCTGCCTCCCCTCCCGCGCCGCACGCCGTCGCCCAAGGAGCCGTGCCCATCTCTCTGGGCGTCACCAAGCACGACTACTCCCACGCTCCCAAGCCCTTCCCGAACCTTTTTGCGCCCTACACCAGTCAGTACGTTGACCCCGGCGTCTTGACCAATTCCCCGCGCCTCGAGCAGCTCATTCACGACGGCAAGCTCAGCCTCAGCCTCCAGGACGCCATCGCCCTCGCTTTGGAAAACAGCATGGACATCGTCGTCTCGCGCTACAACCCCTGGATGGCCGATGTCAGCCTTCTCAAAACGCGCGCCGGCGGTTATAGCTATGGCACGCCCGGAAGCATCTCCTATGGCTCTACCGCCAACCTCCCCTCGCTCCTTTACGACCCCCTCATCACCCAAACCATCCAAGTCGCCGATGTCACAACCCCGATCAACAACCCCTTCACTTCCGGTATCGGTACCACAACTTCCGGAGTCTTCGGCCTGGTCAGCCACAGCGCCATTTACAACACCCAGTTCCAGAAGAACTTTGATTTGGGCACCAACCTCTCCGTCGCCTGGGACAATACCCGCTCGTCTTCCAACGCGGACAACTTCTTCAATCCTTACGTGCAATCCTCTCTTGCCCTCACCATCTCGCAGCCACTTCTTGCCGGCGCTGGCCGCTTTGTCAATCGCCGCAACATCATCATCGCCGAAAATAATCGCAAGATTGCCGACCTCGTCTTCACCCAGCAAGCCATCACCACCACCACAAACACCATCACCGCATACTGGGAACTCGCCTACGCCCGCGAATACGTCAATGTCACACAGCAAGCCGTCACTGTCGCTGAAAAGCTCTATAGCGACAACAAAAAACAGCTCGACATCGGCACCATGGCGCCCCTCGACGTTACCCGCGCCGAATCCGAACTCGCCACCGACCGCCAGAATCTCATCGTCGCCCAGACCATCCAACTCCAGGACGAGCTCGTCCTCAAAAACTACATCTCCAAGGATCCTCTCGCTTCCAACCTCATCTCCGTCGAAATCATCCCCACGGATAAGCCGGATTCTCCCGCCTCCATCGTCACCGCTTCCTTCGACGATGCCGTCAAGGAAGCCTTTGCCAAGCGCCCCGACCTCCAAGAGCAGTATTACAACCTCAAGAACGCCGATGTGGACGTCCGCGCCAC
>Ga0187866_1002271_pt1 | contig 16280 bp, 12 predicted proteins | sample June2016WEW_11_1_3_FD_133013 | JGI IMG/M metagenome (GOLD analysis project Ga0187866, IMG submission 133013) | Peatland microbial communities from SPRUCE experiment site at the Marcell Experimental Forest, Minnesota, USA - June2016WEW_11_150 | ecosystem: Environmental > Terrestrial > Soil >...
AACCGTATAATAACTTGAGCTTGGTACAGTCATCCTGAGCGCAGCGAAGGATCTCAATTAGCGGCTAGATTCTTCGCTGCGCTCAGAATGACACGGCATAACTATTAATGCGGTTCCACTCAGGAATAGAATTCCCACTGCCCGACGGCATCGAAGGCGTTTTCGATGTGCTCGATTTCAGGGCGTCGTTTGCCCTCGGGCCATGTAAGTGCAATAACGTCGAACCGGGCGGAATAATCCAGCAGGCCGTGACGCTTTAGAAACGTGACCGCCAGCCGTGTAAGCCGGCGCTGTTTTGCCGCGTCCACGGCCTCGGCCGGATTGCCGTCGTCCGAAGAGCTACGGGTTTTGACTTCAGCAAAAACGATCGTCTTGCCGCGATAGGCGACGATATCGAGTTCGTCCCGCCGCTTTAACCGGTCGCCCAGGGCGATGATTTTATAACCATGTCTGCGCAAATACCGCGCGGCCGCCGCCTCGCCCCGCTGCCCCAACGTCCGCTTGGGAAACACCCGCCGCAGCCAAGCCCATATTTGTTCTGCGTTCAGCATTCTGAGTTCTGGATTATTTTATTTTTCCGTATCCGTGCGGCGTTCGCGCAGCCGGACGCTCTTGCCGCTGCGCTGTCGCAGATAATACAGTTTTGCACGGCGGACCACGCCGGAGCGTTTCACTTCGACCTTGGCGATCCGCGGCGAGTGCAAGGGGAACTTGCGCTCCACGCCTTCGCCTTGCACGATGCGGCGGACAGTGAACATCTCCCGGGTGCCGGAGCCGCTGCGGGCGATCACCGTGCCGCTGAAGATTTGAATGCGTTCTTTGTCGCCTTCCAGAATGCGGCAATGCACGTCGACCGTGTCGCCGATGTCGAAATCGGGCTTTTCTTTCTTCAGGCTGCTTTTTTCGACCAGTGATAGAATCTTTTCGCTCATTTTGGTTCCTTTCGCAATCTCTTTCGGCGACCGCTGTCGCACTTTAAGTTTGTTTTTCTTATTGATATTCATGGCGTGCCACTGCTTCGATAGAAGCAGTGCTGTCCACGAACCGCAAGCACTGCTTGCCTAACGGCAAACAGTGGCACACAAATATCATTTTTCAAATCAACCGTCATCACCGACAATGAATTATTGTCCGAATAAATCCTCTCGGCGTGTTTGTGTCCGCTGGCGGCTGTTTTCTTCGCGCCAGCGGGCGATTTCCTCGTGATTTCCATTTAACAGGACTTCGGGGGCCGCAATGCCGCGATATTCCCGGGGCCGCGTGTATTGGGCAAACTCCAACCAGCGGCGCCGGCCCGAAAACGAGTCGCTTGCGCTGCTGTCTTCGTCGCCCAGCACGCCCGGCACCAGCCGGATGACCGCATCAATAATCACCATCGCGGCGACTTCTCCGCCGTTTAGGACGTAGTCGCCGATTGAAATCTCCTCGGGCTCCAAAATGATCCGTATTCGTTCGTCAAAACCTTCGTATCGTCCGCACAAGAGCAAAATTCGCCCGTGTGTTGCCAGCCGTTCCACAGCCGGTTGATCGAGCTTTCGTCCTTGCGGAGTGAGCATGACCAGGCGACCGCAATCGCCGGCCATTGCCCGCACCGCTTCCACGCATTCCACCACCGGCTCGACCTTCATTACCATGCCGGGCCCGCCCCCGAAGGGACGATCGTCCACTGTATTATGTTTTCCTTTCGACCAATTGCGGATATTGTGCAACCGCACGTCGACCAAACCGGCTTGGATCGCCCGGTTCAACAAACTTTGGCCCAAGTATCCCTGAAAAATTTCCGGAAATAGGGTCAAAACGTCAAAACGCATAATGTTGAAATGTCCAAGCACTAATGTCGAATGACGAATGTTTTTTTGAAATTTTCGTCATTCGTGCTTCGGCCTTCGTCATTTTATTCATTGTCTTCCGCGGCTGCGGCCTGGGCGCGGATGTCTTCCGCATCAGACCGCCGCGCGGACTGGGCGTCCGCTTCTGATTTTTTAGGTGTGGTGGTCCTGGGCATGGGCTGCGGGGGTTCCGGCCGGCGGCGCTGCTTGGCCAACCGATCAAGCGCAGCCTGCTGTTGGGCCAGGTGCGTGCCGGCTTCGCCGTATTTCTTAATAAGCACGCTCACCTTGTCCGACGGCGTCGCTCCCACGCCCAGCCAATACATGATCCGCTCTTTATTCAGTATCGCCCGGGCGTCGGTCTCCGGGACCAAGGGATCGTAGGTCCCCAGTTGTTCCAGCACCCGTCCGTCGCGCGGGGCGCGGATCTCCATTGCACAAATCCGATAAAAAGGGCGATGCTTGCGCCCCATCTTCTTCATCCGAATACGTACGGCCACTCTAATCTCCTCGTAAATATGGTTTTTATCGATTCCTCCCGGCACAAGTGCCGGGGCTAAACTTTCTAATCTCTAATTTCTAATCTCTAATCCCTAATCCCTTTTTATTTATTTTTTTTCACCTCGCGTCTTTTTCGTCTTTCCTCGCGCTCGCGGAGTTTTTTCAGTTTGGCTTTTTCCTGGGAAGTCAAACGTTTGCCGGTTCCGACTTTAGTTTTTGCCAGTTTCGCGCCGGGATTGAGCATGCCGCCTTGTTGAAGCTGCTGCATGGTCTTCCACCTGTCGCGGATTCCCATGGTGGACATGCGTTTCATCATGTCGGCGATGCCGTCGAATTGTTTGACCAGATCGTTGACTTCGTGCGGCTCGACGCCGGCCCCGGCGGCGATGCGGCGGCGGCGGCTTTGATCGATCACCTTCGAGGGGTTGCGGCGTTCATCGGGCGTCATCGAGTCGATTATTCCGCCCAAATGTCGCATCTGATCTTCGGCATCAACGTCGTCCATCATTTGGGTCATTGCGCCCATGCCCGGAATCATGCTCATTATCTTGTTGAGCGGACCGAGTTTTTTGGTCTGTCCCAACATGTTTTTAAAGTCGTCCAGGGTGAATTGGCCTTTACGGAGCCGTGCTTCCTGGCGAGCCATTTCATCCTGGTCGATTTTTTGTTGGGCCTGTTCGACCAGCGTAACCACGTCGCCCATGCCCAGGATCCGGCCGGCCATGCGGTCGGGGTGGAACTCTTCCAAGGCGTCGAGATGTTCGCCGGTGCCTATGAACTTGATGGGCACGCCGGTGACGGCCTTTACCGACAGCGCGGCCCCGCCCCGGGCGTCGCCGTCGAGCTTGGTCATGATCACCCCGTCCAGCTCAAGGGCCTCGTTAAATGCCTTAGCGCTGTTGACGGCGTCTTGGCCGGTCATCGCGTCGACCACCAGGAAAACCTGGTCCGGGCCCACGCGGCGGTCGATCTGGGTGAGCTGATTCATCAACTCCTCGTCGATGTGCAATCGACCGGCCGTGTCCAGGATCAGCACGCTGGCTTCCATTTGCTTGGCTTGCCTTACCGCCGCCTGGCACAAGGCCACGGGGTCGCGGGCGGACGGATCGGCATACACCGGCAGGCCGAGTTGTTGGCCCAGGACCTGCAATTGCTCGATGGCCGCGGGACGCTGCAAGTCGGCGGCCACCAACAGCGGCTGGCGACCGCGTTGCTTTATGAGCCGGCCTAATTTGCCGCATGTAGTGGTTTTGCCGGATCCTTGCAGCCCGCAAAGCATAAGCACGCTTACCTCGTCGCTGAGATGCAGCGAGTGGTCCACTGGCCCCATCAAATTGATAAGTTCCTGATGAACGATATAAACGAGTTGTTTGGTGGGGTCGAGCGATTTTAACACCCGCTCGCCCACGGCCTGATTGCCCACGCTGGTCATGAAATCCTTGACCACCGACAGGCTGACGTCGGCCTCGAGCAATGCCCGCTCGACCAGTTGCAGACCATCGCGCATATTCGATTCGTTGAGGATGCCTCGCCCGCGCAAGGCCCTCAATGCGGAACCCAAACTTTCCTGAAGCGATTCGAACATGCCAATTCCTTAGGAAACAGCCGTATATCCGGCAACATAAACCGAAAATGTGACGCCGAGAAGTGAGCACGACACATCCCGGTCAATGCGCGTAATCCCATATCGTAACTAATTTACAGCCATTTTGACAAGGATCCTTCCCTAGTAAGATAAAAGAGACGGCACAGGTGCAAGTTTTTTTCCGTACCCACCACCAGATATAACTAGTTATTTTTCTTACGGAATTGGACTAGACTGGATGAGTGGGGAAAGCATATAGTTCAGCATAGGGGGGTGGGAAGCGGTTTTTGCACGATCCGACGGTTCCAAATTCCCGCATCCCAAAGCCTCGAACGCGAGAATCACCTGGAATCGGTTTTTTAAAAAGCCGGGTTCCGACTCGAATCTCCGGCTTGACGAAAATTGCCCCCTGGTTATTAAAAACACGGATCGAAGTTGACACGTTTATTAAAAAAACCTAGATTTTCGCGGAGGTCGTCGATGATTGGCAAGCGAAAGATAAAATCGCCATAAGACGCTGATCACGGCCCGTACATGGTACATCTCCTCCAAAGATGTTAATGACCTAGTATTCACCTTAACGTTCACCACGAAGATTGCGGGAGTTCGCCTCATGAATCGCAAAATTGGATTGCTTGTGACGCTAACCGTTTTGTCCGCCTGTCCGCTGTTCGCCCAGGAATGGGCCAAGAAGATGTTCAAGGACGCCGAGCACGATTTCGGCACCTGTGCCCGTAATGCCAGGGCCGAATATGAGTTTGTCTTCGATAACATCTACATGGAAGACGTACACGTAGCCGGCGTGCGAACGAGTTGTGGTTGCACGACACCCAGCGTGATAAATCCCATCATTAAAACTTACGAAAAAGGCGCGATTCTGGCCCACTTAAATACCGACCGTTTCTCCGGTCAACGGGGGGCCACCCTCACGGTGACCATCGACAAGCCGTTTTACGCCGTGGTGCAATTGCACGTAAAAGGCTACATCCGCAGCGACGTTGACGTGAAACCGGGCAGCGTCCAGATGGGCGAAGTCGATCAAGGAACGCCCGTGGAACAAAATGTCAGCGTCAACTTCGGCTCCAGCAGCGAGTGGCGCATCGTGGACATCAAATCGGCGAATCCGCACATAAAGGCCCAAGCCGTCGAGACCGGCAGAGGCAACGGGCAGGTCAATTACGATTTAAAGGTCCATCTCGATCAGAATGCGCCCTTGGGCTATATTAACGATTATTTGATGCTGGTAATAAACGACGAGCGGGGAACCCAAATTCCAGTGCTGGTTGAAGGCCGCGTGGATGCGGGCATCACCGTCAGCCCGTCCGCACTTTTCATGGGCGTGCTGCAACCCGGTCAAAAGGTTACCAAGCAGTTGATCGTCAAGAGCAAAAAACCCTTTAAAATCCTGGCCATCAATTGCGATGAAAAGTCCTTCGAGTTCGACACCTCCGCCGAACAAACGCCCAAAACACTGCACCTGATTCCAGTGACCTTCATAGCCGGGGCCGACATGGGCAAGGTCGTGAAATTGATCAAGATCGAAACCGACCAGGGCAAATATACCCCCGAACTGTCGGCTTATGCCGTAGTGGCGAACCCATAAACGCGATAATTAAAATTCAAGCCGCAAAAAATTAGGACGATGGTTGGTCCGTCGTCCTTTTTTTATCCATAATATGGGTAATCGGGATTGTATGGGCAATTTGTTTATGTATGAATATTCATTGCTTTTCTACCTAAGTCCAAGCTAATCTTGAATATATGGTAATAAAGGAGTAAACAGAAGTTAGAACTGGAGTTTTGCAAAATAGTGGAGTCGAGGTTCCCTCTCCCCTTGGAAGAGGGCTAGGGTGAGGGCTGGCAGTTGAAAAATGCCTTGCCTTGCTTGTGCGCTTTCCCTAGGCCCTCACCCCCGCCCCTCTCCCAAAGGGCGAGGGGAGCAATTTGCAAAAGTCCAGTTAGAATCCATACTGGACTTGTTTGGTCAACTGAATGAGCACGGAACAACCGCTAGATCCGCAATTAATCGAGCAGACAAAGCAGCAGATACGCTCGCTGGTTGGGGAAATTTCGCAATTAACCAAGTCGGAGATCTCGCCCGAGGAGTTTTACGGCGAATTTCTCAACCGCGTGGTTTCGGCGTTGGCTGCCGTGGGCGGCGTGGTTTGGACCAAAAACCAAGACGGCCAATTGGCCCTGCAATATCAAATCAACTTGCAGGAAACCAGGCTCCGCGAACGGGAGGAGGCCCAGGCACAACACAGCCGGCTGCTGTACAAGGTTCTTTCCAGCGGCGAGGGAATACTGGCGCCGCCGCATTCCGGCGCCGAGGACGGCCAACAGGCCGGCAATCCCACGGATTTCCTTCTGGTTTTCGGATTATTGAAGACCGACTTGGAAACAATGGGGGTAGTGGAAGTATTTCAGCGCAGCGACGCGGCGGCAAGCGCGCAAAAGGGCTATCTGCGATTTTTAGGGCAGATGTGCGAGTTGGCCGCCGATTTCCTGAAGAGCCATCAACTGCGGCACTTTTCCGACCGGCAAGTGCTGTGGACCCAATTGGAAGATTTCACCCGCATGGTCTATGCCTCGCTCGATCCGCGCGAAACGGCCTACACCATCGCCAACGAGGGCCGGCGCTTGATCGAATGCGACCGCTTAAGCGTGGCCATCCGCAGGGGAAAACGCTGCAAGATCGAGGCCATCAGCGGCCAGGACGTTTTCGATAAGCGCTCGAACGTGGTGCGATTGCTGGGAAAGCTGGCCACCGCGGTCACGGCCACCGGGGACGCCGTGTGGTACACGGGCGAAACCCATGATTTGGCGCCTCAAGTGGAAAAAGCCGTGGAAGAGTACGTCGACGAGGCCCATTCCAAAACCGTGGCCATCTTGCCGCTGAAACGTCCAGGACCGCCCGAGGAGGAAGACCCCGCCAAGCGCAACAAACCGGAACCGCCCGTCGGCGCCTTGATAGTCGAACAGATCGAAGACAGCCGCATTCCGGCTAGCATGATTCAGCGGGTCGAGGTGGTAAGCAAGCACAGTTCCACGGCCTTGGCAAACGCCATGGAACATCAGAACCTGTTTCTCATGCCGCTTTGGCGGATCTTGGGCAAAACACGCTGGGTGCTGCAAGCCCGGACGCTGCCGAAAACCATTTCCATAAGCGCCGCGGTGCTGGCGGTGATATTGTTCTTCTGTCTTTGTCCTTGGGATTTCAATATGGAATCCAAAGGCACGCTCGAGCCCGTCGTCCGGCGCGACGTCTTTGTCAACACCGACAACAGCGTGATAGATAATTTGAAGGTTGATCACGGCGAAATGGTCCAGGCCGATCAATTGCTGGTTCAACTCCGCAGCACGAAATTGGAAAACGATACCACCATCATACAAGGCGAAGTCTCCAGCACTAAAAAGGCGATAGCCTCCAGACTACGAGACCTGCAAGACGAAGGCAAACTTCGCCCCGAGGAACGTAATCGGTTGAAGGGCGAAATAGCCGAACTGCGGGAAAAACTGGACAGCCTGGAAAAACAATTGGACCTGTGCAAAAAAAATCAAGAGGAATTGTCGATCAAAAGTCCAATCAGCGGTCAAGTGGTTACTTGGGATCTTCGTAACCGCCTTCCGAATGGTCGGCCAGTGCAGCGCGGACAGGTATTGATGCGGGTTGCTGATCCCAGCGGGCCTTGGCAGTTGGAGCTGCACATGCCCGAAAACCGCATGGGCCACGTCGCAGAGGCGCAAAAGGAACTCTACGATAAGGCTCGGGACAATTTGCGCAATCTGCTCAAGGAACAGTTGCTTGCCAAACTGCCCAAAGCGCCCGCCGAAGAAACCAATAAAACAGCACCGCCTAATACTCCCGCCGAAGAAACCAACAAAAAGTCTGAAACAGAACAATCCACGGCAAATCCTCCGGAAACCCCCGCTGAGCAAACGGCTAAACCCGCTGAAACCGAGCAGTCTGCCGCGAAACCATCTGAAACCCCCGCTGAGCAAACGGCTAAACCCGCTGAAACCGAGCAGCCTGCCGCAAAACCATCGGAAACAACCGCTGAGCAAACGGCTAAACCCGTTGAAACCGAAAAGTCTCCTCCAAAAGTTCAGGAAAGCGCCGAAGAGGAAATAAGTAAAAAGGTCGAAGAGCAGTTGGCCAAGATCCCAAACGAAGAGCTTTACGCCAAACAAATATCGATATTGAACGAAATCTTACACGATCGTCTGGATGAAATCGTCAAGAGTTTGCCCGACGGTGAAACGAAAGACAAACTTGCCGAGATTCTTAAGGAAGAATCCTACGAAAAGGCGAAAGAGAAAATAAAGGCGTTCATGGCTGAGTCGACGGACGCGGAATTGTCCGCCCGTTTGGCCGCTTTACCTAGCCGGGAGCCGGTGGACGACCGGTTGCGGGTATCGTATATTCTGGCCTCCGAGCCGAGCACAACCCGTTACGGGACGGTCACGGAAATCCAGCGCAGCGCCGAGGTTCGCGGGGAGGAGGGCAACACGGTTCTGGTTAAGGTGGCCATCAACAAGGATGAGTTGCCCGACTTGCTTCCCGGCGCCACGGTAACGGCTAAAGTCTATTGCGGCCGCCGCGCGCTGGGATACGTGCTCCTAAACGACCTGATATCGTTCATCCAGACGCGAATTATATTCAGGTACTTTTAAAATAACAGTCACTGGAGTTTATTGAGTCTCAGGTAAAGAATGTCATGTTTTCGCATCAGAGCCGGGCCGTGTCGGCCCGGAATTACCGGGGCGACACGCCCCGGCTCTGACACGTTAAGGAGAGAAGGATATTGCCATGTCCATTTCGGTGATTATTTTTAGTTTATTATGCGCAGTGACCGCGCAGCCCAGCGGTGGTTTGCCGAGTTCGGTAACGATTAAAGATTGCCTGGTGGATTTGGATGAAAAGGCGGAAGTGCCGGCCCAGGAGCCTGGCGTGCTGCTGAAATTGCCCGTCAAGGAAGGCCAATTCGTGAAAAAGAGCGAATTGCTGGCCGAGATCGACGATCTTCTGGCCTTGAGGGATCAAGACGTGGCGAATTACAAGCTGGGTGTCGCCAAGGAGCAGGCCGGCAGCGATATCAACGTGCAATACGCCAACGCGGCCGAGAGAGTCGCTGATGCGGTGTATAAAAGAGACGTGGACGCGAACAGCAAGGTGCAAGGTTCGGTGCCCATGGCGTTGGTGCAACAACATTTGCTCGAACACAGGGCGGCGGAACTGACCATCAAAAAATCGGAATTGGAATTCCGCATCGCCGGTTTGCAGGCCAAAGTCAGCGAGGCCGAGCTTGGCGCGGCCACGGAAAAAGTCGAACGCCACCGGATTAAATCGCCCTTGGCCGGACAAGTCCAAAAAATCTATCGGCACGTGGGCGAGTGGGTGCAGGCGGGCGAACCGGTTTTACACGTGGTGCAGGTCAACCGCTTGCGGGTGCAGGGAAATTTGAAAATTTCCGATTATGCCCCCAAGGAAGTCATGGACCGGCCGGTGACGGTCAAGGTCGTGTTTGCCCGGGGACGCACGGAAACGTTCAACGGCAAGATCGTTTTCGTCGATCCCGTGGTCGAGGCCGAAGGTGACTACGTGGTTCGCGCACTGGTCAATAATCGGGAAGAAAACGGCCAATGGCTGCTGCGCCCCGGCATGGACGCCGAGATGACGATACAACTGAAATAAATGCAGAAGTCAGAATGCAGAAGTAAGAATGCAGAATGCAGAAGTTAGAATGCAGAATGTGGAACTGATACTTATTCATTCTGCATTTTTCATTCTTCATTCTGCATTTCCCCCATGGTAACTCTTCACGACAGTTTGGTATCGAGTTCCGCCCGGGCGATTTCCATCCGGAAGCGGCCGGACCTGGTTGCGCGCCGGCAGCACTATCTGGGACGAACCTACTGGGTAGTGAAAGATCCCGTGGGGTTGCAGTACTTCCGCTTTCAGGAAGAGGAATTCGCCATCCTGCAAATGCTCGACGGCACAATCAGCATGGATGAAATCAAGGAACGATTCGAGGACGAGTTTCCCCCGCAGAAGATCACTCTCGACGAGTTGCAGCAATTCCTGGGCATGTTGCACCGCAGCGGGCTGGTCGTGGCCGATGTAACGGGCCAGGGCCGTCAGCTCCGCCTGCGCCGCGATAAACGCAAACGCCAGGAATGGCTGCAAACCCTGGGAAACATTCTCTGCATCCGCTTCAAGGGGTTCGATCCGGAGCGGGTGCTGAATTTCCTGTATCCTTACTTTCGCTGGTTTTTTTCAGTTCCGGCTTTAGCGTTTTGCCTGCTTTTGGCCCTGTCGGCGCTGATGTTGGTCTTGGCGGAGTTCGACGTTTTTCGTTCAAAACTCCCCGAGTTCAAGGATTTTTTCAACATTCACAACGCCTTTCTCTTGGCGCTGACCTTGGGCGTGACAAAGGTGTTTCACGAGTTCGGCCACGGTCTGGCCTGCAAGCACTTCGGCGGCGAATGTCACGAAATAGGCATAATGATACTCGTGCTCACGCCCTGCTTGTATTGCAACGTATCCGATTCCTGGATGCTGCCCAACAAGTGGCACCGCGCGATTATCGGAGCGGCCGGCATATACGTGGAGCTGATGATCGCCTCGATTTGCACGTTTTTATGGTGGTTTTCCGTGCCGGGCTTGTTGAACAGCCTGTGCCTGAATGCCATGTTTATATGCTCGGTGAGCACGGTGCTTTTCAACGGCAACCCATTGCTGCGTTACGACGGCTACTACATCCTTTCCGACTTGACCGAAATTCCCAACCTGCGCCAGAAGGCGACCACCATTCTCAGCCGGAAATTGGGCGAGTGGTGTCTGGGCATGGAAATGACCGAGGATCCGTTCCTGCCCGAATCCAACCAGATGTTTTTCGCCTTGTATTCCATGGCGGCGGCCGTGTATCGCTGGATCATAGCTTTTTCGATCTGCTGGTTTTTATACAGATTATTCGACTCGTATCATTTGAAGTTCGTCGGCCAGTTGGTGGTGGCGGCGTCGTTGTGGGCGCTGTTTTTCACGCCGCTGTATCAGTTGGGAAAATTTTTCTATGTGCCGGGGAGGCTCGATAAAGTGAAAAAAACTCACATGTATGTCACTCTAAGCGTGTTGGCGGCCGTGGTATTGGTCGTGCTTTTTTTACCCTTGCCGCACAGCGTGCTGGCGACTTTTGAAATCCAGGCCCGCGACGCCGAATCGGTGTACGTCGGCGTGCCCGGCAAGCTGATCGCCATCGAAGTGAAGCCCGGCCGGCAGGTCGAGAAAGGAACCCCTCTTGGGCAATTGCGGAATATCGAACTGGAAGAAGAAATCGCCAAGCTCACCATGCAAGAAAGACAATACAGCGTTAAACTGGAAAGCCTCCGCAGGCAAGGATTCGACGATCCACATGCCCAGTCAGAAATTCCCGCGACCCTAGAATCCCTTTACGCGGCCAAAGAGCAACTGCAAAAAAAAGAGGCGGATTTTGAACGCTTGTGTCTAAAAGCGCCGATCTCCGGCACGGTTCTGCCTCCGCAACTGGTGCCTCGCCGCGAAGATCCGGACGGACAGTTGCCCGCCTGGTCGGGCTCGCCCCTGGAAAAGGAAAATCTAGGCGCTTTTTTGCAAGAGGGCGTGCTGTTCTGTCAGATCGGCGATCCGCGCAAACTGGAAGCGGTGGTGGTTATCGACCAGGCCGATCGGACCCTCGTTCGCAAGGATCAACGCGTGTACATCCAAATCGACGAACGTCCCCACGATACCTTTACCAGTAAAGTCGCCGAGATCGCTGAGTCGGAATTGAAAATCTCTCCGCCGCGGCTGTCGAACAAGTCGGGCGGCGAATTGCCCACCAAGACCGATCCGCATTCCGGAGTGGAACGCCCGGTGAGCACGTCCTATCAAGCCCGGGTGCCCCTGGACGACGAGACCGGCCTGATGCGCCTGGGGCTCCGCGGCACCGCCCGAATCCAGACCGATTGGATCCCCCTGGGTACGCGCTTCTGGCGGTTTGTTACCCACACGTTCAACTTTAAACTTTAGGCATTAGACTTTAGGCTGTAGGCTTTAGGCCGGAAGATGATTAAAAGCATTGATGAAACCGCTTGCGGTTTCGCGTTGTCCGCCGACCGCTAATCACCGATCCACGTTCCGGCAACTGTATACTGTAAACTGTAGACTGTAAACGATAAACTTTTTAATGACCAAATTAGCCTACCTCGACTGTGCTTGCGGCATCAGCGGCGATATGACGCTCGGCGCGCTGGTCGATGCGGGCGTGAAGATCGAGGACCTCAACGCGGTCATCGGCTCCTTGGGGCTGCCCGATTGCCGGTTGGTTGCCGAGGAAGTCCGGCGGCAAGGATTTCGGGCGACAAAGGTCAATGTGATGTATCCGCCCGAGCGGGAGCATCGCAATTTGCGGCAGATTCTTGCCCTGATCGATTCCGGCCGGCTGACTGAGCGGCAAAAAGACACGGCCCGGAAAATCTTCACCCGCCTGGCCGAGGCCGAAGCCAAGGTCCACGGAACCGACATCGATAAAATCCATTTTCACGAGGCAGGGGCAGCCGACGCCATTGCCGACGTGGTCGGCGCGGTGGCGGGCTTCGACATGCTGGACGTCGGACGAATCATGGCCTCGCCCGTGCCGACCGGCTGGGGTACGATCAAAATAGCGCACGGCCAATGCAGTATTCCCGCTCCTGCCACGGCCGAATTGTTGCAAGGCGTTCCCCTGGCTGACTCGAGCATCCAGGGCGAATTGACCACGCCCACCGGGGCCGCCATTCTATCCGTGCTGGCCGAGGACTTCGGCCCGGTGCCGCCCATGATTATCCGGCAAATCGGCTGCGGGGCGGGCAGCAACGATTGGACGGAGCGCCCTAATATCCTGCGAATTTTACTGGGCGAATCGGTTGCCGCCGGCGACTTCGCCCGCTCCGATCAGATTTATCAGTTGGAAACCAATCTCGATGATCTGAGCGGCGAATTGATCGGCTACTGCATCGAGCGGCTCTGGGATGCCGGGGCCTTGGACGTCTACACCGCGGCCATCGGCATGAAAAAGAACCGCCCCGGCGTGCTGCTCAGCGTGTTGTGCCGACCGGCCGAGGCGGATCGGTTGGAACAGATCATTTTTCGGGAAACATCCACTTTGGGCATTCGCCGCTCGACGATCGATCGACATGTTTTAGCGCGCCAGTCGCACGCCGTGGATACCGTTTGGGGACCGATTCAGGGAAAGATCGCCCGGCTGGGCGGGAACACTCCCCGTTTCACTCCCGAGTTCGATGCCTGCCGCCGCATCGCCCTGGAGCACGACTTGCCGCTGGGCGACGTGTACGAAGCGGCGCAAAAGGCATTTGATGCCTCGAGAGCGGCGGAAAAATAACGTGAAGTGGGGTGGGCAATTTATTGCCCACTGATATGCAGATTAGGGGTGGGCAATTTATTGCCCACTGCTTTGTTTTGCCCGACACTTGTGCCAGGAGAATCGACTTATGAAAAGTCAGAGCCGGGGCGTGTCGCCCCGGAAATACCGGACCGACCCGGCCCGGCTCCGATGAGATAATGCCACATTTTCCTGAGACTCGATAAACAACGCCGCCCTAACAACTCCTTTTCATTCAAGGAGGAAAACCGTGAATCCTTTCGATCAAATCGGCTCGCCCACGGCGTTTATTTTTATAGTTGTGGTGTTGGGCATATCATTCATTTTGTTGATGCGCACCAGCCGGTACTTTAGTCGGCAAAGGCGGGAGGAATCCAAGTGGCCGCGTGCTGCCCGGCCCGGTTGGGACGGCAGTTCAACTGCCATCCCAACAACGCCCCCAACATCGTCTCCAACAACGCCTCCAACGGCATCCCAGCGGCACTTGGACGCCATGCCGAGTACGGCCCAGTGGGAAGTCGATATGCACGAGACCGCCCGGGAACTGAAGGCCCAGTTGGACAGCAAAATGCGGGCCTTGCAGGCCTTGATTGCCGAAGCCGACCGGGCCGCTTCACGCTTGGAGGCGACCTTAAAAACCCGGCATAATAAGGATGATACGCCGTCTTCAAATCGCCCGCGATCCGGCGGCTCTCCGCTTTTCAATCCCAAGCCCGGCCCTCCGTCCGTGCAAGAAAAAAACCCCGCCGGATTGCCGGCTAATCAGGCGCAGACCCTGCGCCCCGCCTCGCCGCCGACTGCATCCGCCGTATCGTCGCCACATCGCCATGAAGAAATATATACCCTGTCCGATTACGGCCTGAGCGATTCGGCCATCGCCCAACGTCTCGCCATGCCCGTCGGCGAAGTGGAACTGATCTTAAGCTTGCGGGGAAAAGCCCGGTCTTAATGAATACCACGCATTTTATCCAACAAACCGCTTGCGGTTTCGCGATGCACAAAAATCGGTTTTTTTCAGATAAAATATCACACTCAAATTTGCGTTAGATCACGGCTTTGAATTGGAATTGCGTTTATTATTGTTTTAAAACGCGTGTTCCCGGCCGGGAAACGCGCCCGAGCGGACTTCATCGCGATATTGGGCCACGGCCCGGGCAATGACGCTTTTCAGATCGGCGTAGGCTTTGACGTGCCGCGGCACGTGCCCGGCGGTCAGTCCCAAGAGATCGTGAAAAACGAGAATTTGGCCGTCGCAACCCGCCCCTGAACCGATTCCTATGGTGGGAATTTTAAGGGTTTTGGTGATCCGTGCAGCCGCCTCTGCCGGCACGCACTCCAGGACCAAGGCAAATGCGCCGGCCTGCTCAGCGGCCCGGGCGTCGGCCAGCAATTGCTTTTCGTCGCGATCCGCGCGATATCCGCCCATCCGATGGATAGTTTGCGGGCGCAATCCACAATGCGTCATCACCGGTATGCCCGCCGAAACCAGGGCCTTGATCACCTCGGCTTGTTCCGCCCCGCCTTCCAATTTGACCGCCTGGCAATGCGTTTCCTTTAAGATCCGGCCGGCGCTCTCGATTGCCTTGTACGCGCCAAGATGGAAGCTCGGAAACGGCATGTCCACGACCACTAAAGCGTGCCGCACCGCCCGGCCCACCATTTCGGCATGATAAATCATTTCGTCCAAGGTGACCGGCAGGGTGTTGTCGTGTCCCTGCACCACCATCGCCAAGCTATCGCCCACCAAAATGCCTTCGATGCCCGCGGCATCGACCAAGCCGGCCGTGCCATAATCGTAGGCCGTCAGCATGGTAATTTTCTGTCCGGCCGATTTCAGGGCCGTAAAACCCGGAACGGTAATCCGCGTATCCTCGGCAGGCATTTTTTTCTTGGTCGCTTTAGAGTTTTTATTTGGGATTTGTGAACATTCACACTTAGATCCTTATCCAAATAACCATTTTTGTCATCCTGACGGGCACCGACGCGCAGCGTTGGTCGGCGAAGGATCTTGATAATAGAGGCTAGATTCTTCGCTTCGCTCAGAATGACTACCAGTTTTAGGTTAAGCTCTAAATCTTATTGTAAAATCCCCACGCTCCCGTATCCAGGGGGGGCGTTTTACATAAAAAATGCTGTCCAAATTCGCAATGTAGAGGTATGCTTGAAAAAGGGCCGCTGCTTAGCCCGCATTTCTAACCAGACCGGTACGTTCCAAAATAGTGTGCCACTGCTTGCTTGCAAGCAGTGTAGACGTAAGTCAGCAATTCAGCACTGCTTGCAAGCAAGCAGTGGCACACGCTGGTGAGAAATGCAGGTTAGGCCAGGGCATTGTGTTTTTTTACCTTTGAAAGAGGTGCTTGACATGTCCATTCGATTTTTAATGGCGATATATGTTCTGTTTTACGCCGTCGTTTCGGCCGACGCCCAAGTTACACGCTATCCTTATAGCCTCAAATCGAGCGCGAGCACGGCCCAGCAGCGACAACAGCAGTTACAGCAACAACAACAGCAGCAGGCCATGACAATGCTCGACGTCTCGGGCACAATCGAAGCCCTGGCCACGGGCCGAATTCAAATGCGCACCGATTCAAACGAAAGATGGATAATCGTCTTGAACCAGCAAACGAAAGTGCAAGTCGCCGGCGAAGTCGGCGCCGATTTCCTGCGCCCCGGCTTGTTTGTGCAGTTAAAGGCCGATGTTGACAAGCGCGGCGTGGCGGCCGACAAGATCGAACAGTTGACCATAGTCACGCCGTCGCAGGAAAAACCTTCCGGCCTCGAGGGCGGCAGAGCTTCCGCAACCGGGCCTTCCAACGTGCAAGGGCGGGTCGTAAGCTTTAAAAAAAACAAACTGCAAATAAAAATCGATAAAGCAACGGTTCTCTGCGAATTGAGCGATAATCCCAAAATTCTCGTCGATCTTGCCGATTATTCAATGGCCAGAAAAGGCGACAGGATCAAAGTTCA
>Ga0187866_1002273_pt1 | contig 16256 bp, 10 predicted proteins | sample June2016WEW_11_1_3_FD_133013 | JGI IMG/M metagenome (GOLD analysis project Ga0187866, IMG submission 133013) | Peatland microbial communities from SPRUCE experiment site at the Marcell Experimental Forest, Minnesota, USA - June2016WEW_11_150 | ecosystem: Environmental > Terrestrial > Soil >...
TCCTTTTACGGCCAACTTCGCCGAATGGCAATCAAATAATGTTTATCCCAGCTTGACAGATTACAATCCGTTCGTCCCGATAATTGTTTTCCCTATTGTGCCGATACCCGCATATAAAATCAATACCCCTTGTCTTGTCCCAGGCAAAAAGGTATAATCACACTCGCCTTTGGCTGGGTGCAAAAGGCATAGAGGTATTAACAAGGAACATTGGACCGAAGTGCTTGGTTGCGTAGCCAAGCGTTTGATATTGGGAAATACCAACTTATTAACAAGGGTTGTATCTCTCATAGTTCATCGGTTTTATGTCTTTGACGGGCTCTTTTAGCGGCCTGTTAGAATAGGGCTGGATAAAAAGGGTATGTGGGACATTTTTCTGGGGTCCAAAAGGTCGATCGATTGGTGTGTGCAGTTTTGGCCTGTGCTGGTGTTGTCTTTTGTTTGTGCGTTGGTTGCCACATGGTTATGCAAAGTTATTGCGCTTCGGTTCCACATAGTTGACAAACCAGACGACCTCGTCAAAACACATAAAAAACCGGTCGCTTATCTGGGGGGCCTGGGGGTGCTGGCCGGTTTTATCGCCGGTGCACTATGCGGTATTTATCTTATCCGCGGCCAAACTGTCCTGTCGGATGTGATGCGGTGGCTTTTCGGTATTATTGCCGGGGCTACCATAGCCTGTGTTGTCGGTCTTCTCGATGACATGCTGAATATAAGCCCCACAAAGAAAATGCTCGGCCAGGTCGTCGCTGCGTCGACCCTTTTGTTCGCAGGAATCTGGCCGGACCTAAGTGAGATTGTTAAATCTCTTGGCTGGCAAACGATGTCGGATACCACCGAAATGGTGATTGGTATTCCGATTGTTATTTTCTTTGTTCTTGGAGCTACCAATTCGCTGAACCTGTTAGACGGGCTTGATGGTTTGTGCGGGGGGGTAACCGTTATAATCACCGTCGGGATGCTGGTTCTTGCAGTCCGTCGTTCCACATACGTCTTCAGCAGCGAGCGGGGCGATGTAACCAGGGTTATCGCCTGCCTTGCACTTGTAGGCGGAGTTTGCGGGTTTCTGCCTTTCAATCGACATCCCGCCAAGATATTTATGGGCGATGCCGGCTCGATGACGCTCGGCTTTGTATCAGCGGCGATTATGATGCTACTTGCCCGCATAGTCCCTCGCTGGTGGATAGCGGCAATAGTCGTGTTCGGACTGCCGATATTAGACACAGGAACCGCCTTACTGAGACGGTTTATCAATAAAAGGCCCTTGTTCGTCTCGGACCGCGGCCACATTTATGACCAGATGATTGACCGCGGCATACCCTTGAATCGAACAGTCGGTATATGTTATGCGCTCGCCGGGCTTTATGCATTAGCAGGCATTTTAACAAGCATGATTCAAACGAGATACGCCGCCATTGCGTGCGCTGTGATTTTCCTCGTGTCGTTTCTTATTGTCTGGCGGATGGGTTTTTTGAAAATGGAGGGTCTGCGAGGAGCGATACACAAAAAGGATGATACCGATAAAACACGCTCATAACCGCATCTTATGCTCTTGTGTTTCGCCGGCTATACGGAAGAAATGCCGCGAAACCACAAAGGCACAAAAATAGTTTTAAGTTGTTAGTGTTTAGTTTTGAGTTGGTCAACTAAAAACCAAAAACTCAAATTAAACTTCGTGTCTTAGGGTTTTGGTGGTTTCTTAGTATTTATCAACCGGCAGATAAATTTTCTGCTGAGGGTCGCGCAGGTTGATGTATTTTACGCCCGACAGGGTTCCATACTGCTGGTAGTAGGTATAAAGTTTGGCGAGTTTGTCGTCGTCGGGGCTTTCGAGATGCCGCTGCCAGGTTCCGAGTTCCGCTCCCCAGATTATTTGTGTGCCGTCTTTTGTGTACAGGGAGATGTGGGGCTCGCGTTTGTTTTTGCGGCCTTCGAAATTGGCAACGTCGATTCTGTCTATCTGGCGCAGCAGCGGCTTATCGGGACTGACGGCGATATCCATACGCGAGAGGCGATTGAGAACCGCCATGGCCGCGGCGAGGTCGTCACCCTGCCAGACCTTGCCCGGGGTAGGGGGGATTTTGCTAAGCTCAAGGCCCGTTATGTTTATAACGGGCAGATTACCAAGCGGTGAATAATCGAGGACGACCAAATCGGCGTCGATGAAGAATTTATTTTTTTCGGCGGTAACGAGGAGGAGCGGTTTTCGCCAGCGTCCCGTGATGAGTATGCTTTTGTGAGTGGTCTGGACTTTGGCGTCGGCCAGCCAGGGGACGAGCTTAGCGATATTACTCTGGGCGGAGGCGGCGATTTTTTCGTCGTCGTTAGCGCTGTTGTTCGCTTCGGCGGTGGCGGCGGCGTAAATCCTGTTTTTAATTTCTTCGCTGACCCAGTTTGGGACGTCGCCGACCAGCTCAATGGTTCGATTGCCCGACGAGCCGGTGGTTTGCTTTTTTACGTAGCTGTCTAAGAACGCGAAGCCCGCCAATACCAGGGCAAAGGCGCATATAAACAATGACGCCTTGACGTAACCTATAACGTTTGACTTGCGGGACAGCTTAACGCCGCCCGAGCCAGGTCCGAATATATTAAAGCCAGTTTTTTTCGCAGCCAATTTTATTTCCTCCGGCCGGTTATTTTATGGGCAATAGCGGAATCAGCAAGGGCCAACTCCACAATTTTCAGGCACAGCCGACCCATCGAAAGCCCAATTTTAGCGGCGGCTTTCGGCAAAAGCGAATGGCTCGTCATTCCCGGAATGGTGTTTATTTCGAGCACATAAGGTTTGCCGTCGTCGCCGATAATAAAGTCAACTCTTGCGGCGCCCCTGCATCCAAGCGAATTAAAGCAGGTAATCGCCGATTCCTGTATTTTATCGACCAGAGCGGGGTCATTTATTGAGTCGAAGAGATATTCTGTTTTGTCGCCGATGTATTTGGCGTGATAATCGTAGAAGCTGGCGGGCGGGCGTATTTCGAGGATTGGCAGGGCTTGTTTTCCGAGGATGCTCACGGTAATCTCTCTGCCTTTTATGAAGCTTTCAATCATACAGTCGCCGAACTGGGCGGCGCATTTTTTTGCGGCTGCTACCGCTGATTTGGGGTCATCCGCGATTGATATACCGATAGTGCTGCCTTCGCGCAATGGTTTGACTAAATATTTTAGCCCAAGCTGGCAAATTCGGTTTTCAAGGTCAGCAGGATTAGCCCCCGGCTCGAACAAAATCGAATCAGGCATTGTAACTCCCGCGGCGGTAAATATTTTTTTGCTTTCCCATTTGTCGAACGCCAGCCGGCTGGCTAATGGGCCGCTGCCTGTATAGAGGAGGCCTTTTGATTCGAGGATTTCCTGTATCTGGCCGTCTTCGCCGAACGTGCCGTGAAGCGCGACGAAAAATACGTCAATTGTTTCATCGTCGAGTATGTCAAGCGCATCGGGTTTTATATCCGAGGTAGCGACATTAGCGCCGGCTTTTTTCAGGGCGTCGGCGACGCATTTGCCGCTTTGGATGCTGACTTCGCGTTCCCTGCTTATGCCGCCCATAAGGACGGCCACTTTAAGCTGGTCAAACGACGGTAATGACCCCGGACTTGGAGAAGGATGAGACCGCATTTTTTATTTCCAGATTTCGATCTCAAGCTCCAGCTCGACGTTGAACTGCTTTTGGACCTTTTCTTTCACCAGTTCTATCAGCCGCATAACGTCTCGGCTGGTGCAGCCCTTTTGCGCGATGAAAAAGTTGGCGTGCTTTTCGCTGACGACTGCCCCGCCTATTTGCAGACCTTTTAGTCCCGTTCGGTCAATCATAGCGCCTGCCGACAGGCCTCGCGGGTTTTTGAATATGCAGCCCGAATTGATGGTGTTAAGGGGCTGGCTGTTCTTTTTGTAAACCCAGTTTTCCTTAATCGTTTTCGTAATCTGTTCCGGGTCGCCGGCGGTCATATTTATTTTCGCTTCGAGGATGAATTTCGCCGTGATATTTGTCTGGCGGTAATCGAATTGCAGTTCGGGTTTTTTCTTTTCGGAGACCTTGCCGTCGTTATCCATCAGGGTGACGCTTTCGACGACGGTCCCGATATCGCCGAAGTTTCCGCCTGAGTTCATCCTGACCGCTCCGCCTACCGAGCCGGGGATACCCGTAAGCGGTTCGAGGCCTGAAAGGCCTTTTTTGGCGCAGGTCAACAGCAGCCGGCTAAGCTCTACGCCCGCGCCTGCGATAACCTGTTCTTTGACGAAAGTAATCTGCGAGAATTTGTCGCTTTTGAGCTGGATTACCGCGCCGCGAACGCCCTCATCGCAGACGAGCAGGTTTGAGCCGTAGCCGAGGACGTAAATCGGGACTTTATTCTCGTTGCATCGTTTGACGACCATCGCGAGCTGCTCGGTATCCTGCGGGCGTATAAAATAATCCGCCGGCCCGCCCAGCCCGTACCAGGTTTCTTTCGCCAGGGGATGCTTCGTTTCAACTATTTTTTCCAAGCCACTGAATATATTCATCGCTCACCTTCCAAACGTCGCCTGCACCCATAGTAACGACCACGTCGCCGGTGCGAACCTGTTTGGTTAAATAATCGCAAATTGCGTCGAAGCCGTCAATAAACATCGCTTCGCTTCCTTTTGCCCGTATTTTATCGACAAGGACCTGGGCGTTCACCTCTTTTTTTGACTGCTGCGAGTCGCGGACGAAGTAAATCTCAGGCACAATGGTAATATCGGCAAGTTTGAAGCTTTCGGCGAAGTCATCCAGCAAAAATCGCGTCCTGCTGTATTGATGGGGCTGAAAAACGCACCAAAGGCGCTTGGGCTGGTAATGTTCTTTAATTGCCTTGAGCGACGCCCGAATCTCGGTGGGGTGGTGCGCGTAATCGTCGAGAATGGTTACGCCATTGATTTTTGCCTTGAGCATCAGCCGGCGGTCAACGCCTGTGAAGCCCGGCAAGAATCGCAGGATGTCCTTTGCGGCAATGCCGGCGGTTTGGGCTGAAGCGATAACCGCGAGGGCGTTGGCGACGTTATGTTTGCCCGGCACGCTTATATGAGTTTTGCCAAGTAATTCCTTGTTGTGATAAACGTCGAAAGAGTAAAGGCCGTCTTTTTCGACGATGTTGTCGGCGTAAAAATTGTTTTCCTTGCCGAAACCAAAGGTCTCTATTTTTCTGTTGTTTTCGAGCAGGCGGGAATCCAGAAGTATCTGTTTGGTGTTTTTGTCTTCGCCGTTTGCGATGATTACGCCTGAATTTTTTGTGCCAAGCGCGAAATCGCGGAACGCCTCGACTATTTCGGCTTCGTCTTTGTAGTAGTCGAGGTGGTCGGCCTCGATATTGAGTATGACGGCGATTTGGGGTTTGAGGTTGAGGAAGCTGCGGTCGTATTCGCAGGCCTCGGCGACGAAATGCTGGCCGTTGCCGATACCCGATGAGCCGGCGAGTTGGGTTACGACCGCGCCGACGACGAAATTCGGCTCAAGGCCCGCCAGTTTGAGGATATAGGCGAGCCAGCCGCTGGTTGTGCTTTTGCCGTGGGTGCCTGATATGGCGATACCCTGATAAAACTGGAAGACCTTGCCCAGCATTTCGGCATATTTATAGACGCGGATGCCTTCCCTGCGGGCGAGCTTTAGTTCGGGGTTTTCCTCTTTTATCGCGGCTGAGATTACAACCGCGTCGGAGGCGGGGTCGAGGTTGTGCTCTTTGTGGCCTATTTTTATATCCGCGCCGAACTGGCAGAGCCGGTCGATTGTTTCGCCGGGGTTCTGGTCGGAGCCGGTAACGATTGCCTTGTGCTTTAAGAGAAGCATCGCTAGGCCGCTCATACCGATACCGCCGACGCCTATGAAATGAAACCGTTTGCCCGCAAGTCCGTTAAATCCGTTAGTAACCACTTCCCATCCTCGCCTGGCCCTTGTGGCCGGCTGATGTATCCTTACATTTGTCCTGAGCATATTTCATCCTTGAAATTTATCACCTTTTAAAACGAGGATTTTAACACAGTTGTTTTATGACTAAAAGAAAAAATTAGACGCTGATTTAGCGAAGTGAGGCGAAATGTTCCTGTATCAGACGATGGATAAATTTATAGCCGCCACCGACCTTCTGCAAAAATATCCGCTCTGCTGCATAATCCAAAAACCGCACTATATTCCATGGGATATAGCCGTTGCGATAAAGAGCGAACCTAAGAACAAAGTGCTGAATAAACGCTATTCCCCCATAATCGATTAAAGAAAGGCAACAGCAAAGAACAAACAATAGGATCAGAATAATACTACCACAGCGTTCTAAAACCTTTATATCAAGTCTGACATTCAGTCCGAAAACAACTATCAATCCTACAAATACCCCAAAGACCAATACTGAAACAATAGAAGTTGCTAAGAATACAAGCGCAGCATTTTTTGCCGATTGATGAATACCTTGATTTGGGATAGTTCGTTCATTTACTTCTCTATAGCTTAATCCAGAAAGAGTTATTAATTCGATTGGCGCAAAAGCCAGCATCACAAACAACCCAAGCGTCAGCCCATCAATCAATCCATAAACCAGTCCAACAATCATACCACTAATCAGCCCAAGAATCGGCCCAGCAATTGGCCAAGCAATCAGCCCATATTTCGCATTTTCCCATGACCACCTTAGTGACTCGACAGGTTTGATTATTTTTTTGCAACCTTCAATCAGCCCAAGAGTCAACCCACCAATCAACCCGCCAATCAGCCCCCAGGCCATTCCTTCAGTCAGCCCCAAAGACATCCCTTTAATCGGCCACAAAGTAATCCTAGCAATCGGCCCAATAATCAGCCCACCAATCAACCCAAAAGTGAGCACCCAAACTATAACTACATTGATTATATATTGCCGTTGTTGGGATATTAGCCGCATCCAAGTAGGCTGTATCCTCTCAATCAGGAACATCGACTGAGCTTCCTGTGACATTTTCTCTGCCAGCCATGATAACCATTTAGTTGTTTTTTCTCTTGGGTACAGTTCATTTTTGGTTCTCGCTACGCGGTTGAACATCACGTCAATATACTTGTTGAAAAGATGCTTTCTTCGTGCTTCTGTCGTGTCAAGCTGTTGCAACTCTTCCACAGATGCTCCTTCGTAAGCTAATGTCATAATGTTGAGCATCAAAGGCGACCGCGACAACTCTTGTAGCGGCTCGTCATCTTTCAGCATTTCTCGCACAGCGGATAATCCGGACCCGACCTTGTCGAGATAATTTCTGACCTGCTCCTCTGATAGCGGCTGAATACAAACAGCACTATGCACCTTTAGCGAAGTAGTTAAGGACTCATATTCTGTCGTTCTGCTGCAAATAACTATCGGCGTCAAATGTTCCTGGCGAAATTCGTTGATGGCCTTAACGCAGGCATCACGCCTCTCTGCTGCCACCTCATCTAACCCATCGAGCAAGAGAAGTAATTGGTAATTTTCCACCCACGCTTTGGCAATCTTCTCGGGGATATAGTATTTAAACCTGAGTTCATCTACCAGCCAACCCGCAAGCGACTGAGCCGGTTTTATCCACGAAGAAAGGTTAAACACAACAGGAATTGGTTGAACCGGGTCTTTTCCTGCCCGACTAATTGTCTGGCGTGCTAACTCCAGAAGCATTGTTGTCTTGCCCGAACCTGGCTCACCTAAAATCAATAACGCCTGTCTCACATCATCGAACACGTCCAGAATCTTCGTACCCGGCGGTAATACTTGATTCGGCTCATCTCCTGTCCGCAGAATCATACCCCATGGCCTATCAGGGGTATCAACTACATCTTTTCGCTCTTCGAGGCCAAGCTCAATCAGCACGGCATTGTGCAGTGACTTTTTAAGTATACCTTCGACCCAAATATCATTGACCAGTTTCAGCATTGCCGTGCGATTACGTCTGTCACGGGCGCTTTTTTCTGCTTCGGAGATTTCAAATATAGGTTTGTTACTGGCAAAAAATGACCCTATGAAGGATACGGTCCCCACTGCAAATGCAATCCAGGATACCCAGTCCAGCTGGTGGCAGAACCGGATGACTGAAATTGTCCAAGACAGTACACTAAATGCTCGAAATATAAAACGCAAGGACAACAAATGCTTCATTTACCCATCCTTACTCTCTGTTTCGCCTAATAATCAAGCGATATCTCCAATGCTTTCACTAATCTCTCCTATACCTTAGACATCAGTATAAGCATTTTCGCAATGACCGTAAGGGGAAAAATATATATTACTACAGCCGCCCGGGTTTCAAGACCTAAAAGGCAAGATTTATCCGCCGGAGGATTTTTAATGACATTAAAACTTATTGTCTTATCAGGGACTTTGTGGTAAAAATTGGAGAGATTTACACCTTTGCCCGGCAACTTTGCTAAACGGCAGGAGTGTTTGTGAATAGTAAGGGAAATAAGTATGATGTTCCCAGATTTTAAAAAAGGTGAAACATGAATATAGTGGGACGTTTTAATAAGCTATTTGGGGTGCCACCGAATCTTGATGAAGAGAGACAGAAATTTGTTAACAGAATAAATCAAATAGTATTTGAGTACATTGATTCGGATGCACACGTAAGGCATTATTATAATGAAATCTTCGATATGCTATGCTTCGAGCTTGGGAAAAATGCTAATGATCTGTGGAAAGGACACTGGAGGTCGCTTGGTCCTCTTGGGGAAAGGATTGCTCCAGAGATAAGAATTCTAACTCAAAATGATTTTACGGAGACATTACGTGTTCTTTGCATTCTTTATGGAATTTATAAACAGCACAGATATGAAATGACAGGCATCCATAAAAGAATAGATGAATGTATCTCCTCGGCGATTGAATATGCAACTTGCGATTTGGGAGTTCGGTGGAAAGATGGATTATTCTATCCGAGCGGAGCTGAGGAACTTGATAAGCCACTTATAGAAGAACCTTTGGTTTGGTTAGATAAATATCCAAAGGAACGAAAAGATTATAAACGTGCCATAGAATGCTATTTGGAAGGGAAACACCTTGGGGATGTGATTAAAAATTGTTATTTAGCTCTTGAGGGTGTTACGAGAGCCATTCTTGGAAACGGAAAAACATTGGACAACAACAAGGATGCTTTACTTGCACATATTGGATTATCTGACGGATGGAAATCTATTTTGGGTGCTTATATAAAATATGCACACGATTTTCGGCACGCGTCGGAGGATAGATATACAGCATCGAAAGAAGAGGCAGAAGCATTTCTGTATATGACAGGCCTTATTGTTCGATTGCTTGTCACTAAACAATAGATATTGAACGGAAAATGAAACCTGTCCATTAACCGCTTTTTAAACCGCCAGGAATCAACTATGGACAGTCGCCTATTTATTTGACAAGGGGGAAATACTAAGGACAGCAACCGTTTTTTCCCGTCTCGCGCTTCGCGAAGATGTTGTTCTTAACAATTTTTATGACCCGGCAATCCTCCTTCGTCCCTGAGGGACTACGGCGGACAGGTAAAGTTGCCGGGCTAAACATTTGCGGATAAATCCCCGGCCTACGATGATAGGATTTTTTCGATTTGGTTAAGCTCATCATCGGCGAACTGGAGATTATCGAGGGCGGCGGCGTTTTGTTCGAGCTGCTTAACCTTGCTTGCGCCGATGAGGACCGTGGTTACGCGTTTATCGCGCAGGACCCAGGCAAGGGCCATCTGGGCAAGCGATTGGCCACGTTTTTTCGCAAGCTCGTTGAGGGCGGCGACTTTTTTCTCGACGGCTTCGGTAATCTGCTCGCGTTTGAGGAAGCCGTGGGGTTTTGCGGCCCGGCTGTCTTTGGGGATACCCTTGAGGTACTTGTCGGTAAGGAGCCCCTGCGCCAAAGGCGAGAAGCAGATACAGCCGATGCCCTCTTTGCCCAATACATCGAGAAGGCCATCTTCAACCCAGCGGTCGAACATCGAATAGCGCGGCTGATGAATCAGGCAGGGCGTGCCGAGATTACGCAGGATTTTCGCGGCTTCGACGGTTTGCTCCGGCTTGTAATTCGAGATGCCGGCGTAAATGGCCTTGCCCTGTTTGACGGCGGTATCGAGGGCGGACAATGTTTCATCGAGAGGGGTATTGGGGTCGAACCTGTGCGAATAGAAGATGTCAACGTAATCGAGGCCGAGGCGTTTGAGGGACTGGTCTAAACTCGCGAGGAGGTATTTTCTTGTGCCCCATTCGCCGTAAGGGCCGGGCCACATCAGGTAGCCGGCCTTGGTGGAGATAATCAGCTCGTCGCGGTATGGCTTCAGGTCCTGTTTGAGTATTTTGCCGAAATTTTTCTCTGCTGAGCCGGGCGGGGGGCCGTAGTTGTTGGCGAGGTCGAAATGGGTTACGCCGAGGTCGAATGCCCGGCGGACGATTGCCCGGCCGGTCTCGAAATCATCGACGTCGCCGAAGTTGTGCCACAGGCCCAGCGAGACCGCGGGCAGCAATAAGCCGCTGCGTCCGCAGCGATTGTATTTCATTTTTTCGTATCGTTTGTCCGCCGGTTTGTATTTCACTTTCAAGCTCCTTACCAAATTTTGCGTCGCGAAAAGGATAGCCGGATTTGCCGCCGGCGTCAAAGCAAAACCGACGCTGTTTGCGGGGCGTTCGGCTAAAGAATCGTCTGCAAGAGACGAAAATCTCCTGGTTAGTGCATAGGATTCATAAGCCCGTTGAATTAGGTTATCAAACCCTGTGGTCTTCACGAATTATGGTACGGTAACCGCCGGACTGACTTCGGTTCCAGTTTTTGGGCGGTTTGATTTTTTTCAGCCGGTCGAGCTGGCCGATGTCTTTTAGACGCTTGTATATAAGCTGCCAGGCGCACTGGCGTTCGGGATTGACTTCGCAGCGGTCTTCGCGCGAGCCGCTGCAGGGGCCGTTGAGCATGTGTTTGGCACAGCGAGTGACCGGGCAGATGCCGCCGTATTCGTGAAGCACGCACACGCCACAGGCGGCGCATTTTTCCGTCCAGACGCCTCTTTCCTCGAGTATGCCGATGAAAGACGTATCGAGGCCCGCGTAAACGGGTTTATCGGCGTAACGCTCGGCGATGGCCTGAACGCCGGCACCGCAGCCAAGCGAAAGGACCGCGTCATTTCGTTTTATGGCGTCGGCCGCCTGTTCGAGGAAGACGTTGTCGCACTGGCGTTCTATGGTCAATTCCTCAACTTCAAGGGGCAGACCTTTTAATTTCGCTGACATTCGTAACGCAGAAGCGATGATGCTTACCTCACGCTGTCCGCCGGCAAGACACACGGTGACACAGGTGCCGCAGCCCAGCACGAGAAGCTTCTTGTGATTTTTTACAATTGCCAGCAGGTCGGGTATATTTTTTCTTTGCGCAACTATCATTTGCGGCTCTCCTGTTTAGATGCGATATTTTGTTTTATCGGGCTTGGGCCCAGTTTGCGAACAGTTTCAACCATATCAATAATCGTATCAGCCAAAGGTCTGGCCATCGCGGCGGAAACGTTTACCATCCGCAGGCGTTCCTTTTCCAGTCCGATTTCTTCCAGTATTTCTCTTGTGTAATTGACCCGGCGTTTCGCACAGAGGTTTCCTTCGACGAAATGGCAGCCGCCTTCGAGACAGCCCGCGACAAGCACACCGTCGGCGCCGTTTTCAAGGGCCTTCATAAAGTATTCGGTTTCGAGACGGCCCGTGCAGGGAGTGCGGATTATGCGCACGTTGGGCGGATACTGGATACGCATAGACCCGGCCAAATCCGCGGACGAATACGCACAATAGTGACAGCAGAAGGCCAAAATTTTAGGTTCAAAATTTTCCTGTTTCATAGATTACACTTTTTCCGTTAGCTCTTTTGCCTTTGATGATGTTCCCGCAAACACTTCACCGTTCCCGCCGGCGAATAACTGCTTAATCATTACGTTGAACTGGTCCGTCTCGAAATGGTGCAGTTGTATGGCCTTTGCGGGACATTCCGAAACGCATATTCCGCAGCCCATACATTTTGCGGCCTCGATTTGTCCTTTGCCGTCCTTGTTGCAGAACGGGGCCGAATACGGGCAGGAATTAACGCAGGTCATACAGGATATGCACTTCTGCTGGTCAACATAGGAAACCTGAGCGCTGACGTCGAGCTGCGTTTTCGAAAGCACCGTTGCTGCTCTCGCGGCAGCGGCCCGCGCCTGTGAGATATTCTCATCGATAAACTTCGGCGAATGCGCAAGCCCGCAAAGGAAGATACCTTCCGTGGTGAAATCCACGGGACGCAGTTTCATGTGTGCCTCGACGTAGAAACCGTCGGCGTTAAGCGGCACCTTGAGCATATCCGAGATTCGCTTGTTGTTTTCCCTGTCGGTCTCAACACCAGTGCTAAGCACGACGTTATCCGCTTCGATACTGATTGGCTCAGGGAGGTCCGGGCTGTTGACCGTTACCAGCAGACCGTTATTCTGACTGACTACCGGCGCCGCCTCAGGCGTATAGCGGATAAATACGACGCCTGCCTCGCGTGCCTGTTTGAAATACGTTTCCCTGAAGCCATAAGTCCTTACGTCCCTGTAAAGGACATAAATGTTGGCGTTCGGGTCGCGCTTTTTGATTTCAATCGCGTTTTTGATTGCCATCGAGCAGCAGATTCGGCTGCAATATGGGTGAACCTCGTTACGCGAGCCGACGCACTGAATCATCACGACGTTTTGTGCCTTCGCGGGATATGTTTTATCGTGCAGTTGCTTTTCCAATTCGGCCTGCGTCAGAACGCCTTTTGCCCCATACATATATTCCGTTGTCTGGGCCTTGCGTGCGCCGGTAGCCACGATTATTGTGCCGCCCGTGATTTCCGATTTTGAACCGTTTTTAGCAAGCGTGATTTTGAATTTGCCTATGTGGCCCGCGATGCCGGCGATTTCAGTGCCTAAGTAAAGTTTTATGTTGGGATGTTTTTCAACCTGTTTAATGAGGTCGGTTGTAAATCCGGAAATATTGTCGTGCTCAAAGGTGTGATAAATATCGTGCAGTGTCCCGCCCAGACGCTCGGCCTTTTCTATCAGGTGCACCTTGAACCCCTGGTTAGCCAGCGCCAGTGCGGCAGTCATACCACTCAGTCCGCCGCCAATAACAAGCCCCGTCTGGTCAACGGCTAAAGTACCGCTTTCCAGGGGCGAAAGGAATCTCGCCCTGCTGATTGCCATTTTCACCAGGTCGGTGGCTTTTTCGGTAGCCGATTGGGGGACAGCAGAATGTACCCAGGAACACTGGTCGCGTATATTGGCCATCTCGAACAGGTACGGGTTGAGGCCCGCTTCACGCAGCGTCTCGCGGAACAACGGCTCGTGCGTTCGCGGCGTGCAGGAGGCAACCACGATTCGATTGAGCCGATGCTCGCGTATCATATCCTTTATGTTCGACAAGCTCGTATCGGAGCAGGTAAACATCGTATGAGAGGCGAAAATCACGTCGGGCAGGTTCTCGATATTTTTAACAACCTGTTCAACGTCCACTACCGAAGCGATATTCATACCGCAGTGACATACAAATACGCCGATACGCGGGTCTTCATCGGCAACGTCGTGTTCAGGGGGGTAGCTCTTTTTGGTAATAAGGGTATTGCGCACAGGTGCCAATAGCTCCATTGCCATAGAGGCGGCGGCGCTGGCCTGCGTTACGGTTTCGGGAATATCCTTTGGTTCCTGGAATGCTCCGCCGACAAAGACGCCCGGTATGGAGGTTGACAGCGGCGACAGTCGGTCGGTTTTGCAGAAGCCAAAATCATTGAGTTTTATATCGAGACGCGAGGCGAATTCCGCCATAGAAGCAGGGGGTTCCATTCCAACGGAAAGCACTACAAGGTCAAAATCCTTGTGCTGAATATCATTGCTCTGGTCGTAGTAATTCAGGCGAAGGTCGCTGCTGCCGGGGAGCTGAATTACCCGCGACGGGATGCTCTTGATGTAATGTATGTTTTTCTGCGCCTTGGCACGCTCGTAATACTGGTCGAAATCCTTGCCGAACGCGCGGATATCCATATAAAAGATGGTCGCGTCGAGTCCGTCGACGTGGTCACCCGCGACCATTGCCTGCTTGGTTGCCATCATACAGCAAATCGAGGAGCAGTAATCGTTGCCGCATTCTGAATCGCGTGAGCCGACGCATTGAATCCAGGCGATGCGTCTTGCGGGCTTGCCATCCGAAAGACGAATCAGATGTCCCTCGAACGGGCCTGCCGCGGAAAGCATTCGCTCGAACTGGACGCTCGTAACGACGTTCGAATATCGTCCGTAGCCATATTCACCTTTTCGTGTCGCGTCGAACTCTTCAAAGCCGGGAGTAAGCAGAACCGAGCCGACTTCTAATTTGACTGTTCGCTCTTTCATAGCGTGGTCGATTGCGTGCTGCTCGCAGACCTCGACACACTGATTGCACTCCGAGCATAGGGCGCAATTCAGGCATCTTTCGGCTTCTGCGAGGGCCTGTGCTTCAGTGAGTCCTTTTTCGACCTCTTTGAAATTCAGCAGCCGTTTCGCTGGCGATAATTCTTCGGGATGAACACGGGCTTTTTTCTTCACGTCCTCCGTCTCAGGAAGCAAATCTTCCGAAAGGGGCTTTAGGTTCTCCTCGAAACGATTGGTCAGCATTTCCTTGTCGGTCAGGAACCGCTCGATGGATTCGGCGACCCGTTTGCCCGCCGCAACCGCGTCAATAACCGCCGCCGGGCCTGAGGCATTGTCACCGCCGGCAAAAACGCCTTCTATCGAAGTTTGACCGGTTACCGGGTCGGCCTTGAAGTACCCGCGTTCGCTTTCTACGCCGATGTGACTGACAAACTGCTCATCAGTCATCTGGCCTATGGCGATGATAATCTGGTCCGCGTCAACCGTTATAAGCTCTTTTTCGTCAAATACCGGCCTAAAACGTTTCTGGTCATCGAAGACCCTTGTGCAGCGTTTGAACTCTATGCCGGTAATCGAGCCGTTGCCGGTGATACGTTTCGGTCCCCAGCCATTGCGAATCTTGATACCCTCGTCGAGGGTCGCTTCGACTTCCTCCTTATAGGCGGGCATTTCATTTGCGCCTTCAAGGCAAACCATTTCGACTTGTTTTGCGCCGAGACGAAGCGCGGTTCGCGCGACGTCAACCGCGACGTTGCCGCCGCCGATGACTATGACTTTATTTTTCACCTTGGGCTTATTGACCGAGCTGGCGTCCCTGAGGAATTCAACGCCGTGGATAACGCTGTTGATTTGCTCGCCCGGAATACCGAGCTTGCGGCTTTTATGAGCGCCGGCGGCGATGAAAACCGCCTCGTTATCGTTGCGAAGCTTCTGGATGGTAATATCTTTTCCGACAAGACAGTTATAAACAAAATTAACGCCCTTTCGGCGGATAATTTCTATTTCGTGGTCGAGCACCTTCTTGGGCAGTCGGTATTCCGGGATGCCCCATCGAAGCATACCGCCTGCCTTGCTTTGCGATTCATATACCGTAACCGCAAAACCCGCGTCGGCAAGGTCGCTCGCCGCGGTAAGTCCCGCCGGGCCTGCGCCGATGATGGCGACTTTTTTCGCGTCAGCGGAAGGTTTCTTCTCCTCGGGCAGGGTAATCTGGCCCGCTTCGAGCATTTCCATTTCTTTGTCTGATGCGAATTTTTTCAACAACCGTATGGCGATTGGGTCATCCGCCTTGCCTCGTGTGCATTCGGCTTCGCAGGGGTGAGTGCAAACTCTTCCGCATATCGCTGAAAGCGGGTTTCTCTGGCGGATAAGGTTGACCGCCTTGACATATTCTTTCTTCTTTATGAGCTGGACGTAACCCTGGACGTTTACTTTCGCCGGGCACGCCATCTTGCAGGGCGAATGGCCGTTTTTCAAAATGCCGAATATATTGGGAGTTGCCTGCGCATAAAGTTTCGCGATGCCCTTTCTTGTCCCCAGACATCTGTTAAATTCGTCCGGCACATCGACCGGGCAAACCTGTGTGCATTCGCTGCATCCCGTGCATTTGTCTTCGTCAACGTATCGAGGATGTCTTTTGACGGTGGCCTTGAAATTGCCGGGTTCTCCTTCGAGGTCAACCAGCTCCGAAAGAGTCATTATCTCGATATTCAAATTTCGTGCGCATTCAACGAGCTTTGGCGAAACAATACACGTGGCACAATCGCCCGTCGGGAAGGTCTTGTCCAGATGGGCCATCATACCGCCTATCGCGGCGTCGCGCTCGACCAAGTAAACCTTAAAGCCGCTGTTGGCCAAATCGAGCGACGCCTGAACGCCGGCGATGCCGCCGCCCTGAACAAGTACCGCACCAA
>Ga0187866_1002283_pt1 | contig 16221 bp, 16 predicted proteins | sample June2016WEW_11_1_3_FD_133013 | JGI IMG/M metagenome (GOLD analysis project Ga0187866, IMG submission 133013) | Peatland microbial communities from SPRUCE experiment site at the Marcell Experimental Forest, Minnesota, USA - June2016WEW_11_150 | ecosystem: Environmental > Terrestrial > Soil >...
CCCTCGGCGGCCGGCCGGGTTTGGCCAAGCAGGCTGAGAGTGCTGCTGTCAGACAGAGCGCTGCGAGATTCCCGCGCATGCGACTAGTCTGGACTAATCTGCCCGCACTTCCGCAGGCTTGAGTCGGGCGTGTTTCTGGGACACAGCTTATCTCGCCTTCGTCAAGGCGTCTGAGTCCAAATCAGCCTCGCGGGTCAGAGCAAGGACTTCTACCATCGGCAGGTCCGGGGACAGTGGATTCGCGAGGACACGTCGCTTCTTCGGGTCAACAATAAGGTCGAGCTGTTTGAGCAGTATTTGGCCTATCAGCGGTTGGGTCCCGTTTTCCTCGACCAGCACGTCAAACTCGCCGCCTCGACCCTTGAGTTCAGCAGTTACGACGCCGTAGATAGGTTTCGTGGCCGTCCTGCCATCGGCGTACCGGACACCTACTTCGCGCATCTTCCGCAGTCTCAGCTTGCGGACAAGCGACCGCGGAAGCACCAGCATGGTCGCGCCGGTGTCTACCACGGCTTCGGTCTCAATCGTTCTCTTCGGGTCGAAGAGACTCGTTAGTCGAAGTTTCTCTACTACCTTTCCCCTGATGCTTCTCTCCTTGGTTCACTGCATCTGCCCGTACCGAAACCAGAGGTATTTCCTATGCTTCTACCTAATGTCAATGGTGTCCACCGATTGGCGTCTCGTGCCGGGCGAAGACTTACTGCGGCCGGACGGCGAATCGGGGCATCTTGTTACGTCGCAGTATGCCTCCGGATTCGGCGGAAGTCAAGGAGAGTAGGTAGGAGGTAGGATGTAGAAGGTAGAACATGCGGAGCGGACGGGTCAGGCGCGGCTGAGAGTGACGCAGAGAGGGGGAGCATGCGTCCGACAATGCGAGGCACTTCCCCTATTATTGAACGTGACCGGGTGTTCTCTCTGACTCCTTCCGCCCAGTCTCAGGTGGTTCGTGACAATGCCACGGGTATCGGGCCAGCGGCGACGAGTCGCTTACGCGACGAATCCACCACCAGGTTGAGCCCTTCGAGCGTCCTTGCGCCGAGCAGAATGAGGTCGCCCTTCTTAGCAAACACTACTTCGTCAATTGTGAAGTACTTCTCAACCCGGATGATAGCGAATCCAACGTTGCGAGTGATAATCGAGCCATTCGCCATCACGAATGACATGTCCTTCTTCTCTTTGACTACCCCAATCCGCTCCAAGGCAGCTTCCGGCAGCCAGGTGTACTCACTTCCCGTGTCAACCAGGAGTTTCGGAATCCGCACGACCTGCTTCTGATTCGTGTGATTGGCAACCAGCGATTCAACAAAGAATGTACCCATGTGATTATGAACTTATCAGAGAGTACGCCAGGTGTCAAGCACTCCGCGAAGAAAGGAGGTAGAAGGTGGGAGGTAGAAGGCAGGAGGCAGCGGATAGGAGGTGGAATGTAGAAGGTAGAATACGGGGCAGGCGGGCAGACGGGTCAGGGGCGGCTGAGGGTGACGCGGATGAGGGCGTGGAGCATGCGCCCGATTTCGTCGAAGGCGGACGGCTGCGCCGCGGGCGCAGTGGTGTAGCCAAGGTCACGTGCAAGAATGAAGTAGTACCTGAGTTCCTCAAGCGAGCCCTGGGCGATGTTGTAGAAGTTCGCCTTGTCTTTGCCACCGCGCTTCTTGAACCCCTCCGCGATGTTCGCCGGGACCGAGACCGCAGCCCGGCGCATCTGCGAAACGAGGCCGAATCTCTCGTCGTCTGGAAACCCGCTTGTCAGGCGGTAGACCTCAAGCGTCAACTCGTGGGCGCGTCGCCACACGGTCAGGTCCTCGAACCGTTCCAGCCTTGCGCGGCTTTCCTGTCCCTGTTCCCGCTGCACGGAGTCTTCCCGCATGCCCGGCATCGCCCTGTACTACAAGCGTGCAACAACGTCGTTTTCGCGAAGATGTTTTTTTCGTCGTTCCTGTTTCCTGTCTTCGTGTCAGACTCCGCCTCCGGTCATTTTGACTTTTGATATCTGCCTCCTGCTATTTGACTTGCGCGCCCTGCGCGCGCTGTGTTCTACCTTCTACGTCCTACCTGCTATCTCTTGACCGGGTGGTTGCCCGAGAAGTGGGTCCTGTTGGGCCGCGGACGATGGAGAGGGAGCTCTGGTCCTGCGGATGACGGTGACCAGCGGTCCGTTTCGGTCGGAATCAGGCCGGAACGGCCAGTTCCGCGTGCTCCTCAAGAGCACTTTGGACAACCGAGGACGTGTCCTTGATGCGGTCGAACTCCTCGCGGGTATAGCAGAGGTAGTCCACGTGCTTGGGGAAACGGGCGATGGACAGCACGTATGCCATGCGTTTGACGAACGGGATTCCAGCGAATGTCTCGGATACGATGATGACATCCAGGTCGGAGTCAGGCCGGGCGTTGCCGGAAGCGCGAGAGCCGAACAGGAGTATCCGCCGCGGCTTTAGCACTGCAATCAGTTTAGGCAGTACTTCCTGTTTGTATCGTTCGACCCATGGGTCAGGCATTCTGTTCTCCGGTCAGCAGGTCGGCGTAGCTTTCCTTCAACATCCTGAAGACATTCTGCGCCGCACGTACCTTCTCGCCAGCCAATGCGCAGTTGTACTGCTCGTACGGCACGCAGTCGGTTACGTCAGGATAGCGCGACAGCATGTAGTCGGCTGTGAGACCGTCTATATGAGTTCTCACTTCCGGAGGCAGGCCGAGTTCCTCTGCCAGTTCGTCTACGTGGTGCATTCTCGGGACCGTGCGGCCACGGGCAGCGAGCAGAGCCTTGAGCAACTTCTCGACGGATTGATGCGAGAGAAACGCCGCAACATCGTAGCCGCCGATGCCTATGTTCTTCTCGGCCATTTCCAGGTCGTGCAACGCTTGTGCAAGCCATTTCACTGCTACGGCACGGTTCATGGTAAGTTAGTATAGCATAACCGGCGCATAGTCAAGCGATTCTGGCGGCCGCGCGGCGGCGGCCCTGCCTCAGCGTTTGACCGGGTGGTTGCCGAGGGTGTAGAGCTTCTTCGAGCCGCGGCGCTTGATGGCGTTGCGGGCGTCGAGTATCAAGCGGCTGTGCTTGAAGATGAAGTCGTAGTCGAAGCACTTGTGGTCGGTGAGAATCACGACGCAGTCCGCCTTCGCAAGCGCCTGAGCAGTGAGCGGAACCGACTGGAACTTGCGCGCGCCGATTTCCAGTTTCGGGACCCACGGGTCGTGGTAGTCAGCCTTGGCCACTTTGTCTAGTATCAACTCCATCACCTTGATTGCCGGGGAGTGGCGAGTGTCTTCGACGTTGCCCTTGAACGCCGCGCCGAGGATGAGCAGGTTGGCTTTGGACGCGGCGATGCCGTTCGTGCCGAGCACTTCGAGGATGCGGTCCGCGACGTAGAAGGGCATGCCCTCGTTGGTCTCGGCCGCGAGTTCGATGAAGTTGGAGTGGAAGTCGTACTCGCGGGCCTTCCACGCAAGGTAGTACGGGTCAATCAGGATGCAGTGGCCGCCGATGCCGGGCCCGGGGTAAAAGGGCATGTACCCGAACGGCTTGGTCGAGGCCGCGTTGATGACCTCCCAGATGTCAATGTTGCCCATCCTGTCGCACATCATCGCCATCTCGTTCACGAGAGCGATGTTGACCGAGCGGAAGATGTTCTCCAGCAGCTTGGACATCTCCGCGACCTTGGGAGAGCTGACCGGCAGGACTTTGTCCACGAACCGCGAGTAGAACTGCACGGTCAGGTCGGTGCAGGTCTTGGTCACGCCGCCGACGACGACCGGCGTGGTGTGGGTGTTGAACTTCTGGCTGCCCGGGTCTATGCGCTCAGGCACGAATGAAAGGAAGTAGTCCTTTCCGACTTTCATGCCGGTCTTGTCGAGAATCGGCTGGAGCACCTTCTCGGTCGTTTCCGGATAGGTGGTTGAGCGGAGGATGACCAGTTGGCCGGGCTTCAGGTACTTCGCGACTTCGTGGCCCGCGGCCTCGATGAAACTCACGTCCGGGTCCTTGGACGCGGTGAACGGCGTGGGCACGCAGATGTTGATGATGTCGCACTTGGCGAGGGCCTTGAAGTCGGTGGTGGCGGTGAGGAGGCCTGACTTCACGACTTCGGCCAGCTCCGAGTCCTTCACGTCGCCGATAAAGCTCCGGCACGCGCCGACTGCGGCTACCTTGCCTTTGTCAACGTCAATGCCCACGGTCGGAAAGCCGGCCCGGGCGATTTCGATGCTCAGCGGCAGGCCGACATAGCCGATGCCGATGGTCGCGACCCTTGCCTGATGGTTCTCTATCTTACTTGCGATGTTCATGTTGGTTCCTTTCCAAACCGGGACGGGAAATAACCACCAAGGCACAAAGGCACGAAGAGGCTCCGGAGTCCGGGCCCTTGGTGTCTTGGTGTCCCTTCGACTTCGCTCAGGGCATGCTTTGTGGTAAGAATCCTTCTTCGCTCCTGTTCACCACGTGGCGCGGTCCAGGGTACGGTACTGCACCGCTTCGGTTATCTGGGCCGGTTGAATGTCAGTCTTGCCTTCGAGGTCGGCGATGGTGCGCGCGACCTTCAGAATCCGGTGGTATGCACGGGCCGAGAGCCCGAGCCGGTCAATGGCCGTGCGCAGGATTTCGTCGCACGGGCCGGAGACCGGGCAGAACCGGCGAATGAGATGCGGGGTCATCTGCGCGTTCGCGTAGACCGGGCGGCGGAGCGGGACCGACTTGAACCGCTCGGTCTGAACCCGGCGCGCGCGGCACACCCGCTCGGCGACCGCGGCCGAAGGTTCACCTTGCCTCTTCGTTGAGATGTCGTCGTAGCGCAGGGCAGGTACCTCGATGTGAATGTCAATCCGGTCGAGCAGTGGCCCGGAAATCTTGCTCCGGTAGTGCCGGATTTTCGGCGGCGAGCAGGAACAGGAGTGGCGCGGGTCTCCGTAGAAGCCGCAGGGGCACGGGTTCATGGCGCACACGAGCATGAACCGGGCCGGGAACGTGAAGGTGGAGCGGGCCCGGCCGATTGTCACCTCGCCGTCCTCCAGTGGCTGGCGCAGGGATTCGAGCACGTCCCGCCGGAACTCGGGGAGCTCGTCGAGAAATAGCACGCCGTTGTGCGCGAGCGAGGCCTCGCCGGGTCGCGGGACAGCGCCGCCGCCGATTGCGCCCGACTCGGAGACGTTGTGGTGCGGGGAACGGAATGGCCGAACCGCCACCAAAGGCTGGTCAGGGGAGAGCGCGCCCACCACGCTGTGAATGCGCGTGGTTTCCAGCGCCTCTTCCAAAGTCAGGGGCGGCAGAATCGTGGGCAGCCTGCGCGCGAGCATGGTCTTGCCCGAGCCGGGCGGGCCAATCATGAGCACGTTGTGGCCGCCGGCCGCCGCGATTTCGAGGGCGCGCTTGGCGTAATCGTGGCCGTGCACTTCGGAGAGGTCCACAGGTTGCACCGCGGCCCGGGCGAATAGCGCAGCTATGTCGGTGTGCGTGGGCTCGATGCTCACCTGTCCCTTGATGAAGTTCACGGCTTCGATGAGCGTGGTGATGCCGTACACGGACAGGCTCTCGACCATCGCGGCCTCGGTCGCGTTCTGGGTCGGGACGATGAGTCCGTGCAGGCCGGCCAGCCGGGCAGCAACGGCCATGGAGACCGTGCCCTTGACCGACCGGAGCGAGCCATCGAGCGACAGTTCGCCGAGGAACGCGATGTCGCGCAGCGCCGGCAGCGGGACCAGGCCGGAGGCGGCGAGTATGCCCATCGCCATCGGCAGGTCGAAGGCCGGGCCTTCCTTCTTGATGTCGGCAGGCGCGAGGTTCACGGTGATTCGGCGGTTGGGAAACGCGAACCCGGAGTTCTTGATTGCGGCCGCGACGCGGTGCTGCGACTCCTTCACCGCGGCGTCGGGCAGGCCAACGATATTGAACGCCGAGAGGCCGTGGGCGATGTCGGTCTCGACTGACACGACAAACCCGTCCACCCCGAACACCGAGGCAGAAAGCACCTTGGATAGCACTAGAACGCTCCGACCAGGTGCTCGAACTGTGGTTTGGAGCCGAGGGTGATGCCCAGCACGTCGAACCGGGCGTCCGCGTTCTCCTGCCGGTGGGTTACGAGATAAAGCTCGGCCAGCCGGCGGAGCTTGGCCCTCTTGCGCGCGGTCACGGACTGGTACGGCTCAGAGTAGTCGGCGCTGGCCTTGGACTTCACCTCGACAAAGACGATGGTGGCCCGGTCCCGGCAGACGAGGTCAATCTCGCCCAAGCGCGAGCAGTAGTTGCGCGCGAGAATCGTGAACCCCTTCCGCTTCAGATACGACGCAGCAAGGTCTTCGCCCTGCCGACCCTTAGTGTTCATTTCCAGGAACCGAGCCAGGGATTCACCACTAAGACACAAAGACACAAAGAGGATGGAACAGGGAATGGCCGGGTCTGCTTGGTGTTCTTGGTGTCTTGGTGGTTAGATTTCGGTTTCAGCGTCATTGGGCGGCAGCGGCGAACTCGCTCACCGGGGCAAATGTCAGGCGGTGAATAGGGGAGGGGCCCAGACGGCGCAGCGCCGCGACGTGCTCGGCCGTGCCGTAGCCCTTGTGTTTCTCAAGGCCATAGCCCGGATAGCGCCCGGCCATTCTTTCCATCAGCCGGTCGCGATAGACCTTGGCCAGAATCGAGGCGCACGCAATCGAGAGACTGCGGCCGTCGCCTCCGATGATTCCCTCGCACGGGATGGAGAGTCCCGGAATGGCCCAGCCGTCGGCAAGCGCCCGAGCCGGCCGGACCGCAAGACGGCCCACGGCCACGCGCATGGCGTGGAAGGTCGCGACCGCGATGTTGTGCTTCTCGATGTAGCGGGGGCTGGCTGAGCCGACTGCCCACGCGAGGCAGCGCTGCCTTATCTCCCCGGACAGGAGCGACCGGCGTTTCGGAGTGAGCTTCTTGGAGTCGTCCGCGCCTTCGATTTCCACGTTCCGGGGAAGAATCACGGCTGCGGCCACGACCGGCCCGGCCAATGCGCCCCTTCCGACTTCGTCAACTCCGCAGAAGAGGGTGCTACTCCGCCACAGGTTCCGGTCGAGGTTCTCCCTCAATCTTCTGCTCTTTGAGCACGGCGGCCCGGCCGCCCAGTTTGCGCAGGTAGTAGAGCTTGGCCCTTCTCACCTTGCTGTGCCGCTTGACCTCGACCTTGAGGATGGTCGGGGTGCGGAACGGGAAGATGCGCTCCATGCCGTATCCGCGGCTGACCTTGCGGACCGTGAAACTGCGGTTCGCGCCTGCGCCGCGGATGGAGATGACCGTGCCCGCATACAACTGCGTTCTTTCCTTGTCTCCTTCGACAATCCGCAGGTGCACGACGACCGAGTCGCCGGGCCGGAGCTCGGGGATTTCCGCGGCCACGCGGGGTGCGGGCGGCGTCTTCGCCGCGTCTTCTTTCTTAACTTCCTTCTTAGCCATTGATAATCTCCTTTTCCAGCTCGCGACAGAGGAACTCGCGCTCTGCTTCGGTCAGAACTTCCTTGGCCAGCAGTTCGGGACGCCGCCGGACCGTGGCGAGCAACGCCTGCTGCCGGCGCCAGCCGGCGACCGCAGCATGGTCGCCGGAGACGAGCACTTCCGGTACTTCACTGCCCCGGAACTCGCGTGGCCGCGTGTAATACGGCGCGTCGAGGATGCCGGCCGAGAAAGAGTCGGTGGCGACCGAATCCTCATCGCCGACCGCGCCGGGCAGGAGCCGGGCCACTGCCTCGATGATGACGACAGCCGCGGCCTCGCCCCCGGCCAGCACGTAATCGCCGATTGAGACTTCGCGGTCGCACAGGGCCACCACGCGCTGGTCCACGCCCTTGTACCGGCCGCAAACGAGAATCAGGTCAGCCTTACGGCTGAGTTCGACCGCCATGTCCTGGTCAAGCGCCTCTCCCTGCGGCGAGAGAAGAGCGACGCACGACCCGGGCCGGCGCGCGCTCTCGATTGCCGCGGCGAGCGGCTCGGGTTTCATAACCATGCCGGCGCCGCCGCCGAACGGGTAGTCGTCCACGGTTCGGTGCGCGTCAGACGTGAACTCCCTGGGGTTTACTATGTCCACGGTCAGACCGCCGGCCTCACGTACAACGCGGGTCGGGCCGCAGTCCAGCGGCCCGGTGAAATACTCCGGGAACAGCGATATTACGTGAACCTGCATAGGAAGGATTCTAGGATTCAAGGATTCAAGGGGTCCAGTGCCGGACACTGGAATCCTTGATTCCTCGATTCCTCGACCCCTTTCCTTCGCCGTGCCGACTTCAGTCTATGAGGTCGAGCGTGGCGTGCTTGTTCAACTTGCGGGCTGCGGCCATGACTATGGACCGGATAGCGTCTATGGTGTGGCCCTGTCTCCCGATTATCTTGCCCTGGTCGCCCTGCACGACTTTCACTTCGTAGGTGAGGGTTCGTTCGCCGGCGAGTTCGTTCACCCTGACTTCGTCCGGGTGGTCTACGAGCGCTTTCACGATGTGCTCTATCATTTCTTTCATGGGTTACTCCTTGGGAGCGTCGGTTGCGGTGGGGATTTCAGGCTGGGGCATGGGTGGTTGCAGCTCGACCGCTTCGCGTGCGGCTGCGGCTGGTTCGACGGGCGCGACTTCGGGAGCGGGAGCGGGCGCGGCGGCGTGCTGGCGCGCGTAGCGCCGCACCAGACTCGTGACCGTGCCCGACTGCCGGGCACCGCGCGCGACCCAGAACTCGACCCGGTCGGGCTTGAGGTCAAGAGCCTTGGTGCGCGGGTCATAATGCCCGACGGCTTCCAGATACTCGCTATCGCGCGCCTTGCGCGAGTCAATGACAACGAGACGATACGTAGGCCGGCTGCGCAGACCCATGCGCCTTAGACGGATTTTCAGCAAAGGTTACTCCTTAGTCTGTATCAGGTGCATACGATACCCGAAACTTGGGGCTTGTCAATCCGAGCCGACCCCCACCGATGCAGACGTAACCACAGAGGCCACGGAGAACGCGGAGTGGGTGAAACCGGAAGTCCGGTCCGTACCCTCAGTTGTCTCCGTGCGCTCTGTGGTTCAATGTCGGGTTTAGGGGACCCGCGAATCAATGCCCGGTCGGAGACAGGCCGAAAAGCGGGCCGGTTTTCCTCTTGACTGCCATGCTTTGCGGGGGTATTCTTTCCTGCCGGTCGTCAGAGGTCCTGTGGGCAAGACCGAGCCATCACGTTTGACGACCGCATGAGATGGGCTACCTCATCACAATCACTGAGACGCCGTCCTCAGGGTGGATAGCGCCTGTGCATCGCGCAGCGGCGGAAGTTGGGCAGTTGTGATTCCGACGGTTCCACCGAGGACGGGGGACAAACTAAAGACCTTTAAGGAGGCCAAGATGCAGAAGATAGTGGCAACTGTGGCGCTGGTATTTTTAGCCAGCGTTGCGCTTGCGGTGGCGGGCACCTCGTCCGCACCCAGAGCGGTTCTGTCCGGGCCCCAAATCCCGGTGAACCTGCAACGACTACTGAACAAGTCCGCACCGCCTGCGGCGAAGCGCCTCGCGGTTTCGCCCGGGCAGGGACAGGGCCAGAAGGACGCAGCCGGCGGCCCTGACGGCTACGGCTATATCTACAAGGATGAAACCGAGTCAGGTGGGCCGTCCTACAACTGGATTGACATCTCCGGCGCGACCAACTCGGGCATCACCGGCGACGACAGTTACGGCACGGTCTCGATACCCTTCACCTTCAGGTACTACGGCCAAAGCTACACCACTTGCTACCCCGGTACTAACGGCATGCTCGGACTCAGCGGAGGGAGTACCGTCTACTCCAACAGCACGCTTCCGAGCACCAGTCTTCCGGCCGCCTGCCCGGCCCCGTACTGGGACGACCTGTACGTGGACGGCAGCAGCGGCATCATCTACTACAAGACTACGGGTTCATCCCCGAACCGGCAGTTTACCGTCATCTGGGACAGCGTTTACACGCTCAGCGGCAGCTATCGCCTCGTGTTCGAAGCCATACTGAGTGAGGCCGACAGCAGCGTTACGTTCCAGTACAAGTACGTGTCTGGGGGCGACAGCGGTTCGTCCGCCACGGTAGGCCAACAGGGGGCCACGTCCGGCAGTAACTACCTGCAGTATTCGTACCTCACAAACTCTCTGAAGAGCGGTCGCGCCATCAAGTTCTGGATTCCGGGACAGGTTGCGCACGACGTGACCGTATCCAGCTTGCTGGCCCCTGCCGGAATGATGGACAGCGGCACCTCGGTAACCCCGGCTTGCTCTGTCGCCAACGTCGGGCAGAATACCGAGAGCTACACCGTCCGGATGAAAATCGGCAGCGGCTACAACCAGACCGCATCGGTGTCGAACCACCCGGCGGGCACCAAGGTCTACGTCACGTTCCCGAGCTGGACCGCGACTCCCGTCGGCACGATAGCGGTGAGTTGCTCAACCCAGTTGACCGGCGACGGGAATAACGCGAACGACAAGAAGACCGGGACGGTCACAGTGAGCCGGGCCGGCGCCTTCAAGGTACTGGTGGTCGCAGCCGAGGCCATGACCTCCTATCCTTATCTGCAGAACGCAATCCGGGACAGTTCCGGCGGCGCGATTGTGTCGGCCGATTGGTTCGACCCGAGGTCCACGGATCTGCGTAGGCCGGATTCGTTGCTCGCCGCCGGCTACAAGGCAATCCTGACTTTCACCGACTACACCTACTACAACGCCACCGACCTGGGTGACACGCTCGCCAAGTTCATGGAACTGGGCGGCGGCGTCGTACTCCAGGTCTTCGCCGACAATCCCTCTTGGGGCATCGCCGGCCGGTACGCGTCGCAGTACCTGCCGATAGTCCAGTCCGGCACCGACTATGGTTCGTGCTCCATGGGCACTATCTACGCCCCAACCCATCCGGTCATGCAGGGCGTCAGTACTATCACGTCCGGGGAGTACAATACCTCCTCGACTACCATCGCCCACGCCGCCCATACGACCCGGCTCGCCGATTGGAACGTGGGCGGCTACGTTCAGTCCGCTGCCTACGACTCGGCCGGCAAACGGACGGTTTTCCTCGGCTTCTTCCCGGTGCAGGAAATCGGGAACTACCTGAGCGGGCAGTGGGTACGTCAAATCGTGAATGCGCTGGTATGGTCCACCAATCCCTCGGTCGCTAATGACGTCGGAGTCACCAGAATCGTGGCGCCGGGCGCCGCGGTTGACTCCGGGGCAACCGTCACGCCCGCCTGCTCGACGTACAACTTCGGCACCGCGACCCAGACCTACAAGGTCAAGATGCAAATCGGTTCCGGCTATACCGACAGCGCGACCGTCACGAGCCAGGCTTCGCACACGGCCACGTACGTTACGTTCCCGACTTGGACCGCGACAGTGCGCGGCAGCCAGGCGATTGCCTGCTCGACGCGTCTCGCGGGCGACCAGACCCCGTCCAACGACAAGCTGACCGGGACGACCAACGTCGTCGTCAGGGACATGGGTGTGACCCGCCTGCTGGCCCCGCCCGGGGCAGTGGACTCCGGGTCGTCCGTGGCCCCGGCGTGCTCGGTCTACAACTGGGGCACGGCGGCGGCAAGCTGCAGCGTCCGCGTGAAAATCGGCTCGGGCTACAACCGCGCGACCTATGTTACCGGACTGGCGTCGGGCGCGCGCGGCTACGTGACGTTCCCGAGTTGGACCGCGACGGTGCGGGGCAGCACCGCGGTGTCGTGTTCGACCGAACTCGCGACTGACATGAGGACGTCCAACGACAAAGTCTCCAGCACGACTTTGGTCCGGGTCCACGACCTGACCGCAGTCTCGATTACCGTACCGACGGGCGTAATAATGGGGGGCGTGGTCGTCACCCCGACGGCGACGGCCCACAACACGGGCAACGTTCGTGAAGCCTGCACCGCGACCTTCATGATAAACGCGCCCTCGCCCTACATCCAGACCATCTCGCTGCCCAACGGTCTCCCATACTCACCCGACACCACGCTTACGTTCCCGAACTGGACCGTTGCCGGTGCCGGCTCGCTCACCGCCAAGTGTTCGCTGTATGTGGCGGCCGAGCAGAAGCCGGCTGACAACGTGGTGAGTCAGGCGTTCACGGTCGCCGCGTACGACATCGGGCCGACCGCGATTAATGCGCCGGCCGGGTCCTACGATACCGGCGTCATGATTACGCCGCAGGTGACGGTGGATAATTTCACCACCCAGGCGGTCGCGGGCGCGAAGGTTGTGTTCCGGATTGACTCGACCGCAGGCAACACGGTATATGCGGATACGCTGACCAGGGGCATGGATGCGAGCGCCGAGTCAACCTGGTCGTTCAAACCCTGGCAGGCAATAGACTTCCCGGGGAACTACGCGACCTTCTGCTCGACGTATTGCGCGGGCGATACCAAGCCGAGCAACAACGTCATCACGGGCAGCTTTACGCTGATGACCCAGCCCCCGGGCTGGTACACGAAGTCCGCGATGCCGATTTCGCCGTCAGGCAAGTACGACCAGGCAGGCGGCTGGCTGGCGTACAGCAGTGGCGGCGACGGCGGCGGCGAGATATGCGCGGCCAAGGGCAACAAGACCCCGGACTTCTACTCCTACGACGTGGCAACCAACGTCTGGACCCAGAAGAACTCGTGGCCTAACGGGTCCGAAGGCAAGGCACCCAAGGCAGGAGCGATTGGTTGCTCGGACGGCAACGGCCACTTCTACACGACCAAGGGCAACAACACGCCGGGGTTCTGGATGTACGATGCCAGCAAGGACTCCTGGTATGAGAAGGCGAGCGTGCCGCTGGGCCTGAGCAACAAGAAGGTGAAGGGCGGCACGGGCATCGTCTGGGCCTACAACGGCTCGACCGGCTCGCCGTACCTGCTTAAGGGGTACAAGAACGAGTTCTACCGGTACGATGTTGCCACCGATGCGTGGGTGACACTGCCCCCGGCCCCGATTGGCTCGAACCAGAAGTGGGACAAGGGTTCGTGGGTGGCGTATGACGACGTGAACAAGAAAATCTACGCCTTCAAGGCGAAGTATCACGAGTTCTACCGATACAGTCCTGACGGCGACTCGTGGAGCGCGGCGCTGAATCCGATGCCCATCCCGGGCTCTGCGGGCTCGAAGAAGGCCAAGGACGGTTCGTGCGCAGCGTTCCTGGGCGGCAACATCTACGCCTTGAAGGGCGGGAACACGACGGAGTTCTGGTGCTACACGATAGCGACCAACACCTGGACCGAGAAAGAGACTATCCCGCAGGTTGCCCCTGGCGGCAAGAAGAAGAAGGTAAAGTCCGGTGCGGGCATGGTCTCGACCGGCACGGTCCTGTACGCGATGAAGGGCAACAAGTCGAACGAGGTCTGGCAGTACGTGACGGGTGGGTTCCTGTTCCAGATGCCCGACCGGGGCGGCGTGATGGCCAACCAATCGGCGATTGGCGATTGCCGAATGGCGATTAGTCCGAACCCGCTGGCGAACGGCTTTGCCACGCTACGGTACAGCCTGCCGCGCGCGGGCGCGATACAGCTCAGAGTCTATGACGTGACCGGCAGAACAGTCATGTACCAGGCTTTGAACGTGGCGCGCAACGGCGCGGCGACGCTGAACCTGAGGCATCTGAGCAACGGCGTGTACCTGGTGAAGCTGTCCTCGGATAGCTTCTCAGTCTCGCGGAAGCTCGTGGTGCAGCGGTAGTGAGCAGTTAGCAGTTAGGAGTTAGCAGTTAAGAAGGCGGCCTTCGGGCCGCCTTCTTCTAACGGCGGCGCGCGAGCCCAGGAAACCGGAATAGAGACAACCGCAGAGGCCACAGCGCGCGCAGGACGCGCAAGTCAAATAGCAAGAGGCAGATTGCAGATGGCAGATATCAAGAGTGAGGACATCGGATGGCGGTCGGCGGGTGGCGCAAGCTATCGGTGGCCCCGAGAGGGGCCGTTTCCTTTCGTCGTCAGATGAACTTCCTGCCGTAAAGCCGGTCCTCGCAGGGCGCACAGCGCCGGTCAGACATCCGTTGGCTTGGGTCTTCTCATTCACCAGGTTGGAAACCGTCGCATACTGCCGGTGCGTGTTGGCATGTCTGGCAGCCAAGAACCGCGTGTTTCCCATCAGCTCAGCCTTCGCGCTCCAAGTCGTGCTTCTGTCGGCGTTACACATAGAGAATCGTGCCAAGCAGCATCGGCTCAAGCGATTGTAAACACGCATCTTATGTCAATTAGACACAGGATTGAACTCTCGATTTGACCCATGGTTCCAAGGTTCACTACCTGGGTCACCCCCAGGGTCACCCCCTGGGTGACCCCCTGGACGACCCCCTATGTGAATTAGACAATGAACTTAGGGGTGAATCTCACGGTGAATCTAATAGTGAATATCAGGGTAACTTATGGATTCACATTGGGATACATGTACAGTTTGAGCCTGAGGTTGAGTCACAGGGTGAGACTTGGGGTGATACTTGGGGTGAATCTAAGGATGACTATCAGGATGAGGCTTGGGGTCAATCTTGGATTCAAGTCTGGAGTCAACCTTTGAGTGAATGTCATGGTGACTCCAAGAGTGAATTTGGGATTGAATCTTAGATTGAGGATTACAACGACACCAAGAGTGAATCTTGGAATGATAAGGCTAGCGGCGAGTCGGATTTATTGCGGCGTTCTGTGTGCCGTGCTGCGTTGCGTCATTTGTCGAGGATTGCGTCAGGCTCTGCGCGACGTCATGTGTCGGGCGATGTGTGAGGTTCTGTGCGAACCTCCGCGCGGAGTTCTGAACGACGTTCTACGTCGAATGCTGCGCCGCGCACTGAACCGAACGCTGCGTCAGGTTCTGTGCAGCGCTGTCAGTCGAGCAACTTGTGAAGTCCTGAGCGGCGTTGTGTGTCGGACTCTGTACTACAAGGATGCAACAACCTCGTTCTCGCAAAGATGTTTCTCTCCGCTGCTTCTGTCTTGGGGCCGCCAAGTTCTTGGCAACCGCCGGCAAGAGCAGCCCGCGACGGCGCAAGAATCGGGTCCGTTTCGGGCATCAATCCGTGTCCATCTGCGTTCATCTGTGGTTACGTCGGGTTTGGTTGTGGCTTCCGAGGCCGCGCCGGGGTTACGTCCACATCGGTTCTGGGGCCGATTGCCGGCTTGACACCGGTGGGCCGGACAGTATACTCGAAGCCGCCGCGGCCTGCGGTCAGGCAGGCGGCGTGAGGCTGTGTAGACTGACAACTAACCCAGAGGAGGTCCAATGAGGACTGTTACCATGGTGGCAATTCTCACTCTGCTGTTTGCTTTGGCGCCGGCCGACGATACGCTCTGGACGCGCGCGTACTCGTATCCGGGTTCGGCGACGGATCAGGGCAATGCGGTCGCGGTGCTCGGCAATGAGATTTTCGTGGCGGGCACTGACCAGAGTAGTGCATCCAACATACTGATTATCCGGTATCACTCGAACGGTGACACTGTCTGGACCCGGGTCTGCGTTCTGGACTCGACAGACGTGGTCACCGACGTGGCGGTGGGCGATGACAGCGCGCCGGTAGTCTGCGCCCAGGTTCAGGGCAAACAACCCGTGCTCCTTCTGGCCAAGTTCTCAAAGACCGGTGATACCGTGTGGACCCGGCACCGTGCGCGAATGCAGGCCACCCGCATCGCGCTCGACAACTCGGGCGCGGTGTACGTGTGGGGTTCGCTGTACGGCGCCGCGGCGAACGAGAGCCTCGGGCTGTTCAAGTACGGGGCCGACGGCACGCCGGCATGGGAGAAGACCCTCACCTTCGGGACGATGAATCAGAGCGCGGGGCTGGCCTTGGCCCCGGATGGCGGGTTCATCGCCGCCGCCAACATAAGCGACTCGACCGGGATGCATTCCACGCTGTTCAAGTTCACGAGCTCCGGTGACACGGCCTGGAAGCGGTCGCCGGCGCGACTGGTCGGCGGTAACATCGAGGCCGTGGCCTGCGAGCCGTCCGGTTCCTTCTATGTGAGCATGCCGCAGGCCTCTCAGACCACTGTCGCGCGGTGCTCGACCGACGCGCAGGTGGACTGGTTGGAGTCCGAGCAGATCCAGTCGTTGTCCGGGGACTGCAACATGCTGGCTATTGACCCGGACGCCCACCTCGTGGTCGCGGGCGCGAACGCGAGCCAGCAGATACAGGTCATCAAGCTGACGCAGGCCGGGCAGCCGTACGCGAACGACACGGGCCCGGATTCGGTGACTGTGTACGGGCTGGCAGCGGATACGGCGGGCGACCCGGTAGTTGTCGGCATGGCTCACTACACGTCGCCGCCCGCCTGCCTGACCGTCAAGTTCAC
>Ga0187866_1002300_pt1 | contig 16139 bp, 10 predicted proteins | sample June2016WEW_11_1_3_FD_133013 | JGI IMG/M metagenome (GOLD analysis project Ga0187866, IMG submission 133013) | Peatland microbial communities from SPRUCE experiment site at the Marcell Experimental Forest, Minnesota, USA - June2016WEW_11_150 | ecosystem: Environmental > Terrestrial > Soil >...
AACATCCCTTCAAAACCGAGTTCCCTAAGGCTGCGAACTATCTCTCCCTTTATCGGGAGTTCTTCGAAACTTTGCATTCCTAGTTTTCACTTTCCTACGTAAACCGCTTTTAGAAAACCGAACGGCTAAGCTTCCTCGTTTACGGGTAAACCGCGTTCCAGTTTCGCTGTGCAGAACTTCCTTGTATCCGCACGCGGTCTTCGTTAAAACTACGCAAACACAACACTACCATTTAAACGTTAGTTGAAACTGACAGAGTGATGGGCTCTTCAAGAGCGAAATGAATCGTAGTCTGGCAAGACTTCAAACGGGGGCAGGTTCTTGGGAGAATTACTTTGGACACCCTCAAAGGAACAGGTCAGACAGGCCAACATTACCCGCTTTATCGAGTTCGTCAACAGGAAGTACGGACTTAAGGTTCAGAACTATTGGCAGCTGCACGAGTGGTCTGTTGAGAAAATTCCCGACTTCTGGGCAGCCATGTGGGAATTTGGGGGCATAGTCTCTAGTCGCAGTTATGACAAGGTGGTCGACGACCTAACTAAATTCCCCGGCGCAAAATGGTTTCCAGGTGCAAGACTGAATTTCGCTCAGAACCTGTTGAGGCATAGGGACGATCGTTATGCGTTCTTGTTCAGAGGCGAGACGCAGAAGACAGCCGATATGACCTACAGAGAATTGTACACCCAAGTCGCGGCGCTAGCAAAGTGGCTGGTCCGGGAGGGAGTTGCACCGGGGGATAGAGTGTGTGCCTACATTCCCAATATGACCGAAACTGTTGTCGCCATGCTTGCCGCTACAAGTATTGGAGCTGTTTGGTCTTCCTGTGGGAGTGAACTTGGGCCGACAGCTGTTTTGGATCGTTTCTGTCAGGTCGAGCCTAAGATCCTCTTCACGGCCGACGGATACTTTTATGGAAACAAGGTCTTCGACAGGTTGGCTTACGCCGAAAGGGTTGCCCGGGGACTCCCTTCCTTAGAACATGTGATCGCTGTCCCGTATCTAAACGAGAAACCTGATGTCCACAACATACCAAACTGTGTGCTCTACAACAATATCATCTCCTCCGAGAACGTGCCCGAAATCCAATTCGAGCAACTGCCGTTCGACCATCCTGTCTACATCATGTTCTCCTCCGGAACAACTGGCAAGCCCAAGTGCATGGTTCAAGGGGCTGGTGTGCTTCTAAATCAACTGAAGGATCTGATGCTCCATACGGACCTGAAGCGAGAAGACAGGATAACCTACATAACAACTGCAAGCTGGATGATGTGGAATTGGCTTGTAAGTTCACTAGCCGTGGGACCTACGATAGTACTCTACGATGGTAACCCCAACTATCCAAATTGGGGTAACATGTGGAGGTTGATACAAGACGATAAGATAACTATCTTCGGGTGTAGCGCCAGCTACATCAACTATCTAAGAACCCTTAAGGCAAGACCTGGCAAGGTCTTTGACCTAACGTCCCTCCGCGAAATATCGCAGACTGGTTCACCACTTTCCGCCGAAGGCTTCGAGTGGATCTATCGCGAGGTCAAGCGAGACCTACACTTCAATTCAATTTCAGGCGGCACTGATCTCAACGGGGGGTTCGCCTCTGGAAATCCTACACTGCCTGTCTATGCAGGTGAGGTGAGCGGGCCTGAATTAGGGATGAAGATTAGAGCATACGACGAGCAGGGAAAGCCAGTAGTTGACCAGGAAGGAGAACTTGTGTGTGAGGCTCCTTCCCCATCCATGCCACTTAATTTCTGGAAGGACCCCGGGAATGAAAGATACAGAGAAGCCTACTTCAATTTCTACCTACACGTAGGGAAAAATGTTTGGAGGCACGGCGATTACATCATTATCCATAGCGACACGGGCGGAATAACGTTCCTCGGCCGCTCAGACAGTGTCTTGAAACCATCAGGAGTCCGCATCGGCACGGCCGAGATTTATAGTGTCGTGGAAAAATTCCCTGAAATTGCCGATAGCGTAGTCGTGGGGCAAAATTGGAAAGGAGACCAACGGTTGATCCTCTTCGTCCAACTTGTCTCCGGCCAACGCTTAACCGAGGATCTGAAATCTGAGATAAAACGATCCTTACGTCAAGATGCTTCTCCACGGCATGTTCCGGCGCTCATACTTGAAACGCCAGGTATTCCTTACACATTCAACATGAAGAAGGTTGAGAGTGCCGTCAGAAACATAGTTGACGGCAAACCGGTCGCAAACAGAGCTGCAATAACCAATCCTGAATCCCTAAGATATTTCGAAAAGCTCTTGCCGCAACTTCAATCGGAGTAACGAATGCGCAATGGGCAGAGTACTTCGTGCCCGTGAAGCTCAATATGTCCCATCTGAACGAGTCCTCATATCGCTAGCCCACGACACTCATGTTTGCGGACAAATTGGTCTACCTGGAATAACAGATGATTGATGAAGACAAACAACACTGCCCTATTGATTCCCATTCAAGGCAAGAACTCTCAGCTGCCAGGCTCCGTTTCAAATAGGCCGTAGGCTTTATCCACATGAGTTCAATGCACCGAAACAAACGAACATTCCAGTATGCTTTTCGGCTTTACCTTAACGTTGACGGAAAAAGAGTACTCGGCAAAGGAGGAGCACAAATCCTAGAAGCAATAGATAGACAGGGATCGATAACTGCGGCCGCCAAAGAACTCCACATGTCGTACAAATTCGTGTGGGACTACCTAACCAGAATGAGTAACAGGCTCAACAAGCCTGTAATCGTAACTCGTCGCGGAGGAACACGCCACAGAAAGAGAAAAGGCGGCGGTGGGACCAGGCTAACTCCTCTAGCGAACGCTCTCCTCAAGAACTACAGGGCTACGGAAAACCGATTGCACGCAACTATCTCCAAAACGAAAATACGTCTGGCCGCACGATCACGCGAACGCTAACTCCTCAGCCATATGTCTGGAAGCCGAAGCGAATGCCCCCAGTGTTCTAGTAGCCCATTGATAGAAATATGCCATCACACATATCAATCAGGATATTACTAGGCGGTCAACTCAGAGAGGACATTATCGAGGTAGAATGATCGTGAGCCTGATGGTAAAGTACGGAAGGATCATTCTAATTCTTGTCTTGGTTGTTGGGTTGGCTGTAGGTTATGGAGTCGGATATTATGTTGGTTTGGCTTCAGTCCAGTCGTCGAGAACGCTTCTGATTGACGCTGCGGGAACGCTTCAAGTGCCGTTCAACAGTATAGTCAACAATGTTGTGCGCTCACAGTACCCAACCCTCAGCTACAATTACATTTTTGAGGGCAGTAGACTTGCAGCGAACGAAATCACGCAGGCTAACAAGTCATTCGACATTTTCGCATCAGCAGACTACCGCATCATTCCTCAGCAGCTTGCTCCTTTGCATGCGTCATGGTACATAATCTTCGCCTCAAACGCGGTCGCTGTCGTTTACACAAACCACAGCCGGTTCGCGAACGAGATAAACTCGAACAACTGGTATCAGGTCATAACGCGGCCCGGGGTCATCGTTGGCGTCTCCAATAAGGAAACGGACCCAAGCGGCTCGCAAGCAATTTTCATGCTTCAACTCGCGGGCCTATTGTACTACCAAAACTCAAGCTACCTGTATATTCAGCTGTATGTTGCCAAGGCCACGAAACAGGAGCTCATTATTGTGCCGACCGAGACAACGCTCGATGCACAATTAGAGACTGGCGCGGTAGACTACGTGTTGACCTATTCCTCCGAGGCGATTTCGCATAGGCTCCGATACCTCAGCCTAGATTCTAAGGTGGATTTGTCGGACTTGGCGCAAACGGATTGGTATGCGAAAGTGAACACGACGATCAACGGCAAACTGGTCGAGGGCGCGCCGATACTCTATGACCTAACGATTCCCAACGACAGCCCTAATGTGCCAATGGCAATAGCCTTCATCAAAGCTCTCTTCAGCCCCCAGGGGCAAGACATTCTTCATGCAAGTGGCCTGAGGCCGCTAAACCCCGTCTACGTTTACAACCAAAGTGCAGTACCGGCAGATGTCATTCAAGCGATAATGCAATCAGGCATAACCATGAAAGGAATCACTTAGGCTGCGTTAGCCGATTCTATCCAGCCCTGCACATCAACGTGCGAATAAGGCGCTTGAACCGTCACTGGCTACATTGAAATGCTAATGTTTCATATGGACGGCTAGGGTGTAGTTAACATGCGAATTTCCCCCGGTTTCCCCACAAGATTTGTTTTTGTTCTCTCGGCGTTAAGCGGGGTCCTGTTCTTTTTGCTGTTCTCCCCGGTGGTCAACCTCATTGGAACAAGCAGTCTGGCAGGAATAGTTCTCGCCATGAACAGCAGCGAAGCGGTTTCAGCAATCGTGTTAACGGTTTACGCGTCTGCACTCACAGCGTTGGTAGCAGTGCTCTTGGGCGTTCCTCTCGGCTATCTCCTTGGGAAGTACCACTTTCCAGGAAGATCGCTGATCGATTCAGTAATTGAGATTCCCCTCATGATCCCGCACACAGTTGCCGGAATCGCACTCATCACGATATTTGGTTCAGCGCAACTCGTCGGAGCATTTTTCAATGGATATGGAATCAAAATGACAAACAACGTTCTCGGCATCGTTCTGACCCTTGTCTTCGTTAGCGCCACCTACACCGTGAAGCAAGTTGAGGAGGCGATTAGATCCATGGACCCTAAACTGGAACTTGTTTCCCGAAGCCTAGGTGCATCTTCCACATTCACCTTTGTCAAAGTCACGTTGCCTCATATCTGGCGCTCAATCGTTTCCGGCGCAATCTTGACATGGGCTAGGGCTTCTAGTGAGGTAGGCGCCCTATTCATCATGGCATATTACCCACCCGTCGCTTCAATCTTGATTTGGAACCTGTACGCGGGTTACGGTCTCCGTGAGTCCATTTCAAACGGCGTTGTGCTCAGCCCAGGAGCAGTCAACGTGGCGGCACTGATGATTTTCATCAACTTAGCGATTTTCGTCCTCTTCAAACTAATTCAAAGAAAGAGGGAGAAACGAAATGAGTGACGGAGTTGCCGTCCAGAACCTGTCACATTCATGGGGCCATTTCGCACTAACGAACATTAACCTCTCGGTCGCCCAAGGAAGCTACTTTGTCTTGCTTGGGCCTACTGGTTCCGGTAAGACCTTGCTCCTTGAGGCGGTTGTAGGCGCATACCGCCCCAGGGAAGGGAACATAATTGTGGACGGAGAAGACGTTTCCAGACTTCCACCAAATAAGCGCAAGATCAGTTACGCGCCGCAGAACTACCTGCTGTTTGATAATATGACTGTGCGAGGGAACGTTGAATTTGGCTTGCATGCCAAGGGGATCCCGGAAGAAGATCGCAAGAATCGCACGAAGCATCTGCTAGACTTACTGGGAATATCGCATCTCGTGAACCGTTTTCCAAGAAACTTGAGTGGCGGCGAGAGGCAGAGGGTTTCGCTGGCTCGTGCGCTGGCCGTGGAACCTCGGGCGGTTTTGCTCGATGAACCACTTTCTGCAGTGGACGCTGCGGCGAAGAGTTCGATCCTTGATTATTTGCGCCGCGTTCACAAGGAAACTGGTGTCACAGTCATCCACGTGACGCATGATCAGATAGAAGCTGCCACGGTTGCAGACAGAATCGGCGTCATAAGAAACGGGAAAATGGTTCAGGTCGGCGCGCCCACAGATGTTATTGAGAAACCTTCGACGGAAGTTGAATCAATTTTCAGGTCGGAGAATTTGATCGCCGGCAATGTAACACGAAAGGAAGCTAATCTTGCCCTAGTCGATATCGGCGGCGGGAAGATCATTGAAGCGGTGACAGATCGGACAGGGCCGGTTATGCTTCACATTAGGCCTGAGGACGTTGTGGTTTCCAAACATGCCGTCAAGACGAGCGCCCGCAATAGACTCTGGGGGACGGTGGCTGAGGTTACTGACCTAGGGCCGACTGTTAGAATGCGGATTTCGGGTGAGAGACGCATCATGGCAATCATCACCCGACGGTCGTTCTTTGAAATGCAGCTCAATATCGGGTCTGAAGTCTATGCCTTCTTCAAGGCGACATCAGTAGAGGTTCTTTGAAAGAGAGGACTAGCTGACCTTCCTCTTTCCTCAATCACCTGGTCTTCGGCACAGGCCCGTCTCTACCGTTGAGATGTTCCCGAGTGAACCGCGAGCTTATCCGCCTATCGTGTGCATAGGCCTAACGTGCTGAAGCGTATGGAATTTCTTCAGTAATGTCTCTACGCCTGGGGCCTTGTGTTCGATAGCGTTCCTCATGAAATCCAGAAGATCCTGATCTGAAGCCCCACCTCGTAAGAGGGGCCTGAGATCGTAACCTGTGTTGTCGAAAAGGCAGGGTACTATTTTGCCGTCTGCTGAAATTCGAATTCTATCGCAATCGGAACAGAACGGCTCCGTTATGGATGTGATTATGCCAATCTGCCCGGCGCCGTCCGCGAATTTGTAGTTCTTAGCCGTGCTGCCATTCTCGTGGGGTAGGGGTATCAGGGAGTAGCGTTCCCGTATCTTCTGCAGAATCTCATTCCCGCTCACAACCTTCTCCATTCCCCAAAGACGCCGGCCATCAAAGGGCATGTACTCGATAAACCGCATCGTAACATCGCCTGAAACAGCGAGCGAGGCGAGGTCGACAATCTCATCTTCGTTGCATCCCCGAATTACTACGGCATTCAGCTTGAGGGGTTTGAAGCCGCTCTCCTGGGCGGCCTTTATGCCGGCGACGACCCTTTCGTATGGCCCACCGCCTGAAATCTCCTTGAACCGCTCAGGTTTCAGGCTATGCAGGCTCACGGTCAACCCGCTGAGCCCAGTCCTCTTGAGCGCGGCGACTTTCTCGGGTAAGAAGTAGCCGTTCGTCGTCATCGTGACGGAATGTATCCCTTGGATCGCCGAAAGCAATTCGACGAGCTTTTCCACGTCTTGCCGCATCAAAGGCTCGCCCCCACTGAGCCGAATTCTTTCGACGCCCATTTTCACGAAAAGAGAAACGACCCTGTGGATTTCTTCGTATGTCAGAATATCGCTTCTCGGCAACCAGATAGGAGTCTGGGGCATGCAGAATTGGCAGCGGAAATTACAGCGATCGGTGACCGATATCCTCAGCTTGCGCGCAACGCGCCCAAAAGAATCCGTCAAGGTCACTGTGAGGCCCCCAGCTCAGTAGCGAGCGTGCAGAACTTAAACGGTTTACTTGTCCTTCGGGATTTGCTCGATTGATAAAGGCACTAACATAACGACCCAGTGACTTATGGCTGAAAGATTATGGTCCCTGACAGCTGATTAGTCTGGAGCCCCGGTGCCCGTTCCCTCAGGGCCGAGGCGAATTTTTTCGTTCCCAGTAGTTCGACGAACGCCTTCACAGACTTCTTGTTCATTCGTTTTTCTGCGATGAGGAAATCGTATTTTTCATCATCAAGTTTGATGAAATCTAGGGCCGGTACTTCAGCGACCGTTCTAATTCCGAAGCCTACATCGGCACGGTCATTCTTGACCGCTGCTGCGACAGCTGTATGTGACTTGGCCTCGTAGTCATAGCCATCGATCTTCTTGGCAAGCGTGTCCAAGTCTGTCTTGCTAGAGATTGCCAGCTTGGTTAGGTGCCTATCGATTAGGAGCCTTGTGCCGGATCCTTTGTTCCGGTTTATGAAGCGAACGCCTTCCCGAATCAGGTCTGCTATTCCTCGAATGCTCTTCGGGTTGTCTTGTTTGACGATTAGCCCTTGTTCACGGTCGTAGCCGCGAATTAAAACAGCTGATTTCTCGAGCTCGAAGGTCGGGAGGAAAGGCACATTGTATTCTCCGCTCCTATCGTCCTGAAGGTGAACGCCGGCCACATCTGCTTCACCGCGTTTGACCGCGTGGAAGCCGCCCACAGAGCCTACGTTGATAGTCCTTCCCAAGAAATCCGGATCGCCCTCCCTGAGCATTGTGAAGGCGATATCTAGCCCGACGCAGTGGCTGCCTATTGCGACGAGCGATGGCGGCGTTAGTTCGCGCCCAAAGAGTTGAATTTCCATTTTTTCGCCTTCATCCACGTACTCCTGTGTTTCGGGAAGGTCTGCAAATCCATCAGCCATTGAGAATGAGCTTACTGCGCCTGAACCGCTTTGCATCGGGTACGCGATGTACCCGCCGTCAGGCTGCATTATCAACTGCACTGGAAGCAGTTCCCGGCGGCCACGGGCTTTGAAGAACTTCATGGGTGAAATGGCACTAACCTTGACCGGGCTCGTTTCAGGGGCATTGGCGAGTTGCCGAATTATCGGAGCAACCAGCACGTGGAAGATCATCAATGCAGAGGTAGGGTAGCCCGGCAACCCGAAAATCGGTTTGCCTTTAACGACACCGATCAAGGCTGGCTTTCCAGGCTTGAGGGTCAAGCCGTGGACGAGTACGCCTGGTTCACCTAGCTCATCCACGACCCTGTAGAACAAATCGCCTGGACCTGACGATGTGCTGCCTGACGAGATTATAACATCAGCATCTCCTAGGGCTGACTCGAGGCGAGTCTTAATGATTGAGTAATCGTCTGGGAGGATGCCAAGAAAGTTAGGTTCGCCACCGCATTCGAATACTGAGGCGGCAACCGCGGGCCCATTGACATCGTAGATTTTCGCGAAACCCGGCAAATCCCCAGGCTTAATCAGCTCGTTTCCGCTTGAGAAGATTGCGACGCGTGGTTTTCGGAATACCGAAACTTGCGCTATTCCTGCAGCTGCAAGTAAGCCGATTTCGCGTGGAGTTATTCTCTGCGATTTTCGGAGCAGAAGCTCCCCAGTCATAATATCGCTGCCTGCGCCAGTCACGTTCTCCCCTGGGGAAACTGGCCTGTAGACTAGAACATCCGCCCCACTTCTCTTCGTATATTCGACCATTACCACTGCGTTGGTGCCTTTCGGCATAGGGGCTCCGGTCGCAATCTCCAAGGCTTCGCCGCTCGAGGCAGAATATGCCGTGGCATCGCCCGCCTCAACTTCACCAAGTACCTTCATTTTGACGGGGTGTTGCTCGTCTGCGCTAAACGTGTCTTTGGCTATGACTGCGAAACCGTCCATGGCCGCACGATCAAACGGTGGAACGTCTGTTCCTGAAAAAACGTCCTCTGCAAGAACCCTGCCAAGCGCATTTTTGACATCTACTTTCTCAACGGCAGGGGCCTTTCGCTGATATGTTGCCCAGAAGGCGGAAGTTGCTCTCTCTAGGCTTTGGAGTTCGCGGAATACTTTTCTCTCACTTGCCAGTTTGTTCGCGCTCCAAGGGCCTGAAGAGTTCCACCTCGACCGTCTGCCCTTCTTCGTAGCCTTCCACATGCTCGGGCACTATTATGAATCCGTTAGCTTGAACCAAACTGCTCAGTATGCCCGCGCCGGAAGTTCTAACAGGCTCCGCATACACATCTCCTTCACATTCAGCAACTTGAACCCGCACATAAGTTCGTGAGCCCAAGACGCCAGCAACGCGCCTTCGCAGCTTGGCCTTGACCATGGGCCGTGGCAGTGAGTTCGTTGCGAGCAGGTGGTTTAGGAGGGATGGGACGAATTCTAGGAAGGCAAGATATGCTGAGACCGGATAGCCCGGTAAAGAGACAACCGGTTTTCCGTCTACAATTCCCAATCCAGTGGGCATCGAGGGTCGCATTGCCACTCCATGGACTAGCATTCCCGGCTTGCCCAATGAATCAATCACTCGTGGGACAATGTCGCCAGGCCCGACTGAGGTACCTGCAGTTACGAGAACGATGTCGGCTGTCTGAATAGCTTGCTTCAACTTGCCACGTATCTGGGCGAAGTCATCAATCGCTATGCCCATGTCGAAAGGCTCGCAACCCAGTTCGTGAATTGCGTTCAACAAAATGGGACGGTTGACATCCGGAACCTTCCCTGATGCTGGCTTTGGCGCTTCCTGAATTTCATTACCAGTCGAAAGGACAGCAACCTTGAGCCTCCGTTTAACTAAGACTTCGCTGAATCCAAGGTATGATAGCATCCCAATGTCTTGAGGAAGCAACCGCTCCCCCTCTCTCAAAACAACTGTTCCTTTTCGAACATCCTCGCCGACCCGGGAAACATTCTCTGCTGGATGTACTTCACTAGAAACCTCCACAGTTCCATCACTCGTCTGCTTGATGTATTCGACCATGACAACTGCATCTGCGCCCTGCGGCATCTGACCTCCAGTAGCGACTGCGGCCGCTTCACCATTCCTGACGCTGACCGATGGGGAAACACCGATCCCAATTCCGCCCACAGACCGTAGGAATATCGGTGAGCTAACAGATGCGCTGTACGTGTCTTCCGCCCTCACCGCAAAACCATCCATAGCTGCACGGTCGAATGAAGGAATATCGATGTTTGATACTAAATCCTGACCGAGAATCCTGCTGAGCGCTGAAGATATCGGTACTTTCTCATTATCTGCGGGCCTCTTGGGAAGTTTCTCTATGATGACTTTAAGCGCCTCGCTCGTCGGTGTTAGGTGTTTGAAGCCCTTCCCAGTCACGTCATGAAGGTGGTTTGAAAGAGTCGGCTCTCGGGGCAAGTGAACATCTTCTCAGGTTCAGAAAACTTGCAGCTCGGGATGATTAAATGTTCTTGGTGGCGCTACAGCGCTCTTGGGATCGATCGTAGACGAAGCCCGACGCAATTTCGGTTCACCGTAAGATGAGTCGTGATGAGGGAGCAAAGGGGCGGTTTTTGGTCATTGGTTCCACGAATCGTGTGTTCGAATCCAAACGCGTAAGGATGTGAAGGGCCACTCAAGAATCATCAATTGAGGCGATCCTACGCCTCAACTCTGCAGCCTTTCAGTTTCCTTTTTGCGCATTTCGTTCGCTACTGGCGTAGTGTATCCAAGCCCAAGCTGTTGGAGTTTCTGGTCCGTTGGGATACCTGTATCTACCTCCCAGTTCCTGAGTCGGTAATACTCGTCTAGCATGGGTTTCAAGTAGACCACATGCCCTTTGGCTCGCCCTGGCGAGGGTGACTTTTCTTCGAGGAGTCTTCGGGGTTGAGTGTCATCCTTTCGTGTGATCCCTTCTCGTACATTGAACATCCGCTGAAGATTTACAATTCGTTCGCCTGTCATTTTCAGTTTGGGAACGTCGATGTCGAAGCCAGTCACGAGTGTGAGCGCTGTAGCGATTCGGTCCCAATAAAGGGCGGGGGGGAAGAACGTTCCAAACTTGCATATCCCTATTGAGTCAATGACCGTTCCGAACTCTTCGCCGTCTTTAACGACCATTGCTTTGTATTTTGTTTGTATTCCGTCAACTATCTCTGGAAGGTATTGTTCGCCGTAGCGTTGCACCGCCTCAGTGGGGTAGCCCATTTCGTCGATGGTCGGGAATCCCTTGAGATGATCCGCTCCCCGGCTTGATGTTGCCTGCGCGAGCCCCATCGATTGCTGCGACCTCCCGTCCTGCGAGGGAATCTCCTGCCCTTTGATGTGCATTGCATAATACTCTGACCCTTTCCCAATCTTTTCAGCTGCCCGCCTCACACCTTCCGCTAGCAAGTTGCCAAGTTCCTTTCTCTGTGCAATCATTGTAACTAACTCCAGCACCGAGTCACTGTTTCCCCAGCTGAGGTCAACTTTCGTATCATTACTAGTCAGTATGTTTTTCTCATACAGTTCCATGGCGAACGCGATGCACGCCCCCGTGGATATCGTGTCCAACCCATAGTCGTCGCAGAGCCGGTCCGCCTCAAGAATCGATGGCAAGTTCCTATTCCACACCCTAGAGCCTAGGGCGTTGATTGACTCATACTCAATGACCGTGTTGGGGCTTCCCGCATATCTGCCCTCTTTCACTTGGACTATGTGGTGGCATCCAATCGGGCATGAGGCGCAAGCTATTCTTCGAACGAAGTGTTTCTCGACGACCTCTTCAGCGCTTATCTCATCCACAAACTCGAAGTGGCCCTGTTGGAAATTCTTCGTTGGAAATCTTCCAACAATACTCATCGGCACGACCAGCTGAGCTGTACCATACTTTGAAAGGCCGGGAGTGAATGCGTTAGTAAGGATCTGTTTGTGTGCCGTCAAACTGTCTTTGATGAAGTCCTGAGATTTGGCTGGATTTGTCCGCATATCTCCCAACGCGGCTATGGCCTTCAGCCTCATGAAACCCATTAATGCGCCAAGACCGGATCTAGCTGCGGCACAACCATGTGTCATGACGGCCGCATACCTAACGAGATTTTCCCCTGCCTGTCCAATGCAGGCTGATTCAACCCTTGGATCTCCGATTTCCTCTCTGAGAATTCGCTCCGTTTCCTCTGTTCCGTGATTCCAGACCAGTTTGGCGTTTCGGAGCTCCGCTTTACCATCGTTCAAGAACAAGTAGACAGGTTTGGGCGATCTTCCTTGGAAGACGACTGCATCGAAACCCGCCTGTTTCATCTTAGGCGCGAAGTGGCCCCCTGAGTTGGCATCTCCGTAAATGCCCGTGAGAGGCGACTTGCCTACGACTTCGAACCTTCCTGCGGTTGGGTAAATTGTGCCGGTCAGTGGGCCGACGCCGAAGATGAGCCTATTGTCTCCCGAGAATGGTTCAACACCCGATCCAACTTCGTCCCAAAGGATCTTGGTTCCGAATCCGCTGCCGCCCAGAAAGTCGTATGCGAAATCCTTGTGCAGTTCTCGAATAGCGATTTTTCCTGTTGAAAGATTAACACGCAGAATCTTGCCCGCGTAGCCTGGGATCGTTGCCAACTGCTACCACTTTAGGTTCTTCCTGCGGAGGCACCACAGGGGAAACTTGTGCGGAGTTTCTGGTGATTTAAGCGCCTAGATGGTAATGCCTCAGGAGAAAACAAAGCCATAGTGTTATTAGGACTGCGAGTAGCCCATCCCTGGGAAAATACCTTGAGTTCTACAGAAAAACCAAAATCAAGCAACAAAATGTACATCGGGATAGGAATAATTGTTATTCTCGTCATCGCAATTGGAGCAGGAGTTTATCTATACAACCCAACCCAAGCCCCAACGACATCTACAACTGAATCATCCTCAGAGACAATGGTGACCTCTGCAGCAGGCGCAATCAAGATTGCTTTTATCAGCAGCGCGCCAATGGAGGAACCGTGGACCTCAGTCATACACAAAGCCATCAACGAATCAATCCAGTACTACGGCGCAGATAAGATAACGTACAAGTGGACTGAAAACGTTCAGTACTCCGACACGCCCAGAGTCATGCGTGAATATGCAACTAACGGCTTCAATTTAATATTCGTTGACGCATTCGGAGCGGACGACACCGCCCGAGCCGCCGCAAAGGACTTTCCGAACACGTACTTCGTCCTCGGAACAGATAATCACGTGTTCGGCGATAACGTGGCTGTGTTCGACGACTGGATTCATGAACCTGCTTACATGTGCGGCATGATTGCCGGCAACATAACGAAGAGCAACGTGATTGGAGTCGTTGGAGGCGTAGCCGACCCTGAGGTCAACAGGCTCATAAACGCATTCAAGGATGGGGCAAAGGCCGTAAACCCAAATGTCAAGGTTCTAATCACATTCATGGGTGAGTGGTTCAACCCGCCCAAGGCAAAGGAAGCTGCATTAGCAGAAATCAACGCTGGCGCGGATGTTCTGTACAGTGAACGGGAGGGTGGAATCGAGGCAGCAGAACTGAAACACATACCCGTGTTCGGAAGCCTACAGGACCAATATCAACTAGCGCCCGACGTGGTGATCACAGGGCCTGTTTGGAACATGTGGCCAACAGTCAAACACGAGATTGACTTAGTGATGCAACAAAAGTGGGTAGCCGAAGATCTCAGATTCTATTCAATGATGGAAAAGAGCGGTTCAATGCTCGCGCCCTGGCATGATTGGGAGACAAGACTAAATCCGGACATTGTGGCGATGCTGAAGAAAACTAACGCAGTATCAGCGATGGATGCAGTCACGGCCCAGATAATGTCTGGAGCTCTTACTGTCCCGATGGATGAATCTGAACCAGTATCAGGCTAGTGAGGCAGTGCACAGAGGCTAAGTTCCATTTTTCCTTCCCATCTTTCTTTTCCATTTTTGTTTTCTTCTATAGCTTTCGGTTAGGACGGCATTTGGAATGAATGCCCGCGAATACGCAGTGGAAATGAAGGGCATCGTCAAGACATTCCCTGGTGTAGTTGCCAACGATAATGTCGATCTTCAGCTGGAACGTGGGAAGATACACGCTCTCCTCGGAGAGAACGGGGCCGGCAAGACAACACTGATGAACGTGCTATACGGCCTCTACAGGCCCGACGAGGGCGAAATTCTAGTCGGTGACAAGCGGGTTGTTTTCAACTCTCCCCAAGACGCCATAGCCATGAAGATTGGAATGATACACCAACACTTCATGCTAGTACAAGCAATGAGCGTTGTCGACAACATAATCCTGGGGCTGAAGTCCAACAAAGTCGTGTTAGACGAGATTTCAGCTCAGAAGAGAATTCGGGAGCTTGCTGACACTTATGGCCTGAAGGTTGACCCAAATAGCTACATTTGGCAACTGAGTGTTGGCGAACAACAACGAGTTGAGATCCTAAAAGCAATCTACAGGGACGCTAGCATCTTAATTCTCGACGAACCGACTGCTGTTTTGACCCCTCCAGAGATCAAGGACTTATTTCGGGTCCTACGCAGAATGAAAGACGAAGGAAAATCCATCGTCTACATCAGCCACAAACTCGATGAGGTAATGGAAATCAGTGACAGGATCTCCGTCTTAAGGCTCGGCAAAGTCGTGGCAGAGGTCTCGACGAAAGAGACAAGCAAGGTAGAACTCGCTCGTATGATGGTCGGTCGAGAAGTAATCTTCAGGCTCTCCAAGACAGCAGCCAAGACTGGAAAACCGATCCTTGAAGTCCAAGACATATCTGCTGTGAATGATAGGAAAGCGCTTGCGTTAAGGAAAGTCTCATTTGCCGTCGGGGAAGGTGAGATTCTCGGTATCGCTGGCGTCTCGGGCAACGGACAGCGAGAACTCGCGGAGGTTCTCATCGGGCTGAGGAAGGTGGCGAATGGAAATGTCAAGATCGGGGGCGTCGATGTTACGAATTCGAGCCCAAGAGAAATGGCCGACATGAGCGTGGGGTTCATTCCAGAGGATCGGGTGGGAGTCGGCTTAGTGATGAATCTCCCAATTCTCAACAACGCGATTCTGAAAGAGTATCGTAACTTTTCGAACGGCCCGTTTCTGGATTATACTGCCGCCTCCACTTACGCGGAACGGATAATCAAGGAATTTGGCGTTAAGACGCCCAACATGCGTTACCCCACGAAGACGCTCTCAGGTGGTAATCTGCAGAAACTCATCTTGGCACGCGAACTCGCTAGGGACCCGAGGTTATTAATTGCGTCCCAGCCCACACGAGGCCTTGATGTAGGCGCAACGGAGGAAATACGTTCAAGACTCATAGAAGAAAGATCTCACGGTCGAGGGGTTCTGCTCATCTCCGAAGACCTCGACGAGATACTATCCCTGAGCGATAGGATCGCTGTAATGTTTGAGGGACAGATCATGGGTATCGTTCAAGCTGAGGATGCGAAGCTGGAAGATATTGGACTGATGATGGCCGGGTCCAAAAGAATGGAGGCATAAGAATTGGCCTTCTTTACCGTCGAGAAACGTCTACTGCCGTCACGGCGACTCAACATCGCTGCACCTATTGTATCAACGTTGGTCGCTCTGGTCATTTCTGCTGTCCCAATCTATGTGGGCGGAGTCAATCCACTATACGGTTATGGGCAACTCTTGTATGGTGCCCTCGGCGACAAACTCGCTATAACAGAAACTTTCGTGTTGTTCGCACCACTGCTGCTCTGCGGTCTGGCGGTTGCACTAGCCTTCACGTGTAAGTTTTGGAACATCGGAGCAGAGGGACAACTCTATTCCGGAGGATTGTTCGCATCATTCTTCGCGGTTTACGCTACATCTATTCCATCGGTTATAGCCATCCCAGCAATGTTGGCCGTGGGTTTCCTTGGAGGAGCGGGATGGGCTGCGATACCTGCGATTCTGAAAGTGAAACTGAAAGTTGACGAAGTTGTAACCACCTTGCTAGGCAACTGGATAATGACCTACGCCGTTGAGGCACTTCTGTTCGGCCCTTGGAAGAATCCTGCTACGGGA
>Ga0187866_1002304_pt1 | contig 16120 bp, 14 predicted proteins | sample June2016WEW_11_1_3_FD_133013 | JGI IMG/M metagenome (GOLD analysis project Ga0187866, IMG submission 133013) | Peatland microbial communities from SPRUCE experiment site at the Marcell Experimental Forest, Minnesota, USA - June2016WEW_11_150 | ecosystem: Environmental > Terrestrial > Soil >...
GGTCATCCCCGTGTCCAAAGAAGTCTAAGTCTTCTGAGTTGTTTTGGATTCGCAAGTTCTCAGTCGATACCGATGGAGAGCCAAAATAGCTTACGAATAGCTGGATGTGATGGAAAAAGGATGCAACTTACACCTACTACTGTTCACCTTTGATAGGAGCGAGGGACTGACGATTATGGTTAGAAATCATCAATGACTCCGTATTATACCTGGTCTGTCAATTTTCACTTCACCCCAATCCTTCAATGAAAAATTCGACGCAGCCCGGAATTGCACAAGCCTCACGCAGATTGCAATATTTTATACTTGAATAGATGCTCAATTCGATTTCTTTTGTCCCACTAAAGAATGCCTTCTCCGAAGCCTACACATGGCTGAAGAAAAGCAGGAAGCACTACCCATCCTCATCCGATATCTGGGATTTCCGGCGAGAGTGGAATGTTCGATCAGAGGAAGTCATAAGGTCGTTCCTTCTGGGTTCCTATCGTTTGGATGTCCAAAAGAAGATAACATTGTCTACCGGAGAAACAATAGCCCTTTGGTCATCCAGAGATGCCCTTGTTCTAAAGGTACTGACCACTCTCTTCCAAAAATGGCTTAACCCTGTATTATCCAAAACCTGTTACCACCTGAAAGGACATGGTGGTCTGAAAGGTGCGGTCAATGAAGTACTGAAAGACTATCCTAAGTGCAGGTTCTTCTGCAAAACCGATGTCAAATCTTATTATGACTCCATAGACCACTATACCCTCCTGATGAAACTCCACAGCTATATACGAGATAGAGAGGTCATCTATTATATCTGGCAGTTTCTCAACAGGTGCGTGGAATGGGGAGGGTTATACTGGGATGTGAAACAGGGGATTTCACGGGGCTCGTCGTTGTCTCCACTTCTGGGTGCATTTTATTTGCTGGATTTAGATCAGAGGCTTCAAAAGGTAAATGTTAAATATTTTCGGTATATGGATGATGTTCTGATATTAGCTCCAACTCGGTGGAAGTTGAGAGAAGCAATCAGGGTGCTAAACCAGACATTCAATGAACTGAAACTGGAGAAGCACCCGGACAAGACCTTTATCGGGCGTATAGAAAAGGGATTTGATTTTCTAGGATATCGCTTCAGCCCTGAAGGGCTTTCAATGGCTGATAAGACGATAGAGAAGTTTCTTGCACGTGCGGTCCGGCTTTATGAGCAAGAGCAGGGGGAGTCTTTCGGCTCCCCCTTGCTTGGATTGTATGTGCGGCGGTGGGTAAGGTGGGTAAGGGCGGGATTCGATATGGATGTGACTCCAGGGATTTCTGTTGGTTTCCGTTGACGTTTCATTGGTAAACCCTTTGTGGATGTCATTGTAGGCGCTCGGCGCGGCGCTAGCGAGCACCGAAACGTGGCGGCGCGATGCGCCGCTTTCTCATTCTTCGTGTGGCCCATCTAAATGGTATGGTCGTGCTACTAGGGGTACCTAACAATGATAGTGAAATGACAGGGTGGATAGTACCCGTAATAGGGGCTCATTGAATCTATGATAAAATAATCAAAGGAAGAGCCGTGCAATGAAGACGATATCGGAATCTGGAGCGACGTCCATGATTGGGATGAAAACAGCTGATCGAGACCGGGGGGGACCATAAATGTATATTGTTGCTGCGCGCTAAGTGTGACGGGCTGAGGGTAAGGGGCTTCGTGATGTACCTGGGCAGAGTTAGCTAAGGTGGTGGATAATGTAATACGACAACCATACTCGCCCACGGAATTTCCATAGACTGATTCGATGATGGCTCCCGGTAGCGGTAAACTCACATAGCCGGTAAATAATGGGTAAACTCCGGGCGCTACGTCGTTAACCGATAAACATATCGCCTCGCGGGTCGGGTCGGTGGATGTAACCGGCAACGGAGTATTGGTCACGCTGACGAGGGCCGGCTTGACCTGTGCGATCGCCTCGATGCTGGGATAAAAAGGACTAAATAATGCGAGAACACCTACTAACGATAACACGGTTAACACGGTTTTACTGAATCTACTCATGGCAATTCCTCCTTTCATTGTGAAAGATTTGGATCTATGTAAATCACTGTTAAAACCAAAGCTAACTAAAGACAAAAGACCTAAAGAACGCAGCAGACCCCCGTACCCACTCGCTCTCCCACTGTTTGGGTAAATCACAATCGTTGACTCGCACCGGAGCGATTACCATTGTGATAATATATACTATCCGCTGGCAAATATCCTGATCCCCACCGCGTATTTCGCATTCATTAAAGAGGGCTTCGCTTCCTCACCTTCATTCTGAATCCGGCAAGACCTACTAAAACAGTGCCTACAATGCATACATGCAACATGAGGGATGGCTCGGGAACAGTCACCGCCGGAGTAGAGACTTGCAGGTCATAGAAGTAATTCCCCAAATAATCCGGCTCTCCCAGAAAAGTAAAACCATCCCCAAGCGATCCAACTCCCCAATTTTCCGCAATAGACATATTGGCAGAAACGCCCATCGCTATCATGTAGGAACCCGCAGCAAGCGGGTCGGAGATTATGAAATCGCCACCTGTCGAAAAGGCCTGGATGTAGTTCGAATCCAGGAACGTGGCTGAATTACCTGTACCCTGAAAGAGAGTGAAATAGGGATCGGCCCCTCCTGCCGCGAAGCCTTTGCTTGTGAAGGTTACCTGGCCTGCGGTCGGAACCGATAATGAATAAAGCGCCACGTTGTTGGCGATAGCGTAATCGTCACCAAACTGGGCTGCGGATAGGTCTGATGCCACCAGTGCTGTATTCAGCGAATCATTAAAATAGCCGCTAAATTCGATGGTATCAGCATTCCCCACACCACTTAGAAAGACGAACGAGATAAACAAAACAAGAAACGTTCTTTGCATGGCCTTCCTCCTTTGGTAGTCAATTTCTTGGGAATTGGTTGACTTGAATATTTCGAATGCCAGGCTTTATGAGTTTCTTTTCCACCTTGTCCCCCCTCCCCTTGGACAAAGCAGTTAAACTGAATGGGAAAAGGTCAGAATGCCTTTCTAGGAGTCGCCAAACATATAACTCCATAGAGTAGCGAAGCATTTTCCATACCAAGTTTTGCTATCATCATAACTCCCTAAATTGATGTAGTTTTTCAAAAACACAGATATTCTAATAAAATATCAAAGTGTAGGGTTTTCCGATAGGAGTTTTTACGCTGGTGGCCTAACGAAGTGACTTATTTGAAGAATTTGCCCATTTTTAAATTGTAAGGTTTTCCGACGATTTCCCTTATTTTTACTGATTCGCAGATGGAATCTTCCTAAAAGTGAGGCTGCGATAAGATTGTGAATATTATCTTTTGCGGATTACCGCTTGTAATCTGGTATATCGATATGGATTCTCGACTTGTTGACTTCAGGAAGAAGTCAACAACCCTTTCCTCCCCTCTCCTTACAATCTAAAGCCCCGGGACCCACTGGACATAAGAACGTATTCATAAGAGTTCACGGATCTTCGTTGTTCTTCTTTAACCCCTTTAAATCATACAGGTATTCCCCGTGGTAAACCAGCCTTCAATGTAAATACCACACTCCATATTTCAATGAAAGCCCAGACCGTTTCTCGCACAGATAGAATGTTAAGGAGTAAAGGGACCGGAGATGACTCTGATGACTCGACGACGCGGGGTAGGATGGGGTTAAGGAAAGAGAGTGTGGGAGTGAAGTCAGGAATTGAGAAGGGAGGTGGGTGAAAAACTTCCCAAAAGTATGGCTTGACCATTTTGAACAAAATATGTATATTGCAGTCAGTAATTTCCAGTGGAAATGTTAAGGATTTAGACTCCCCAGAGATAATAGACTCAGATGGTTTATGCAGAAAAGGAAGGAGTATCAATGCTTAACCTTTCAGATTTTAAATTGACCGAAACCACTTTTGAAGTCCGATATGACAACGCTTATATGCTTTGGGACCGTGCGGGTGAGATTTGGGCAAAGACTAGCTCTATGTGGCCGGATTTAAAGGTAGAGAGGGTTGAACCCAGTATAACTACGTTTAGATTGGAAAATAAATATCAACTGTCGGTTTTTCTAGATAAAGCACACATCATAGGTCTAAAACCAAGCCCGAGTTTAAACGAATTTATGGAGAAAGCGGAAAATTTTATAAAATTAGTTATTCAAACTTTGAAAATTACAAATTTTACTCGTGTAGGTTTCCGTCTAGTTTATATAAAAAGCTTTTCTGACAAGTCCGAAGCAGCAAATTCTTTGCTTTCAACAAAAATGTTGCTCGTACCCTCTGGACGACAATTTGGTATTGAAGGTAAGGTTGTGCTTCCAAGGTACGCAATAGTTTGCGAAGGTATTTCTGCGGCAGCGAGGGTATTGTTAGAGGTACGAGATAAGAAGGTCGATTTTGATCCCCCTCCAAACATAGAGGAGTTAAGCCCCGTTCACTTAGAAAAACACGAGTTACTTTATGATGTGGATTATTATACCTTGGGTAAGGTATCCATAGGCCAGCTGAATATAAAGGAATGGTTAGGTCAGATATATCATTTAGTTAAAAGAGATAGTAAATATTTCCTGGGAGGTAGCTAAATGGGGGTACTTTTGCAATTTCAACCTCGGGTTTCTGAGGAGGCTGATTTGACAGGTAATACAGATCAGCCCTTGCAGGAAGGAAAGCCTACTGTTCATATAACAACATCTGAGGAAAGTTTAAGTCCAAGGCAAATTGAGACAAAAAGCCTGTATCCGCTTAGCCCTGATTTGCGGCCTGAGCTCGCGGTGGCATTTAATCTGGTTAATGAAGGTCTTAAGCATATAACTGAAGCAATTAATGCTGAGAGTAAAGCCGATCGGATATCTTCAGATGATGCTATCCATCGTTTGCAAGCGCTTTTGCCCGAATTGTTTAGCTGTAGATCCATTGGTGATGGATTTGGTTCAATAATTAGTGCCATTTACCAATCTATAGCCAATATGCAAGGAGCCCCTTTGAGTCCTCGTCAACTGCAGGCGATAAAGAAGGTTTTAAGCAGGATTAATACGGAACCTTTTTTAGAACTTGGAGAAGCTGTAGATGAAATAATGTCTCTAGAAGATGCAGGGTTTGAAGTTGAACCCTCTTACTATAAATATGCTGCCGACATGTTAGATGAGTAAAGCCTTTATCGATACTACAATTCTAACCGATGCGTTAATTAAATCTGGCGAGGCTAAGAAATTCGCTGTCGATGTTCTGAATAAGTTCACTATAACTGAACTTCCAGTGTTCGCCATAAAGGAGTTTAAAGCAGGCCCTCTTAAGAACTTTGTATGGATGCACAATAAACTAGTGACTGTTGGTTCATATGAGAAAGCCTTGGATGCTCTTCAACACATGTCAAGAACCCCGAGACGCTATACAACATCAACCGCAATAGAGGCGCTCAGAGAAGCAGCCGGTTCTATTAGTAAACAAACTCCGGCCAATCTTGCAGAGAAGTATGGCGAGAAAGCATCAATGGATAAGATACTTTGTGACGAGTTTCGCCTTGCTTTAAAAACTGCAATTATGAAAGCTTGGAAGAAGCGGAGAAGAATAACTACAGATATTGTCCTTCCTCTTCCTTGTTACCATGAAGTTTCTCCCTATGAAAAAAGGGGATTGATAGAAATTGACCCCAAAATGTGCAACCCTTCTGGTGAATGCTCATTAGCTCCCTTTCTAAGGACTAAACTTAATGAATTGAGAAAAATGAGAGATGCAATTAAAGATTCTTCAAAACCGGAAAACCAACGTCGCTCTAGATCTCTTCGGCAATTATACCGTAAGCCTAAGTCACCAATAGAAGAAAAGGACTGCCTGAACCTTGGGGATGCATTTTTTGTATTATTTGCTCCCGATGATTCTATTATCCTAACTACTAATATCGCAGACTACAAACCTTTAGTTGATGTACTTGGTAAAATAGCAAAAACTCCTCAAGATCTTCAAACCTAGTCCCGTCTTATCTGACCCGTTAGGTCGTTAGCTGCCCCACTGGTTTCTTACTCTGCCTTTATCCTCTATTTCAATTTCTGGGCGCAACGGCTGGCTCAGAGTTGACCTGACAATGCCTTTAAAGACAAATTATGCTTTCGCTCCGATCCTTCCAAATTTCTGACTTCCCTTCCCATCCCACCTTGAAGTCTGCCCACTGAAAATTATTGAGAAAACGTGAGGAGCCAATCAAACTTGAAAGAGGTTTCCCTCCTTCCATGCCCACCGATTTAACCGAGTTCAACCTTCAGATCCACAATTCAAGATAGACTGAATCACTACATATATTAATTTTTGAAGACTTTATTCTCTTGATTACTCATTCTCAGTTCTCACAGTATCCCAGACAGTAGCCCCACTGTATCGAGCGACATAGAGGCACCAGGTTCACAGTATCAAGTTCTATTGTGTCCCCGGATTAAACTCTACTTTGAATTTCTACTGTGATCTAGATCGACCGTGAATTCATCCCTTCATTCCAAAGGTTCCTAATCTTTAAACCTGCCCAAAGAACTACATCCCTGAAAGACCCAGAACCGTTCCTTATTTGATTTTAAGAGAGTCCTTTTCCACCAACACAATTCCCATTCCAAAAAAGAAAGGAGGCTTCAATGAACTCAGTCCCAGAGGTGCGACGAGAAAGAATACTCATTTCAGGAATGACGACGAAACAGATTCGGGAGAAATACGGTTTGTCATCAAAAAGAGCGAGGGAGGTTCTAAAACAAGGTTTCTTTGTAAAGAACTACTCCAAGAAACAGATCATTATCGACCCTGAAAATTTCGATCCTGCAGTTTCCTATTCCACTGCTAAGAGAGTCTACTGGAAAAACTTCAGATGGAGCCCTATAGCCCAGAGTATTAAGGAGGACCTAATCCAAGAGGCGGTTACGAGAATGTATGAACTCTCTGGAAAGGTTAAAGAGAACGCCAACGGGAAATATGGCATCGGGTATGGTTACTTCTGGGTCGCGCATAATGCAATGTTAAGCTTTCTAAAAACATGGCAGCGTCAAATGAGGTTTCGTGTCTTCGGTGATATTGAAGATGAGCAGATGGCAGTAAGAATTTACAATTCAAGGAAAGAGTTGATTCTTTAGTGATTGAGTGAGCACCCTCTAAATTGTCCTCCCGATTCTCTGGGGGATTATAAGAGGTAAGCCTGCTCACTTTTTTTTGTTGTCCTTATAGGTGGCTATCCAGGATAGAGTTAGCAAAAAAAGGAACGCTCACATAGGTCTGAAAAATCTTTTAAAATGAGTGATAATCGTCCAGGATGATTTTGCTGGTTCATCTGTGAAGCATCGGTCAAAAAACCCTGTTATTCGAGATGGTGAAATGTAGAACACCCTGTTAAAACAAAAATTTTCGATTCAAGGACCGTGAACGAATTCCAGAGAATCCCGTTCATTTCACAAGACAGATTTTTCATTTTTAAAAAGATCTTCTAATCTAATCCGTTTCTGTCCCATGAAGTACTGCCCAAATCAAAACCGTTCTTCCATAGTCATCTCTCACATGTATATTTGCACCATGATTGACCAATATTTTAAATATTTCCGTGTGTCCTATTGCGCTCATTAAAGCAGTGGCTGTCCCATCTCCAGGAGAATCTGGATCAGCTCCATATCTAAGCAGCAGTTTAAGCAACTCAATATTACCATTTGCCGCTGCATCCATCAATGGAGTTCCTCCTCCCCGTTCTAAATTTGGATTCTGACCAAGTTGAAGGAAGTAATCCACAACACTGCAATTATTGCCCACGACGGCCAATTCAAATCGTGTCAAATCAAATTGATTCTTGGTGTTAATGTCCGCCCCCATATGGAGTAACCTCTTCACCTCCTTTTTATCTACCTTTCTTGTTGTTCAGCTAATGGCAATTCTGATTGAATCTCCGCTTGAAGTCTTTCGGCCATTTCCACATTTCCGAGTTCTTCTGCTCTCTTAGCCGTAGCCGACATACGCTGTTGAAATCTTTTCCCATGACCCGCAGGAGTTAAATCGTGACAAATTTCATGCACCAAGAGGCAGCGAATTACCAGTTTGCGGTAATTCCCAGGCTTTGACATGAAGGGAGGAGGTGAATCACCGACGCTCAAGAAAATAGTTTTTGATTCTCTATTGCAATTAGCTATGTAGCCAGAGATTTTACAATTATAGTTGAGTTTAACCTTCCATTCTTGCTTTCTATCCCATCGTGGGAAAAACTCCTTCCGGACGGCCAAAAATTCCTCTTGAAGAAGATATTTTAAATCTTTTCTCCACCTGTCTTTAAATCTCATAATCTCCACCTTCCTTTTATAGGCATTCAATTTCTGTACCCACCTCCAGGGATAGATTCACTCCCGAATGATGATTAATCCTAACGTGCTCTCTCAGCATAAACCTCCGAATGCCTCTCATGGTCCTGCCAATTCCTTGTATATCGCTCAGCCAATTTTTTATCCCTAATCACAAGCAAATTCTCAGCGTTATTCTCCTCAGCTGCCTTCGTGAAATTGAAAGACCCTGTAATTACAGTTTCCCCATCAATAATCATCACCTTGTTATGGGCTATGGCGTGTTGAGTGTCTATTTTGACACGTATCTCTTGGTTGTGAAGGAAAAAGGAAACTGGAAACCCGTCCCCCAATTCATTACCACTCCTTAATCTTGCCATCAATCGCATCCGCAAAGGTCCTAAGGGCTAGCTTTTGTTTTTCTGTGACCTTTTGAAATTCCTCCGATTGGATAATACTTCTGACTCTAGGTTCTATAGATTTAACGGGCACGAAATCCTCTATATTCTTAAGACTGATTCTCCAATTAACCCTGCCCACGTAATCTCCCATTCCATGGCTGACGGACTTTCCTAAAAAGGCTGTAACGAAGTCAATTAACCCTTCTTTCGTCTCAATTAACTTCGTCACGAATTCATTGATAGAAGTTGATTCCGGGACTGTCCAGCGTTTCCAGGAGTATAGGATGGGAACAAGGTGCGGATGCTTTGATAGTCGACCATCATTCGCCCACGTCTCAATCTTTTGTACGGCAAGTTTCTCCAATTCCTCTAACTGTTTAGAATTTACGGTTCTCTTGTCCTCTGGATCAAGATCTTGCTTTGAGGTTCCTTTCCCGTGTTGCTGTCCTTGGACGCCGACTTCATGGACGATTGCATAAATACTTTTCTCAGCAGATTCGATGGCGGACTTAAATATGTTAAACCTTGCCTCCTGGCTATCAAATCTTTGACTCAACTGATAAGAAATCCGAAGTATCCTCATAGGTGTTTCAAATTCAAATATGTCCGTGTTGACCTCTGGGATTAAATCGCCAACATCCATTAACGTAGAAATGATATTTTGTATATTTCTTTCTGCCACAAATTCTTTTGTATAATCTTCCATACGCTCGAGGAATCTAAGTATCCGGCCCTCCTGATTGAGCTTCAGAATTGCCTGAGTGAAGGAATCTCGGTCGTCAGCTAATGATATTACTACCTTCATTTCCGTATCAGGAATTTCACCTATTGGTAGGGCTAGCCTAAAATATGCGTCAAAAATATCGGGACTGCATATTCGCCCTTGAATGCGAGAGGCCTCTATTGATTCATGAGCAAAAAAGGTATTCTTGTAGTAGGTTTTTAGTTTCGGGAACAGTCTGGAAAGGAAATCTTTTAACTGATCACCGCGCAAGATGGTGCCCCTTTCAATGATCTCCTCACAACGTTCTTTTGACTGTTTTATATCTTGATCCGAACTGGAATAGAACAAGCCAGAGAATACATCTTTGTTATCTCTAATCCCATCATAGAGCTTAGACTCGAATACCTGGATACATGTTATTACCAAGAAATCCACCGGGTTCACTTCGGCTCGCACCATCTCGAAGCCAAACTTCAAACAATTTATGTAGCGCGTTATATCCCTTACGTTTTGAAAATACTGCTTCATCCCGCTATGGTAAATATTACCCCAATGCATCGCATCCCATCTTTCTTCAGGTACATCCTTGATCACTTGATCAATATTACTAAGAAGTAATTTTTCGAGCTCAATTTTAGAAATTGGGGGAAGTTCAATTGGAAACTGCACAATCTTCTCGAGATAATCTTCGCCGGGCGCCTCCTGAACCTTTGTTAGAGCATTAATCACAACATTACGGTCAAAAGCTAAAAGATATATTGTATTGGGAAAGTCCCCAAGGATTTTGACAAGTTGGAATATTTGGCGAATTTCTTCATTGTTGAGTCTATCAATGTCATCTATGACAATTATTATCTTGCTTCCCTGTTTCTCAAGTAACTTGTTTAACTCATTTTTAGCTGCACCTAGATCCCTTGTATAAGCAGCGCCCCATGATTTTGCAGCCTTCCCCACACCACCAAATATCTTGGAGAGTAGAGAGGGCCATGGGCCTAATGTTAAAGCAGAAATTAAGGCTAATGGTGTAAAGAAATTCGAATACGCCTCCAATTTTTCTCCTATTTTTTCCGCCTGCGAACCATAATCTTCACGTTTCAATACGAACGATAATGCCTTGAAAAACTGCGAAATTAGCTGGGTTTGATCCGTATAATTCCAAGGATTAAACTGGAATATTATCGGCTTCGATCCTTTTCTGAGGTCTTTCGTCAATTCTTCAATGTGCTCAAGAACCATATTTATTACTGACGACTTTCCTGATCCCCAATTACCGTATATAGCTGAAACTATGCTTGTTTTATGTTCGTAGGATAATAAAGCGCGAGCAAAAGCTTGAGAGAACGAAGCTCGGCCAAGCAAGTCTTCTTTTGCCGACTTAATAGGCTGATCGGGCTTGATCATCGCGGAAATCCCTTGGGCAGGTTGTGAAGTGCTGCAGTATAAATTAAGATCATAAACAACTCATCCTTCTACTCACCTTGTTGTTGGAAGTTTAGACCAAAAACCGAAGTACTTTCCTGGCTTCTGTAGGGCTCCTGCTCATTGCAATTCTCCTTTGAGAGCTTCGTCGAGGATGGATGGCAACAATGTCTTATTTCACTATTGCCTTAATGGCTCCCCAATCTTTTCCTTTTGGCATAACAAATAGACATCGCCCATCACTGTTAAGAGCCCAAAGTTCACCCAAGCGACGTTTTTCTTTTGAATCGTCGTTGCTCCATCGATCAGCACCCTTATATTCAACTACCAGATAACGCCCATCTTTAAGTTTGCAAACAAAGTCAGGATAAAACTTGTCGGTAGCGGTTTGAAGCCAAAATGAAAAGCTCTCCTGTCGTTCGAGGTTACGGACCCAAAATTCAATCTCCTCCATCTGATCAATGAACTGAGCACAAAGGAACTGCTCTCCTTCACCCTCGAGTTCGCCTACTTTGGGATAATAGTGCTTGTTAAAAGTGTCTGAAGCTGGGCAATCAAATCTCCTGGGATACTGGTCAGGATGAAAGGTAAAACATTTCTCTGGCGAAACAACAACCTGGCCTGCACCTTCACCAAAAAGTAGTTCTTCATATATCTTGTTTCGTGCTTCATGCCGATAGGCCTTGATTTTCTGTTCAGCAATCTTTCGCAACTCAAATTTCTTCCGCACAAGTTGGCCCAAATTCATACCCCGGTAATCCAACAAGTCGCTTATCATTTTAGTGAGGAAGATCTCTTTCTCTTGTGATGAAAGCTCTATGAAAAGTAAATCTCTGTCCAGCCAGTGAATGAGTTGAGTGTCTGTCCAGTTCTCAACCGCCTCAATAAGCTTCAACTGCCGGTTTAAATCAGGGATAAATTTGCTCTTAATTTTACCCTCTACTCCTACATCAATTTCACCAAATTGCCCACCTTCGCCACTCAAGCTACTGAATTCTTGCGGCGTCAATTTTGGGTCAAAAATGTTTAAATCCCATCCTTTTTCAAGGAAATGATCTTCCTCAAAAAGCTCTAATTGCTCAGCTCGCTTAATGCATAATAAAGGAATCTGAAAAGGTAAGTGGCGTTCAGCTGGACTTTTGAAAAATTCTTCTACTTCGGTCTTATATTGCCTAACTTCATTTATCCAGATATCCTTGACATCATGCCCCACAAACAATTTCATGACTTCGGTCTCTTCTTCGGGATAGAGGATACCTTTCAGGGTGATAGTCTTATTCTCTTGATGAATTTCAATTTTGTCTCGCAAACCTACAGAGAGCCGGTTTGGATCTGGAACCTCGGGTAAAGTTATTGTCTTGGCCGGTAGAGTTCGTCGCCAAAGTTCCAGCCCAAACGTTCCTTGCTCCGTACTAACAGGTCTAATGAAATCCTTTGCTTCCTGCTTATTGAAGCCGTTTTCAACAAGTGCGTCGACAAGGTTCTGTGCTGCCTCTATAAAGTTTGGGGAGGCCACAAATGCATAAGCTCGGTTGAGCTCCGCTATCTCCTTGGGTCTGCAATAAGGCAAGCGCAGGACACGCCCAAGTATTTGCTCTACCGCACCAGTAGAGCGTTGCTCAGCCATCGAGCAAAGTATATAAGCAAACGGACAATCCCACCCTTCACGTAGAGCCTGAACGGTTATCACATATCGGATTTCACATTTGTCATTCGACAGATCCACATCCTCAAGACCCTTGTCCTGGCCGGTCGCCCTTACGATCTGATTCTCAGAGATATGGTGATCTTCAATCAAGGTTTTTTCAATAACTTCCACAGCCAAGGTGTCACGTCCATGGCGATGCGGTTGTGCCTGGATTAGCATAATTGGCCGAATATAATCCCCGTTTTTTCGCTGCTCAAAATCCGCCTTCTTTTCAAGGTCCACCCTTTGTGCAATCGCATCACTCAAAAGTGCCTGCCAATCAGTATGTGTCTCAAGGCGGATTGGAAGCTTAATCATGTTTTCCGCTTTTAACTCCGCTGCTGAAACACTATGTAAGACATTGCTAGGGTTTTTGCTGCTCGCTGGCGTAGCTGTGAATTCTATAATGGCCGACGGTTGAAATCGCGCCAGAGTGTCAAAAGAAAGTTCAGTCCTTGCGTTGTGTGCTTCGTCTACGATCACCAGCGGGCGGTGAATCCGCATGACATTTGCCAATGAGTAAGGTACAAGACCATTTTCATCACGATCCAGCTTATCAACGATTTCAGTGGGAAGATTCTGAAAATGGTGTTGCAGAGCGCCAGCACCCTCGTAGACTTTACGTCCATCTTTGTCCTCCACACGGAAAGCCTGTAATGTCCCCACAATGATGACCGTAGATCCAATCAAAGTGCCTTGCTGCAAATAAAGCGCTTCGCTTAAATCCATTACTGTTACCTGACCTACAGTGGTGTCTAAAGCCTGACGATAAGCGTGGTTGCGATCCCGTAATGCTTTTAGGGTTTGGTCTTTGATCGCGTTAGACGGGACCAGCCAGAGCACGAGCGAATTTTTTCGTTTCAAATATTCCTTATTTGCTACCGCCACCGCGTGACATCCGAGCAGCGTCTTTCCCCCACCTGTTGGTAATCGCAAGCAAACATAAGGGATGTCGGCTAATTCAGAAGGTTCTTTAATGTCACGATAAGGAAGCCCTTGCTCCCAAAGCTCTTCAGTCACTTTGTAGAAAGCCATTGAGGCATCCTGAAGGTCAGAGCAAGCCCTTAGGTACCGCCGCAGAGATTCAAGCGCTTTATCCTGGTAACTTTTTAGTTGCAACATTAACGTACCCTAATTTCATAAGGAATTTGTTTAAAAACGATATTCTCCCGTTTCAACCGTGCAGGGCTAAACCGGCAGGCTGTTCCATAAATCACTTTGGGTCCGTCGTGTCTTGGTAACTTATCAAAAACAGCTTGTGTCAATACATTGCCACCGTTGGTTTGCTTGTCATTTAAAATCCCATTGTACAGCAAATAAATTGCAGTATCCTTATACACTCCGATTAAAGGATTATTAGACTTTGCCGATTTCGGAACGGGCTGCCCTGTCTCAGTAAAAAATACGTGCCGTCCAAGATCAGAAAAAGTCACTTCTGGGTCGATTCTTCCATACTCATCAAAACACAGAGTGCCAAGCTTGCAATATCGGAACCCCCCACCCAGACCATCAATTGTCTCCCCATTTGTTTTTACATATCCGTTGCAAACCTTCTTCAAACGCTCAGCTGTCACATTTCGGCAAATATTCACCTCCATCTCAACAAGAATGAACCGACGGTTGCCACCATCCTCTTTGTTTAATTGCATTACAGCATGGCCTGTTGTCCCAGAGCCTGCAAAAGAATCAAGTATTAAGGAATCCCTGTCTGACGCAAGCTCAAGAATCCGTTGGACCAACTCAATTGGCTTGGGCGTAATAAACATCTGTTGATCACCCATAATTTGTCTAAGATATGTTTTAGCACCAGAGTTCGTTCCAGCAAATTTATGCGGCCAAAAGGTTGTCGGAACAACACCTGCTTTAGCATCCTTCAAATAATCTTTAATTCTGGGAATACTGTTTTTATCTTGGCCCCACCAAACCCGACCTTGCTTGTCCAATTTCCAGAAATTCGGTTCAGAAACACGCCAATATGTCCCAGGTGGAGGTCCTTCTATCAGTCTTCCTCCTAGGCTTTTGATTGAATAAACACCTTTACTGTACGGATTTCTTGACTGGAGTGCATGGGATATCCATGGCCCATTTGGATCATTATCAGGATTATCATAATCTTCGTCAGTGGTTTCATCCCGAGGCCTCAGATTACGTTCCCACTTTGCCTTCGTTTTTGCGTATAGAACAACATAGTCATGCATTTCAGATAGATATTTAGCACTGTTCTTGACGGTATAAATCTTCTGCCAAATGATTGTGCTCACAAAGTTGTTAGCACCAAATATTTCGTCCATGATTGCACGAAGATTTTGAAATTCATTATCATCAATACTTATAAAAATCGCGCCATCCTCTCTTAACACTTCCCTTAGAAGGCATAATCTCGGATACATCATACAGAGCCATTTATCATGTCTTGACAAGTCTTCTGTTCCTCCACCTACGACTTTGCCAAGCCATTGGCGGATTTCAGGACTGTTCACATTGTCATTATAAGTCCAGTTTTCATTGCCGGTGTTATATGGAGGATCAATGTAAATGCATTTCACCTGCCCAGCGTAATAGGGAAGCAAGGCTTTCAATGCAACGAGGTTGTCACCTTCCACTAGGAGATTACCGCTTCCTGCGTCTCCAACTGAGAAATCTGGGGCCTCCGTCAGCAGATGAAATGGCACTTCGTTATGATGGTTAATAACTGCTTTCTTTCCAATCCAGTCTAATGTCGGCATAATTACTGATTTCCCTTAAAAAAAATTTGCAGTTTTCACAACACAGGAGTTGGCTTAACTATACCAAAAACAGAAATTTATGCAAGAACGAAGGATTTTTATTGGTAACTCCCAAACTTACCCATGAATATCTCCTGTCGTTTAGACTTAGGTTTTATCTACGTTAAAGGTTAATTAAGGACAGCTCTAATTTTGATTTGATTTTGAAGGGAATGCCTCCCAACTCAGAGACCCATCCCACTCTACCCAATGAAAACCATACTGATGAATAGGTTTATTGAGTTGGATGCTCGGCTCGGCACCGCTTTGTTTAGGAGGCGTTATGGGTGTGAGTTTGGGTTGTGGGTATGGTACGGAGGGGAGACATTTGAGTTATCCCATTTGGTCCTACTTAGCCCACTGTGACTAAATTGTGACTGAATCGAATCAAAAAGGCTGAAATAGATAGAATAAACTGGAATAGATTGAAAACCTTCTAACCCACTATTTTCAAGCCTTAGCGGGAAACCAGACCAAGAATCAAGGGGTTAGAAAAATTGCTTTGGAAGGACTGAAAATCCTCGTGTCCGTGGTTCGATTCCGCGACCCGGCACTTTGCTTTCAACTTAGGGCAATTTCAATTGCCCTATTTTTTTATCTTTATTCAACAATGAAAATAAAACCCATCGAAGCGCAGTCCTTTTCTTAGAATTGGTTGCTATCACCAACATTATTCTAAACATATTTATCTTCTTCTTCATTTCTTTCAGCTTGGTCTACTCCTTCAACCCTGCAAGAGATTTTCGAATCATTGTGAAACTTCCTCAGGCCAATATCAAATCACCAGTAGACCAGACTGAGCCCGTTGTGGTCACGATCAACAATCGAAATAAAATCTTCCTCA
>Ga0187866_1002306_pt1 | contig 16101 bp, 15 predicted proteins | sample June2016WEW_11_1_3_FD_133013 | JGI IMG/M metagenome (GOLD analysis project Ga0187866, IMG submission 133013) | Peatland microbial communities from SPRUCE experiment site at the Marcell Experimental Forest, Minnesota, USA - June2016WEW_11_150 | ecosystem: Environmental > Terrestrial > Soil >...
AACCCTCTTCAGGATCCGTTTCCGGACCCGAATTTAATCTGTCGGGAACCCCCGGCAAAAATTTCGACCTCCTTGCACGGGAGTTTTTTATACGGATAACTTATCTACCGGTGGTAACGGGTGTTATCCTGCCCTACTATTTAGAGCCCGCACGGCTACGGCTGTCCCCCCGGTAAAGACGGTATGCCCCGGGACCAGGGCTGCAGAAAATTTGCCTCGGCAGTTCTTACAGACTGCTCCGGCATCGTTCATGCGCATCACCTCCTTGTATATTATTCCCAATGCACAAGAGACAAGTATAATACTTGCCTTGGATACTAGTATAACATACTATGTCAAGAGCACAACCCGATCGTGTTTTTGGGCATAAACAAAAGCTGCAAAACGCGAAAATTCTAAATTCTAAACTCTAAGCATTAAATAAGTTCAAAACATTTATATATATTTGAATTTTGCATGTCTTTGCGAGGAGCCGCAGGCGACGTGGCAATCTTTCGATTCGAAGACTGAAACCTTCGATCAAAGGATTGCTTCGCTTCGCTCGCAATGACCTAATAAAGCTATCGCTCGCAATGACTTGCTGGCCTGTCATGTTATCGGAAGGGGAAGGCGTCGAAGGGGAACCTGTTCCTTCTTTTTCAGCGACGTGGATCATGTATTCTAACGGTAAGGCCGTCCGGGCAGGGGACGTCGAAGAGGGTCACTAGCCCTGTAATGGAAAAAGGAAGGCGTTGCAGAGGGAACCTGTTCCCTATTAGAAAAAAATAACCCCTCTCCCTCGAGGGAGAGGGGAAGGGGTGAGGGTGATCTCTTAGTAGTAATATCCCCTGATGCGCTGTATGAAGGCCCTGAGCAGCAATATGAAGATGACCAGCAGCACCATGCTGGCCCCCACTACCAGCCACATGTTGATGAGGCCCACCTGGAAGGCATAGGGCGAAAGGGCCCATTTGCTCTTATTGCCCGTGGGGTCCACGGCCTGTACATGCCAGTAGTAGGTGCCCGGATCGAGGTTCAGGGTGACCTGCGTATCGTTGATATTGGTCTTGCGCATGCCGGGCATCAGCGGGAAGAAGTTGAGATTGTCGGCCACCTCCAGGTTGTAAGTGACGGCGCCGCCGCTTTCATCCTTGGCCGGCATCCAGGTGAAGGTCACCGGCTGGCTGCCCATGACTCCTAAGCGGTCGGAGGTCGGCGAGACGGGTGTGGGCGTGGTCGGCGGGCTGCTCTCCACCGGAAGCTGCCAGGTGGCCACATTGCCGGAGCCGTCGGTGGCGGTGACGGTATGCTTGGGGGCGGAGGTCTCGGGGACGCTGAAATTGTAGATGAAGTGGCCGGCCTTGTCGCTGGTTGGGGAGTTGGCGACCACTTTGTCGTCATATTTGATGGAGACGTCGCTAGAGGCGGTGAAGCCATCACCGGTGATGGTGGCGGTATCGCCGACCCTGGGTATCTGGGGCTCGATCTTGATGGAGGCGGCGATCTTGAAGCGCACCGAGGCATCCTGGTTGAAAAGCTTTTTGGCGGTGGCTTTGATGACATGTGTGCCGGCCCCCAGGGTGGGTATGGGCAGGTCTGCACTGAAGCTGCCAAGGCTGTCGGTGGAGGTCGTTACGCTGCTGGGAACGCCGTCGATATACAGTGTTACATCATCGGCGGATGAGAATCCGGTGCCGGTCAGGCTGGCGCTGGAGCCGGAGCTGACCTGGTCATTCTTCAAAAAGAGCGCAGGGGTGACCGTATAGGAGAAGTTGATCATCTGCTCTGCACGCCCGGACTTGATGAAGTGGAAGTAGTTGGTGCCGGCGCTGCCCTCGGGAACGCTGAGATCGATGCTGACCGACTGCTGCAGCCTCTGGTTAAAGCCCTCGGCTACCTTCACTGTGGTATTGTCGTCCGCCATGCTGGGGGTTTTGCTGAAGTAGACAGCATAGTTGCCGTCCAGCGGGTATGCGCCGCTCTGGATGCTCAGGTTGACCTGGGTGCCGGTCGGCCCCGCATTGGGTGAAAGGGTCGTCGTTATGCCGCATTTGCCGCCGGCACAGCCCTGTGCGTCAACGGGCAAAGCAGAAAGCGCCGGAAGCGCAATAAAAAGCGCAAAGATACCACACAGATATATACATATCCTCATAGCAAAATTTATATGCCTTTCACCCCCCTTTGTCAAGCTTCCAGATACGGAAACGACATAATATTATTGCTGCACTAGAACAAATGTACTAATATTATGCATCATGCCGGATGGGACGGTTTCGCTACAGGAGTACGGGAACTGGAAGGACGGCGGTTGCGACCTGCACCCGGCCTGTCTGGAATGCCCGCTGCAGAAGTGCATTGAGGAGGAGCCGCGCGGCCGGCAAAAGAGGCGGATCGCTGACCGCGCGGACCAAATTAAAAAAATGCGGGCCTGCGGAATCACATGTCGGGGGATAGCGGCTGCCTTCCGGGTAAGCACTCGTACTGTCCAGAGGGCGCTGGAACAGGGCGGCAGCAGTCTGGAAACGCAGAAAGAATTATCCCGGCCACACATTTCGCTTAAATCCTAACAGGCAATTGTTATTTAAATATTAATTATATAAAGGTATATGATGGCGGATTTTAAACCTCAGGATTTATCCCAGATTGACAAGGACCGTTTCAGCTCCTATAAGTCCAACCTCGATTTTTACGGCGGCAGCCAGTGGGCCAGGAGCAGCAAGAACCGCCAGCTCGTCTTTAATTACTCCAAGATCGCCATCGATAAGATCACCAGCTATCTAATGAACGGCCTCAACTATTCCTTCGAACCGCTGCCCAATATCGTCATTGAGAGCTCCGACAAAATCCGGGCGAAGCCAGGTAACCACGTCATTGCGAGCCCCGCAGGGGCGAGACAATCTCCCAGCAATACAAAATCAAGCGATATAGCCAAACAGGCCGAAGCCCTCGTCTATCAAATCCTCGATCAGAATAACTGCGTGGAGCTGGACTATGCCACCGAGATCGACGCCGCCATCCTGGGCGACGGCTGCTATAAGGTTACCTGGGATGCGGTAGAGAAGCGCATCCGCATCACCGCCCCCGATGTCAACGGCCTCTATGCCTGGTGGACCGGTGACGACCTCACCCGGGTCTACCAGGTCGCCTGCCGTTATCAGCTCTCCCAGGGCGAAGTCTTAATGCTCTACAAAAAGACCATATCGAAGAAGACGGCCTATCTGACGGAGCTATGGACCGTCAAGGATTTCGTCCTCTTCCTGGATAACGATGTCATCGACCGCAAGCCTAACCCCTACGGCTTTATACCTTTTATCATCTTCCACACCCTACGCCAGCCCAAACAGTTCTGGGGCCTTTCCGATATCCCCCCGCTTCAGGAGCCGCAGAAAGAGCTTAACCGTGCCTTATCGCAGCTCTCCCGCATCCTGGAAGTTTCCGGCAACCCGATCGCCGTATTGGAGGGCGTGGAAAGCTCGGAGGATATTCAGGTCAGGCCCGGCGCTGTCTGGAACCTTCCCAACGATACTAAAGCTTATCTGCTGGACCTGCTGCAGGGCGGGGGCATCCGCCTGCATATCGATTATATCAACCTCGTTTACCAGACCATGCATGATTTATCGGAGGCCCCCAGGGCGGCCTTCGGCGGCATGCAGCATGAGCTGTCAGGCGTGGCTCTGGAGGTTGAGCTTCAATCCCTGCTGCAGAAGGTCAACCGCAAGCGCCTGGTCAGGAATAATGTTTATAAACGGCGCAACGAGATGATCCTTAAGCTCTGGGCGAAGTTCATGCGACAGGACTTAACGGCCGTAGCGCAGAAGATCATCTGGGGTCCAGTCCTGCCGCAGGACCGGGCCAGGGAAGCGCAGAACGAGCAGCTTCTGGTGCAGTCGGGCGTCCATTCCCGCCGTACCGCTATGGATAATCTGGGTGTGCGCGACCCCGAGCTGGAGTTCGAGAAATGGATGGAGGAGCGCCAGCGCATTTTAATTCAGAATCAGGAGTTCAAAGCGCAGTCTACACAGGGCGGAGCGAGAGAGAGAAATGTGGCCGCCGACATGCAGGCTACGGTTTAGATAAACATGTCATTGCGAAGAGCGATTGAAACACGTCATTGCGAGGAGCCCACAGGGCGACGTGGCAATCCTTCGATTCGAAGACTGAAACCTTCATTCAAAAGATTGCTTCGCCCCGATGCAATCGGGGCTCGCAAAGACAGGAGGAGAAACTATGGAAAAAGAAAGAGTTGACCGGAAAGATGACCAGGCACAGCCCATCGCAGATCCCCAACCCGTAAGCGAAGCGGAGCAGGCTTTGGGCGCCAGGGTTACCGCGCTCGAAGCGGCGGTCCTCGAGAAAGAGGCGGCCTTAAGCGAAGCCAGGAAAACGCTGGACGCCCGGGCCGCAGACTACACTTCGCTTAAAACCAGCTATGACGAAGCGGTCAAGTCCTATCGCAGGCTGGCCGTCGGCTCCAACCCCATCTTCAGCGAGGAACTGATCGCCGGCGATACCATCGCAGAGATCGATTCCGCTTTGACCAGGGCGGCCGATTTTGTCGGCAAGGTCCGGTCGAAGATCGAGGAAGACCTTAAGAACCTGTCTATCCCGGCCGGCGCTCCCGAAAGGTCCGGTCCCGACACGTCGGGATATTCCCCCAGGGAGAAAATAGCCGAAGGCATCAAAAAACAGCATAAATAAATGAAGGATCACCTCATCCCCAATTTTGTATGTCACTGCGAGGAACGATTTAAACATGTCATTGCGAGGAACCTGCAGAATCACGTCATTGCGAGGAGCCCGACGGGCGACGTGGCAATCTTTTGTCATTCAGCCCCATGCCTTCGAATCAAAGGATTGCTTCGCTTCGCTCGCAATGACGGCATGACAGAAAAATTCGCTTCGCTCGCAATGACCGCATGACAGAAAAATTCGCTTCGCTCGCAATGACCTAATAAAGCTATCGCTCGCAATGACATGCGGGAAAAATAAGTTAATGAAAGGAGAAAATTGAAATGGAAACTACCCCTTTGGACGGTTATAAAAAGATTTCGGTCACGGTCCTGACTACCCTTTTGACCGTTATCCTGTTTTTCGTCAAGGACCCGGTGCATGCCTCCACGCTGGAGCAGTTCTGGTCCGGCGTGCTTATCCCCATGGTGCCGGTTATAGTCGGCATGGTCTATACCGTGGTGCAGGGCGGCGTGGATAAGGAGAAGGTCAAATCGACCGGCGCTGCGGCCGCATCTTCCACAGCTGCCGGGGATGAATCCCCAAAAGCTGAAAGTGCTCCGGTTGTGCAGCCTGCCGTAGCACAAATTACCGTTCAGGCTGCAGAGGCCGAGACTTACACGCCGGTTGACCTCGACAAATATGTTGCGGCCGCAGAGGAAGGCATCCGCAAGGACGGCCAGCAGGTCAACCCACTCACCAGGGCCTTCTATTTCTGGCCGGCCATCACCCGCTTCGACCTGCGCCCCATCCCCCGCCAGCTCCGCATAAGCGAAGGGAAGCGCATTGTCGATAAGGGCATCGAGCTTTTCGTCGACGCTTTCAAGTTCTACACCAGGCTTGAAAAGCCTCCCACGCCCGCCCAGGCGGCCAGCATCCACAGCTACATGCTGGAGCTGCGCAAAGGCTATGAGAAGGCCAATAACATGACCTGCAGCGACAAGACCTTCGAGGAGCTGCGCAATATGCTGACCTATTTCAACGACCTGTATACGGCAGCGGATGGCCTCGCTAAGCTGGACGGCAAGACCATCGATTGGAGCATCTATGGCACTGGTTTCTTTGGGCCGACGCAGGTCGGTTGGGACTTCGCCAAACTTTTGTAAGGGATGACTTAAACACGTCATTGCGAGGAACGGAGTGACGAAGCAATCTTTTGGCATTAAGTCTTCGTTTAAAGGATTGCCACGCTTCGCTCGCAATGACCTAAAAAGCTATTGCTCGCAATGACGTGGTCAACTGGAATGTTAGTATAGAGAGTTTATATGCGTAGCATAAGTGACGCCCTTCGCGCCGAGCAGGTCAAGGCCACCCGCCGCCCGCTGGTCAAGCTGGAGGTTGCCGCCTACGGCCACCCGGCCGCCGTGCAGGCGACTGAATTGCAGTGGCAGGATTTCGCCTGGCAACGGTTGACGGCTCTGGGGGATGCTACCGCCCCCACCTATCACGGGCTGGCCGTGCCCGGTGACGGCTCCGTCTGCCGGTTGCGCAATGCTGCCGGCGCCCTTTATTACCAGCGTGTAACTTCGCCGTCGGCCGGCTCCGACTGGTCGACCTGGTCGAGTTTCGGCACGGTCGTTGCCGGTCCCATTGCTATGGCCGCCCAGGGTGCTAACGTCGTAGCCTTCGGCAGCAATGGCGTCAACCTCTACCGCAGGGAAAGCTCGGATTACGGGGCTACCTGGGGGAGCTGGGTTCAGATGTCCAGCGCCCGCCCCTGTGAACGGGGATGCGCAGTGGCTTTCAAGGCCAACGGCGACCTGGCGGTCATTCACGCCACCGATGTCAACGATCCAACCTCTTTATATATCCAGAAAAGGGTAAGCGGCACATGGAGCAGCGGCGGCGGTCAGATATCCGGCGATCATTTAGTGTCGGCACTGGCCATGTACCATGAAGGCGACTGGAATATCCTTGCCCTGCTGTTGGATGGCCCTTATATCCGGTTGGCACGCGGCATCTATGGGGACGGTGACCAGTATGCCGTTGGGGTATGGTCCGGTTGGGAGTATATCAATTCCTATAAGGCCAGGGTCGATTTTTCGGCGCAGATGAGCATGCGGCAGTTCCGCACCGGCCGGGCCGGGAAATATACCCCCACCTATTATGAGCAGGTCTCCGCCATCAACCAGGCCAGGGCGGTCGACAACCTCGCCGTGGATGACCCCTTCGTCTGCTATCAATCCTCACTGGGCGCCATGTATTCTTTCACCAAGGATAATACCCCCTGGTTCTACCGCCTGCGGCCGGGCACAGAGTTCAAGGATTCCGACTGGTATAAAGCCTATCCCCTCGATGTCATCGCCACCTATGGCCTGGCCCTGGCCAGTGACGGCGTCTATCTATATGCGGCAGCCCCCAACCAGGTCTGGCGCACGGCTCTCCCAGGAAGTTGGTCCGCTCCGGCAGCCGGCTCTGGCGCCGGCACAAACTATGCAATCCCTGCCGCCGATGTCTTATCGGTAAATGAGAAGGTCAAAGATATGCTGCCAGGGTCGCTTGAAGTGGTGCTGGATAATTCTAAGGGCACTTATAATACGGTGGGGAGCGGTCCGGCTTCGCTTCTCGCTTCGCTTAAGCGTGGCAGCCAGGTTACCCTGTCCATCGGCTATCGCTCCACGGCTGACCTGCTGTCAGTGGCAGGGAAGTATTTTATAGAGGCGTTGGGATATTCAAGGAAGCCCGGCCAGAGCCTGTTTACCATCCGCTGCCTGGATGCCTGGGGATTGCTAGAAAGGTATGCCTTCAACCGTCCGGTAGAGTGGAACGCCGCCGCCTCCGATTTCACGGTATATGATTTGATAGCTAAGGTCGTGGCGGCCGTGGGCGGCTCATTGTCCTATAAGTCCCGCAGCTCCTATATTATCTCCGTCTACCCCCATTTATCGGTCAATGCCGGGGAAAACGGCGCGGTGGTCCTGCGGAGTCTTTTATCGCTGGTACCCGATGTGATCTTCTTCGTCGGCCTGGACGGCTATATCGTTTACCCCCAGGCGTCTGACAATCCTACTTATTGGTTGAGGTTCCCAAAGTGATTGTCACGTCATTGCGAGCTATTTTTTGAGGTTCTCCTAAAGAGTTTTCTGAATATGATGAGGGGGCTTAAGAAAAAAGCAATGTATATAATCGCCGGGATCCACCAATATTCTTTAGCCGCAAAACAACTTATGACTATTCCGGTTATAAGTAACAAAAATCCGACTGTAAAAGTTATCAAGGCAATGAATTTATTATTCCCTTCTTCAAACCACAGGAAACTTTCAAAAATAAAAATAAGTGAAAAACTCGCTATTTGTAGTCCTGGAGTCAGTTTAATCTCTGAGTTCAGGGCAAAAAATACCAAAGCAATCACAATAATAAAGGTTCCATATAGCATAACTGCTCTACTGGCTAGTGGTTTTGATTTCCACCATTTGAAGGATTGGAATAAAAAAATAATACCGATACCTATTGTAGGTAATGCCGGAGCAATAAGTGTTAGCCAGTCTAAAAATACTGTCATTACTGTTACCTCTATATTTGAGACTAACCTAAATCAGTCCCTCATGTCCAGTTTTGAACGTATGTAAGGGAGTAAAAATGAAAACAGATTATTATCTGTGGTTCCTGTTTCTTTTTATCCTCGTCTGCTCATGTATCCTCTGCTACCGCTGGGGTGAGCAGCACGGGCCCATCAAGTATTTCAAGTGCGAGAATGGCGTCTGTACGGAGATTACATCACCAAAATGAATCAGTGGGAAGCGTTGAAGGGCTGCAAGCCCTTCATACAAAAAATATACCCCCTTCCCTCGAGGGAAGGGGGCCAGGGGGTAAGGTGTCATGACTAATTGGTTAAATGTAGCGAATAACGCCGAATCAACCCTCGCCTCGGGGATCACCGCCGTGGCTACTTCATTGACCATGGCTGCTGGGGAGGGAGTTAAGTTCCCCGGCTCCAACTTCAACATCACCATCGACGGCGAGATATTGCTTTGTACCACCAGGACGGGCGATGTCCTCACCGTCACCAGGGCGCAGGAAGGCACCACGGCCGCTGTCCATGCCACCGCTGCCGCCGTCAGTCTCATGGTCACGGCCGGTATTGTTAGCCAATTGCAGGTGGCGGTCGATGGGTTAGCGGCGGGAACCTTGAAATCTAAGGTAATCAGCTTTACCAGGGATTTAGCGGCCGCAACCGGCGATGTAGCTTATACAGGAGTTGGATTTCAGCCGTCATCGCTAATTCTTATAGCTGCTGTAAATACCAGTGTTAACGTTTCTGTTGGTATGGCAGACAGTGGTAAAATCGTAGGTGCTTTATTTGGCCCATTAGCAGGGGTGGGTGCTGGTGTTTATGTTGATGCTTTCTTATGCGCCATGTATATGCCAGGAGATAACACTAAATTTCAGACGTGTATATTAAAATCCTATAATGCTGATGGTTTTACTCTGACATGGACTAAGACCAGCACACCGACGGGCACAGTAACTCTGAGGGCTTTATGTTTGAGATAGGATAAAGAAGGAAACAGTGATGTTTAATATCTTCGCTTTCAATAAGCTCGCCTTCAATAAACGGCAGGCCGCCGCCATTATCAGCGGTATGCATATCATCTGGGAGGCGTCTTACGAAATCGACATCCCCCAGGTCAACCGTGCCTTCATTGTCGGCGAGGACCTGGCCGGGTCCCTGGTCACCGGCAGCGCCATTACCCAGGGAGAGGTTAACCTGGTCGGCGAAAGGTTGGAAGTGCAACATACCCCCGCCGCTATCACCGCCGCCGTGGCCGCCGGTGTGGCTGCCGCGGTATTGGGAAAGAACCGTCTCGATGGCCAGAAGGGGAAAATCCTTGTCCCGCCCCACTGCGGCCTTGAACTCTGGGATGTGGTCAATGTGGTTGATATCGGCGTTAATCAGTCGGGCAGCTATCGGGTGTCCGGTTATGCGCTGGAGTATGATATTGCGGCCGGTCAATATCAGCAACATATTGATCTATCTTCCCCGTAATATAGTGGCGATATACATTTTTGAGCCAATTGTATAGTCCAAGTTGATTCCTTTGCACATATTAAATTAATATTAGCTAAATTATGGTCTCAATTTTTAACCCGCCGCTACTATCTGTGGAAGTGGAGATAAATTCGTTCTGCAATCGTAAGTGTATCAATTGCCCGAATTATGATCATGTGAGACCTGCCATATTTTTAGAAGACAATCTATTTCGTAAGATTGTAGGTGAACTCCGGGCTCTCAAATATACCGGCCGTTTTACCTTTAACATGTTCAATGAGCCTTTACTTGATAAGAGGCTGCCTTCATTTATTGCTTACGTTCGGGAGAAACTGCCGTCGGTTCTCATTTACTTAAATACCAATGGTGACTTACTTAATTTTGAGCGATGGCAGGCCTTGCGCAGTGCTGGCCTTGATTATGCGAGGATCAGCCAATATGATGGCAAATTGAATGATAATATTATTGATTTTCTTACATATATAAACGAGGATGAACGTGGTCACATGATGGTGAGAATATTCGATACTGAAACAAATGGTAATAACATGGCAGGCCTTGTTAAATCTCGAAGAAACGCGGAATTGCCTCTTAAATTATACTGTCCAAGGCCATTTTTTCAATTGTGCGTGAACTATAAAGGTAAAGTCCCTTTTTGCTGTTTGGATTACCTGGCGTCCATACAGCTTGGCGACGTTCGTAAACAGTCGTTAATGGAAATCTGGACAAGTAAAAAATACGCCTATTATAGATTTTGGCTCGTTCACAAAAATCGGGCACGTATAAAACTTTGCAGGTCCTGCGATAATATGGAAACCGCAATGATGTCCTTGCCGATAAAATGAGGTTGGTTGAAGTATTATTTTATGCTATCAATTGAGGAGAAGTGCCCTGTAAATATTTAAATGTATCCTGGCGGCATCCTCCCAGGTATATTGGTTTATTATTGCGAAGTTATGTTCTCCCATGCATTTGAAATCGAATGCCAACGCTTTTTCCATGGCATTTAAAAGTGATTCTTTATCAGAGTTGGAATAAAGAATACCGCCTTTAGCATCTAATAGATCTATCATGTTTCCTATATCGGGCGCTATAATAGGTTTCTTAAATGACATCATTACAACGAGACTGGCACTACCGAGTATATGCTTAAATGTCAAAATGCCTGTGTCTGCAGCATTCATAAAGACTTGGATTTCGTCGTTGTCAATCCGCCTTAATACGGGAATGATGTTATGGCTATCCGCACATTTCTGCCTTATTTCTTCTTTTGTTTGGCTGTTTAAGGGGTTTCCTACGATTAAAAGATTGATATTATTTTTACCTACTCTTGTTATGAATTCATTAAAAATATCTATTAGCTCGTCGACTTTTTTATAGGGGCGTATACCACCAAAAAACAGAAATACCAGATCATCTGGATTTAAATTCAGTTTAGCCCTGGCGTCCGATCGATTAATTGTATTCTTATAATAATCTATATAGTTTCCTATGGGGATAACTTGAATTTTTGTTTCCTCCAGTAGCTTATACTTTTTTCTGACGTACGTTTTTACGGATGGGCTAAGAACGATAATTTGATTACAAAACAGGCATACAAGGTTATTAAAAAATAGTTCCAGGTTTGGGAATTTAGACTCATGGCTGACTATATTATGAATCGTCCATACTATTTTGATGTTCAGCATGCGTGCCATAGCCAGATCCAGTAAAAAGAGCGTAGATTTTACAATGGTCTTTAGCCTGGATGTCGACAGAAGGTAGAAGTGAATCCAGTGGAGGTGTACTATATCAGGCTTGATTTTTTGTTTTCTGAATCTGTAGAGTGGGAAGAGGTGTTGCCGGTCATCATATAAATATATATCTGTGCCCAGCAATTTTATGGCATCTATTAACGGATTCAGATAAGCATTGGTTGGGCCATAAGGTACGCATATTATTTTTGATTCGGAAAATGGCGTCCGTTGGCGTATGAACATGGATAATACTCGTTTGGTTGGTCCGGTTATCAGCTCTGGCAGACGCAGAAGGGGTTTAAATAATATCCAGAGGAATTTTAAACGGGAACTATTCGATGAACATAGCATATAATGATACAGGGCTACACCATAATCAAATGGCTTTACTGTTGCGAAATCGAAGTTATATTCCGGCACCTTTTTCCCTAATTTTCCGAAGATAGTCCTGGTGGCATCGCTTTTTTTGGTGTAAATGTGATAGCCTTGAGAACGTAAAACAGTATTGATATCAACCTCTGTGATAGCGACGGCACCCGCCTCAGCAGCTTGATTTAATAGCTGTTCCCCGGCCTCAGTCCGGGAGATAATCAAAGATGGGCCTAATTTGTCGGCTTCGGGAATTCGCCAAGCGTCGCCAAAGGAAATATCGGCGAAATCATTAATGTGGTCGATGCATACCAGGCAGCGCCTGGCATAGAAATAATAATAGTTGAAGCCCATTGACATTGGGGAGGGGCCAATCACTTTTTCTGAATTGATGCTCCAGTTACCCGGCCAACCGTTTCCCCGGTAGCGGATAATTCTGACAGATTTTTTTTTAATCTTCAGCTTCCAGAGGACATATTCGGTTGCCAGGGCAGACAGGTTAACCCCGCAAAAAAGGCCGAAATGGTATTTGATGCTGGATTTTAAACCGGGGATTTCCATTTCCGCCTTTCTTAAACCCTGAATTTGGCAGCCTAACCCTACTATAGCCAGCTTATCACTAATATTGTAATTTTCCTTAAAGGCCATGTTTGCCGGGGTGGGACAATACTTGGAGCCGGCACAAGCATGAATATCTGCAACAGAGTTCGTAATATGCGGATATGACCGTAGCGGATTTGTCTCGTCCATCCCAGTCACCAGCGCTTTATTCACAAGACCCGTGCTCACCGCATAATCGAGCAGTGCTGTAACCATGCCGCCGGAAGTCCCATTTTCCCTTATACCCGCATCCGTGGCATGTCCCAGATAGCATTTCTTATAGTGGCCGAGGAATTTATCTGCCGGTTGACTGCCAAAGATACTATCCCATAGGCCTTTAAAGTCGCAGGTTGCTCCGGGGCAAATGGCGGTACACACTTCGCACTCATTACATTTTTCGGAGTAAACATAGGGGAAATAAAAACCTGAACCTTGGTGGAATCTCATTTCGATAGCGCCGGTGGGACAGAAACCGGCGCATGTGCCGCACCCGGTGCAAAGCCCTCTGCGAACAACTTCTTTAATCATGGTTTACAGTATTTGCGAATATGCCTATCGATTTTCAGCAATCGCCAGGCTTATTTTCTGGTTCAGACGGGTGCCCGTGCTTGTGAATAGATATATCTTGTTGTCTTCTACGATCAGGCAAGGATCTGATACGCGGCGATTATCCGGCGAGACAGCCTGTCTCTGGTATAGCCTGCCTGCGAACCGTGTTTTCTCGAAGGACTCATCTATTTCCGTGGCGTAAATATCAGTTACCAAGTCCTTCATATCACCGATATCGCCATGGTATAAGATGTAATGCCGGCCGTTATGATGCCATAACCAAGGAGAGCAGATGTATTTTAATCCTGTGCCCGGCTCCGGTGTGATCAAAGGTTCGCGCCGGGTTTTCCACTTCCGGCAGTCCCGGGAATAGGCAAGGTATATAGCACCTCCATCCTGTGTTTGACACATTAAAAGCATTACATAGCAATTGTCTTTACCTGCGATAGTAAAAGGAAATACTCTGGCGTAAAAGGCGCCGGTCCTGCAATCAAAATCCTGGTCGGTTACGGCTTCATCGCCATAAGAAAAATTTATACCATCCTCAGTGACAGCGAAACGTGTAAACAAGTTGTTGCCGTGAAAAAACATAAAGAACTTATCAGATTCGGGTACCCAGAGGATGTGCGGACTGGATACGTGACTGACCGTATAATACGGCGGCCAATCTTTGGTTATCAGGGGATTGGCAGGATGCTCATGCCATGGCCCTGTCAGTGAGTCAGCGTATGAAAGGCAGATTCCGCCCGGGGCATTGTGGGGAGCGTAATACATATAATATTTCCCCAGTGGCGCCCGGAGGTATTTGTAGGCTTCAATAACGCTGGGAAAGATTATATCGTTGCACGGATTATATTGTAGATCCTGATAGTCCAGCACTGTCCCGAAATGCCGGAATATAGGGAATTCATCTGAGATAATTTTCATATTTCCCTGATAAAATGGCTATTTTGAAGTGTTTCCTAGCGATATCAAATATTTAACAATTCTAACGTGAATAATATACTGAAAGTCCCAGGCGCTGCAATTAATAACCTGGCAATTCACGAAAACTAATGCGCCGCATTTAAATTGACTGACAGGGCCGAATATTTTGCAGGTCTCTACTCTTGACGCAATTCCCCTGATTCGTTCAAATAACGTTTTCCCATCGTAAATTTTAGAACTTTGTAATTATTTATTTGTGGATTTTTCTTGAGCCATCAAAGCACGATCACTGGCTCAGGAAATCTAATTGACGTAATATTAGTGTACAATGATATGCAGACTGGAGTTAGCGTCTTGATAATGAAAAGTGCGGACTTCTCATCACCTCCGCTGGGAAAATGAAAGATGTCAAACAGTTTTTATTGCAACAGGTGCGGCTGGGTCAATATTTACGGGCAGGGGCAGTGCATTAACTGCGGGCAGCCCTTTTATTATAATTGCCCGCAATGCGGAGCATATGTTAACAATACCTACTATAATTGTCCGAATTGCGGGATGAGGTTGCCCTGGTCGGGACAGGAAACAGTGCCGGCGCCGCAAACTGGATACGAGGAATACAAGAGTCCAAAAGGTATGAACCCGGTGCTGAAGGGCGCCTTGATTCTTGCCGGTATCATAATTGTCTTCGCGGCCGCTCTTTTTACCATAAATTCGCTGCGTAAACCAACCGCCAATTCTTCCCTTGCTCAGTCCTCTCAAAATGCACAAAGTTCTCAGCAAGGTCAATCGTCCCAGAACTCCCAGTCCGCCCAACCGGGCCCATCTCGGTCAAACGCCAACTCCTCCGCCCACAATCCACCTGATAATGAGTTCGACAGCAAGCACTATACGCCTCCGGATAACGAGTTTGATAATGCCCACTGAGTGCTAGCTCAGTGAGATGATGCCGCGGCGGACGGCGGTGATGACGGCCTGTGTGCGGGCATTGGCATCCAGCTTGCGCAGGATGGATGTGACGTGGTTCTTGATGGTCTGCTCGCTGATATCCAGCATATTGGCAATCTGCTTGTTTAAATAGCCTTTGGCCATATAGTTGAGTATCTCGGTCTCGCGCGGTGTCAGCGGCGATACGAAGCTCTCCACCCCGTTGCCCCATGAGAAGTCCTGGAACTGCTCCAGCACCTGCGCCGCAACCTTGGGCTGAGAGAGGAACGAGTCGTTAAGAGGGTATTCGCCTTTGGATGAGCGCCGTATGATGGACATGAGTTCGTCCGACGAAATATTGCGGCTAACGTAGCCGGCGGCGCGGGCCTTGATGGCCATGAAAAGGCCTTCGTCATTGGGCGACGGCGAGATTACGATCACGGCCACACTGGGCACATGCTGCTTTACCACTTTGGCCAGCTCCATGCCGTCACTGGCCAGGCTGATATCCAGCAGCACGACGTCCGGCGTATCCCTCACGACCGCGGTCACCAGGTCGGCTTCCGTGCTGGCCTCGGCGCAGATCTCGACATCGTTCGCCTGCTTGAGGAAGAACTCGATGCCCTTGCGGAACAGCGGCTGCTGGTCCGCAATGATGACTTTTATTTTCCCTGCATCTGTCAATAGAACTCTCGTACTAGTACTTTAGTAACAATCATACACCAGTGAATCACGAGGGGCAATAACCAACAGGATAACAACTATGAGCCTCGGGGACGCAATAGGGAAAGTTTCAGTCACCATCCCGATACAATCGGGACCAAATAAATTCTAATTTAAAAATAAATAAAAAGGCGTTGAAGAGGGAACCGGTTCCCTCTTAGAAAAAAAGAAAGCCCTTCTCCTGGGAGAGGGGAAGGGGTGAGGGATAATACCTTAGATTTCGCTTCTGTCGTAGAGCAGCCTGTTTGTGATTATGCTCCAGCGGAAGCCGTTGCGCAGGTCGTCCATCAGCCCGGCCGTCACCCGGCGGATGAGGAGCAGGGTCAGCACGGCCAGGAAACCCAGAGTCATCTCGATGGGCAATCCGAATATCGGCGCTGTGATGGGGCATGAGGCAAAGCCGGCCATTACCAGCAGCGGCAACACCATGCTGTGACTCCCTTTGAACCTGAGGCGCTCGTTAAGACTGGCGCCGCTGGCCCGCCAGCGGGTAACCGTCCTGAGAATGATGCCCAGAACCACAAAACAGACAGCAATGATTAAGGTCGGTATGCCGTTGAGCGCAAGGGTTAGTGT
>Ga0187866_1002311_pt1 | contig 16064 bp, 9 predicted proteins | sample June2016WEW_11_1_3_FD_133013 | JGI IMG/M metagenome (GOLD analysis project Ga0187866, IMG submission 133013) | Peatland microbial communities from SPRUCE experiment site at the Marcell Experimental Forest, Minnesota, USA - June2016WEW_11_150 | ecosystem: Environmental > Terrestrial > Soil >...
GCGTTCCGGCTTCTGACTTCCTCGACTCCTGACTCCTGTGGCCCCGCGGGGCCACTTTTTCGCGGCGCAGTCCGCGAAAAACCTTAGAGCGGCTATACTGGGTCTTGTTATGCGTCTTCTCACCGCGCTAGCGGCCATCTTGATCGCGCTCTCGCCGGCGGCGGCGCGCGCTCCGGCGGCGCGCCAGCGGCTGTCATTCGATTCCGGCTGGAAATTCTCTCTGGGCGGCTCTCCCAATGCGCAAATCCCGGCGTTCGACGACTCCGGCTGGCGCTCCGTGACCCTGCCGCATGACTGGAGCATCGAGGGCAAGCCCGATCCCCAGGCCCCGAGCGGCGGGGCGGAAGGGTTCTTCCCCACGGGAGTGGGCTGGTACCGGCGGACTTTCGAAGCCCCGAAAGAGTGGAGCGGCAGGCGCATCGCCGTGGAATTCGAGGGCGTGTACATGAACGCCACCGTCTGGCTCAACGGCGAAAGGCTGGGCACGCACCCCTATGGCTACACGGCGTTCGTCTATGACCTCACGCCGTACTTGAAGTTCGGCGCGCGCAACGTTCTGGCCGTGCGGGTGGACAATTCCAGGCAGCAGACCAGCCGCTGGTATCCTGGTTCGGGCATCTATCGCCACGTGTGGGTGACGGTGACGGACGCGGTGCGCGTGGCGCAGTGGGGCGTTTTCGTGACCACGCCGGAAGTATCGGTCGCGCGCGCGAAAGTGGTGGTGCGGACGCAAGTGGAGGGCACCGACCCGGCGGTGGCCATCGCCGAGACCACCCTGCTCGGCCCCGATGGCAAGAAGGCCGGCGCGGCGCAGGGCACGGCCGGGACGCCGCAGGAAATCGCCGTGGCGAATCCGGCGCTGTGGTCGCCTGAGACGCCCAGGCTTTACCGCGCGGTGACGCGCGTGCTGATCGCCGGGAAAGCAGTGGATGAAGTCGAGACGCCCTTCGGCATCCGTTCGCTCGTTTGGTCCGCCGGGAGGGGTTTCCTGCTGAACGGCACGGCAGTGAAGATGGTGGGCGGCAGCGTCCACCACGATAACGGCGTGCTGGGCGCGGCGGCCTTCGACCGCGCCGAGGAGCGCCGCGTCGAGCTGCTCAAGGCCGCTGGCTTCAACGCCATCCGCACCGCCCACAACCCGCCCTCGCCGGCGTTTCTGGCCGCCTGCGACCGTCTCGGCATGCTGGTCATGGACGAGGCTTTCGACTGCTGGGAACGGGCCAAGAAGCCTTTCGATTACCACCTCTACTTCAAGGATTGGTGGCAGCGCGACATCGACGCCATGGTGCTGCGCGACCGCAATCATCCCTCGGTGGTGATCTGGAGCATCGGCAACGAAATCCCCGAGCGCGGCGTGGAGGCCGGCGTCGAGACCGCCAGGATGCTGGCGGACTACTTGCGCAAGCTCGACAGCAGCCGGCCCATCACCTCCGCGGTCAACAATCCCGCGACCCCATGGGAGGCCATGGACAACTTCTTCGCCCCCCTCGACATCGCCGGGTACAACTACAATCTGAACCGGCGCGAGGCGGACCACACCCGCGTGCCCGCACGCATCATGGTGGCCACCGAGACGTTTCCGCAGTCGGCGTTTCCGTCCTGGGGGGCGGTGAACGACTTCCCCTACGTGATCGGCGACTTCGTGTGGACGGCCATGGATTACCTGGGCGAGAACGGTATTGGCCGCTGGTATATCGCCGAGCCGGACGCCCCGCGCCAGGCCAGCATGGGCGATAACAGCCTCTTCCCCTGGCACAGCGCCGTGTGCGGCGACTTGGATATTACCGGGTACCGCAGGCCGGTCTCGCACTACCGCAACATTCTGTGGCAGCGCGGCGAACGGCTGTATCTGGCGGTGCGCCAGCCCGTTCCGGAAGACCGGAAGATGGTGGTGACCGGGTGGGGAGTCTTCCCCAGTTGGCCGAGTTGGACGTGGCCTGGACAGGAAGGCAAAGAGCTGGAGGTGGAAGTGTATTCGAATGCCGCCAGCGTGCAACTGTTCCTCAGCGAAAAGCTCATTGAGGAGCTCCCCATCGGCCGCGACCAGCAATTCAGATCCGTAGTCAAAGTGCCTTATGCGCCGGGCACGCTGCGAGCGGTGGCGATGGATGGCGGTCGCAAGGTGGCCGAGAGCGTCCTTCAAACCGCGGGCCAAGCGGCGCGCATCAAGCTGACGGCCGACCGCGCGGTAGTTCGCGCCGGCGGCCAGGATCTCTCGTTCGTCACCGTCGAAGTGGTGGACAAGGATGGCCTGGTTGAGCCCACCGCGGCGCACAACATCCAGTTCGCGATCCGCGGGCCGGGGACCATCGCGGGGCTTGGCAACGCCGACATGACGAGCACGCAACCTTACCAGGGAAACCAGTGCAAGGTCTTCCATGGCCGCGCGCTGGTGGTGGTGCGGACCTCCGCCACGGCGGGCGCGATTCAGCTCACCGCCAGCGCGCCGGGCCTGGACCAGGGGTCGGTGGAGATACGCGCGCGCTCGTCCGTTTCATCGCCCCGGTGACTCAAACAGTGCGGCTACTGCCCCGGCGGGGTCCTCGATGACGCAGTAGGGGCGTTGGATTGCGCGGCTCCGCGGGTGCTCAGCTTCGCTCCAGCAGTTCCAGCAGCTTCTCCTGAACGGCTTCGCCGGTGGGGGTGTCGGGAGTGATGACCAGAATGGTATCGTCACCGGCAATGGTGCCGACCACCTCGGGCCATTCCTCGTTGTCGAGCGCGACAGCCACCGAGTTGGCGTGGCCGGGAGAGGTCTTGAGCACTACCAGGTTCTGCGCGCGCAGCACGTCCTTCAGGAATTCGGCGGCCAGCAGCGAGAACTGCGGCCCCGTCTCTTCGGGCGCCATTTCCTGGTAGCCTTCGCGGGTTTTTACCAGGCGCAGGTCGCGAATGTCGCGCGAGAGCGTCACCTGGGTGGCGGCGATGCCTTGGTTTTTCAACTCCTGGGCAAGCTCGTCCTGCGTCGAGATGCGCTTGCCGCGGATCAGCTTCAGGATCTGGCCTTGGCGGTAGGTTTTCGTCATGCGTTCATCTCAGAGAGGCGCTGCCGGGCGGCGGCCAGCGCGGCAGCTACGGATTGGGGGCCGGTTCCGCCGGGGATTTCGCGGGATTTCATGCCGCGCCGGGGATCGAGCAGCGCCGCGAGGTCGCCGGTGAATTCCGGCGCGAAGCGTTCTATCTCTTCAGGGGTCCAATCGGCGGGCTTCTTGCCGCTATTCAGGCTTTCCAGCACGAAACGGCCGGCCAGTTGGTGCGCCTGGTGGAAGGGCGTACCGGCGCGGGCCAGCGCCTCCGCCAGATCGGTAGCCACTACCCAGCTCTCTTCCGTGGCGGCCGCGGGCGCGGCGGGGTTCAGCTTGGCGGATTGAATCACCACGCGCGCCATTTCGAGCGAGCCGGCCAACTGATCGGCGGCTTCAAAGAGCGGTACCTTGTCCTCCTGCATGTCGCGATTGTACGTCATGGGCAGGCCCTTCATGGTCATCATGAGAGAGGTGAGGCAGCCCATGACGCGGCCGCTCTTGCCGCGGATCAACTCGAGCGAATCCGGATTCTTCTTCTGCGGCATGAGGCTCGAGCCGCTGGTGACGGCATCGCCCAGCTCCAGCCAGCCGAACTCTTCGCTCGAATAGAGAATCCAGTCTTCGGCCAGACGGCTGAGGTGGATCATGGCGACGCTGGCGGCGTAGAGAAAGTCCAGCACGAAATCGCGGTCGCCGGCGGCATCCATGCTGTTGCGCGTGACGGCCGCAAAGCCCAGATCTTGCGCCATGGCTTCGCGGTCGAATGGAAAACCGCTGCCGGCCAGCGCGCCCGAGCCGAGCGGCAGAACGTTGGCACGGGCACGCGCTTCCCGGAAGCGCGCGTCATCGCGCGCGAACATCTCAAAGTACGCCAGCAGGTAGTGCGGCCAGAGCACGGCCTGCGCGCGGCGCAGGTGCGTGTAGCCGGGGACCACCGCGTCGGGCCAGCGGGACGCGAGGTCCAGCAATGCGCCCATCACACCGCGGAGCAGCGCGCGGACGCGGTCGCACTCCTCGCGCAGCCAGAGGCGCGTATCCAGCGAGACCTGCTCGTTGCGGCTCCGCCCGGTGTGGATCTTGTCGGCGACCGCTCCAGCGCGCTCCTTGAGCTTGCGAATGACGAAAGTGTGGATGTCTTCGTCGGCGGCGCCGGCCTCGACCGGTTCCTGCCGATCGCGTCGAGGGCCGCGACAATTTGCGCGCGTTCTTCGGCGGTCAGAATGCCGACCCGCTCCAGCGCGCGCGCAAACGCCTGCGAGCCACGGATATCGGCATCCAGAAGCCGCTGGTCGAAATCCAGAGATCCCGAGAAGCGTTCGAACACTTCCGACGGTCCCGATTCAAAACGCCCGCCCCAGAGTTTCATTTGGGCTTGCCGGCAATGGCGGCCCGCACTTTGATCGGCAGGCCCACCAGGTTGATGAAGCCCAGGGCGTCTTTCTGGTCGTAGCTGGCGCCCATGGTGAAACTGGCGATATCCAGCGAGTACAGCGAATACGGCGACTTGCGGCTGAGCGGCTCGAGGTTGCCCTTGTATAGCCGTAGCTTCACTTCGCCGGTGGTGACCTCGCTCACTTTTTCGAAGAACCCGTCGAGGGCCTCGCGCAGCGGCGTGAACCAGAGGCCGTTATAGACCATCTCGGCGTAGTCGAGCGCCAGCTTCTGTTTGTAGTGCAGCGTGTTCTTGTCGAGCGTGAGGGCCTCCAGTTCGCGCATGGCGAACATGATCAGCGAGCCGCCGGGAGTCTCGTAACAGCCGCGGGACTTCATGCCGACGAAGCGGTTCTCCACCAGGTCGATGCGGCCGATGCCGTGCTCGCCGCCGATGCGGTTGAGGGTTTCCAGCAGTTCGACCGCCTTCATCTTCCGGCCGTCGACCGAAACCGGGACGCCCTTTTCAAAACCGATGGCCACTTCGCCGGGCGTGCCGGGCGCGTCCGCGGGGCTCTTGGTCAGCATCCAGATGTCATCGGGCGCGGCGTTGGCGGGATTCTCCAGCGCCCCGCCCTCGTGCGAAATGTGCCAGATATTGCGGTCCCGGCTGTAGATCTTGGTGGTGGAGGCGGCGATGGGAACGTGGTGCGCGCGCGCGTACTCGATGGCGTCTTCGCGCGAGACGATCGACCACTCGCGCCACGGGGCGATCACCTGGAGATGCGGCGCCAGGGCCTTGTAGGTGAGCTCGAAGCGCACCTGGTCATTTCCCTTCCCCGTGCAGCCGTGCGCCAGCGCGTCGCAGCCGGTCTTCAGCGCCACCTCCACCTGCTTCTTGGCGAGCAGCGGGCGCGCTACGGAGGTGCCGAGCAGGTATTTGTGCTCGTAAACGCCGCCGGAGCGGACCAGCTTCCAGAGGTATTGCGAGACGAATTCCTCGCGCATATCCTCGATGTAGACTTCCGCGGCGCCGGTTTTGCGGGCCTTCTCTTCGAGGCCCGTGAGTTCGTCGGCCCCCTGGCCGATATCGCCGCACACGGCGACTACTTCGCAGCCGTAGTTTTCCTTGAGCCACGGAATAATGACGGAGGTATCGAGGCCCCCGGAGTAGGCCAGAGCTACTTTCTTGGGTTTAGGCATAAAGTCATACGGTAGGGGCCGGGCACGCCCGGCCCTCCTCACGATAGCATCATCAACAACAGCGCCTTCTGCGCGTGCAGCCGGTTCTCGGCCTGATCGAAGACCACCGAGCGCTCCCGTTCGATGACCGAATCGGTGACTTCCTCGCCGCGCTTGGCCGGGAGACAGTGCATGAAAACCGCGTCCGGCCGGGCCAGCGAGAACAGCTCATCGTTTACCTGGTAAACGTGAAAAATCTTCCTGCGCTTGGCGGCTTCCTGCTCCTGGCCCATGCTGGCCCACACATCGGTGTAGATGACGTGCGCGCCCGCCAGCGCCTGCGCGGCATCATGCGTGACCAGAACAGAGGCGCCCGAGACCGCGGCCAGCCCCTCGGCCTGGGATACAATCTCGGGATTCGGAGTGTATCCTTCCGGGCAGCCCAAAGCAAAATCCATGCCTAGCCGCACCACCGTCAGCATCAGCGACTGCGCTACGTTGTTGCCGTCGCCGATAAACGCCAGCTTGAGGCCTTTGAGATCGCCGAATTGTTCGCGGATGGTCTCGACGTCGGCCAGCGCCTGGCAGGGGTGGTACACGTCGCTCAAGGCGTTGATCACCGGCACGGATGACCAGTACGCCAGGTCCTCCAGGGTGGCCTGCGAAAAGACCCGGGCCACGATGCCGTTCACCCAGCGATCCAGGTTGCGGGCGACATCCTTCAGAGGCTCGCGTATGCCGATGGGACCTTCGCAGAAGATCGAATCGCCGCCCAACTGTTTGATGGCCAGCTCGAAAGTCAGCCGGGTGCGCAGCGAAGGTTTTTCAAACAGCAGCGCGATGGACTTGCCGTCGAGCGCGTGGGCATAATCGCGCGGCGATTGCTTCACCTCCGCGGCCAGATCGAGCGCGTAAAGCAGCTCATCGTCGGTCAAATCGAGATCGCAGAGCAGGTCCGACGCGTTGGTTTTCATAAGCTGAGTGGGCGTAAACGCAGTGGCCATGATGGTCGTCTTCGAGTGAATGTTTATTCACTCTAATGAATAATCACACATTCGGGGGGCGTTCGTCAAGCAGGGCTTAGGCCAGGGTCATGTCACGACCTGCGTCGCCGACCGCGGTGAATAAATATACGGCCTGTGGAATCAAGGGCTTGCAGGACCCCGCCCACAATGGCGAACCGCTGTCAAGAAAAATCTTCTTGGCCCCGCGGGGGTGGCTTTGCGCGTTTGGGGGCGGTAGGCTAAGGGAATGCGATTCCTCAAGTCCCTGCAACGCAGACTATGGGCGCTGGCCATTGCCATTTTTGTGCCGAGCCTATTGTACATTGCCAGGTCCCTGCTCAGCGATACTATTGCAGCCCAGATCAAATCCATTGCGGGGAGCAACGCTGTGAGCGCTGGTATTTTGCGTCTATTATCCGTTATGGCGATGTATCCGATATCGACGTGCCTTGTCTTAGCGTTAACAATATTGTTGAGCGGAGCAGTTTTTAGCGGCATCGAACTACGTAGAGGAAAGGTCAAGCCCTTAGAAGTTAAGACCCCAGAAGTGCCGAGACCAATCATGCGGGAGCAAATTACGTCGTCCGCTGTGGGCACGGTCTCCTATGCTCCTACTGTGACCCGCGATTTTGTATTCAAGACTTCCGGAGTTGGGAGGCAAGAGGTCGATGTCGGCTTTCCTATAGAAGCGTTGAGGGTCTTTCAGCCAGAGCAGGTTAGACTGTTACCTGTTGCCGGATCACCAAGGACGTTTGAACTTAGCGGGGAAAGGCTAACGCTGTCAATAGAGGGCACCAAGGTTGTCTTGAACGACAACGGCGCAAACATCCCTGTAGAATTCCTTGCCTACTCACGCGGCACAACGGGACGCCCACAGGAGCGGATACCGAAGCCGCCGGTCAAAGGAACAAGCCTGACAGTGACTGGGTACGCTCCTACACTGTCAATGTCACGGAAGAGGGCCTCGAACTATGGGGCGGTTTACTTGGAAACGACAACAACGGGTGGCGGGTCCCAGGAACTTCCTTTGAGTGAAGATTGCAGGCCAAAGAGAATCGTGTTTGATCCATCCGGCAAATTCCTTTCCGAGGACGATCTACAAGCAGACGTTACGATTGAGAATGGCATTTGTACCGTCAGGCGATTTACGGAGAACGGCATCGTCATTGACGATCATGGTTCCACGCTTGGCCTAAAAATATACGTTTTGGACTCTACTCCCTTACGACCCACGGAAGCGCAGGCGAGTGGTCCTACGAAAGAGTCTTAGGTACACCCGCTTGGGGAGCGGGAATAACCGCTAGGTACTGTCACGGTCTGCGTTGTTCATATTTCACCTCACAAGCATCCGCGCGTGAAACGCAAGGCAAAGGACATGGCGATCAGCGTCAGGATGGTCATGGCGCCAACCTCCACTGCGGTCAGGGGGAGATAGAGGATGAGCACGCCGGCGAACATCACCGAGGCGGCGATCACCTTGTCGGTGATGCCGCGCTCGCGGAAAAACAGCCAGCCCGAAAAGACCGCCAGCACGATCCCGGCGCGCTTGATGCTGACTGTGATGACCACATCAATATAACGATAGGCAGCCAACTGTAACAGCAGGCCGACTCCGTCACCCACGCCCGCGGTAGCTACCCAGACAACGTTGTTTCGGATGGCCGCGACACAATCCTCCTTCTTCACGATTGCGACAATCAGGAGGAAAATGCACAGCCCCAGACCGAACGCAAAGGCCTGCGTGTAGATGTCGCTCATCAGCACCAGCTTTTTTTCGAGCGGATTGGTCACCGAGTAGATGAACGCCACGATCAGCATGTAGCGGCTGCCCGGTTCCTGGATGACCGCCCGGACCGGCGCCATCCAGCCGACGGAAAACAGGCGGCGGTGCATAACCAGCGATCCCACGACGACGAGGACCACGCCAAGTAGTTTTGTGGCTGCCGGCAGCTCGCCCAGCATGACGAAGCCGGTAGCGATGAGAAAGATCGGCGTGAATGCCAGGAAGGGAACGCAGATCGACATCGGAGAGACTTTGAGGGACAGGAAGTATAAGAGGTTGCCGACCGATACCAGGAGCACATCGATCAGCAGGTAGATCGCAAAGGTCGGTACGGGGGCCAGGTGCATTCCCTCCATTCCGAACAGGTTGCCACCGTCGCGAATGGCCGGCGGGGAACCCCCGATGATACGGAATGCCAGCATGGCGGCAAACACCAGGCCAGCGAAGATTTTGCACCAGAGGGTGGCGGGAATGAGGGAACGCCCTGCGACCGCCTTCTTGCGTGCAACGTCCGTGAAGACGTTGAGGCCGGACATGACGGCGGCAATGGATAGACCAATCGGAGAGAGGTTCAGGTTCGCCATGAATACATGCCCCGCTGGCGGGCGCCCGGCGCGCGACTGCCGGCCCTGATTTCGGTCACAAAGGTTTAATATAATCCGTTGTCGAGACACTTCGCCATGCGCACTCTTGCTATTTTTTTGCTGGTTCTGGCCGCGGCACACGGGCGGACCTGTGACATTCGCGACTACGGCGCGCTGCGGCCCGGGGAAAAGGCCACGGCCGTGATTCAGGCGGCCATCGACGCCTGCTCAGCGGCGGGCGGCGGGACCGTCAACGTTCCCCCCGGCACGTACCAGTCCGGCGCGATCCGCCTCAAGGACAACACTACGCTCCATCTCGAAGCCGGGGCGGTGCTGACTCCAACCCACGTCGCGGAGGACTATCCGCGGCCGGGGCGCGCGCTGGTGTATTCTGACGGCGCGAAAAACATCGGCATCACCGGCCGGGGCGCCATCGACGGACAGGCCCGCTATAAGTGGGGTCCGGATCTGGAGCCCGATCCGATAATCCCCGAGGAGATCGAGATCGCGCGCAAGGCCGGCGTGGACATGAACCGGTGGCTTCACGAGGGGCTTACCATCAACGCCGTCCGACTCAGGAACTCAACTGACGTCCTGGTGGAAGGCGTAAGCCTAGTCAACTCGTCATCGTGGACATTGGTTTTTGACCACTGCAATCGCGTGCGCGTTCACGGAATCCGCCTCGAGTCGGACCTCGAGAAGGCGCTGAACGCCGATGGCATCGATATCGTATCCTCGCGCAACGTGGTCATCTCGGATTCAATCATCTTCAGCGCGGACGACACGATTTGCCTGAAGACCGAAGGCGGTCCGGTGGAGAACGTGGCGGTAACCAACTGTCTGCTCAGCTCGTCGTCCTGTGCCTTCAAGATCGGCAGCCGCACCAACGACGATGTCCGGCACGTGGTCTTCAGCAACTCCGTCATCCGCGACACCAACCGCGGATTCGGGATTCAGGACCCGGTAGCCGGAACAGTCAGCGATGTTCTGGTGAGCAACATCACCATAGAACTGAACCGGCGGCACTGGAACTGGTGGGGCAGCGCCGAGCCGATTTCGATCACTTTGAATAAGCGCCCGCCGGCTCCGGGCCTGGGACAGGTGAGGGACATTGTCATCGAAAACGTCGTAGCGCACGCCCGCGGCACCAGCCGCATCACCGGGCTGCCGGAGCGCGACATCGAAAGCATCACGCTGCGCAACATCGACATCTACATGCAGCCGGAAAACAAGCCGGACAAGCGCGCGACCCGCGCCATTTGGATTCAGAACGTGAAGGACTGCCGCCTGCGCGACGTGCGCGTCCGCTGGGAAGAAGAGCAGACCGAGCCGAAGTGGGCCTCGGCAATCTTCGCCAAGGCGGTCGGATACCTGGATATAGATGGTTTTGTGGGCCGCCAGGGTCTGCGCGGGTCGGATCTTCCCGTAATGGATTTGCAGGACATCGCTGGCGGCTGGATTCGGGGTTGCCGGGCGCTTCCGGGCAGCGGGACGTTTTTCAGGATCGGAGGTTCCGCAACCAAACAGCTCCGCTTCGGCGCCAACGAGCTTACCAACGCGCGCCAGGCGTTTTCGCCGCTTGATGGAAGCCTCGAAAAACTAATCGTTATCGATCAACGCTGATGAGGCCCGCTCCAGATAAGCAGGTCAAAAGATAGCGACATCAGATTTCGCGACATCAGATTTCGCTTGAAACACGGGATGAAATGGTGTATAGGTAGCCACAGAATTGTTTATGCGCACGTGGAAATGCGTGTGAAGGGAGTCTCGCAAGGAGGCATGCCATGGATAGCACTCGACGGAGTTTTATCGGGAAAACGGTTGCCACGCTCGCCGCGTCTTCCGGCGTGAACTCGTTGGCGGCCCAAGCCACAGGCGCCGGCGGCGAAGGGCAGGAGTTCTTCCTGCGGCTTTTGAAGAGCAGCAACGAGGCAGTTGGACGGACGCTGAAGGAAGCGCAGGCCTCGCCGCAACCTCGCGCCGGAAGGGGTGGAGGGAGGGGTGCCGGTGGAGGCAGAGGAGGCAACGTGGCAGCCCTGGTGGCGGCCTATTGCGCCCCCGAGTCGGCCTATTACAAGTCGGAAAGCCTGATTCCGCTCATGGAGGACGCCACCCGCGCGTTTGTGGCCGCACAGAACCCCGATGGCACCATGCACACGGAGGGGGGCAACCTCGACTCCCCGCCCGATACGGGTTTTGTCATCGAGGCCATGGGCGCGTCTCTTGCCGTGCTGCGGCAAATAGAGGACGCGCGCCTGGCGCAGACGAAAGAGTCCTTGAGTAAGTTCTTGCTGGCCGCCGGCGAGGCCCTGGTTACGGGCGGCGTTCATACCCCGAATCACCGATGGGTGGTGTGCCACGCCCTCGCCCGAATCAACTCGCTTTTCCCGGCAGCCAAGTACGTCAACCGCATCGACGACTGGCTGGGAGAAGGCATCTACCAGGATGCCGACGGTCTGTTCCCGGAACGCAGTCCCAACTACGCGCGCGTCGAGGTGAATGCGTTCGTCGCCATGGCGCGACTGCTGAACCGTCCTCAACTTCTCGAGCCGGTGCGCAAACACTTGGACGCGAACCTCCATTTGATGCAGCCGGACGGGGAGATTGAGACCGTGGCCTCCAGACGGCAGGACGCGGGCAGGCCGGTCCAAGTCGCCAACTTCTATCTGCAATACCGCTACATGGCCATTCGGGACAACAATCCCACCTATGCGGCTGTCGCCAGGTTGATTGCAGACAGGCGGGGAGAGGGCCTGGTGGAAGGCGGGAACCCCGTGATCCACTTCATGGAGGAGCCGCTGCTCAAGAAGCCGCTCCCCGCCGGCGGCGCGATTCCCTCCGACTTCGTGAAGATCTTTACCAACAGCCACCAGGTTCGCATCCGGCGAGGCAATATCGCCGCTACGATCTACGGCGGCTCCGACTGGCCCCTGGGAGTCGCATCTGGGCTCGCAAGCGATCCGACATTCTTTTCCTTCCGCAAGGGCAGAGCCATCCTCGATTCCGTGCGCATGGGCGGCCAGTTCTTCAGCGAAGGCGTGTTTCGAAGCGAGGGACTCCAGGCGAATGGAAATCAGTATACGCTGCACCAGCGCTTCGACGTTCCCTACTACCAGCCCCTCCCGAAAAACCTGCGTAACCCCAGGGGCGACTACCCGCTGACACCCGCCAGGGATTTTCGTTTCTGGAGCAAGCTCGACTTCCCGCATCGCCAGATGGGCAACATCCAGACCTTGGATCAAAAGGTCACGGTTGTGGAGAAGCAGGGCGCCTTCGAGTTGCACTTTGAGATCACCGGCCATGACCATGTTCCTTTCACCGTCGAGCTGGCCTTTCGGCCCGGAGGCGAGGTGGGAGGCTCTCTTCAGGAAGTCGCGGCACGGGCCGGCGACAAGGTTTTCCTTCTCAAGGAGGGCCTCGGGAGATATCGGGTTGGGGATGATGTTATTGAGTTCGGCCCGGGACAGGCGGAACATCAGTCGCTGAATCTCTCCGGACCTTCTTACGCCGCTCACGGAGCAACTCTGAGAGCGGCCGGTACTTGTGTCTATATTACTGGTTATACGCCGTTCCGGAACATAATCACGATTAAGGGCGTGTGATCCAGGCTGATTGTGTCACATGCATGCAAAATGGCAAGCGATCGCCCGCGTCGAAGACCGTGAGCGATCCCTCAGAGTGCGACCAGGGGTGGTTGCGGCTGTCTGTGGACAGGAGGTTTCCAATGCGTAATTCGTGGCGTCTGTGCGTTTGGGTTGCGGTGTTGTGTGGGTCGGTCCTCTATGCCCAGGAATATCGCGGGCGAATCCAGGGTACGGTTGTGGATTCCAGCAAGGCGGTCGTGGTGGGCGCCAATGTGACGCTGGTCAACGTCGGCACCCAGGTGGCGGCCACTAAGAGCACCAACGAGACGGGCCATTATTTGTTCGACCTGGTCGATCCCGGCACTTACACGGCGACCATCGAGCTGCGAGGTTTCGCTAAGTTTCAGGCGGAAAACGTCGTGTTGCAGCAACGTGGCGATGTCACGGTGGACGCCGCGCTGGCCGCGGGCAGCGTCAATGAGACGATCACGGTTTCGGCTGAGGCGGCCCAGGTGCAGTTCAACACCAGCAAGCTCGAAATAACGGTGGATAGCAAGATTGCGTCAGCCCTGCCGCAGTACTTTCGCGATCCGTTCTTTATTTCGAAAGTAGACCCCACAGTCGTGCAGAGCGAGAGCTGCACCAATGGCGAGTGCCAGCCGTTCAACGATACCGGGGCTACGACTGGGTTAAGCGTCGGCGGCGCCGCCGCTACCGCTGCTGACTTGCAGGTAGACGGTGCTCCCGTAACCCTCGGCCGGTATGCCGGATATACACCGACGATGGACATGGTCGAGGAAGTCAACGTGCAACAGAATGCCGTGGATGCCGAGTTCGGCAACAGCGCCGGGTCAGCTATCTCCGTGCTTCTGAAATCCGGCACCAACCAATTGCATGTGTTGGCCTACTACCAGGGAATGTACCCTTGGGCCAACGCCATCTCCGACCGGGTGAATCGGACCATGAACGTGGGACGCAACCACGTTTTCGGCGGCACCGTGTCCCATCCCATCAAGCGCAACAAGTGGTTCAACTTCGTATCCTTTGAGGGCTGGCAAATGACCAACGCTTCACTCACCGTGAGCGGCCAGCTACCCACCGACCTGGAGAAGCAAGGCAACTTCTCGCAATCCCTCAACGGATCGAACGCTCTCCGCGCTATTTACGATCCCTGGTCCACGGTGACCTCCGCCAACGGCGCCACCGTGACGCGCACGCCGTTCCCCGGCAACACCATTCCAGCTTCCAAGATCAACCCCATTGCGGCTATGTACACGGCCGCGCTCCCGCCGCCGGATCTGCCGGGCACCGGCCCCTATCACGCTCTCAACTATATCCTCCCTCTGCCCATTTACTATCCGTACCGGAATTTTTCCGACCGTTCGGATTACGTCATCAACGACAAGCTGCGTTACGCCGGTCGCGTCAGCCTGTTCCGCACGCCGGCCACCGTTTCCAGCCCCACGGGCAACGATCTCTTCTTCGTCAGCGAGCGGGGCAGCAACCGGGATGCCACCCAGATCACCAACGATATTACGTGGACGAAGAGTGGCACCACGGTGATCAATGGCAGCTTCAACTACTATGGTTTCGTTGATGAGTCGCGGTTCCAACAGAGCACAGTCGACCAGGCTAAGCAGCTTTGGCCCAAGATGTGGCCGAATAATCCCTGGTATCAAACCATGTTCTCCAATGGGGCTTTTCCCATGCTGCCCCCGGGCATGGAGGTCCTCGGTGGGAATGGCTCGTACATAATCACTTCCTACGCATACGGCCTGGGCGCCAACGGCCCCTATTGGGTGAAGCACGTGTGGCAGGATGACGGCAATGCCCGGATCGCGCAGCAGCGCGGCAAGCATTACCTCAAGGCCGGCTTTGAGACGCGCGGCGCCCGCAGCGCCCAGATCCAGCAGATCAGTATTCCAGCCTTCATGTTCGACGCCACCTCCACCGCCAACACCTATGTCAGCCCCAACACCGCAGTCGCTGGCGACGGCTATGCGAGCTTTCTGTTGGGTGCCTTCGTCAACGCCTCCCGCGGCGACGGCATGCCGGTTCGCGTCCCCACCAAAATGATCAATCGCTCCTTCGGAACGTACATCAATGACGACTGGAAGATCAACCGCAGGCTGACTCTCAACCTGGGCTTGCGGTACGAGTACGAGCGGCCCTATCAGGAGGACCAGAATCGCATGGCCCGCGCCTTGGACCTCTCCGTGCCTATCCCCGCGCTTCAGGGAGCCAATGCGCCCCAGATGCCCGCCGTGGTCAAACAGTATTACACTGGGCAGTGGATCTTCAACGGCTCGTTCCAATGGCAGACCGGTAGCAATTCGGGAGCCTGGAATCCCGGACCCGGCTTCCTGTCACCGCGCGCCGGCTTTGCCCTGCGCCTGAACGACAAAACCGTGCTTCGTGTAGGCTACGGCCGCTACGTCACGCCGTGGCTGGCCCTCACCGACATGACTTACGGCAACTATTTCTATGGCTATAACCTGCAAACTCCCACCGCGCCATTTGTGCAAGGCGTTCCACAAGTGCGTCTGGACGACCCCTTCCCATCGTGGTACCCCATTCAGAAGTCTCTCGGAACGAGCCTGGGCCAGTACACCGGCATCGGTGACAATCTCGCCTATTTCGCCACTGACCGGCCCCGGCAGTACAGCAATCGCTTCAACTTCTCCTTGCAGCGACAGCTCCCCCTGGGAGTCCGCGCCGAACTCGTGTACTATCTGAATCGATCCAACGCCGTGGAGAGCCGCAACATCAATCAGGTGGACCCTCGCATCGCTTACACCTACAAGGCTGCCACCAACGTCCAGCTCGCCAATCCCCTGTACAACCTCCTCCCCGCCAATCAGTGCCCCGGTTCGTTGTGCAGGCAGGCGACTCTGAGCCTCACCCAGTTAATGGTCCCATATCCCCAGTATGGTTCTCTCACCGTGACCGACTACGATGCCGACGGCGCGTCGCGCTACGAACAGATAGCGATCAAGCTCCAGAAGAGTTACAGTCACGGGATCACCTTCGTGGGCGGGTATTCTTACCTGTATCTCTATAACAATTCGTACTATGACGATATCGCCACGTATCTGATGCAGCATACCTGGCGTGCCGCCACCAACCCGCGCAACCGTGTGACGTTTGCGGGCAACTGGGAGGTGCCCCTGGGACATAACCGAACATTTCTGAGAGCCGCGCCACGCGCCATCGATGCCGTCATCGGCGGCTGGAACATTAGCCCCATGCTCTCCTGGCGATCGGGCAACTACCTCTCATTTAGCGGGCTGGTAGTGAGCGGCGATCCGCATATCTCCAACCCCGATCCATCCTTGTGGTTCGATACCTCCGTATTTGCCAGGCTGCCTGCGTACACCCCGCGCACCAATCCCGTGACCTACAGCGGGATGACCGGGCCGGGCTTTTTCAACCTGGACCTTTCTCTTGTGAAGAGCTTCCGCATTACGGAGAAGATCTCATCTGAGCTGCGCGTGGATACGCTCAATGCTCCCAACAGCATGACCTGGAAC
>Ga0187866_1002312_pt1 | contig 16061 bp, 14 predicted proteins | sample June2016WEW_11_1_3_FD_133013 | JGI IMG/M metagenome (GOLD analysis project Ga0187866, IMG submission 133013) | Peatland microbial communities from SPRUCE experiment site at the Marcell Experimental Forest, Minnesota, USA - June2016WEW_11_150 | ecosystem: Environmental > Terrestrial > Soil >...
GCGCCTACCGCCATTCGTAAACCGATTTCCCTCGTCCGCTCTGTTACCGATACCAGCATTATGTTCATTATCCCAACGCCGCCGACAATCAAAGAAATAAGCGCGACAGCGAGCAAAAGTTTGGTCATAAGCGTTGTTGTGGATGAAAGCGCGTTTGTCATCTCCGTCATATTGCGGATGTTGAAGTCATCGTCTTTTGGATTACGAATGCGGTGACGCTCGCGCAAAAGGGCGGTTATCTGGTCTATCGCCGGAGGAATCTCAGCGGCGGAATTCGCGGCGGCCACAATCTGGTCAACATTGGTGAATCGCACCGGCTGAGGATTGTCCGCCGCCTGCGTGTCCGAAGGCACAGGGTATAAAGACGTTTGCGAATTAGGATACAACTGGCTGGGAGAGCTTGACGTTGAGCTTGTTGAAGAGCCGCTGCTCTGAGACGATGAAGACGACGAGGCACCAACGCGGAATTTAATGGTTGTCCAGGGAGCAAGGATAATGTCGTCCTGGTCCATACCCATCATATTTGCGCCTTTGCTGCTTAGGACCCCGACGACCTTGAATGTTATGTTCAGGACTCGCATTTCTTTTCCTATCGGCGATACTCCCTGGAAAAGCTCCCGCGCAATCGTCTGTCCGATGAGACATACCTTTGTCGAATTACGAACGTCTTTGTCGGTGAAAATTTCACCCTGCGCCAAATCAGTCCAGTCCCGGACTGTGAGATAATCAGCGGTCGTTCCGTAAATGCTCATCGGGACCCAGTTGCGGTCCTGATAAACCGCCTGGCCTCTGGCGCGAACAAGAGGGGCGGCGCTTTTTACGGCAGGGCAGTCCCGGATAATCGCGTCGCAATCCTGCGGCGTGAGCGTCATGCTGCTGCCCGCACCAAAACCGATGCCTCCGCTTGTGGCGGCGCCGGGCAGGACAAGAAGAGTATTTGCCCCCATCCTCGCGATGGTCTTGGCGATGGCGTCCGATGAGCCGGTGCCTATTTCCATCATCGCGATTACCGCACCGACCCCGATAATTATGCCTAACATCGTTAGCGCCGTCCGCATAGGATTTCTGCGTATCGCCCGAAGCGCAGTTCGCAGTATTCGCATTATGCGGAACAATCTCATTTCGAAACCTCCGATGTTGTTTGCCCGTTCGCGATTAAGCCGTCGTGAATATGAATCTGCCGCTGAGTATGTCGGGCGACGTTCGGGTCGTGCGTTACAATAATAACCGTGATGTCCTCTTCCGTGTTGAGCTGCTTAAACATCACAAGCACCTCTTCACTTGTTTTCGAGTCGAGGTTGCCCGTCGGCTCATCGGCAAAAAGCACCGAGGGCCTGTTAATCAGCGCGCGGGCGATTGCGACTCGTTGCTGCTGACCGCCCGACAGCTTCGACGGCTCATAATGCAGCCGGTCGCCAAGCCCGACCTTGTTCAGAAGCTCTTCGGCGCGGCGCTTCACTTCGCTGTCAGACACATGCTCATGTGTGTATGACAACGGCATCATCACGTTTTCCAGCGCGCTTGTGCGGGCCAGAAGATTGAAATTCTGAAACACAAAACCGATTTTATGATTTCGCAGATTTGCCCGTTCGTCGGCGGATACCTTCGATATTTCCCGTTGCTCAAGCCAGTATTCACCGGACGTCGGGTGGTCAAGGCATCCTAAAATATTCATCAGCGTGCTTTTACCCGACCCCGATGCTCCCATCAGCGCGACAAACTCTCCTTTGCCGATTGAAAGTGTAATACCCTTGAGAACGGGGACATCAATGTCGCCCATATAATATGTCTTATAAATGTTTTTTAGCTCAATCAGTTCCATATTGCCTGCCGCGAATCTGCAAAATTTATTAACGTCCTGCCGGTCTGCCTCGTCCGATTTGCGGCGTGAAAGGATTAACCGTCCCCGAACTGCCCGCAGACATCTGTTGTTCTCCGGTGATTACCTGGAGACCTTCTTTAAGTTCGTCCTGTGGTGAGCCTGTCGAACCCACGCCTTGAATTTCAGTCATCGTGTCATCGCTTGTGCCCGCGAGAACCTTGATTGGCTTAACTAAGCCGTTCTCACTGACCCACAAAGTGGCTTTTTTGTAATTTGAGGTCTGTATCTGCGGCGCATTTGGGTCGCGTTGTTTTCTTCCGGAACCTTTACCCTGTTCGGCGGATTCGTTTAATACTGATTGATACTCCGGCGCAACCTGCTCAGTCCTGGGTTTCCATCTGAGTGCCGCGTTTGCGACCTCCAGAACGTTGTCTCTGCGGTTGACCTCAAAATTAACGTTCGCCGTCAGATACGGAAGCAATTTGCCGCTCGAGTTGTCCGTGACGACCTCGACGGTGTAAGTCACAACATTTTGTGTCATAGTCGCGTTGAGTCGAATTTTGCCTACCACACCCTTAAACGTATGGCCTTCGTATGTTGAGACGGTAAATGTCACCGGCTGGCCCTGATAAATTTTCCCGATGTCGGCCTCGTTGACCGCGACCCATACCTGCATCCTTCTGAGGTCCTTGGCAATCAAAAACAAACTCGGCGTATTCAAACTCGCTACCACCGTTTGCCCGATGTTGACCCGCCGGTCTATAATGACACCTTTCACAGGCGATTTTATTGTGCAGTATCCGAGATTTCGTTTGGCTTTTTGAAGCGTCGCCTCGGACTGGCTGACAGACGCCTTGGCCTGCAAAATCGACGCCTCGCCGACAGCTACATTGGCCTGTGCAATTTCGAAAGCCGCCTTATATGAATCATAACTGCTCTTGGCCAGCGCCTCAGAAGGTCCTAACTTCTGGGCACGGTCCCAATCCAACTGGGCCTGGTCGAGCTTCGCTTTCAATTGCAAAAGATTGGCTTGGGCGTTTTCCACTCCTGCTTTTGCCTGTTCCAACTGTGCGGTAGCCAGGGCTACGTCTGAGGCGTAAGTCGTATCGTCAATTTTCGCCAGCAGCGTGCCTTCCGCGACTGGTGAGCCGTAGTCAACTTCATTGCCTTCTTCGTCTTTGCCGAAGGCGAGAACCTGTCCGGCAACCTGTGCGCCGACGTCCACCAGTTCTTCCGGCTCAACCGTTCCCGTCGCGCTTATGGTTGAAAGGATGTCGCCGCGTGTTACCTCGGCGGTGCGGAATGAGATATTTTTAACCTTGCCCTTGTTGAAATACCACCATCCGCCCGCTGTTCCCGCACCTATTCCTATTACAACTATCAGTAAAATTGCCTTCTTCACGGTATATTCCTAAAAAAAACACATAACTCTTTTAAGATACTATCGTTATAAGACGCTTCACCCTTAACTTATATTGCGTCAATCCTCCCCAAATTAACAGCTAATCTGAAACTTTACGCTGTTTGGTGGGCCTTGTTCTAATAGAACAGCGACAGAGGGCTGATATCCGCATAATTATAATACCAAAATCGCCCCTTACGAATCAAGGTTTTCTGCAAAGGGTGGGGGCAAGACGATTGCTTCGTCTGGTGTCAGCAGATAACATCTAACATAGGTTGTTTCTGAGCTAAACTTGGAAGAATTAAGGATGCGGACAGCTATGATTAAAAAAGATATAGAGGCATTTCAAAAACGAGTCAGAAGCGAATTGTATGATAATATTATTCCGTTCTGGCAAAAGCATACTGTTGATAATGAATTCGGCGGTTTCGCGGGCCACGTCGGCCGTGACCTGGTAAAAGATAAACACGCAGGCAAAGGATTGATACTCAATGCCAGAATCCTCTGGACGTTCGCGGCGATGTATCGCTTTGACGCCGACCCCAAACACCTCGAACTGGCTAAAAGGGCTTACGATTATTTGAACAGGTATTTTTGGGATAATCAATTCGGCGGGGTGCTCTGGCTTCTGGATTATCGCGGGCAGTGTGTGGATGACTCGAAAAAGATTTACGGCCAGGCGTTTTATATTTACGCTCTCGCTGAGTACTATCTCGCGACAAAAGACACAGGTGCACTTGACCGGGCCAACGAGATGTTCGAGCTTATCGAACGGTATAGCTTCGACAAAGCCAATACCGGCTATTTTGAGATATGCAACCGCTACTGGAGCGTCGCAGAAGGCGCACGGCTCAGTGACAAGGATATGAACGAGAAAAAATCGATGAATAACCATCTCCACATAATCGAGAGCTATACGAACCTGTATCGCTGCCAGCGTAAGCTGAAAGTGGAGCAGAAAATTCTCGGCCTTATAGATAACTTTACTAGGCACATCATCGACCGCAAAACATTTCACTTCAATCACTTCTTCGATGAGCTTTGGCGGCCCAAATCGGATTCATACACCTTTGGCCACGACATTGAGGGAAGCTGGCTGCTTTATGAGGCGGCCGAAATTCTCGAAAAGCCCGCGTTGAAAAAAGAGGTCGCCGATATTGCCCTGAAAATGGCGGAAGTGGTTTTCAGGGAGGGGCTTGATAAGGATGGCGGACTGCTTTATGAGGGCAGGGGAGGGCAAATAATCAATTCAGACAAGGAGTGGTGGCCCCAGGCCGAGGCGGTAGTGGGTTTTCTAAATGCCTATCAGCTTTCAGGCAAAGAGCATTTCCTGCAGGCTGCTTTGAATAGCTGGGACTTCATCGACCGTTGCATTGTTGACCACAAAAAAGGCGAATGGTTTATGAAGACCAGCCGCGATGGCACACCTAATTTGACCGACCCCAAGGTCTCCGAATGGAAATGTTCCTATCACAACACCCGAACCTGTATTGAGACAATACACAGGTTAAAAGCTATTGGTAAATAGGGTGTAACTATCGTCCGGATATGTGTTAATCCTGTCAAAAATATGTTGTATTGCAAATAGTAAATCTGGTAATATATTGGCAATAGCAGAACGGTGGTCACTCGAAGCAAAAAAGCTGGTTTGTAAATCGAGGAGGACAGGAAAATGCACATCCGATTCGTCGCGTCAGCAATTCTGGCAGTCATATTATTTTCATCACTCGTTTTCGGTGAATGTGAACCCAACTGGAAGCCCGGCAATGCCTCGACCAGTTTGAACAATTCTGTTTTTGCGTTTACAAAATGGGACCCGGATGGAAACGGGCCCCAGCCGGAGATGCTCATTGCTGGGGGTGCATTTACCGGATGTATTATGAGTTGGGATGGAAACTCATGGAACTACTTAGGCGAGGGGATATACAACAATAACGGTTCTTATGCTGTTTACGCACTGGCGGTTTACAATGGCGATTTGATTGCCGGAGGGAACTTTACTACTGCTGGAAATTGTATTGCCCGATGGGATGGAAATTCCTGGCATTCATTAGGCAGCGGAATGAATGCCACGGTTAATGCCTTGACGGTTTACGACGGCAATTTGATTGCAGCAGGCAATTTCACGAAAGCCGGGGGAGTTGATGCCAACTACCTTGCTCAGTGGGATGGGAATTCATGGAAGCCATTAGGCAGTGGGATGCGTTTTTCTTATGGCAACGCTTCTGTTTTGACGCTTGCGGTTTACGACGGCAATTTGATTGCAGGAGGGGGTTTTACTAAAGCAGGTGGCGTTGATGTCAACTGCATTGCCCAGTGGGATGGAAATTCTTGGCATCCATTAGGTAGCGGAATGGATGATTTTTCTATTCTTTACGCCCTGACGGTTTATGACGGCAATTTGATTGCGGGAGGTTTTTTTACTAAAGCAGGTGGCGTTGATGTCAATAACATTGCCCAGTGGGACGGTAATACTTGGCGTCAGGTGGGCGGTGGGATGAGTTATTTGGTTTACACGCTGAAAGTTTTCAATGACAATCTGATTGCGGGAGGCGCATTTTACAGTGCCGGAGGGGTTGCTGTTTACGGGATTGCCCGGTGGGATGGAAATTCATGGCAGTCATTGGGCAGCGGAATGAGTAGTTATGTTTATGCCCTTACTGTTTACAATGGCGAACTGGTTGCGGGAGGGGCATTTACTACTGCTGGAAGTATTTCAGCCAGCAGAATTGCCCGCTGGAATGATACCGGCTGGCATACTTTGGGCAATGGAGTGAATAATGGTGTTCACAGTTTTGAGGTTTACAAGGGTAATCTGATTGCGGGAGGTGAGTTCACCCAAGCCGGTGGTGTCAATGTCAATCGAATAGCTCGTTGGGATGGTAGTAATTGGCAATCAATGGGAAGCGGGATGAATAATATTGTTTACGCCCTTACTGTGTACAATGGCGAATTGATTGCGGCAGGAGATTTCAATTCTGCCGGAGGTATTAGTGCAAACAAAATTGCCCGATGGGATGGAAATTCCTGGTATCCATTAAGCAGCGGAATGAATAGCAGGGTTCATGCTCTGACGGTTTATGACGGCAATTTGATTGCAGGAGGGTTTTTTACTAAAGCAGGTGGCGTTGATGCCAATTATATTGCTCGGTGGGACGGCAATAACTGGCAGCCACTCGGCATTGGAATGAATAGTTCCGTTGCGGTCCTTACGGTTTACAACGAAGAATTGATTGCGGGAGGCACTTTCACTAAAGCCGGAGACATTGATGTCAATCGTATTGCCCGTTGGGACGGCAACAACTGGCAACCAATGAGCGACGGGATGAATAGTACTGTTTTAGCCCTTACAGTTTACGACGGCAATTTGATTGCAGGGGGGCTTTTTGCTAGCACCGGGGGCATTGATGTCAATTGTATTGCCAGGTGGGACGGTAATAACTGGTTGCCAATGAGCAACGGTATGGACAGACCAGTTTGTACCCTAACGGTTTACAATGGAGAACTGATTGCGGGGGGCTATTTCGCTAAAGCAGGTGGTATTGATGCCAATTGGATTATCCGCTGGTATGGCAATAACTGGTATCCGTTGGGTGGTGGGCTGAGCAGTGGTATGGAAGGCGGAGTGGTTTCCGCTTTAACTGTTTATAATGGCGAATTAATTGCTGGGGGACATTTTACATCTGCCGGTGGTATTGCTTCGGCAAATTGGGCGAGGTGGGGCGTGCCACAACCTGTTGAGGGCGATTTGAATCACAATTGCGTCGTTGACTTGTATGACCTTGGCTTACTTGTCGAGCGTTGGCTCGATGATGACTGTATGTATAACAGCCGGTGTTATGAGGCCGACCTCAATTACGACTTTAAAGTGGATTTTGAGGATTTTACGAGATTAGCGGACAATTGGCTCGCGGGTCTTTAGCTTGCTGAGTTTCTGGCTTCTTACTACTCGTAACGCAGGGCTTCAATCGGGTCTAAGCGAGAGGCCTTCCACGCCGGATAAAAACCGAAGACAATTCCTACGCTGGCGGCGACCACGAAAGCGGCCACTATCGCCGGCACCGATGACATTGTCTTCCATTTCAGAAACATCGTAACCGCGATTGATGCGCCCCGGCCAAGCAATATGCCCGCCGCGCCGCCGAGAAGACAAAGAATGACCGCTTCAGTCAGAAACTGGCGGAGAATGTCTCTGGCTCGTGCGCCTATCGCCATCCGGATACCAATTTCTCTTGTTCGCTCCGTTACCGAAGCCAGCATTATGTTCATAATACCGACACCGCCGACAATTAACGATATCAACGCCACACAAGTCAACAGGTGTATCATTGTCTTCTGTGTTGAGGCCAGTGTCTGTGAAATTTCCGTCAGGTCCCTGATTCTAAAATCGTCGGGGGTGCCCTCCGGTATCCGGTGCCGTTCGCGGAGTAAGCTCGTAATCTGTTGGATGGCCTGCGGAATTTCTTCCGTTGATACAGCCGATACCCATATATCGTCGAGGTCGTTGAAACGTGTCATTTGCGGCGTGTTCGCCGTTTGGGCCGCGGATTTCTGCGGGTAAAGCTGGACCTGCTGGTTTGAGTAGAGTTGGCCAGGTGTTTGGGCTTGTGTCGTTGATGATGATGTGCTCGTTCCGGCAGCTTGGGATTGCCTTGAACCCGACAACTGGAATTTGACAGTCGTCCACGGCGCAACGACAAAATCATCCTGGTCTCTGCCCATCATATTCGCGCCTTTCGCGCTTAGAACGCCAATCACCTTCATCGCTACGTTCTTGACACGGATCTCTTTGCCTATAGGGCTTTCGCCTTTGAAAAGCTCTCTGACAATCGTCTGCCCGACCAAGCACACCCGTGCTCCGCTTAGCACGTCATGCTCTGTAAACACCTCTCCTTCGGCCAGGTTCGTCCAGTTGCGGACCACGAGGTAATCAGGCGATGTCCCCAGTATGTTCATCGGCGACCAGTTGCGATTGCCGTAAATGATCTGTACCCGGCAGTCAACGCTCGGCGCACCATAGCGAACCGCGCTGCATTCCCGCAGTATCGCGTCGCAGTCATCGGGGCTTAGTGTCGGCTTGCCTCCCGCCCCGGTGCTCACGCCTCCAACAATCACCTGGCTGGGGTCAATCTGTATTACGTTGGCACCAATCGCAGCGATTGTCTGTTGTATTGAGTAAGATGTCCCCTGTCCTATTTCTATTATCGCGATGACGGAGGCGATGCCGATGACGATTCCTAAGCAGGTCAACGCCGACCGCATAATATGCCGCCTTAAAGCGCGTATCGCCGTCCGCAGCGTTCGATATAACGAGTGCATTACTGGCTTAACTCCTTGTCATTTTATAACCTTGTCGCCGTAACCCTCGGCAAAAACGTTCAGAACAGGGTATTTCGGCCGACGCCAAACTGTATTATACCAAAAATCAAGCTTTTCAGCTCTGTTAGCAAATTTTATTATAGGTCAGCAAAACACTTGCATTTACTGGTTTTTCCGCTAAACTACTTGGCTTTATGATTCGCAGGATGTAACGTCTTATTACCTGAATTTTTAAGGAGAACATAGTGGAAACGAGGGTTAAAAGTGGTGTGTTGACGCCAATGAGGGCGGTTTTGGCCTCGGCGGTCGCCTTGTTGTGCGGCGTGCCGGCGGCGATGGCCAGCGAAGCCGAACTGATACTGCCCGACCTCAAGTCAGTCAAATTTTTCGGAGACAGGATTGACGGCTGGTCGTTATTAATCTGGGGGCTGGCGATATGCGTATTCGGTATGGTCTTCGGCATGGTGCAGTACTCCCATATTAAGAAAATGAAGGTGCATAAGTCGATGCTCGAAATCTCTGAGCTTATCTACGGCACCTGCAAAACATACCTGTTCACACAGGGTAAATTCATTATTGTCCTGTGGGCGCTCGTCGCCGTTATTATCTGGGTCTATTTCCACCTGCTGCGTGAAATGCCGAACGCCACGGTTGCTATAATTCTCGTATGCAGCTTGATAGGCATCGCCGGCAGCTATACCGTCGCGTGGTTTGGAATGAGAATTAATACCTTTGCCAATTCACGCTCGGCCTTTGCAAGCCTGAAAGGCAAACCCTTCCCGGTTTACGAAATACCGCTCAAATCAGGTATGAGCATCGGTATGCTGCTTATCAGTATCGAGCTGTTCGTTATGCTCTGCATCCTTCTGTTCATCGATCCCCAATACGCCGGCTACTGCTTTATCGGCTTTGCCATCGGCGAATCACTCGGCGCATCCGTGCTTAGAATCGCAGGCGGCGTCTTCACCAAAATCGCCGACATCGGCTCCGACCTTATGAAAATCGTCTTCAATATCAAGGAAGACGACGCACGCAACCCGGGTGTCATAGCCGACTGCGCGGGCGATAACGCCGGCGACTCAGTTGGCCCGACCGCCGACGGTTTCGAGACCTACGGCGTTACAGGCGTCGCGCTGATTTCCTTTGTCCTGCTGGCGGTAAAAGACCCCGCTGTTCAGGTCCAGCTTCTTGTCTGGCTTTTTGTGATGCGGCTTGTAATGATTTTCACAAGCAGCGTTTCCTACTGGCTAAATGCTGTCGTGGCAAAAGCCCGATACGAAGACGTTGACAAAATGGATTTTGAGAAGCCGCTGCTGTCGCTTGTCTGGCTTACCTCGTTTGTCTCAATCGGCCTGACCTATTTCATTTCCTGGCTTGTCATACCGAATCTCGGCGACGGCTCTATGTGGTGGAAATTCGCCTCGATTATCACCTGCGGCACAATCGCCGGCGCATTGATTCCTGAAATGGTCAATATGTTCACAGCCGTCAAATCGGCTTATGTTCAGAACATAGTCAACGCCTCACGCAAGGGCGGGGCTCCGTTGACAATTCTCGCGGGCTTCTGCACCGGCAATTTCAGCGCATACTGGATGGGCCTGGCCATTATGGGCTTGATGGCAATCGCCTATGGTGTCAGCACGACCGGCTTGGACGTAATGATGATTGCTCCCTCGGTCTTCGCGTTCGGTCTTGTGGCGTTCGGCTTCCTGAGTATGGGGCCTGTAACAATCGCTGTTGACTCATTTGGTCCAGTCGCGGACAACGCACAGTCTGTCTATGAGCTTTCGCTGATTGAGAGTATTCCTAATATCAAGGCGGACATCAAAAAAGAATTCGGATTCGAGCCGAATTTCGACAAGGCCAAGAGGTTTCTCGAAGAGGCAGACGGAGCGGGCAACACCTTCAAAGCAACCGCAAAGCCCGTTCTCATCGGTACCGCAGTCGTCGGTGCGACCACGATGATTTTCTCAATCATCATTATTCTCACTCAGGGCCTCAAGCCCGAGCTTCTGGCAAATCTGTCGATTCTGCATCCACCGTTCCTGCTCGGCCTGATGGCCGGCGGCGCGGTCATTTACTGGTTCACGGCTGCATCCACGCAAGCCGTTTCGACCGGCGCATATCACGCCGTGAAGTTCATCAAAGACAATATCAAGCTCGAAGGCGCGACCAAGGCATCCAGCGAAGACAGCAACAAGGTCGTCGAGATTTGCACCAAGTTCGCACAGAAGGGTATGATTAACCTGTTCCTGGTCATATTCTTCAGCACGCTCGCCTTTGCCTGTCTTGACCCGTATTTCTTTATTGGCTACCTGATTTCAATCGCCTTGTTCGGCCTCTACCAGGCAATCTTTATGGCAAACGCCGGCGGCGCATGGGACAACGCCAAGAAATACGTCGAAGTTGACCTCAGGGAAAAGGGCACCCCTCTGCACGCCGCAACAGTTGTCGGCGACACCGTCGGCGACCCCTTCAAGGATACCTCCTCGGTCTCGATGAACCCCATTATCAAGTTCAGCACCCTGTTTGGCGTTTTGGCTATCGAGCTTGCACTCGTATCGAGCAGGAAGGTTGACATCACTCTGGCGATTGTCTTCTTTGCCATCTCCGCCTTCTTCGTCGCACGTTCATTCTACGGTATGAGAATTAGAGACGAGGAGTAATTCGCTGCGACGGTTTTTGAAGTGGATACACAAGGGGATTTGCGGTTTAGCGAATCCCCTTTTTTATTTTGCTTTTTTGAATAATGCAGTGATTGCCTTGGCGATGTGTTTGGCGGCGGCGACAACCTCTTTCGTCGGCTGTGCGCCGAAGGTTAGCGTCTTTGGCTGTATGCCAATGATTATCGCCTGAAACTTGAACGATTCGAGCAGGTAACCAATCATTACCGCCAGCGGCAGTGAGTGCGTGCAAAATGAAATTCCGCCGATTGTGCCGGGTTCCATTATCTCGATATGTCCCGGCTCTTTATTGAGTTCGGCGGCGTCGATAATTATCAAATGCGTCGGCTGAAATTTTTTTATCTCGCCCGTAAGATTTTCAGGCGCTGTCTCGCCTATAAAAATCTGAATCTGAGGTGTAACCGATTTGCCTTTTGTGTTTTTCTCGATTTGCTGTGCCGCAAGAAGTCCCGCGATGTCATCGCCGCGTAATTCCGACCCGACGCCTAATACGGCGACCCGCTGGGCGTTATTTAGTTTCTTTTTTAGAATCTTTGCCGGCATCTTCACCGAGAACTATTTTGAGTTTGCCGTGTTCGAGTTGGGCCAGTTCAAAGTCAGGCGTGGCTTCGAGGGCCTTTTTGGGACAGGTATCGACGCACTGGGCGCAGTACAGGCATTTGGCGAGGTCTATCTCGGCGACGAATTTCTTGTCGCCGACGGGTTTAATCGTAATTGCTCCCGACGGGCAATCCCTCATACACATTTTGCAGCCGATACATCTTTCCTGGTAGAACCGCAGTTTGCCGCGGAAATTCTTCGGCATCGGCGTTTTCACGAACGGATACGACGACGTCGCCGGCTTCTTGAAAAGCGACCGCAGCACCTGGCTTGTCATTTTTCCCGGTCTAAACATTAGTTGTGAACCCCCTTAAGAATCAGGTCCAAGAGGAACTGCAAAAACGCCAGAGGTGCGATGACCTTCCAGCAAAAGTTAATCATCTGGTCGATTCTCAGCCGGGCGACAATCGTGCGAGCCAGCGAGATGAGTCCTATTACGAACAGCACCTTTACGAGATATAAGGCAAATCCCGCCGCCGGTCCATAGTGCAGGCCGAAGGGCAGGAACACCGCTGCCAATAGCGACGCGCCGACGACCAGCTCCATATCAATCGCCAGTCTGAACATTGCAAGCAATCGCCCGCTGTATTCGGTAAACGCCCCTGCGACGATTTCCGTTTCCGCCTCGGGTATATCGAATGGCACCTTTTCCAGTTTCCCTAAAAGGGTGATTATCGCGATTACAAATCCCACTATGTTAAACAGGATGGCCCACGGATGCGTGCTGAAGTATTCGGATATTCCGCTCAACGACCATGTATCTGCAAGCATTGCCGGCGCCAGTATGCTCAAAAACAACGGAATCTCATACGCGAACAGCTGTGTCAGCGAACGTGCCGCCCCAATCATCGAATAAACACTCCGCGAATACCACCCGCCGAGAAAATACGTCAGCGTGGGGACAGTCAGCAGATACATCACGACGACAAGGTCGCCCTTGAATGCGAATAACGCGTTTGAACCCCACATCGGTATATAAAGAAATGAGGTGAGAATCGAGGTCATCGCGATAATCGGCATCAGCTTGAAAACCATCGCGTCGGCGTGCTGCGGCACGATGTCTTCCTTTGATGCCAGCTTTATGAAATCAGCCAAGGGCTGAAACCACGGAGGCCCAATCCGGTTCTGCATCAGCGCGTAAAGTTTGCGGTCGATGTATTCCGCCGCCAGCCCGAACGCCGCGACGAACAAAAACCCCGGAAACACAAAGATATTGAACAACGCCTGTGCCATTAGTTCGACTCTCTCATAGTCCTCAATTTTCTGTTCAATTCCGTAAAATCAATTCCCTGTTTGCTGTACCACTCAATGCCGTATGTCCGCAGCGTCGGCCAGTCCATTCTGTCCGTCCGGCCGTTGTCAAGGTTCGTCGTCGCGATGGTTCTGTCGGTGCACGAAAAACACGGGTCAATCGCGGCAATCACAATCGGCGTGTCGGCCAGATATCCGTCCTTTAACATATGGGCGACCACCTGCACGTTCGCAAGTGTCGGCGCTCGCACCTTTACCCGTTCTGGCTTATCGCTGCCGTTTGCTTTGACGTAGTGAACGTCCTCGCCCCTCGGCGCCTCATATCGGCTTACCGCCTGTCCTGCGGGGATTTTGCGCGGCGCCTTAACCACTATCGGGCCTTCTGGCAACTGGCGCAGGATTTGCCGGACAAGCTTATACGATTGCATCAGCTCGCCTAACCGCACCAGCGTCCTGCCGTAAACGTCGCAATGGTTATCGGTGATTACATCGAATGACAGCTCGCCGTATGCCCCATAAGGGTCATCGCGTCTGACGTCTCTATCCACACCGGATGCTCTTGCTGTCGGGCCTACCGCGCCTAAGTGAATCGCGTCCTCTTTCGACAGCTTCCCAACTCCAGACAGCCGTTCCCGCAGCGTAATTTCTTCTGTCCCCACCTGGATATAATATTTTGTCCGCTCTTCAAGCTTGTCAATTGCGCTTAATATCTGCGGTATCTGGTCGGTGGTTATGTCTCGCCTCACTCCGCCTATGGTATTCATCCCGTAGTTGACGCGGTTGCCGGAAATCAGCGCCAGTATATCCATCACCAGCTCACGGTCTCGCCATGTGTACATCAACAGCGTATCGAATCCGATTTCGTGTCCCGCTACGCCTACCCACAGCAAATGGCTGTGAATCCTCTCAAGCTCGGCAATCAGTGTGCGGATGTAAAGTCCACGTTTGGGCACTGCAAGACCGGCTATCTCCTCCACCGTTTGGATAAAGCACGTCGAATGTGAGTGCGAGCATATCCCGCACACCCGTTCGACAAGGTACATATCCTGAATATACGTCCGCTGTTCGCAGGCCTTTTCGATGCCGCGATGGTTATAACCCAGCCGGACTGTCATATCCGTGATTTTCTCGCCTCTCAGCGTCAGCAAAAAGCTTTCCGGCTCTTTCAACATCGGGTGCTGAGGCCCTATAGTTAATTTCACTTCTCGTTCAGGCATTTTCTGTTACCTCCGATTTACCGATTGTGTCCGATTTCCAGTCCTTGCGGAGCGGGTACTGCCCCGCGGGCCAGCTGTCGGGAAGGGGGTATCTGTTGCCGGGGGGCAGGCCCTCTACCTGCATACCCAGTAAATCGACCATCTCCCTTTCGTAAGCGTCCGCCGCTGGGAATCTCGCACTGACTGTTTTTATTACCGGCTTATCCTTCGGGACACTTGTGTGTAAATTCAGTATTATCCCGCTTTCCCTCGCTATGTGATAAATCACGCCGAGCGTCGGCCCCTCATCGAGGCCGGTTATCGTCGCAAGAATTACAAATCCAAGTTTGTCCGCTGCGTAGTCAAAAATCTCGCCAAAATTAGCCGCTGGCACATCTGCCCAGATGCGTCTTTCCCTCTGGACCGTAATCTTCTCCGCCGGCAATCCGAATCTCTCGACTAACTGCTGCCTTATTTTTTCTTCTTCAACTAACACGGGTCACTCCCAATTATGTTCCGTTAACCACTAATTCCCTGGCGGGCTTTGCTGCGTTGTCCACGCTCGCCAGCAGTTTAACCACCCCGTCTATAATTGCTTTTGGGCTTGCCGGGCATCCCGGTATATAGGCCGAAACAGGTATCACCTCGTCTATGCCGCCCTCGACGTTATAGCAGCCGTTGAATACCCCGCCCGAACAGGCGCAGGTCCCGACCGCCACGACGAACTTCGGCTCCGGCATCTGCTCGTATATTCTTATCAGCCGGTCTTTTATCTGCCTTGTAACAGGCCCTGAGCAAACCAGAACGTCAGCGTGTCTCGGCGTGCCTTTCAATATCACCCCGAACCGTTCCACGTCGTATCTTGGCGTAAGGGCCGCGATAATTTCAATATCACAGGCATTACACGCACCCGTGTTGAAGTGAATTATCCACGGCGACTTGATTCTCGCCCACGTTACTATTTTCTGAACTAAACCCATATCGAGGTTACCTCTTGTATAAAACGAATAACCCGACAATCGCGCCGAGTATGTAAACCACCGCTATCATAAACGTCTGTATCGTCGCCATCGGCACCGTCGCTATCATTAACGCCACCACGTGCAGTATCGTAAAATAAAACGCGAATGGGAAAAACTGGCTGTAGTCGGGCTGTATCATGTGCGTCTTGATGTCCTCGCCGCAGGAGTACTCCTTCGTAAGCCCTGCGGGCACGCTCTTCGGCTTCAGCGCCAGCTTCGACAGAACATACGCAAAGAAAAGAGCTGCGACCAGCACCGCGATAAACACAACAGGTGGCGTCAGTAATAATTCATTTGGCATTTACATTTACCCCGTGAGATATAAAGTTTTTAATGGTTATTCCCGTGAAATTATTTATCTCACGGGGTTTTATCCGCCGTAGGCGGATTATCCCTTGATATTTCTTAGTAATCTTCCGTCTATCGATTTAATGTTCTTATACACGCACAAAACTATTCCGACCGCGACCGCAATCACCACCACCTCGATAATTATCAGCGTGATGGCAAGTGCCTGCGCCAACGCCATCCGGTCGGTGACATAACCGGCCAGGATAATAAACAGCGTTACGCTTTTTGTCAGAATCTCCAGTCCTATCAGTGCCCTAACCAGGTTGTATGTTACTATTAGACAGTAAAAGCCCGTTATCAGCAGAAGTATCGCCCCTATACTGAAAAGCCAAAATACCTGCGGCAGCTCGTTGGTCATTCGCTCAATCCTTAAACAAAGCGACCACCCCAAATGCCCCGGCCAGCAGAATCACA
>Ga0187866_1002321_pt1 | contig 15993 bp, 11 predicted proteins | sample June2016WEW_11_1_3_FD_133013 | JGI IMG/M metagenome (GOLD analysis project Ga0187866, IMG submission 133013) | Peatland microbial communities from SPRUCE experiment site at the Marcell Experimental Forest, Minnesota, USA - June2016WEW_11_150 | ecosystem: Environmental > Terrestrial > Soil >...
GCACGAGGAAGTCAAGCAGCAGTTCCTCAACCGGTGAGAATCGCCTGGGCCGGACCAGCGACCCGGGGCCTGAACGACATTCGGGCCTACATCGCGCAGGATTACTCTCTGCTCCTTGACCTCCCGCCGGCTTCTCCATACTGACCGCGTGAATTCAACTCATCTTGCTTCGAGAGTGTCGCACTTCACTACTGAACCCGTGCTCGTGAAGGCGATGATGTGTCCCCGAGTCCGCGCCGAAGAGAGACAACGTCAGAAGCTAGAAGTCAGATGTCAGAAGGCAGAAGATGGGAAGGCGGAAAGGCCGAAGGATGAACCCCGATTCTCTCAGTCCTGCTACAGCCGTGCACGCCACGCGTCGGGGCGACGCCGCAGGTGCATTACGGCAACCAGGAGAAGAGTGTCTTCGCGTACCTGATAGACCACTCCGTAGGGGAAACGGTTGGTTCGGCAGCGGCGTGTCCGTGGCGAGAGAGGCGCCCATGCGCCGGGGAACCGCACGATTCGGGCTATGGCCCGCCTGACCTCAGCCGCGAATTCATACCCAAGACGCTCACTCTGCTGGTTGTAGTACTCAACGGCCTCTCGGAACTCGGCTTCAGCCGGTTCGAGGACCTCGACCTTCATCGCGCCGGGGGCTGGTCTATTCTCTCGAATACCTCACCGGCGGGCCGGGACGTCACCTCGCCCCGCTCGTATGCCTCAATCCGGTCTTCGGCTTCCTTCGCCCACAGGGCATCCACCTCACGGCGGGCCGGAAAGTCGAAGCTCGACAGAATCTCCTCGACCAACTCGGCGCGTTCGACCGGCGGCAGTTCCAGGGCGCTCTCCAGTATTCGCTTGCTTTCAGCAGACATCCGTGGTCTCCATATGACCCAGTATAGACCATATGAGGATTGTGTCAAGCAATCGGCTTCGGCCCGGAAACCCGAATAGAACCGCCAAGAACGCCAGAATGATGGGAGCGTCGTCAAAACCCCAGCCGGGCGTTGCTGCCTTCCTCGGCATAGCCGTTCTGTTCGTGCTGCGCTGCGGTCTTGAAGTCAGCCATCAGTATCTGGCCGGTGTCAGTGTCTTCCTGCCGTCGCGACGGCGTCCGAATAAGACCGGCGACCCGCGCAACCTGACCGCATTCCGCCAACCGCCATCGCTTTCCGCGCCCCTCATCCGCAATTCTGCATTCTGGTTTCTGGCATCTGACTTCTGACTTCGGCCGAGCCTCACCCGCAACCCGCTTTCCGCCAACCGCTATCCGCTGTCCCCGCCTCGAACCGCCACCGTGCCGGGGCGTACAGGACGGCTTGCTTCCCGGGCGAACTTGGTCTAGAATTGCAGGGCATGAGAATACGTGCTGCCGGCCAGGACGACCGAGCGCAGTACAACTTCGAGTGGGACACGGAGAAGGCACGGATCAACCGAGCGAAGCATGACGTCAGCTTCGAAGAGGCAGCCACCGTATTCTGCGACCCGCGGATGTTGACCATCTACGATGATGAGCACAGCGAACATGAGGAGAGATGGATAACTGTCGGCTCGTCCGCCGCAGGGCGTGTATTGGTCGTCTGTCACACCTTCCGGGAAGAACCAAAGGAGTCCGCTGTCATTCGAATCTACTCGGCCCGGAGGGTGACCAGACGCGAAAGACAGCAGTATGAGGAGTAGCATGATGAAGAGAGAATACGATTTCTCGAAGGGCGTGCGCGGCAAGTTCTTCCGACCCCGGGTGAAACTGAATCTCCCGGTCTACCTGGATGAGGAAGTATTCTCATTCGTGCAGGACATTGCCAGCAAGCGGAAGGCCGATGCCTCGACGGTAGTGAACCAGTTGCTTCGCAGCAACATGGAGCTGGCCAGGACCATCAGATAGAAGTCAGACACCGGCGGGATGCGGAGGCCCGGGATCTCGCACGGGCACAGAACCTCACCACACAGCCTCCGACCCTCTGCCTGCCGCGCATTCGTTCTCAGACACTCAGCGTTCCACGCTGTCCCCAGCGGCGAACACCCTCCGCCCCCTGCGAATCAAGAGTTTCATGCGATGATTACATAGATGATACAGAGGCTGCTGCTTACCGATGTGCTTCACTCGCCTGCCGAGGCGCCGGACCTGGCCGCAGAACTTCGCGTCGAAATCGGGAAACCCGGGCGCCGATAGCCCGAAACGCCTGACCGCTTTCCGCCGACCGCTATCCGCTGCCCCTGTCCCGAACCACTGCCCGCACCGGCTGTCGTCTGTTGCTGCGCACCATTGACACGGCCGCCTGCCAGTCCTAGACTCCACCCAATGTCAACCGCGCCAGCCGAAGCGAGAAGGACGTGCAGCTACGAGTATCAGGGCTGGCACTGCCCCTTCGACGCCGAAGAAGGTCACGACCTCTGCATCTTCCACCTGCCCACGGACAGGAAGAAGCCGGAAGACTTCTGGCATCACCTTGCGCTGTACCTGTCCGTGCTGTATTGCTGTGCAGAGGGCGACGAGGCCTCGAAGTTCTGGAAAGCCGGCAACGCGTGGCTTGTGGGAGCGGCCGCGCCTGCACGAATCGACCTGAAGGAATACTACAAGAAGAAGGCGTGGGGCATGAACCCCTGGCGCTTCAACGGCTTCATCTTCCCGGCAATGGACGAACAGCACAGCTTCCGAGACTTCGTCTTCCGAGCGACCGACTTCATGGTCGCGACGTTCAGCGGCGAGGCCGACTTTTCGAGTGCGAGGTTCGACGCCGAGGTCGATTTCCGGCGCGCCACGTTCAGCGGCAGGGCCGGCTTCGCGCGCGCGACGTTCGGCGGCGAGACCTACTTCGGGGACGCGAGGTTCAGCGGCGAGACCTACTTCGGGGACGCGCAGTTCAGCAGCGACGCCTCCTTCTGGGACGCGGAGTTCAGCGGCAAGGTCTACTTCTGGGGCGCGACGTTCAGCGGCGAGGCCTACTTCGGGGGCGCGAGGTTCAGCGGCCAAGCCTACTTCTGGGACGCGAGGTTCGGCGGCGAGGCCTCCTTCTGGGACGCGAAGTTCAGCGGTGGGGCCGACTTCTTGCGCGCGACGTTCTCCGGGCCCGCGTACCTGTCGCGGGCAACAGTCAATGACCTGCTCGACTTCTCCAGTGCCACCTTGCGCAACCGGCTGCTGTTTGAAGGGACGATTCTCGGCGACAAAGCCATGGTTCTACTCTGGGGCCTAGACTTCGTCCATGGCACTTCGGACATTTCGATGGAGAAGGACCACGAAAAGGGCCAAGTCATCGAGCCGGCCGGCCAAGTCGTGTTCCGTGACATCACGTCAGGAATGAACCGCGTTTCGTTCCTGCATACTGACATCCTCACAGACCGGCTCTGCGTCCGCTTCGCCAATGTGAAATGGGAGACCGACCCGAAGGAATTCATCTTCGACGCCAGGTTCGCGTTCTGCAAGAAGGCATCGGAATGGCAGAAGGCAACCGGCCTGACCGCTGATGTGATAGAGCGCCTGCCCGAGTTGTTCCACACCGGACGCCCGGTTCCTCCGGAAGAGACCAATGAACAGAAGCGGCAGCGCGAGGCGCAGCAGATGGCCGACTGCGAGCCTCTGGTCCGGCAGGACGTCGAGCGCACTGCCCGAGAAATCAGGCAGTCCTACGAGAAATACGGCAACTACTCGGACGCAGGGGACTATTACATCGCGGAGATGGCGTACCGCGAGCGCACGACTCCGTGGTCCAAACCATTCCTCAAGGTCGGGCTGTGTCTGTACGGTCTGCTCAGCCGCTATGGCGAGTCCCCGGGCCGGGCGGTCGTGTCCTTCCTAGCCGTCCTGGCCGGGTTCGGCGTGCTCTACTCCCTTGCCGGCTTCAGCATCGGTAGCATAAACGTCGGCCGGAGCTTGTCCTTTGACCTGCGGCAGTTCCTTGGTACCATGCTGGACTTCGCGCGCGGGATGTGGCTTTCGCTCATCAACCTGCTGCCGGGCAACCTGCGCGGCGAGACACTCGGCGTCAAGCTACCAACAACTCTCGGCAAGCTGGCCGCGGTCTTCCAAGTCGTCTTCTCCTATGCAACCCTAACCCTCTTTCTCCTTGCGATCCGCCGCCGGTTCCGCAGATAGAACCCTGATACGGCTGCACCCTCACCCTCGCCCTCTCCCGGTCAAGGGAGAGGGGAAGGAACGCTGCCCGCACCGGCTGCCGTCAGTTGCTGCGCACCATTGACACGGCCGCCTGCCAGTCCTGGACTCCACCCGATGTCAACCGCGCCGAAAGTATCTTGTCACGTCACCGGGACTCAGGAATCTGCAATCGGAATTCGGCAATCGGCAATGTGAAATAGTGTCGCGGCTGAAATCTCTTATCGTGTCACCGGGACTGCCGGGACTGCGCGACTAACGGCTACGGACCTTGCGGACCGGCGAGGGCTTGCGGCGCGGGGCATCCGAGGCAAAGGGCAGGACGCTCTGAACCTGGTGCCGTTTGGGCTTGGGCAGTTCGGTCGCGACGGCCAAGTCGCTGCGCGGGCCTTCGGCTATGGTCTTGCGCTCAAGCGTTGTGCGTGTCACGCCCAACCCGTCCAAGAACATGGCCACCGACTTGCGGTTGAACCCGGGAATGCCGAGTTCGTGCAGGTCAGCGGCCAGCTTGTCCTCGACCGTCATGGCAGGCCAGCCCGCGGCCTTCACGCGCCGGGCAAGCGCGTAGGTCTTGCTGCCTTTGGGCGCGAAGGGGATGAACACGAAGTCGGCAAGCGCACAGACGCACCAGTTGCGCGCGATGATGTTCCTGCGCGTGCCGCGACTGAGGTCAGGCTCTACCAGCGAGAGAACCAGTAGCTCATTGGCCTCTGCCCGTCTCTGGAACTCCCTTTTCTCCGGGAACTTGTCCAGCGGTGGGTAGAACCTATCGTAAAGGAAGGAATCGAAGGACTCGTAGCCGAGGCCCTTGGCAGTGAACATCGTAACAGTGTGGTTATAGCGCCAGAGTCCAAGGCGGAATATCTCGGTTTCCATGACCGAGTGCCATCCCCCAATGTAGTTCAGTTCGTATTCGCGGATGGTGAACAGCAGTTGATTGGCGGCCACAATGCCGGCTCCTGAAATTGAGTCCGCACATACGGCGGCCATAGTGGGTCGGCTCAACAGCTCCAGCGGGCCGTGGAAGTACAGTCGTTCCGGTGCATCCGGGCCGAGACGTGCCCTGAGGCGTTCCGGGTAGCGCGGGTCCTGGCGCTCTAGGACTTGATATTCCACAATCGCTTCGCGGACGCGTCTATCTCGGCCTGAACGTCGTCGAACGCCTTGCCGGCCTTGACGAGCTGGTGTGCTTCCTCGGATAGCTCGGCCAGACGCTGGTGCAGTCTGTTGTTCGGGTCGAACTTGGGAATCGCGATGTTGGCAAGGACCGACGGCGAGCCGAAGCCGCGACCCGCGGACGAGAAACTCCGCACGTATGAATCCACTGCCTCTGAATTCAGCAGCGCGCAGAGGTAGTGTGCCTCAGTGCGGTCCTCAAGCGGCACAAGCGAGGTCGTGTCCGTCGAAATAAGGTTCTTGGTCCCGAACTCAGTCTTGACCGAAGACAGCACGACGGCCTCCATCCGGCCTGCCATGCGCTTCCACGTCACGCGATACCGGGCCACTGTGTACGGGCCGATGCCATACATTGCATAGAACTCCGTCTTCTCAGCGAACTCCCGCACCAATCTTGACCCACGCGTGAGAAGCACCTGCTTGAAATGGCTGAGATAGCCCAGAGTCAGAGGTACATTGTTCAGCATCCAATCGCTTGGGTACGGCGCGCGGGTCTTCGGGTCTTGTGACATCAAGATATGCACATGCGACCGGATTCCGAAGCGGCACAGGTTCCCGCCGGCAACGGCCGGATACACAAGGTCCGGCTCAATGCTGGTCGAGGTCTTCTTGATTTCGCGCTTGCCTCTGTCAGCCATGTTCTCGATGTAAAGCAGCCCGTCCGGTCGTACTTCCTTTATGCTGAGCCAGAACACGCCGTAAGGTTCGACACGGGCGCCGAGACGTGCCACATAAGCGGATTCGCCCTTGAGCTGGGCCGCGAGCTTCGATTGTCCCTTTGGAACTGTCTGCCATGCGGACACTGGCCGCTCCGGGTCAACCGGCACTGCCGCCATTCTCGTCTGGCGCGTGTGCTCGCGTACTTCCTTGACGTTCCAGTCTGGCGGAATCCGGCCCGTCCCGGGCTTCCGACGCCACGTCGTCATCTTCACCGGATAGCGCGTCTTCTTGCCCTTCATCAGTGCAAAGAGTGCGGTCTTGTTGGCAGCCCGGAAGGGCAGCAGGTGAACCATGTCTTCCATCCAGAGCACGCGCAGGGGGACGTTCTTGTTCTTGATGAGGAAACTGCGAAAGCCCTCGCCCGCACCTTTGGACTTGAACGCTTCCAGGGTGATGAGGAACGCCAGCGTGCCGCCATCCTTGAGGTAGTTGTCGGCGCAGGCATAGGTGAAGAGCATTGAGAAGTCCTTCTCGCCCGCCCCAAGCCGCGTCTCGTGGCCCTTGAGCGAGAACAAGCCGTAGTCCTGCCACATCTTCAGGGTGGCGCGCCGATAGTCGGCAGCGAGATAGCCCCAGCGAATCCACGGCGGGTTGCCGACGACGAAGTCACACTTCTGGAGGAACACAGGCGCAAAAGCGTTCTTGATGTAGCGCGCCCAGATGCCGTTCTCGCCCGCTTCGTCGAGCTTGCGAATCGTCGTATAGACCTTGAGTAGCCGCGTGATGTCGGATTTGCCGAGCTTGAACTCGCGCTCAAGCAAGGCCCGGAACTGCTCATCCGGCATGCACACTCGTTTGGAGTCCGCACGGCGTATCGCCATGTCCACGAGACTCGTGAACCGGTCAATCATCTCTCGGTCCTGCATGGCAAGAGGAAACTCGTAGTCCGCCTTGGTGGTAGAGAATACCAGCGGGTTGTCGAGTTCCAGTTCGCCTTCACGGTGGTAGCGTGTTGGTGCGCGAACCGAATCGCAGAGGTACACGGGCAGGGCTATGGGTCGTACCATCGGTATGAAGCGGGCAAAGGCTATCAGGAAGTTGGTGCGCGAGGCAAGCACGGCCAGCGGGTTTAAGTCAAAGCCGGAGATGTTGTCGAGTATGTGCCGTCCCACGCGCGCGGCGTCCTCCTCGGTCTTCATACGGTTGGAGTGAATGGCGATGCTGATTGCCTTCACGAGGAACGTGCCGGACCCGCACGCGGGGTCGAGGAAGCGTACGCCCAGGCGTCCATCGTAGCCTGCCTGCTCAATGAGATGGCCGGCCAGCCAGTCGGGCGTGTAGAACTCGCCCAGGGCCTTGCGCAGGTCGTGAGGGATGACGTCCTCGTAGAGCTTCTGCAGAAGGTCCCGCGTCCAACTTGGCTCCAGCACCGGGGTCGCCGGCTCAAAGCCGGCCAGCCCGTGGATCATCGCCCGAACAGCTTTCGGCACGTCCTGTTCCCATGCGTCCAGATACCACGAGAAGAAGTCGGCCTCCAGGAAGTTGGTGATTCCCCGGTCGCCGAACTCGGCTCCGCTCTCCATTTGCAGGAGCCTGTCACGCAGCGGGCCCTCATCGAGCGCGTCGAGCCCGGCGACGAAGGAGGAAAGGCCTGAGTCCCGCTGAAGCGCGACCAGCTCCAACGCAATCAGCTTCATGAGGAGCGCATAGTAGGTGTGGATGGCGAAGAGTAGCGGCTGGAGCCTCACGCCGCCCGGCATGCGATAAAGCTCGGCTGTACTCTCTGCTGCCCTCTCAGCCTTGCCGACCGACTCGCCGTAGACGATGCCGAAAATCCGTTCCCACTCGCGGTAGAACGTCCGTACGCGCGGGCTGCCCTGTTGGCGTTGGGCACGCACTGCCGCGCCATAGAACTGGGCCACGGCCTGACAGGCAATTTCATTCGGCGGGCCAAAGACCTGTGCCAGTCCCGAGGCGTCCAGCGGACGACGTCCAGAGGCCCGGAGGTAGACGAACATGCTGCGCACGCTGGCCTCGGTGACTGGGTAAGGCCCCAGCACCTGAAATCCAACGGCGGCTGGTTCGTCCGGAAAGAGTTGGACGGCGCGTTCGACACCGAGCACCGGCGGGTGAAGCCTCGCGCCGGAGCGGCTGAACAACACAAACATCACCTGGTGACCGTCTATGGCAATGCCGACCGCCTTGGCAAGGTATTCCTGTTCATGGGGGCGGTGTTGGGCGGCCTCGCCATCCAGGTAGCGCTGCAACTGGGCGGCGGCGTCCTGCGCTGCGGCGGCAACGGCCAGCCTGCCCGGTTTCTTGTACTCCAAGGTGACGAAACCGTACACGCTGTCGCGTCGGCCGCTGTACTTGAACGAGGTGGCCTCGTAACGGACGACGTTCGGGTCAATGCCGACCTGACTCATTGCCTGTTTCAAGAGCGGCTCCACCGCCATCTTGAGGTCTTCTTCCGAATGGGAACGGGCTGCCGCATCGGTTATCTGCCGCGCCAGCCGTTCGGTATTCACCTGCAAGTGCGTCTTGGATGTAATCACGAGAGTTGACCTTCGGCGACGACCGAGGTGTCCATGCTGTCTCTATCACGCAGCCGTCGTCGAGATACGGGCAAGGCGGTTCGCGGCGTCACGGGGAATTATGGGCCAATCGCGGCCACAGTCAAGCGCGCGCAGGTTGGGTGCGCAGGTTGGGCCCGGTTCTGCTGCAAGTGTCGGAGGGCGCAGGGAGCGATTTCGGACTGCAAACGTCAGATTGCAGCTTGCAGACTGAGTCACAGGGCAATGGCCGTAGACCTGTGGCTGGACTACAAGGAGAACGGCAGCAGGCGCGCGCTCAAGACTCTTCTTCGCTACAACGCCGAGGACGTGACGAACCTAGCGCACATCAGGCGCAAGCTCGGCGTTCGATAGTCCCTCACAACTACCTCGACGATGACTGCGCTCGCCGGCATCGGCAATCCCGGCAGCAGCACGACATCTCAGACCGCTTTGCCCAGCGTCGCTGAAGGCCGTTCGGCAGCATAGACCTCTCACGTCACAACCTCAGCAGCGCAGCCCGCCGCTTTCGTCCTGATTCTTGATAGGCCTCATGACTGTGAGATTCACCCTGATATTCACCCCTGAGTTCAATCCGATATTCACCCTAAGGTTCACCCCAGCCTTGACCCTTAGGCTGAATCCTACCCTGACCCTATAATTCACCCTGACCTTCACCCCTGATTTCACACTATGACTCAGCCTTAGACTCAACCCTATACTCAACCTCAGACTCAACCTGTACCTGTATCCCAAGGTGAATCAGTAACTTACCTAGATATTCACCCTGATATTCATCCCAAGATTCACTCTGATAGTCAATCCATGGTTCACATAGGGGGTCGTCCAGGGGGTCACCCAGGGGGTCACCCAGGGGGTGACCCTATAGGTGAATATGGGATTGAATCTTGGAGCGATCAGGCGAATCCTATGTCTCATTCTGTAGTCTAAGGCAATAAGGTAAGAGAATTCGGTAAGTTAGCTGCAAGCAATAGGAGGCAAAAGATGCCAGACCCGACGAAGAGAATCGAGGCGTGGAACGTGAAGACCACGCCCGAGCGAACCAAGCAGACCTTGGACGCACGGCATGCGGAGATGAAGCGGAGGTATGAGGTAGCGATGACTGCGCTGTGCTCAATCGAGGGACAGATAAAGCAAACGCTGAACGCGCAGGGCGTACACACGAGCCTGTACGTGCCTTATCTGAACTTCGGACGTCAACTCTGGAAGATGACCCGTCAGCAGGAGATTTCCGGCGAGAGCGCGGCGATGGCCGCTCAGGTACTCCTTGAGAAGTGGGCTGCGAGAGATTTGAATGCCAAGGTGCTGGCCGCCATCCGGACCGAGGTCTTCGACATACCGGAACCGAAATCCTAAGACCTGCCGGAGGCGGCAAACACAAAACCCCAAACCCTAAACCCCAAACCGGATTCCGGGGCGGGGACGAGCGGACGAAAGCGGAAGGACCAAGGACAAAGCAAGTCTGAAGGCCCAACGGCCAAGGGCCTGAAACCCTGGCGCGGGCCGCGCTTTGCAGGTGCATTGCGCCCGCGCAACGCGGGAAGCACCAAGCACCACACCCCAAATCCCAAACCGGATGTCGGGATGGGGGGTGAACGGGCGAAGCTCGAAGCACGAACACCGAAATCCGAGACCCTCTCGGGGATTGATCTGCCATTCGGCGGATTGCCCGATTGTCACCTCGGTGCTCGGCAGGTTCGTCAATAGGATTGTCGGGAGGTTCGCTGGCCGGTTTGTCGCATCTCCCCTAACTCCGGCGCCCCCGCGCGCACGATGCCACGGCCCCAAACCCGACATTGAACCACAGAGCGCACGGAGACAACTGAGGTTACGGACCCGGACTCCCGGCTTCACGCACTCCGCGTTCTCTGTGGCCTCTGTGGTTAGGTCTACATCGGTTCTGGGGCACGGCTTGACTGTAGTGATGCCCGGTGTAATCTAACCCAGCGTGGAACGCTTAAATCCATTCCCCAAGGACGAAGCAGAACGTATCATCGGCAAGACGGTCACGATCCTCGACCGCTATTCGAAGCTCTACTCGCAACTCTCCCATGGCAGGTTCACCGACTACCCGTCCTACATGGCCTCTGACGGATTTCCGGACGAGGACGAGTTCGTAAAGCCGAAGCTCTTCACTGATTTCCTTAAGGAAGTCCTTGGGTTCCCGACCGATGCATTCGTGCCTGAACACTCACGCCCAAGCGGCATCGCCGACTTCCAACCGACCGACACCCTGCGGCATAGCTTCTTTTTTGAGATTAAGGGTTCGGACTCACACGACCTGACGAGCCACGAACTACAGATGCACCAGTATCTCAAAGGGCCGTTCTCCTTCGGGGCCCTGACTAACATGCGCGACGTTCTGGTGTATGACAAGACCGGTCTCGTGACGCGCCGAATCAGCCTGTTCCAGCTCTATCGAGTGGCCAAGGACCGTCCCCGCGACCTCATTGACCGCCCCGAGGCGAACAGCTTTCTCGACTTTGTAGCCCAGTTCCGCTACCAGCCACTGGACAAGGCAGCAAAGGTCGAGCTCATCAAGAACGCGCCGCCGCCCAATACGCTGCCTGCAATTGACCCCGACGAGCTGGTGGCCACCATCCACGAAGTGGTCCGCATCCTATCCGAGGATGCACGCAGGTACGCCCGAGACCTCGAGCACCGGCTGAAGTACCGCGCGTTCGACGGCATCCGACGCAAGCTGGTCTCTGAGCTGGTGGAGATTGCCGGCGAGCTCGACCACCGCCGCGTAGCGTCAGCAGATGACAACGTGGGGCGCTACGTCAACGCGCGCGAAGGTTCGCTGGAAAGGCGGGCGTTCGACGTCTTTCTCACGCGGGTCGCCTACTTCACCATGACCCGGTTCCTCATCGCCCGCATGTGGGAGGACGTGGGTTTCCTTGAGCAGAAGCTGTACAACGGCGGATTCGCGAAGTGGTACAAGATTCAACAGGACGAAATCCGCCGCGTGCTCACCGACGCCTTCGCCATGGCCGGCCGCCACTACAGTTGGCTCTTCAATGAGTCGCACAACTACTTCTGGTACGCGGACGACCCATCAGAAGATGCCATCAGAGACGTGCTGTACGAATTCGCGCACTACAACCTTGGCGGGCTCGACACCGACGTACTTGGCACGGTGTACGAGCAATTCGTGGACAGGATTGACCGTAAGAACAAAGGTCAGTACTACACGCCGCGCGAGGTCATCCGGTTCATCTGGGACCGCGTAGGCTTCACCGACAGCGAAGCCTTCTTCCGCCACGAGGGCGGAGAGCGGAACCCGGTCCAGATACTCGACGTGGCCACCGGCTCGGGCGGGTTCCTGGTTGAGGCCGCATACCGGGTGCGCACCCGCACCAAGTACAATCACGAGGACCCGGACGACCTGCTGGAAATCCTCAATTGCATCACCGGCGGTATGTGCGGCTGCGAAATCGGCCTGTTCGCTCACTACATCACCGAGGTCAACCTGCTCATCCAGTTGACGCCGATTATCCGCGACGTCGTCAAAGCCTGCAAACACCTGACCGAGAACACCCGCATGATCGCCCTGCGCACGGTCCCGGGCGATTCGCTTGCGCTCATCGGCTCGCGCGCACTGTTCACCAACGGCATCACAGTCCACGACCGGCCGAGCGAAACAATCGAGCACGACGCCAAAGGCCCGACCCGCGCCGAGCTAACCAACAGCTTCGACTTCGACTACGTCTGCTCCAATCCGCCCTACGTCGGCGAGAAGGGTCACAAGGAGCTGTTCCGAAACACCCGCCAGAACATCCCTTACTGGGACAAGTACTACCAAGGCAAGATGGACTACCTCTACTGGTTCATCATGCTCGGGCTGGCCAAGCTCCGTCCCGGAGGCAAACTCGGGTTCATCACCACGTCCTATTGGCCAACGGCAGACGGTGCATCCAAGCTGCGCGAGTATATCCTTGAAAACGCCCTGATACGGGAAATCGTGGACTTCGGCGAAACGCGAATCTTCGAAGGCGCGCCCGGCCAGCACAACATGGTCTTTGTCCTGGAGAAGTGCCCGAGCTACACGACCGAGAACAGCTCAAGGACCCTCATGCCGCTCAAGGAAAACCAGGAGCGCAAACAGAACCAGCGCATCAAGGTCGTGAAGGTCAAGGCCGTGCCCCCGGCCAAGATGCAGCCGGGCGAAGCCAAGGCTCCGACCGCAATCGCCCGTGTCATCGAACACCTGTCCGGGGTCATAGACAAGGACCGCCACTCCGACGGATTCGTGGACGTCTTTTCAAGCTCAGTCAAACAAGGCGACCTCGGTGAAGGACCTTGGGACCTCTTCCTCGACCGGAAGGAGAAGCAGCTTCTCGGGGACGTTGAGAGCCGAACCGCGCCGATTACTGACCTGTGCGAGCTCGACTGCGGCATCTTCTCAAACGCAGACTATCTGTCCACCAAGTACTCTGACTTGATACCATCCGGCCGGGCTCGGAGCATGGGCATTCGAGTCGGCGATGGAATCTTCGTTGTCAACCAGGCCATAGCCGACGAACTGACCGCTGATGACCCCCAAAGGCGCATCGTCAAGCCGACGTACAAGAACTCGGACATCAACCCCTATTGCGTGAACACTCCAGACGAGCGGTCCTACCTGCTCTATGTTGATGACGAGTTCAAACCCGGCGACCATCCCCTGGTCATGGCTCATCTGAACAAGTACAAAGAAGCTCTGTCGGCTCGCCTGGACCGCTATGGCGAGAGTTACCCGTGGTGGAGACTACATCGGCCGCACAGCCGAACCATATATGAGTCGGAGAAGCTGGTTACGTCACGGTGGGGAAAACAGAACGTCTACGCCATCCAGCGCGGCGGTTTCTACGAGAACTCCGACATCAACATGTATGTCAAACGTCCTGGTGTGCGAGAGGAACTACGGTACATGCTGGCGCTGCTCAACTCTCGGTTCCTCAATTATTGGGTTGAGCACAAGGGGCGGGGCGAAGGCGTCAGCAGGCAGATCCGCCTCCAACGGATGCCCGTCCGCCGGATAGACTTTGACGACAAGGCAGATGTCACGCGGCACGACAAACTGGTCGTTCTGGTGGACGAGATGATTACGACCAAGCAGGCGCTGGCCAAGCTGAACCGGTTCTTCGCCACAAGACTGACGCGGCTCTCGTCTCCGGAGGAACTGACCGAACCCGATGTTGAGGCTATCACGCTGGCGCTGGCGGACGGCGACCTGCGCAAGTTCAAGAATCACCCCAAGGTCACCGCCAAACCGGAGAACGTCCCTGACTTCATTCTCAGCAAAGTCGGCGACGTCACCTCGGCCGACGACCTGTTCACCAAGCACGATGAGGAACGTTTCTATCAGCTACCCCTTACCGGCAAAGGCCGCAAACTCATCACGATTCTCGCACCAAAGGAAGTGGTCAAGTACCTTCGGAGCGTCTTCGCCAAGCACATTGGCGCGACGTGGGCTGAACTGAAAGAGACTCCTATTGCCCGCGACCCTGCGGTCTACAAGGCCAAGGAGAAGGAGATTCTCGCCGAAGCCCGCTCCCTCCTACGCAAGGTGGCCTCGACTCAGTCCAAGATAGACGCCCTGGTGTACGAACTATACGGCCTGACCCAAGACGAGATTCGCATCATCGAATCCGGCGACCGATGAAGCCCCTCCAGGCCGCAAGCCGTGAGCCGTCGGCTGTCTCGCCCCGCCTCCTTGACATCCAACCCCGAAAAGGTAATATTCGCCTGATGCTGAACCCCGATCCCCGCCGGGCCTTGGCGGATTAGGAGTTAAGTCACGTGTCCCCGAAATCCCGTCCGCGCTACCCCGCCGTCCCACCTGTCAAGCACTTGCTTGACTCTATCGCCCTGCACGTCATAATGTCCGCGTAAGATTAGACCTCCGCCCGACCTTGACGGGAACGCCGAAAAGGGTTACCGTCCCCGATGACCCCGTGCTCCTCAACAACCAGGCAGACGGCCTCCGCAAGGAGGGGAAGCAGAAAGAAGCCGCAGCCCTTTTTGCCCAAGCGGTCAGAATAGCTGAGCAGGGCGTGGTTTCACCGAGAACCACGGCCTCCATCTACTCAAACTACGGTCTTCTCCTGGTGTCGCTCGGGCGGTACGATGAAGCGGTCGCGTACCAGAGAAAAGCCTTGGGTCTGGACCAAAAGACAGGAAGCGAGAGAGACTTGGCCTTCTCTCATCACAACCTGGGCTTCGCTCTGACCGTCTCGGGCAGCGTCGAAGAGGGCATAACCCATCTAGAGAAGGCCCGAGAGATACGCGACTCAATCGGGGATTACGGAGAGCTGATTCTCACTTACGAAGGCCTGAGCAACGCTTACCTGTCATCGGGGAAGACAGGTGAGGCCAGGAGATCTGCAGAGCAGGGGCTGAGCCTGCAGAAGCACCTCGGCCGCAGTGCTTCGCTGCGAGGGGTTCTTTCCCTTTTGGCCCGGTGCGCGGCCAAGGAAGGCAAGTGGGACGAAGCGTGTGCGAGAATTGTCGAGTCCGTCGCGTTTCTGGAGGACATGCGCGCCCGGTACCGGGATTTCGACAGCCTTGACCGCTACGACGAACGGTTCAACAAACACTACCTGACAGCTATTGAGATCATGCTGGAGGCAGGGCGGTACAGGGAAGCGTTGGTGCTGATTGACCGGACGCGCTTTCGCAGCGGCTGCGACGTGCTCGGGGGCTTCGGGAAGTTCGGGTCCCCTTTGGAAGGAAGAGCGCTGGAGCTTCCCACCGTGCGCAAGCGCGAACTGGTGTTGGTCGAGTGGATTTACCCGAAGTTCGACTGGTCCTTTTCCATCACGTTCGACGCAAGAGGCTTCGTACCCCGGAAGATAGCCACGTCGGAACGGGAAGGCCCTCCCAGAACGACCCTTGACTGGCCGGCGCACTTCCGGAGCACACTCGCCCAAACGCAGCGGGTCATTGACGCGTACGCGAGAGAGCTGGAGGGAGTGGACCGGCTGACCATGATGCCCCACGGTACTCAATGGCAGACTCCTTTCGCGGCGCTCAAACACCCAGTGACGGGCAGGAGGCTGTACGACACCCATTCTCTCGTGCTCTGTCCTTCGCTGCGCTACTGCCGGATAACCGATTCCAGACCGAGGAAGAACCCGGGCCGTCATTTGGTTCTCGGCGACCCGGATGGTACGCTTCCGTACGCGCGGCTCGAAGCAGCAACGGTTGCCGAGATTCTCCGCAGCAGACTCCTCACCCGCACGGAGGCCGGCAAGAAGGCGTTTCTCGAAATACTCGGCGGCACCGACTACGACGTCGTTCACGTAGCCTGCCACGGCGGGTACACCAGCCATGGAATGCACGCGCTCAAGCTGGCGGACGGTCTCGTCACCGACCAGGAACTGCTGAAGATGAGAGTCTCCGCGAACGTTGTCAATCTGGCCGCGTGCTGGAGCACGATGACCGATTTCAGCGTCTGGAACGAACTGGGCGGATTCGTCAGGGCGCTGTTGATTGCGGGCGCGC
>Ga0187866_1002324_pt1 | contig 15980 bp, 10 predicted proteins | sample June2016WEW_11_1_3_FD_133013 | JGI IMG/M metagenome (GOLD analysis project Ga0187866, IMG submission 133013) | Peatland microbial communities from SPRUCE experiment site at the Marcell Experimental Forest, Minnesota, USA - June2016WEW_11_150 | ecosystem: Environmental > Terrestrial > Soil >...
CGGGGCAGTACATCAATTACACCATCTACTCCGCTTATCTGAAATACGACACGGGGGTGTACGGCGCGATGCTGGGGCGCTGCACTCCCGAGGACTACGAGCTCGCCCAGTTCGACGGCCTCATGGTCTGGGCCGCGCCCCTGGCGTGGCTGAAACTGGAAGCCCTCGGCGGAATGCCGTGGCATTACGCCTACGCGGCGAATCCGGGGCTCATTTCCACGTACTGGCAAGCCGGCGAGGTCGCGGCCGGCGGCGGCGCCGACTTCAGGTTCTACGACGAGACGTTGAAGTTCTCTCTCAAATACCTTTTCCTCCGGGAACTCACGAACTCGAACGGACTGATCTCGGATTCTCAGGCGACGTACATGTCCGCGGACAGCCTGACGAAGGCGAGCGTGAGCTACGCCCCGCAGCCGTGGCTGAACGCGGGGGCCGGCGCGTCGGTCCTCGGTATCAGCCCCTTCAGCTTCCGGACATGGGTGTCGGGTGACATCGATTCGATCCACCTCTCGTACTCCGCGGATCTGCAGACGCAGCTCGTCGACGTGTCCTCGATCTCGGACCGGCTCACGCAGTTCTCAGCCCTCCTGACCGCGAGCGATCCGTACGTGGATGTCTCCGCGGAGGTGACGGAGAACTTCGCCGGCCTCATCCCGTTGCCAGCCATTCTAACCGACGTGGAGCTGGAGCTGACCTACGAGCACCGCCAGCCTGTCTCTGCGGCAGATCTGGCGATGTTCAACCCCCAGTACGACCAGTTCCGCGTTTCCAGCCTGCTCGGCGCAAAGGGGGGCTGGACGCTGCAGGTGTTCTACTCATTCCTTGTCACCTCGAATATCCAGAACACCCTCGATGTGGTGGGAGGGGAGATCGGCAGGAAGTGGGGCGTCCTCGACGTCCGATTCGGCTCGTCGTTCAACGCGAGCCTCTACGAGACCGACTACACGCAGACGATCATCCAGGACAGCTTCTACGACCAGGAGTACTACCTGAGGGTGAAGTGGCAGGTCAACCGATCCTTCGACCTGTCGCTGAAAGCTTCGTACGAGAACGTCCTGCTCACCTCGATCACGAACGCCAACTCCCAGCCGCTGAACACGGATGTCGATTACACGGCGATGTCAGGGCTGGATAACTCCTCGAGGAACTACTTCCGTGTCGATCTGCGGGCCGGTTACCGGTACTGAGAGGAGCACAGCATGAACGAGCAAAAGAAAGGCAGAATTCCCCGCCCCGCTCGGATCGTCCTGTATGCGGGGGTGCCGGTGGTCGTCCTGGCTCTCGCTTTCGCAGCCCTCTCCATCTGGGGGGATGCGAAGGCCCCCCGGGCCCTGAGCGGCCTCAAAATCAACCACACGTTCCACAAGGAGAACGTGGGACTCTCCTGCGATACCTGCCATGATCTGAACAGCTCCAACCCGCGCTTCATGACCTTCCCGAACCATGATACCTGTTCGGCCTGCCATGCGGATGACCTCGACGCCGCCTCGCCGAACAAGAACTGCGAGCTCTGCCACACGCAGCCCGACTATAAGACTCAGCTGCGGAAGGATCAGGTCCTTGCTCCGCTCGTGAAATTCGACCACCCGCAGCACCAGAAGGCGGGCGTGGACTGCGCGAAGTGTCACTCCGTGGTCGACAAGAACATCCTGACAGGGAACGAGATGATCCCCTCCATGGATACCTGCGTGACGTGCCACACTGACCAGAAGGTCACGGGGGGAACCGACTGCTCCTTCTGCCACGTGAAGGGCCTGGAGAAGATCAAACCCCAGACGCACACTGCGGCGTGGAAGACCACTCACGGGGCGGGCCTCACCAAGGACCTGATCGACTCGAGCTGCAGGGTCTGTCACACGAAGGAGCAGGACAACAGCTGCACCACGTGCCACCACAAGGCGCCCCTGAACTTCGGGAAGTCCGTTGCCTGCTCCACGTGCCACGGGGAGGGGTTCGACAAGACGCGGCCGGCTGATCACACTCCGCTCTGGGTCTCCAGCCACGGCAAGGGCCTGACCCAGTCCCGGATAGACCAGAGGTGCGTCCTCTGCCACAACCCGGCCAGCAGGAACGACTGCCAGAGCTGCCACCGGCGCGAAGCACCCAAGAACCACACCATCGGATGGTCGGAGAATCTGCACGGCATAGCTGCCCGGTCCGACAGGCAGTCCTGCTCAACCTGCCACGACCAGTCCGAGTGCATCTCCTGCCACACCACCAACGAGCCGTTCACCCACACCGGGTCGTGGGGATCGCCCTTTGACCGGCACTGCCTGACCTGCCACGTCGAGGGGGGGGGCTATGTGAGCGGATCCATGCAGGGCAACTGCGGCGTCTGCCACAACGCCACCGACGTCTTCGCAAGACACCAGGCTCAGAGTTTCCCCACGTTCCCTCCCCACAACACGTCGCTGGACTGCAACGTGTGCCACAACGTGACCAACGTGAAGCACCCCTTCCCGCGCTTCGCGACGACCTGTGTGACCTGCCATACGCATTGAAAGAAGAATGCGGGGACGGAGAGCGCGCGAGCGCCCGTCCCCGCATTGGGATCGGCGGGCGAGGCTGCCCGGGTAAAAAGACCTACTCTTTCTCGAGGAACAGGTCCACGCGGCTGTTCTGCCAGCGGCCCTTGAGGTCGCTGTCCGGCACAAGCTGGTCGGACGCGCCGACCCCTTCCGCGGTGAAGCGCGCGACATCCAGCCCGCGTTCCACGAGCGCTTCCTGCACCGCTTCAGCACGGGCCTTCGAGAGCGGGATCAGGACGACTCTCTGCTCCGCTCGTCCTTTCGCGGGGTTATCCCAGTTGATCATTGTCGCGTGCCCGACCATCGTGATCTTGTATCCCGGGAACTTTTTCAGCTTCACGGCAAGTGCGTCGAGGCGTGCGATGTTCTGCCGGGCGAGCCGGGGGAAAACGTCCTTGTAGCCCGCGGTGAACGGCTTGAAGTAGATGCTCGATTCGGGAATCCGGTACCCCGTCGCGGTCTTCTCGACGAGGATGCCGACAGGGACGCTCGCTTTCACCTCGCCGACGCTGCCGAACTGGTCGCGCACATGGGCGACCACCGCGTAGTCCTCGGCGGATTGAACCATCTCTCCATGGATGCCCTTGCCGTCCCAGACGACCTGGTTCGTCGGCCAGCTTCCACTGAAGGTCTTGAACAAGTTTCCTCCCGGATCGTAGATGTCCATGGTCCAGCTGTCGACATTTGCGACCGGGGAGCTGGCGTCCAACGTCAGTGCGATGGTGTCCGAGGCTTCAATGGGCGAAAACAGCGGCGAGGACAGGCGGATCGACCCGACGGGCGGCGTGAGGTCGAGCACGAAGGGTTCGCTCTGATCGGAAGCAGGGCTGAACGCGGACCCGTAGTCGACGCTGAGTGTCGCCTGATACGTGCCCTCCGGAGCCAGCTTGCCGTCGTCAGTCCTGCCGTCCCAGGCGAGCGTCTCGGGAAGGCTCGATGAGTCACCGGTATACGTTTTCTGAGCGCCAAGCTCGGGATTGGAGATCGAAACCTTCCAGGACTTCACCGCCGCGGATTGACCGTATGAAAGCGCAAAGGTGACAGTGTCGGCCGCGGCAACCCCCTTGGGAGAGAACCCTCCCGTCAAAGGACGGATGCCAGCCTGACCCAGGACAGGCGGCAGCTCGCCGCTGGCCAGGGAGCCGCGTATCTCTCCCACGTTGCCGTATTCATCGCGCACATGGGCGACATAGGTGTACGCCGTTCTGGGATCCGCCCGTCCGCCGCCGGCGAGCGTTCCATCCCACGTGGCCGTTGCCGCGGGCCCGCTTCCTTCGAGATTTGCGACGGCGTTCCCGTCGGAACCGAGGATGCTGAGGGACCAGCCCGCGAGTCCGGCAAAGGGGGAGGCCGCGTCTATCTTGAACGCCACGGGGGTGATCCCGCCTTTCCCGTCGGGGGTCAGCCGGGCCGGGTCCACGGCAACGCTGCCCGCAGGCGGAGTGAGGTCGAGAATGAAGGGCTCGCTCTGCGCGTGGACCGGCTTGAATGACCTTCCGTAGTCGACGGAAAGCACCGCCGTGTACGTGCCTTCCGGCGCGGCGACACCGCCGTCGGTTGTCCCGTCCCAGGAAACGGATTGCGGCAAGCTCTCTGCGTCGCCGCTCCAGCTTTTCTGGGCGCCCTTGTCTTCATGCGCAACCGAGAGCTTCCACGATTTCAGGTCATCCATGTCGCCCAAGGTCAGGAGCAGGTCCATCGCCCGCGCCAGCGTTTCGCTTTTCGGGGAGAACCCCGACGAACGGGGGCGCACGAGACTCTTTTCTATCGCCGAGGGCACGTCAGCCACTAGCACGTCGGCTTTCAGCTGTGCGCTGTTGCCGTACTCGTCGCGGACCGTCGCCACGGCCTTGTAGGTCCTTGCGGGCGCCACAAAGGCTCCGTTCGTCGAGGAGCCGTCCCAGCTCGTCTTCGCGCTGGGCCACTTGCCCGCAAAGCTTCGGAACAATGCCCCTGTCTCGTCATAGATGTCCAGCGACCATTCGTCAATTTTCGCAACTCCCCCGCTTGCCGTGATCGTGAAGGTCAGCGGCGCGCTGACGCCGGGGTCCGCCGGCAGGAATTCCTTCGGATCGAGGTCGATGCGCCCCGCCGGCGGGGTGATATCGAGAACAAAGCTCGCGCTATCTTGTGTGAACAGTTGATAGGTCTTCCCGTAGTCAATTGAAAGCCGGGCGACATACGCTCCTTCTGGCGCCAAGTCCCCACCATCGGTTGTCCCGTCCCAGCTGAGATTCGCGGGCATGTGCGTCTTGTCTCCGCTCCAGACCTTCGGCACTCCGACCGCTCCCGCCACCTCCACTTTCCAGCTCTTGATCGCTTCCTTGTTGCCGAATAGCAGGGAAAACGTGATGGAGGAGTGCTCGGCGTCGCCGCGGGGAGCAAAGCCCGCGCTCTCAGCCTGGATTGTGCTTGCCACCGGCGCAGCGGCAGGTGCCGTCTGACATCCCGCGAATGCCGCGATGAGGGCAACGGCTGCACAGATTCCCCGCAAGAATCGCTTCTTCATGCAATCCTCCTCGCGAAATGCCTGCCACGTGTGAACTCGCCTTGCGGCCATGTCACCCACCGGGGTGCTTCAACTGCGACGATCCGCGCGACACCGGAAACTTAAGCGACTCCCTTCAGCTGGGAGCCCACGGCTTCTACTCGGCGGCACAATTTGAGAGCGCCGAAAAAGCCACTGTGGCGCTCCGCAGCACCGGTCACAGCGGTGTCGGCGCCATATTCCCGACCACTCCTCACGCGCCTGACTGGGCCTGTCATCGAACCGGCACGGCAAAGGATGAACTGGACAGACTCGTCCTCTACTTCGCGCGCCTCTGCACCCACAAAAGTCACGGGAAAGCCTATCGATGGCCGAGGGTCTCACGGTGCCATCGGTGTGACAGCAGTCGGCCGCGGGCGCACGGGTATGTCGGGCGGTGCTTCGACGGCATCGAGGAGCGGCTGTGAATGAGGCGCTGGCGATGCCCGGAGTGCTCGGTGGTGCACACTGCGCGACCGGCCGCGCATGGTTAGAACCTGAAGACTAGCCCGGCCATTCCGAAAAAACCGTTGTTGGCATACGTGTTGTGCATGGTATCAAAAATAAAAGGATCAGCATAGGTGTCGCTGACGGCGTAGATGTACCTGTAGCCAACCGAGGCTGAGGTGCCAAAGCGTTCACTGAAGTACCATGTAAGCCCCACGCTGCCGCTCGCTCCGATGCCGAAATAGGTCACGTCCAGCGAGTTGTCATAGATCAATGCACCAAACAGCGAAGGCGTCAGTGTAATCAGCAAGTCAGGCGTGAGAGCAATCCTGAAAGGAGCGTTGAACGAAAAAATCGTCGGCGCGGTAAACCAGTTGCTCGGCTCATTTTGGCCGCCCGGGCCTAGACCATATTGAAGAACACCTCCCAGCGTAGTAGCTCCGTTCAGCGTCTGCACAAATGGGTAAATGAACGTAAGGCCCGTTCCCAACCAAAGCATGCGATTGAGCGACCAATAGTACGTCATCCCAATAATGCCGTCAAAAGAATCAGTTGAAATAGCTGGCGGGAGACTGGAGATGTTGTCGTAACCATCTGCGTCTGTCATCGCATACCAACCACCGTTCAACTGGCTCATTCCGCCACCCAGGAAAAGCTCTGCGTAGCCCTTGCCCTTTGACTGAGCAACCTTGGGGGGTTGTACCTGCTGTGGCGTTTCAATTCCTGCAAGCTCGACGAAGTCCGTCATCAATGCATACGCCGAAGCCGTCAAAATGACGGTAAGAACCACAGCAACGGCTGTTCGCTTTCTCACTTTATTCCCTCCGTGGCAAAACGGCTGTTCGACGGGAACCCCCCAAGGACCTTTTGTATGGCGGGCCTTCCAGGATCTCAAGAGGAACAGATCTCATAGGTTCAGGGGCGCCCGCTGTTTCATGACTCGAACGTTCATTTCGTACTCACGCCCCCGATTCTCCGCAATGGCGCGCGGCCGCCTATGAAGGCCGGGTTGCTCCAATCACTATGCCGGCACCAGCGTTGGTGTTCAGGTTGACAATCGCATCGTAGAGTATCTGGGCCGCGAAAACCGGATTGTGGATTCCCTTGCTCCTGTCCTCAAGGTAGAGCTGCAGGTTCCAGTAGGACTGTGCCTGCACGAGGGACAAAGTCACACTGGCACCTGCCACGAAATCTCTGGTCCACTCGATTGCCGACGTCGGCCATACCGGGAGACTTCCGTCCCAAGGGCTGGTAGCTACCTTGCTCATCGGCTTCGGAGCGGTGTTGATGAAGTAGATGACAAGCTTGTCCCTCAATGCCCTGATCTCGACCAGCGGATCAGCTGGTGCACCACCGTTGATACCGGCCCAATCAGGCACTGTCGGGTGAATGCCCTCAAAGGTGGTGCTGGCAGAGGTGTGACAGCTCGTGCAGAGCGCCACAACGTCTTTCTTGGCTGAGGAGCCGCCAACAGGCGGGGCAAGGGGACCGCCGCCAACTCCCGTCAGGTAAAATCCGTGCCCTCCCAGCTGGAGATCGCTGGTAGAACTTCTCGGGTAAGGGTCGTACTTGTGGCAGCTCACGCAGGAATCCGCCGTTGCCATGGCGTGGGGAGAAGTCCCTGCATACGATTGAGCTGGCATCACCCAGTTGTTCTCTCCAAGGAGGAAGTCGCTCTGAACGCCATGGTGCGGTCCGGATCCGGATTTCGGCGTGCCGACGAGGGTCAACACTGCCGTGGCCCGTGCCTGGTGGCAGTTCGCGCAGAGATTGCCGAGTCCGAAGTTGTACGTGCCGCCGCTGAGGAGCGTGACTGGGCTAACTATCCTCGGGGTGAAGTTTCCCGTCACGTGGGGATTGTGGCATGTGAAGCACCCCGGTGGCAGAGCGCTGGTCACCGCGATCGCACCTACTGCGTAGAAATTTCCTCCCGAAGCGATGGCAGTGACAAAGCCTTGGTCGGTGTGGCATTTATTGCAGCTGCCACCTCCGATTTGGCTGTTGGAGAGGGCATGGCTTCCTTTAAAGTAGTAGCTATTGGCTGGTGCTGGGTTCAGAGCACGCGTTCCATTATAGTGGCCAGACTGTTGATACGCAGCCTCATTCTGGAGGAAGGCAAGCGCGTAGGGGGAAGAAGGGTTCCCGGAGTGGCAATTTGCGCAGCTCAAGCCTGCCATCCCGCTCACACCCACGGCGGCCGGTTTGCAGCCGATGAGAAAGGCCGTTCCAGACAAGCCGAGCAGAAGCGCATAAACTCTCCAGCGTTTCATTTTTCCCCCCTTGCAGTGCGCTGCAAAGTTGAGATGGCGATGATGTCAGAAGTGAGAAAATGCCCGTTGGCGCACGAAACCGGCGGCAACCCTCGGCACAGCTGTGAAACTGACCGTAAACGATGGTGTATACATCTCTTTTCCCAGAAATGAGTTATACTCAACATAAGATTTGTCAGGAATTTGAACACCTAATTATCTTATAGATGAGATGATTTGTCAACTTTTTTTTCACGACTTTTCCACAACTCGTGAACGGATCTACGATACTCCGCCGCCGAGAGGCGGGGGGACCGGCAAAAAAAGGGGGGGTCAGCGTGCATTCGCCTCTTCCAGGATCAGGGCAACCTGCTCCACGTCCTTCGGAAATCGCTCGGTCAATCTCTTCTTCTTCAAATTCTCGCGAACGATCCACGCGATATCGGCATCGCGGACAGCCGCGCTCTTCCTCATGAGCGTGAAACCTTCGCCGGGGGACTTGGAGACAAAAACGCTCAACGCGTAGCCCATACCCTGGCGAAGCACCTTGAAGGATTCTCCCTTCCGGCTCTTCGCGTCCATGCGGGAGATGGAGGTGAGGATACTGCGGGCAGATTCCAGGCAGAAGCCGGCAAACGCTTCGTTCGACAGAATCGGCGGGTGCGCGAGGCCCGCCGCGACGGCACGCATCTCCAGGGCCGACGCTCCGGGGAGCCAGTCGCCGACGATGCTCTTCAGCGCCTCGATGTCCTGCTCGCCGATGAGCTGGAGCGCCATTGCCGAGGCCTCGCGCACCCGCCAGCGCGAGTCGGAGGCAGCGGTCTTGATGGCCGCAAGTGCCGCGCGCCTGCGGGGACGGGGCAGGCCCGGGCCATACAGCGCACCGAGGGCGAGCAGTGAACAGAGGGGGATGTACTCCCCGGGAGTATTCACCGGAGCCTTCGTCGGGGACGTCCCCGCGGTCTCGAGGAGAAAATCCCACTGCCATTCCTCCAGGTGCATGCGGGCGACCGCGGAAGCGAAGGAGTAGGCAAGCTCGAGGTTCGCCCGCGGGCCGGGCAGACCCGAGTTCTCTTCCAGCAGGGTCCGGAGCTGCGGCAGCGTGCCGCGCGAACCGAAGAGGATGCCGAATGCGGGAAAGGATTTCACGGCTCTTTTCTCCCCCTGAGCGACCGCTCGGCCACCACTTCCCAGCTCACGTCCCGCCACCACTCGGGCCCTTCGACACTGGTGCGGACATTCAGCAGCGCGATCGTGCACGAGCTGAATGAGGCCTCGGGCACCGCCGGCCTGATCCGTGACCTCACCTCCGGCGACGCATCACCGCATCCGAGGTAGAATCCCTCTGCGGCGGGGAAGAGACAACTCCTCTCGCTTCCGCATATCTCCAGGGCGCGGGCCCTCAGTGTCTGCCAGACTCCGCCGGATTGCACACCGGCGTAGAGGTGCTCCTCCGCCCAGACGGCCCCGGTGAGACGCATGCGCCAGCCCCGGCTCACCGACCCGTTCATCTCCAGGAGCAACCCCCGCCCGGCCCGCGCGGCGTCCAGGAATGCGATGGGGAGCAGGGGCGGAAGCGCCTGCGCCGAGGCCAGACCGTGATCGGAAAAGAGGGCAGCCTGCACCTTCCCCAGCTCCGACTCGATGGAGCCGGGAGCGATCAACGCGGCGAGGAGAATCGGTTCGTTCGGCATGGCACCGGGGTCCGCGAAAATCGTAGCATGCGCCCCCGCGGCCCTCAAGGGAGGCGGGCGCTCGCGTCAAATGCCGTTCGAGACCGCAAGGGCTTGACTCATTCCTCTTTCTCCGTTATATTGGATATATGAGAATATTCATATTTTTCAGAAAAGGATGAATATGGCGAAGGATACAGAAACGAGCGGAGGGTGCTGCGGAGTCGAGGCAGTGGTGACCGTCGATGCGCGGGGGCAGATCGTGCTTCCCAAGGAACTTCGTGCCGCGGCGGGAATCAAGGCCGGCGACAAGCTGGCCGTGGTGACCATGTACAGCGAAGGCAGGGTCTGCTGCCTTTCACTGATAAAGGTCGAGCAGCTCTCGGGCAGGGTCAAGGACATCCTCGGACCCGTTGCCCAGGAGATTGTCCAGTAGGAGGAAAGTCGATGTCAAGCGACATGAGAATGGAAGTACGCCGTCACTATGCGCGCACGGCGGGCATGGAGGTGCGCGGAGGCGCGGATACATGCTGTGGAGGCTCTGCATCCGCGCGGACCGATGCGCGCGGGTACACGGACGACCAACTTTCCGGGATCCCTCCCGAGTCCGACATGGGCCTGGGATGCGGGAACCCCACGGCGCTGGGCGAGCTGCGGCCGGGCGAGACTGTCGTGGACCTGGGATCCGGCGGGGGGATCGACTGCTTCCTCGCGGCGCGAAAGGTGGGGCCCGGGGGCCGGGTGATCGGAGTGGACATGACCCCCGAGATGATCGACCGGGCCCGGGCGGCCGCCCGGAAGAACGGGTACGCGAACGTGGAGTTCCGGCTGGGTGAAATCGAGAGCCTCCCGATTGCGGACTCCAGCGTCGACGTCATCGTCTCCAACTGCGTCATCAACCTTTCCACGGAGAAGGAACGGGTTTTCCGCGAAGCCTTCCGGGTCCTGAAACCCGGGGGCCGGCTCATGATCTCCGACATCATGCTCCGGGAAGCGCTACCTGAACGGCTGGCGACGAACGCGGCCCTCTTCGCCGGATGCGTCGCAGGTGCCGTCCTGAAGGAGGACTACCTGCGGATGATGCGGGAGGCGGGGTTCTCCAGCGTCATGGTGGAACGGGAGAAGGAAACCGCGGAAATGTTCGGGCCGGAAGAAGGGGCATCGCTCCTGGAGCAGGCGCCGGATCTCACCCGCGAAGAGCTGAAGCGGCTGGGGAAAGCGATTGTGAGCGTGCAGCTGACCGCGCAGAAGTAAAGAAGACGACGGCCGCCCGAGTGCCGCCGCCTTGCGTGGCCGGCCGGTGACAGGCTACAATCCCCGCATGAAGCGCAAGGTGCGTCGGATCGCGGGGAACCTGGCGGAACGCCTCTCGCACGTCGAGGGCGTTCAGGCTGTTCTCCTCGGAGAGGCGGCCGACATCGAGGTGTTCGACCCGTACTTCACGATCGACCTGGACGTCTACACCGCGGGGGCGCCCCCGAGCCTGGAGGCGCGCAGCACGCTGCTGCCGGGCATGGATGCCTTCGAGACTTCTCCTGTAGCCGCGGTGGACAGGTTCCTGCTCGAGGAGCTGCCCGCGAGCATCCACTACATCCGTTCCGCCGACGTGGACAGGATGCTCCTTCGAATCTCGGAGCAGACCTGGGTGTTCCACGAGCCGGGCACCAATGCCCTGTACAGGATCGAACGGGGCGAGGTGCTCTTTCGGCGGGGCACCTGGCTCGAGGAAGCCCGGTCGGCCCTCGCGCATGTCCCTGCGCAGTTCTGGTGGCAGGCACGCCTGCGGGCCTTCTCCCTGGCGGAGCGCGCGCTCGCGGACCTCGGCGCGGCGGCGCACCGGGCCGACACCCTCTTCTTCCTCCTCTCGGCCTCCCGGCTGGCGCGCTGCGTCGCGAGCTTTCTCTTTGCGGTGAATCGACTCTTCGAGCCTTCCGACCGGATGCTCGCCGAGCGCATCGCAACTCTCCCCATTGTCCCGGACGGTTTTATCGGGCAGCTGGACAACCTCATCCGCCCCATCGGGGATATCACCATGGAAGCGCGGCGCGAGATCGCCCAGCACATCGTGCGGAGCCTCATGCCCCTTGCCATTGAGGAGCGTGAGTGAAAGCCGGCCTTCGGGCCGGCTTCCTCGCCGCTGCCCTCCTTCTTCCAACAGGGTGCTCGTCGAAGTTCCAGGGCTTCACTTTCCAGGCTCCTGAAGGCGCACGCATCGAGATCTGGCAGTCCGCGCGCGTGTCCCGGGAGCAGGAGACGCGGTTCCAGCCGGACGCGGGCAAGCTGTCATCGCCCGAATACCATCTTGCGCCACCCGTTGTCGTCACTTCGTTCGGCGAGGCGTTCGCTTTCTCGTACACGAGCAACATCGGCACGTGCACCCTCACGATCTTCTCGGACCGAAACAAGGTCCTGAAGTCCTTCGCGCTGCCCGCGACAAGCGGGAACTCCCTGCGGTTCCTGGTTCCCCTGGACATGGGGAGCAGGGTCTGGGGCTACCAGCTCACCGCCTCATCGGGCTCGGCCCGGAGCACGCTCACTCTCGAAGGGGCGGGCATCCTGGCGTTCGTGCACGGTTTCTCGATCGACCCGGGCCTCCTCACGGTGGACGGGAGCGTGGAGGTGCTGTCCGCATCGGCAGGGTCGACATCGGCGCGCCTCACCGAGGCGTCCCGGGCAGAGATGGGCAGCGGGATCTGGCTCCTGCGGCTCACTCTCGGTGACGGCGCGGCGGGCGGAAGCGTCGTCTTCAGCGACTCCGGCGGCAGGAACGCGGCCTTCGAGGTGAACCCGGCATCCACACCCGGCTGGCTGGACTTTGCCCGGGGCAGCATGCCCTTCGTCCCCCGCGACATCCGTTTCACGGGAACGCTCAGGAGCCTCCAGATACTCCGGGTCCCTGCCGAGGCCCCCATTCCCGCAGACCCGGGCCAGGTCCTCACGTGGGACCAGCCCTCCTGGCGGAAACCGGACTTCGAGCTTTTCTCATGGAGCCGGTTCCCCCGGGTCCTCATCCTGGACATTGCTTCATACGAGATCCAGGATGCCTTCTTCAAGAGGCTCGCGTTCTTCGTCGAGAAGGCCGGTCATGCCGGGAAGCTCGAGTCTCACTCCGCCCTCGCCGGGCTGCACGGCTACAACGCGCATGACTACAGGGCGGAAGATCTCGCCCGGTTCTTCACTGCGGCCCGGAAGGACCCTTCCGGCCTGTCCGTGGAAGAAGATGCCCTCGCGCGGATATTGGAGCAGAACGGGGTGGTGAAGAAATCCTCCGACGGCTACACCCCCGGCGACGGGTGTGTGCTCTCGATCTCCCGCAGCTCGTCGCCGACTCTCCGGTCCCTGCTCCTTACCCACGAGTGCTTCCACGGATTGTTCTTCACGATTCCCGCCTTCCGGGAAGCCACGGAAGCCACGTGGACCGCGCTCTCTGCGGACGAACAGGCCGTCTGGCTGGACTACCTTGCCGCGCATTCATACGACACCGCGGACCATTACCTGGTCGTGAACGAGTTCCAGAGCTACCTTCTCCAGCAGGAGCGGACGAGCATCCGGGGATTCCAGGATCTCGCCCTTGGGAAGATGCGCGCGGGAAACGCCCGGGAGGCGGGCCTTGCGCGCCGGCTGGCGGCCGCCCGCCCCGGCTCGTTTCTGGATGCCTTCGATGCGCTGGACGGCGCTCTGCAATCCGCCGGAGGGCCGCCGGGAGGGCAGTCCATCGCGGTGAGGAAGGGAGAATAGGAGAGCAGGGAGATTTTATGCTTGCCTTCCGCGCGCCCTTGCTGTTACACTAGTATTTCGTCTCGCCATGTTTCCGGGGGAGGGGGACTATGGAGATTCAACGGCGCTTTACCCGATCCGGGGAAAGCCCTTATTCAGGCATGTCTTTCGAGCCGCGGACTTCGGAGATCCGCAATCCTGACGGCACGGTCATCTTCCACCAGGACAACGTCGTCGTGCCCACTCACTGGTCACAGATCGCGACCGATATCCTTGCCCAGAAGTACTTCCGTAAGCGCGGGGTTCCCGCGGCTGCCGCAATGGCAGTCGCCGCAGTTGCTGCGGGAACCAGCGGTGCATCCGCCGCAGCCGGCGGTGCCGCCGCGGGCACGACGGCCGGCACCGGGCAGGATGCCGCCACGCGGGGTGAGACGGACGCACGCCAGGTCTTTCACCGGCTCGCCTTCACGTGGATGGATTGGGGCAAGAGGTACAAGTACTTCTCCACAGAGCAGGACGCGCAGGCCTTCTACGACGAGATGTGCTGCATCCTGGCCCGGCAGATGGGCGCGCCGAACTCACCCCAGTGGTTCAACACGGGGTTGTACGCCGCGTACGGCCTGAAGGGGCCTGCCCAGGGCCACTATTTCGTCAATCCCGATACCGGTGAGGTGGAGAAGGCAACGAGCGCCTACGAGCGCCCTCAGCCCCACGCGTGCCAGCCCTACCACGCGCCCGTCTCGACTCCGTTCGGCCCGGTCGCGATTGGTTCAATCGTCGAAGGAGGCCTCGTCGGCCTTGAAGTATTCGACGGAACGGACGACGGACGGGGCACGACCAGGGTGATCGCAGTTGCCGAGAACGGCGTAAAGCCGGTCTTCCGGGTCATTCTGAAAAACGGGGCTGCCCTTGAGGCCACGGGCGATCACCTGGTACTCGCATCCAGGGAACGCCGCGGTGAAGCGCAGTGGGCTCGCGTTGACGAGCTGTCGCCGGGAATGCGGCTGCGGCTTTCCACTGCCAGCGAGGTGAAGGAGCAGAACAAGGTTGACCCGGCGGCTGTCGACGAAGCCGCCCTCGTCGGGTGGCTTCACGGGGACGGCTTCGTCGGGAAGTACGAAACATCCACGAACCGCAGCCTGACGCTGGAGTTCATGACGGTCAATGAAGACGAGTACAACTTTGTTCTGGAGCGGATAGAACGCGTGTTTCCCGGCGTCCACTACCACGTCAGAACCGTGGAATCTGAAAATCCCGAACTGGAGATTCGAAGGATCCGGCTCTACGGAGAGTGTCTGCGAAGTTTCGTCGATCAGTATCACCTGTTGGATACACCGTCAGAACGAACGATTCCGAATGCTGTCGTCCGTGGCGGCCGGACTGCTCAGGCCGCGTATCTGCGATCTTTGTTTCAAGCCGATGGAACGGTGCGTCTCAGGAACAGGAGCTCTCGAACATCGGACGTGGTATTGACCACCACATCGCCGCGTCTTGCGGACAGCGTCCAGACTCTTCTCATGAACCTGGGAATCTATGCTCGGCTGCAGCAGGGCCTCGACAGGAGAGAAAACCGGGCGACGCCTTACCACGTTTCAATCGGGTATGCCGAGTCGCGGTCCCTCTTCAACGAGCACGTGGGGTTTATTTCTTCCGAAAAGCAGGCCAAGCTGACTGTGGCGTGCTCAGATCGCTTCCCGGGCAAGAATGTCCCTGCAATGAGGGAGGAAGCGGTTCTCCGGCTCGAGTTCGCCGGGCTCCAGCAGGTCTATGACATCCAGACTCTCAGCGGTCAGTACCTCTCGAACAATATCGTGGTGCACAACTGTTTCATCCTCTCCATTGAGGATGACCTGGTGAACGAGGGCGGGATCATGGACCTCATCACCCGGGAGGCGCGCCTGTTCAAGTACGGGTCGGGCACCGGCACGAACTACTCGAAGCTGCGCGCCTCCAGCGAGTCTCTCTCGGGGGGCGGCGTGTCCTCGGGGCTCCTCTCGTTCCTCAAGGTGAGCGATCGCTCAGCCTCGTCGATCAAGAGCGGCGGCACGACACGCCGGGCCGCACGCATGGTGACCCTGGACGCCGATCACCCCGACGTCTTCCGCTACATCGACTGGAAGGCGGAGGAGGAGCGCAAGGTCGCCGCGATGGTCACCGGCAGCAGGGTCCTGCGCCGGCACACGAAGAGGATCCTGGAAGCCTGCCGCCTCCGACCGGAAGACAATGGCAACGGGAAAAGCACGACGGCATTCGATCCCCGCAAGAACAAGGACCTGGAGCGCGCGGTGAAGGAGGCGCTCCTTGATGAAGTCCCCGCCTCCTGGGTCCACCAGGTGATCCAGCTGGCCGAGCAGGGAATCTGGGACTTCGAACCGGAGGAGTTCACAACCGACTGGGACAGCGAGGCGTACAACACCGTGAGCGGCCAGTCCTCCAACAACTCCCTGAGGCTCACCGACACGTTCATGGAGGCGGTACTCGACGACGGCTGGTGGGAACTGGTGAACCGCACGGACGGCAAGACCAGGGAGCGCGTGAAGGCGCGCGAGATCTGGGATCGCATCGCCACCGCGGCGTGGCTGTGCGCAGACCCGGGCCTGCAGTTCCACACCACGGTGAACGACTGGCACACCTGCCCGCAGGACGGAGAGATCCGGGCGTCCAACCCGTGCTCGGAATACATGTTCCTCGACGACACGGCGTGCAACCTCGCATCGCTCAACCTCATGACCTTCTACGATGAGCAAACCGGGGAGATCCGCATCGATGATCTGCGCCACGCCATCCGGCTGTGGACCATCGTGCTGGAAATCTCGGTGCTGATGGCGCAGTTCCCCTC
>Ga0187866_1002340_pt1 | contig 15904 bp, 9 predicted proteins | sample June2016WEW_11_1_3_FD_133013 | JGI IMG/M metagenome (GOLD analysis project Ga0187866, IMG submission 133013) | Peatland microbial communities from SPRUCE experiment site at the Marcell Experimental Forest, Minnesota, USA - June2016WEW_11_150 | ecosystem: Environmental > Terrestrial > Soil >...
ACACCTGGAAGGAACGATCGAAAGATGGAGCGGGAATACTGTTCAATCTTGGTTCGCATATGATCGATCAAGCGCTTGTTCTGTTCGGCATGCCCGAAGCTGTCACTGCGCATCTTCGTATCGTTCGACCGGGTGGGGACGTAGACGATTGGTACGACATTCGTCTTCACTATGATGGGCTCACGGCGCTCCTGAGGGCAAGCTATCTTGTGAAAGAGCCGGGTCCCAGGTACATTCTCCAAGGAACCAACGGCACATTCTTCAAGTACGGTCTCGATCCGCAGGAGGAGGGGCTCAAGCAAGGAATGGACCCTCAGAGTCCCGGATGGGGAATCGAGTCGGTAGAATGGTTCGGGACGTTGGTCACAGAAAAGGACGGAGTCACTCAAAGCGTCAAACTGCAGACACTGCCGGGCAACTACAACGCATTCTACGATGGAGTTGTGGACTGTCTTCGGAAAGGGACTGAGCCGCCGGTGAAACCGGTTGAGGCAGCAAACGTGATCCGGATTGTCGAGGCCGCGCAAAGAAGCAACCGCCAGCGGGCGACGATTGAGGTTCGGGGGAGAGGGGAGTAGTCTGGATCAGCAGAGGCAGAAAACGAAATGAAGATGGTACGAGGATCCCTTTTAGTGAAATCGAAAAGCAGTTCCAAAGGGTTTTGTTGAAAATTGGATTTGGGTCAGGATTGTCATCTTCTAACCTCCAATGTTCGAGGGAAAAAGCATGAATTCTCTGGGTGTAGTGCCTCGCCTGTTTGTTGCCTTCATTCTGGTCGTCATCCTCGCCGTCGGTTCCGCCGCACAAGAAAAGGGGACACACGCTTCAAGGTCCGATTCCATTAAGTGGACTATTGACAAGTGCGTAAACGTGTTCTCGAAAGACAAGATCGAGAAGACAGATGCCGGGTATCAATACTGGTTTGTCGACAAAACGCTTGCCGGTGGCAAGACACTGAAAATGAGCGTCGTCAAACCACACTCGGCAACACATCCTCCCCACTCCCATCCGGAAGAGGAATTCTTCTTCGTGCTCGAAGGGAAGGTGGAATTCTTTCTGAACGGCGAACGAAAAGTCGTCGGACCCTTCTCGAGCCTCTATTGTCCGTCAAACGTTGAACATGGAATCCGAAATGTTGGAGACACAGAAGCCAAGTACCTTGTTGTAAAGAAGTACGAAAAGTAATAGATCCAATCAGTGTCCGATCGGAGAGCTGTTTGAATAATTCAAGGTCCAGCTTAGTAACCAGGTTTTCGATTTGCCAACTATGGGGACTAATTTCATGATCAGAGAATTTAGCAAGCGTTTCGTCCTTCTTGGGGCGATCCTGTTTCTTGTGCATGTGGGAGTTGCCGGAGGGATCAAGCTCAGGTACGGATTCCAACCCCAGAAGCAATACAAGTGCCGGACAATCATGGAAGTTACCACACTGCCGGACGGGTCAGGGAATCCAGAGCAGGCGAACGTCTCCGTCGGATTAGAGATGGGCATCACACTCACCGTCGAGAAAGCGCTGAAGGGTGAACAATTCGCGTGCAACCTCGCGCTTGATACTCTTGCCATGCAGATCTCTGCTCCCGACAGAGAAAAAAGCGCGATGCCGTTGGAGTATCTAAAGTGGAAATCGGTACGCATGATTCTCGACACGAGAGGAGTGGCGAGAAACATCGTGGCACCTGATAGCGCCAGCTCCAAGCAAGCCCAGCAGGCTGTCGGCTTCGACCTGTTTTCCAGAGAACTTCTTAGCCGGATGCTCGTCTTTCTCGAATTTCCGGAGAACAGTCTTGAAGTAGGAGAGTCGTGGTCATATTCGCGCACCGATACAGTCGTTCGGGACGGTCGAAGGATGATTGCTCAGAGAACAACCCAATGCACATTGCGTGCGGACTCAACTATCAAGAATCGCTTCTATCACAGGATAGCCTTTTCCACATTCGCGCGCATTGAAGGCTCGGTAGGATCTGCCGATGTTTCCATCGCGCTGAAAGGGACGACGACGAGCGATGGCACACTCTTCATTTCGATGGACGGAATCCCGTTGATGTCATCTGCTCATCTGGATTCGGAGATGCGGCTTGGGGATGTGAAAACTGTCAAGCAACGTGGGACTCTTGAAACCTCGCTGGAAAAGGAAGTGCGGATGCCTCCGGTAGTCGAATGAGACATCTTGTTTCATCTTGATACGTACTCCGGCAAATGGGTGCCTCACGAATCCTTGCTGGCTCAGCCCGGCAGGGATTCTTTGTGTACGATGAGGGAGAGTCCATCGGTTGAGATCACCTGCAGCAAAAATTGATCGGGAGCTGAAGGGGCGTGTAGAAATGCACTATTTGTCGTATATTGTCCGGGCTTCCTCACCAACCATGAAAGAAATCCCATGCAAATTGGCATTGTAGGACTCCCATTCTGCGGGAAATCAACGCTGTTTCAGACAATTACCAAGACACACCTCGACCCTTCCGTGCTTTCCAAGGCGGAGGCGCATCACGCGATCGTAAAGGTGCCGGACCTTCGCCTCGATAAATGCTCCGAGATTTTCTCTCCCAAGAGCACCGTGCATGCAACCATCGAATTCGTCGATGTCGTAGGCCTGAAAAAAGGAGAGTCAGGCTCTACGCAGTTCACCACAAACTTCCTGGCGAACGTCAAGACAAACGACGCTCTTGTGGAGGTTGTCCGCCTGTTTGCAAACGATTCCGTTCCGCATCCGGATGGTTCCATCGATGCCATGCGGGATATCGCCTCGTTCGAGACAGAGTTCATCCTTTCGGACCTCTCGCTCCTCGAAACACGGGTCGACCGGATCAAAAAACAGGTCCAGAAGACCGGCGAAGACGCATTGAAGAAGGAGCTCCCCGTTCTTGAAAAATGCCACCAGGCGCTTGAGGGGGAAAGACCGCTCAGAGAAGTTGAATTCACGAAGGATGAGCTGCTCATCCTGAGGACCTACCAGCTTCTGACGATCAAGCCGATGCTCATCGCTCTGAACTTTGACGAATCTCAGCGTGCGGAAGCTGCTGAGATCGTGAAGCGCATCGCGCAGGGCAAAGGGGGAAAACAGACCAAGGTGGTATCTTTCTTCGGCAAGATCGAGATGGAGATGTCCGAGCTTCCGGATGATGAAGCCGGCGTGTTTATGGAAGAATATGGCATTAAGGAATCGGCGCTCGGCACGCTGATTCGGGAATCCTATGCGCTTCTCGGACTTCAGTCGTTCTTCACAGTCGGTGAAGATGAATGCAGGGCCTGGACGATCCGACAAGGGATGACCGCGCAGGAAGCTGCAGGAGTGATTCACTCCGATTTCGTGACGAAATTCATCAGAGCTGAGGTTGTGCATTATGACCACTTCATTGCCCGGGGAGGGTCCTTTGCGAAGGCAAAGGAATCGGGGCACTGGAGACTTGAGGGGAAGGAATATATCGTGAAAGACGGAGATATCATGTCGATTCGCCACAGCTAAGTGAATTCGCTACTACTCTCGGACACCCGATGAAAGAGAAAGACAGGACAACGGATCAATTGGCGGAGCTGCGGTTGCTGCGCGAAAGCGTACGGGCGCTCACAGAAAAGCTCAAGGAATCAGAAGGGCGCTACAAGGCGCTGACCGATACCTCGTTGCAGGGGATTGTCATCCTCCAAGGACTGCCTATCAGAATCGTGTATGCCAGCCGGCCGGTCTCTGAGATCCTCGGATACTCCCTTGAAGAAATTCTCTCCGCTTCACCTGAACAGATCCAGAACTTCATGTATGGCGAGGATCGCTCCGGGTTCCTCAGCAAGTACGAGGGTCGCCTCGAAGGAAAGGTGGTTCCTCCCCGCTATGAAGCCCGTGTCACACGCAAGGATGGAGAGTTGCGATGGCTCGAGATTTTTTCGAGCCGCATCGAGTATGACGGGAAGCCTGCGGTACAGGCGGCATTTGTCGATATCACCGAGCGGAAGCGTATCGAGGAAGCCCTCCGTGAAAGCGAGGGGAAGTACCGCAGGATTTTCGAGAACGTGCAGGATGTTTTCTATCAGGTTGACAACCGGGGAAACATCCTTGACATCAGTCCATCGATCGAACGATATTCGGAATACACGCGTGAGGAGTTGGTCGGTCGACCTGTGACCGATGTCTATGCTAACCCGTCAGACCGCGAGAAACTCCTCGCAGCAATCTCGAATCGGGGTGAGGTCATCGACTTCGAGCTTCACCTGAGGGCAAAGTCGGGGCGCTCAGTCATCACGTCGGTCAATGCTCACGTCCTGTACAGCGAATCGGGTGAGCCGTTGGGTATTGAAGGGTCGCTGCGCGACATGAGCGAGCGACGAAAATCCGAAGTGGCGTTGCGGGCCAGCGAGGAACGCTATCGTCAGCTGTTCTACCAGTCGCCGGTTGGCATTTTCTATTTTGACACGGACCTGCGCATCACCGATTTCAATACACAGTTTGAAGATATATTGGAGTCTACACGGGAACGGCTGCTCGGGCTCGACCTTTCAAAGCTGAGGGATCAAAGAGTGCTTCCTGCAATCCGGCAGTCGATCGCTGGTTTGGAGGCGCAGTACGAAGGACAGTATCAAGCGACAACGAGCTCAGCTGAAGTGTGGGTTTTGATGAAAACTGCGCCGGTCTATGACGAGAAGGGGCACGTCAGAGGCGGCGTCGGCATCGTTGAGGACATGACCAAGCGGAGGGAGGTTGAGCGTGAAATATTCATGCTTGCGCAGGCGTTGAAGAGTATCCGTGATTGTGTCAGCATAACTGATTTGGAAGACAATATCCTGTTCGTCAATGATGCCTTCGCAAAGACGTATGGATACTCGCCATCGGAGCTTCTTGCCAAATCGGTTGGGATTGTTCGTTCGGAGAACAACCCGAAGGAGATCATGGAGCAGATTCTCCCCGCAACGTTACGGGGAGGGTGGCAGGGTGAGATCCTGAACAAACGGAAGGATGGGTCGGAGTTTCCCGTGTATCTCTCGAGTTCGGTTGTCCGCGATCCGGAGGGATCTCCAATTGCGTTGATCGGTGCAGCAACCGATATCACCGAGCGCAAGCGGGCAGAACTAAGGCTCCGTGAAAGCGAGGAGCGGTACCGGAGCCTGGTCGACAGCGCACGGGATGTTATTTTCACGGCAACACCCAATGGCGTCATTACCTCCCTCAATCCAGCGTTCGAATTGAGCACCGGGTGGCAACGGAGCGAGTGGCTGAGAAAAACTTACAATGATCTTTTTCACCATGATGATTTTGCGGGTTCACGGGAGAACTTTCTGCGGGCGTTAGAGGGCCAGCCGGTTCCCATGCTGGAGATACGCATCCGGACAAAAGGGGGCGATTACATAGTCGGGGAGTTCACGATCACACCTCAGGTGCAGGATGGCAAGATCATCGGATTGTTAGGCGTTGCCAGGGATGTCACAAAGAGGAAACGGCTCGAGGAGCAGTACCGGCAGTCGCAGAAAATGGAGAGCCTTGGTACGCTCGCAGGAGGAATAGCACACGACTTCAACAATATCCTCGCAATCATTCTTGGACACGCCTCTCTGTTGTCACACAGCAAGCACAGCCCCTCCAAACAAATAGCGAGCACCGAGGCAATCATCAAGGCGACCAACCGCGGCGCGGCCCTGGTCAGTCAGCTCCTGACGTTCGCAAGCAAGACGGATGTCGTGTTTGAATCCGTCTCCATCAACGATGTTGTCCAGGAGATCACAAAACTGATTGCTGAGACCTTCCCGAGGACGATCGTCATTACGACGCGGCTTGACTCTGACCTGCCTACAATTGTGGCAGACCCGACCCAGGTGCACCAAATGGTGCTGAATCTCTGTATCAACTCCCGTGATGCTATGCCTCGCGGTGGCACGCTTTCTCTTGTCACCAGTCTCGTCGGTGGAGAAGCTGTCGCAGGCCAGTTCGCTGCCGCGGGGGCCGCGCAGTATGTGGTTCTTCAGGTTTCTGACACCGGCGCCGGAATGGATGAGGAAACCAAGCAGCGCGTCTTCGAGCCGTTCTTTACGACGAAAGAAAAAGGGAAGGGAACGGGGCTCGGTCTCGCGACAGCCTATGGTATTATCGAGAGCCACGGCGGATTCGTCGACGTTGAAAGTGAAGTCGGCGTCGGCACGACATTTCAGATCTACCTGCCGGCTCAAACCAACGTGCCCGAGAAACAAGAGAAGGTGGGAGGGACCGCGCAAGACGTGCCACGGGGCTCGGAGACCATCCTCCTGGTTGAAGATGAAGAGATGCTGCTGGACCTGGTAAAGAACATCTTGATTTCCAATGGATATTCGACGATCACTGCCTGCGACGGAGTCGAAGCGGTGGAATTGTACATGCTTCACAGGCGCGACATCTCTCTGGTCGTGGCAGACTTCGGACTCCCAAGGCTCACCGGTAGCGAGGTCTATCTGAAGCTGAAGCGCATCAATCCCCAGGTTAAAGTCATCCTCGCCAGCGGTTTTCTGGAGCCGGGATTCACTGCCGATATATTGAAATCAGGAGTGAGGGAAGTGATCAGAAAGCCGTACCAGCCGGACGAACTACTGCGTTGCATTCGGAGAGTTCTTGACACCTGACAGCGTCCTGTGCTCTTCGCTCTCAAAGCACCACATCGACTGACTTCGCCATCACAAGAGGAGCGAGACTATGAACATCAGGGCTACGTTGATGTTGATGTGTGTCAAAGAGGAGAAGTTGCGGAAGTGCTTTATCCCAAAGGAATTGTCACGACCGCTTTGTTCCCGGATCCGACAAATTCCACGTTGAGTGCTGAACGCGCGATTGCTATGCCACGCCCGTGGTTGTCGAAAAGGCGAGACTCGTCAATCTTCAGATATCGCTGGAAATCAAACCCCGGACCCTGATCCTCGATTTCAATCTGCAGATTCCCATCCATGCGTTTCATTCTCACTTCGACGTTTCTGTTTGCATTTTCGGGAAGCGCAAGTCTCCGCGCTACTTCCTGGTCCCACGCGTTTTCTTCGAGGAGCTTTCCCTTCTCGGCATAAGTGATGCCGAGGTTACCGTGCTCAACAGCGTTGAGGAGTAACTCTGCGATAACCATCGCGTGCTCAGGGTCAGGTGTCGCACTGGCAATCACAACAGCGATTTGTTCCGCCTCTTGTGGGGTGCGAAACCGGAACGTTCCTTCTTCAAGAAGAGCGATGGGTCTCTTGTATTGCTTGAGTGTTTCGAGGAGGTGACGGAAGGCGTGATAATCGGCGACTGCAGCCCGGAGGATGGAGTTGAGCAGCGAGCGTTGGAACGGTTTGATGAGATAGTAGAATGCGCCCGCATCGATCCCTTCTTTGATGCGCTCGGGATCGTCGAGGGCGGTCAACATGATGACTGGTATATGCTCGATGTGCCCTTGTTTCTTCATCCAGCGAAGCAACTCGATGCCGCTCATCTTGGGCATCATCCAGTCAAGGATAACGACGCTGACGGAATCAGGATGTGTCTGAAGGATTTCAAGACCTTCGGCGCCGTCGGCTGCAGTGAGTACGCCGCATCCTTCTTCTTCCAGCATCCGCCGGAGTACCTCCCGAAGAGGTTCTTCATCATCCACTATGAGGACGGTATCGCGACCAGGCGTGAGCATATCGCAATATCGGCAAGTAGGATGACCCAATCAAGTCCAGATTTCGCTTTCGTCAGTCGGGGAGAAATCGAAGACCACCGTGGAGGCGCAGTACGGGAATTTCTGTAACTGTGGCAACACAGGATTTGTGTGGCCTTACAGCTCCCGCGTACCCTTGCTGTCTGCATCCCGTCGTTGAGGTTGCGTCATTACTGGCGAACGTAGATCTTTCCCCCCTTCATCACGAACGCAACGCGTTCCACAGCAGAAATGTCAGTTGCCGGATTGCCTGAGAGGGCAATGATGTCCGCCTCCTTGCCTGCCTCGATGGAACCTGTCAGGTCCATGATTCCGAGAAGATTTGCTGCAACTGAGGTTGCCGAGATCAAAGCGTCGACGGGATCCATTCCGTACCGGACCATGAGTTCAAGCTCCTTCGCGTTGGAGCCGGGAATACTGAACGTGTCTGTCCCGAAAACGATTTTCACCTGCGAGGTAAGTGCTCGACGAAACGATTCCGTGTGGCGTGCGACCGTCCGAACGAGCTTCTGTTTCGTCTCGGGCGGTACTTCTCCAAAGACTTTTCCATCAAGCCACATCTCATACACAAGAAGAGTAGGTACATAGTAGATGTTCCTCTGTGCCATCAAGTCGAACGTCGCCTTGCGAATATATAGTCCGTGCTCGATGGAATTGACACCGGCGTCAATTGCGAGTCTCGCCGCGGAGTCAGAGTAAACATGCGCTGCAACCTTCAGTCCCGCCCGGTGTGCTTCGTCGACGAGGATCTTGAGTTCCTCAGGTGAATAGGTGAGCGCACCCGTCAATGAGTCCTGGGTTGTTTGCTTCTTCTCCGCCGCTTCAACGTAGATCTTGATCAGATCGGCGCCCAGCTGGACGAGATGTCGGACCTGTTTCCGAATCTCCGTCGCGCCATCTGCTTCATAGGACAATGATGGGAGCGTTGCGTACGGGCTGTAGCCGACGAGTTGGTACGAGCCTGTCGGGGTGATAGGCCGGATCGCAGCAAGAATTCTGGGGCCTGGAACCACGCCCCGGGCGATCGCGTCGCGCAATGCAAGATCAACAAACCCCGGACCTTCGCTGCCGAGATCGCGGATCGTCGTGATACCAGCTTCCAGCGTCGAGCGCGCAGCCGTTGTCGCATAGATCGCCTTGTACTCGGGCGTTTCTCTCAACACCTGCTGATCATAATCTCCGGCATGAGGCACGATATGCGTGTGGGCGTCAATCAAGCCGGGCATGACGGTCATGTTCGAGAGATCGACAACGGTTGCTCCAGCAGGCGGTTCAAACCCTGCACGAATGTCGGCGATCTTCGTTCCTTTAACGATGATGCAAACGTTCTGGCGAAACGTACGGGACTTGCCATCGAACATCCGGCCGACCTTAAGGCAGGTGATTGGTTCTTGCGCCTTCACAATCAGAATGGAGAGGCATGCGAAAAGGAACAGATTCCGGCTTCTACGAAACATTTGGGTAAGCATAGCGGGCCTCAGATTCCAGGTAGATGAATTGGAGGGTGAGCAAGGCGTATCAGAATCGTCAATAAGAGAATGTCCCCTTACTTCAAGAGAATCATCTTCCGGATCAGTTCGCTCTGATCCCCCCGCACCACGACAAAGTACACTCCGGAGCTCTGATTGCTGAGATTGACCGAAACCTCGTGGATACCGGCCTCAAACCAGCTATCGAAAAGACCAGCGACTCGTTGACCGGACACCGAGATGACCTCTCCCCGTGCCTGCATTCTCTTCGGGATGGAGAGGCGCAGTGTCGTTGACGGATTGAAAGGGTTGGGGTAGATGCTGATGTCGAATTCAAGAGGTAGCACAGGATCAATCACATAGACCAGCTGCGGCGTTCCCATCAGAATCCATCCGTCCGGATCGATTTGATAAGACGACCCGGCCGCTACCGATACGGTCCCCGTTCCGTCGCTCATTTCGACTCTCACTTTGTTTGTGTCAATCTGGACATCGACCGGGAGAAAGAATGGGAGATTGTTTGGCGTCACCCATTTGAGTTTCAAAACGGTGCCCAGTTTGCTGTACTGAAGCCTTGGAAGCGCCGGTTGTCTCAGGTACAGATTGAAAAACCAATCGAGCTTCTTGGCAGTCACCTGCTCGGCGATTTGAAGGTAATCGTCTGTCGACGCGAGCCGGCATTGTTTCCCGTTGGTGACAGATTCCATCGCGGGGTCGGGGTAGGCGAATCTCCTGAAGAGCGCGAAGAACACTGAGTCGCCGAGATGGTGCCGGAGTGTATGCAGTATCCAGGCACCCTTGTAGTAAATGTCGTTGGATGCAAACATCGTTGCTGCTGAAGAGGAGGTTGCCGGAGCAACGGCGGTTCGGTTCTGGATGTTTGGTTTCATGCCCGCCATATAGGATTTATATCTGGCGGAGCCTGACATCTTCTCGACAAACAATGCCTCCATATATGTCGCAAAGCCCTCGTGAATCCAGACGTCACTCCAGTCCTTGGCGGTGACGAGGTTTCCCCACCATTCGTGTGCTACTTCGTGCAGGTGGATATAGTCGAATCCGTACGAGTTGAGTGCAAAGTTGTTTCCGTAAGCAACGATTGTTTGATGTTCCATCCCCCAGTAGGGCGCGTCTGCAAGACCGTATTTTTCCGACCTGAATGGGAACGGACCGCACACTTCCTCGAAGAACCGAAGGTCCTTCAGAAATGTCGGCGCAAACTGTATGGCCTTATCCACATTGTAAGGGAGGAACCAATACTCGCTCGGAATCATCTCGCCCGTGACACTCTGGTACTGGATAAGGATTTTCTGGAATGGCCCGAGATAGAAGGTGACACAGTAGTTGTTGATTGGCTCTGAAACATACCAATGAAACGTTTTCGTACTTCCCGCATCTGTGATGTCGAGCAGACGTCCGTTCGAAACACAAGTCAATGATGCGGGAACTGTGAAATAAAGATCTACGGAGTCCGGCTCGTCGGACGGGTGATCCTTGCACGGCCACCAGACATCGGCTCCTTCTTCTTCGCATGCTACGCCTGCCCAGACCTCGCCGGTTTTCGTCCGATTCCAGACAAAGCCATCGTCCCATGGCGGATTTGCGGACACCTTCGGTTTTCCGTGATACGAAACCTCCACTGAAACTGTATCGTTTTTCTGAACGATGTATGGGAGCGATATCCATATCCTGCCGTTAGGTCGCGTGAATTGAAGTGACGTCCCGAACTGACGCTGGACTTTCCAGACAACGGACTCGACAGTCATCGTCGAGCTCAAATCAAGAACAAGTGTACTCAGAGTGTCGGTGGCAAGAGCCCGCACGAGGGCATTCCCGACTATTGTATGCGTTGTCGTGTCGATAGTGAACTTCAGCCTATAAAACTTCACGTCATACGCTGCTTGCTCTCGCAAGAGTGGGCCGCCTGAATCCGCTACCTTCTGCAAGCGGATCGGGTGAACGGTCTGTGCGACAATCTGAGGCAGAATGCCCAAGAAAACGCAGAGGATGAAGCAAATCGGATGGTATCTTATCTTGAGCATTTTCCGATCCACGGAGGAGTTGTCCATTGCTGTTGAACTTCATCGAATGATATCCGAATCCTGGCAAAGAAGCAACTCGCTCCATCTACTTACTTCCCCTGCGGTAGCGTAGGGCGAACTTCAGTTCGGTTGGCTTGCCTCGGTTCCGTGACACGAAATGAATTTCGCGTTACATCTGATTTGCCTTTGTTCCCTATCTGCAGTAGCTTTGTGGAGTTGATTCGGCAGTTCGGCGTTCTCCCAGCACCGTACATCATTCGCTCACAATCTCTCTCTGAGAAAGCGGCTCGTGTCCTCTCTGAGGCTCTGGCTGCCACTCTGATCTTCTCGGTTCATTTCCATCTCACTCCAGCCTCAGCTCTCTGGGCAGTGGAAGGTTGGGGTGACTCAACTTTGAGCATGTAGATCGATGACATCATCCGTCCAACGTACAATTCCACAGCTCTTTGAAGAGAGCGTTACGCGATTTCCCGAAAATATCATGACGTGGGAAAAAAGGGAAGGCTCCTACAAAGGGTCGACGTATCGTGAGATTCGTCAAAGGGTCTATGAAGGGGCCGCGGGGCTGATGGACCTGGGCATTCAGAAGGGGGATCGTCTCGCGCTTATTTCCGAAGGGCGCAACGACTGGGTTGTCATGGAGTTGGCTATGTTGTATGCCGGCGCTGTCAACGTCCCACTCTCCGTCAAGATCGAAGAGCTTTCCGATCTGCGATTCCGCCTGGCTCACTCCGGCTGTCGGATGGCAGTCGTCTCTGGTACACAGGTGCAAAAGATCCGGCAACTAAAGAAGGATCTGCCGGAGCTGGAACATGTCATCGTGCTCGATGGAGAGGTCAAGCGCGACGAAGATGAGCAATCGCTCGACGAATTGCTGCAAATCGGGAAACGATATCTGAAATTCCACAAGAAGGAATTCGAGCAACGGTGGCATTCGGTGTCTGAAGATGATCCCGCGAACATATGCTACACCTCGGGGACCACGGCAGACCCGAAAGGAATTATCCTGACGCACCGCAACTATACGGCCAATGTGGAACAAGCGTCTGCCTTATTGCCGATACCGGAGTCGTATACTTCGTTGCTGATTCTCCCATGGGACCACTGTTTTGCTCATACCGCCGGGATTTACACGCTTATGAAAAACGGGGCGAGTATGTCGTCAGTGAAGGTGGGCCGAACTCCCCTCGAGACGCTGAAAAACGTTCCGACGAACATACGTGAAACTCGCCCGACCTTCCTGCTCAGCGTTCCTGCATTAGCAAAGAACTTCAAAAAGAATATCGAGAAGGGGATCCATGAAAAAGGACCCGGAGTCGAAAAGCTTTTTAGGAAGGCCCTGGGTCTTGCGTACGCCTACAACGGCAACGGCTGGGATCGCGGAAAGAATGTGAAGGCAGGAGTGAAGATCCAATACAAACTCTACGATTTCCTGATCTTTCGCAAGATTCGAAAGAACTTTGGCGGTCGCCTCCTCTTCTTTTTCGGCGGCGGGGCACTCCTCGATGTCGAGCTGCAGCGTTTTTTCTATGCAATCGGTATTCCCATGTTCCAGGGGTACGGTCTGACTGAGGCGGCTCCCGTCATCTCGGCAAATGTGCCCGCCCGGCACAAGCTCGGTTCATCCGGTGCGATTGTAGCAGACCTCGCAGTCAGGATCTGTGACGAGCAAGGGAATGAACTCCCGACAGGCCAGCAGGGGGAAATTGTAGTGAAAGGGGAGAACGTGATGGCCGGCTACTGGAAAAATGAAAAAGCGACGCGTGAAGCGCTTCGCGACGGCTGGCTCTACACTGGCGATCTGGGATACGTGGACAGCGATCGATTCTTGTATGTTCTTGGACGCGCAAAAAGCCTGCTTATCGGGCACGATGGCGAAAAATACAGTCCGGAAGGAATTGAAGAGGCGATCGTGGGCAATTCAATCTACATCGATCAGATCATGCTGCACAACAACCAGTCACCCTTCACGTCGGCACTCGTGGTCCCGAACAAGGACAACATCCTGAAGTATTTGCGTGACCACAACCTTTCGACACAGACAGAGGAAGGTCAGGATGCCGCCCTTAAACTCGTCAAATCCGAACTAGAGAAGTTCGAGACGGGCGGAGTGTTCGCCGGGGAATTTCCCGAGCGCTGGTTGCCGGCCGGTGTGGCCGTGCTGGGTGAAGGGTTCACAGAGCAGAATCACTTCCTCAACAGCACGCTCAAAATGGTCCGCGGAGAAATCACTGAGTTTTACCGCGATCGGATTGAGTACATTTATACTCCACAGGGGAAGGACATCCTCAATCCGCAGAACCGGATGATCATCAAGCGGTTGGGGTAAGGCTGATTCTCCTGCAGCATCGGATTCGAATCCGATGCTTTCTGGGCACGCGAGGCGTATCCACCGCTTCCGAATCAATCCATCCCCGGCTCAAAATCCAGCGGGAGCATGTCCCCGACTCGCTTCCACGACCAATAGCCGTAGACCTTCGTAGGAAATGCCTCGTTGATGAAGCCGCGGTCGTTGATTCCAACTGCCAGGTAATTCAGCGTGAACCACGAAACCTGTCCCGTTGTCCCCGGCTTTTGAAGAAGGTTGTATCCGCTTTCAACTTCCCTCCAATACTCAACTTCGAGAACACCACTGAACCGGAGCGTTTTCATCGTGACCGTCGGGCTGTCGAAGAGGATTTCATTTTCGACGAGCAGCTTTCGATCTGAAGCGACGTTCCCCACGCCAAGATAATCAAGATGATAGATGGAATAGCCGGCCGTGTTCAATTCTCTCCTGAAGAGAGCCATCAGGAAATGGCGGATTGATCCCCGAAATGCCCGCATCCGGTTCTCGTTCCACTGCTGCTTCACCTTCGGAGAAGGAGGAGTGAGCTCGACGAATTTCGGGAGCCCTTCGTAGGTCATGATGTCGCCTTCCATCCTGAAGGACTTGAGGTAAAACGTCAGGTGATACCCCATTGCCAGGTTCTCAATTTCTAATGGCCGACGTGCAGTTGCCGTGAAGATGTCTTCCCCCTCAGCTTTAAAGTCGAGGACCTCGGGATTGACGATTCTGCACTCCCTCGCATTCGGGGTTGTTCCGAGAAAAAGCTCCGTGAATTTCGAAAGGTCTTTCTTCCACTCCGTGGGATCTGGCGCCGAGACCACAACTTCCCCCATCTCGACGTTTGTGGGCTTGAGCCTGATCTCGACTTCCCGCTTCCGTGGCTCGCGCAAACTCGCACGGAACGTGGACAGCATATAGCCAATCCTCGACGCTACAACATCATAGTTGCCGAGGGGGATATTGCGGATTTCGAAGATCCCGTCTTCATTCGTGTTAGCGCCGAGCGTTGAGTTGGCGATGTAAATATTGACGTTTGCCAGGGGGGCTGAGGTCGAGTCGTCAATAACGCGGCCGGCTAATGTGGCTCTTTGAGATCCTTGCGCGAATGTATTGGGCTGGCAACAGATCAACATAAGAACCAGAAGGAGAAATCCTTCCGTATATGGTCGTATTGATCCGTTTCTTCGCATGGATAGCTATCAGAGTCTGGGAATGGAACCTCAGCGTCACCTGAATATAGACATATGGAATGAACCGCGCAATCCGTAGGAAATCGTTTTGTCGCATCATGTGCTCATTTTGAACGCATTCTGGCATGCTAACCGGGTCACACACTGAAAATCAAACCTCTCTTCTTCGCTCACACGAGACATCGTCCAGAACAATTCAACCACTCTTCTCAGCACTTCTTATCTTTCCGAATCCGCTTGCGCTAGTTCTACGCCGATACAAGAAACAAAAAGAAAGGCCAAATCTTTTCAGATTCGGCCTCTGGAGTAGCTTGTGCGGAGCGAGTCGAAGCACATGCCCTGAGCGAGTCGAGGGAGAGTCGAAGGGGAGGGGAATACGATGCGCACCAAATTAACTGTGCACATGTTCTGTTTCAGCTCATTAACATCTAAATCGGGTCAGGGTGCCCACGATCTGCTCGTTTCCCACGACGAGGCTTTTCCAGACTGGTCTGCCAGGACCTGAGAAGCCCCGGTGACTGACAACCCTGAATACTACCAGAAGTATGATGAGAGCACATACACAGATAGTGACAATGAGGCTTCGTCGAGTGCCAGTCCAATGATATCCCGAGATCTTCATCGCAACCTCATGATCAAATTCAAAATATCAGACGACTCAAACAATGCGAAGGATTCGTTGAGTATCGACGATGACAACCATCTGCGGGAGCCCCAGTTTGGAATGGCCCCTAATCCACTTCTTTAACAAGCAGGCATCTCTTCGGATGAGAAGCAATAAAAGGGATCTAAAAATCCTCCGTGACAGTATAAAGATTTTATAAAGACTGTTCTCCGCCAGTCCTTAGGCTACGTTTTTCCTTCCTTTGATCTTTTCCTTTGCATAATGTTCGCTTAAATTTTAGTGGGGGTTGTTCGAGCGAAATCCCGCGTGTCACGGCCGAATGGTTGCTAGATATTTGGCTTCGAGTTTACAGGCCGTGATGCCTTGGCCGTTGATCCCCCCAGGCTGCCTGTGAGTGGCTGCAGAGAGACTGCAGCGACTAAAATCCCAATTACTTCTCTTCTTTTTTGTTGATGAAGCAGCAATTTATCAGTGTTCCAGGATTGTCCGATTCTTCCGCTGCCAAGAAGATCAAGGTCGTGGTCCTCACGACGGTTATGCTGACGTTCATTTCGTTCTGGCGCGCATCGGCAATTGTTCTTTCCGACCTCGCTTCAAGCGCATACTACGCTGTCGGCATCGCCGAAAAAGCCG
>Ga0187866_1002346_pt1 | contig 15881 bp, 13 predicted proteins | sample June2016WEW_11_1_3_FD_133013 | JGI IMG/M metagenome (GOLD analysis project Ga0187866, IMG submission 133013) | Peatland microbial communities from SPRUCE experiment site at the Marcell Experimental Forest, Minnesota, USA - June2016WEW_11_150 | ecosystem: Environmental > Terrestrial > Soil >...
CTTAGAGTCTTTGGTCGCAACATCCACGTTTTTGCGTGAATGTCTTGGCATGTTTCCTTTGGAGGGGCCTGATTCTTCGGCGCGGAGCGCCGCATTTAACGCGGCGGGGGAAGGCCCACGTTGCGCTTCCCACTCAGGAATTGACGCTTCGCTCTTGGTTGCGGCTCCGCCGCGTTAAGGAACGGAGCGCGGATTGGGCGTCTCGACCACCGGCTGAAAATGGTTGCGCATCAGGCCATACGCATGCGCCTGGTCCCCATGCAAATCGGGACTGGCAGGCTTCGGCCGGCGTCTTGATCCCGCACCTGCGGGACTGCCGGTCCACGTCATCCAGGCAGACGCCCTTCTGGCGGTCTCCCCGGCTCAGCCGGCGGTAAATGGCTCCCGGATATTCAACTCGCAGTTGCCGCGCCATGACTGTCATCCTGCCGGCACGCACCACCCCTGGTCAATGGGAAAAGTTATCGTTTGACCCCCTCTGATTAAGGCTGGGTCAGCCGGTAGAAGCGCCGGCCGCTGCTGCGCGGAAGGATTACTTCCTGCCGCCCGTTCTGGTTTGCCGGAGTCGTCGTGATGGTGGTCCAACCTGTTGTCTTCAAGTCGGTGTTCTCTTGCAAGCTGTACTCGCTTATGGCATCTGGCCACGAAAGAACGGTGGTGTTGGTTGGACTCAAGGCGATGGCGAGGACCAGCGGGCTGAAAGTCACCTGCAGCGTGTGATCGGCCTGGGCGTTGTAGAGAGTAAAGGTGGTCAGGTTGGTAAGGATCGGTTGGCCATCGAGTGACCAGACGACCACGTCATAGCCGGGATTGGGCGCAGCGGTAAAGAGTTGGTCATCCCCGTAAACCACTGCGACAGCCCCGGTGGGCGTGAGGGCCCCGTGGGCGTTGGCACTGGCTTGCACGGTGTAAGTGTCAGGCGCAAAAGAGACTGCGAGCCAGCTTTCGTTCGTGACATTCCTTAGAGTGTAGGACACGCCCCCGGTCTGGACGACTCGATTGACGCCGTTATCCTCGAGCGTCCAAGCATCGACGTGGTAGTGAGGGTTGGGCGTGGCGGTGAAAGTGACGGCATCGCCCCATGCGACCCCAATGGGGGAGTTGCTGTCATTGGGGTCAATCCGGCCATTGCTACCGGCGCTCGCATGCACGTTGTTGGTGATGCGCGAGAAGAGCACGTAAATGCTGACGTCCAGGTCGCCAAAGGCAAAATGCACCTGGTTGACACTCCACCCGCCTGGGTCCCCATTGACATACCAGTCATAAAGCTCGTAACCCGGATTCGGAGTCGCCGTAACGTCTAAATCCGAATGCGCTGGCAGGGTTAGCGTGCCTTTGGGTGAGATGTCTCCGTTCGGACCGCAGCCGATGCTCACGGTGATTGTTCCCGCTTCGGCCGGAAACTGCAGAACCCCTAGCGCAAGGGTGGTTATCAGCAACGTGCCCCAGGACCGCACGGGGCGCCACGCTGACCTGATCGCGGAGAAGCCCAAGCGGACCCAAGCTGGCGCGTGGGATCGAATGACGCATGGGGGACGAGGCAGGTTGTTCATAGTGTATTCTCTTCCAGCTAAACGGCTTCGGCTGACATGTTCAATCATCGCAAAAGACGCCTCTTTGTAGCGATGCCGTCGCCCTAAGGCAAGAATAATATCGCACCCGTTTCCGGTGAGCGTTGGCGTTTCGCAGGGTTGGCGCCCAACGCCTACCCTGGGCAAGCGGCCCGTAGCACGCCAATCCCGACACATTGGGATTGCGGCCAAGCCCCGACGGGCCGCGGTCAAAAGCCCCTTTGGGTGGCCGCCTCCACCTGCTTTTCCACCCCCAAATGCCTCAAAAAGCGCCGGACATCCTCGTCTGAGACCATTTCCATCGACCTGCGTTCCACGAACCTAGCCAGCCGCCAGTTCCAATCGCGGCAGGTCCGCTCCGTGCGCCAGGCCAGGTGGAGCGTCCGCGCGCGTTCAATGAGCCGCCGCTCCCAGTCCGCCTAGCCCAAATCCCTCCGGCCCAATGGCGGCACTCCATCCACCGACGACCTCTCCCACCCCTTCCGTTGGCGAAAAAACCAGTTCCGGGAGCCCTTCCATCCCTGCAACCGGACCGGTCCCGGGGCATGGCTCCAACCGCGCCACCTCCACATACTCCCTCGCTCTGGCCACACTGGGCAGCCAGCCCTTTTGCCGGCAATAGCCCAGGAACCTCTCCAGAATGCCGCGACAACCCTCGCGCACGCCAGGCCTGCTCAACGGCTCGCTGGCTAATGCCTTGCGCCAGCTTGCCAGCCACCGTCCACCGCCATCTTTGTCTTTATCAGCGTCCGCCGCCACAATGGCAATTCACAAACTCAGTTTGCCTTCCAGAAACCTTGCGCATCTTCCTCAATAACGCGGAATATTTCCCACGCCAATGCATTTTCTCCTTGCTTTGAAAGGCGGTTTCGGGTTATGCCTTGTGAAAAGACCATCGGGAACCCGGTTTGTTTCCGGTGCTTGAGTTTAAGACAATAAATAATGTTGGGCCGTTACCGCCGCCACTTTGTGCCAGACGAACAACTCCCACCAACCGAAGCTCTCGGCGAGCCACCAGCCCAGGAGCCGAGCGAACCCTCCGCGCTTTCCGAACAAGACGAGCGCTCAATATTGTCGGCGGTCGCTGGATTTCTCACCGACTCCACGACCGGTCTTTTCCCGTTGGTAGCATACAGCGTCTCTCAGGATTCGTTGTTGATCCTCACCACCAACATCATCGACCTGCCATACGCCATTCGCATCTTGGAGGATGTGACTCGTGCGGGCTACAACCTTAGTTACAGCCTCCGTCCGGAGATGGCGCAGCGACTCTCCGGCGAAAACCCGCACGTCTTCCATGCTTCGGAGAGAAAAGTGCCGCGTATCCACGAGATTGAGCTCCGCCGAATCGGTCGCCTCGTCGCCACCTTCGGCGCTCCGTTCTACCATGAGAAGGGATTCGCGCTCGTCGACGTGTGCGGATTCTCCCGCTTGGATAACCCAGATCAACTTGCACAGCTCTACAGCCTTACAAACGCGGTGGACTCAGCCATCCGCAGGTCCTACAGGGTTTGTCAGAAGCTCAAGCTCCCCAATCGCTTTGGACGGGCTTCGACCGGTGATGGTTTCTACCTCTGGCACGATCACCTCGGTGCCGCCGCAGACGTGGCCGCTTTTTTCCTTCTCGTCTGCATTATGACCCAGTCCGAGTCCATGCGACTGGCAGGCTTTCCGATGCGGCTCAGGGCCAGTTTCGTCATCGACAGCGCTTTCATGCTGTATGACGCTGACGCACGAACCAACCCTTATGCTGTCGCCTCAAACGCAGTTGGTACGGCCACCAACACTCTCGCGCGCTTTATTGCGGCAGCGAAACCGTCACAGATTCTCCTCGGTGAGTTTTCACCGCGCCGCCAACCCGGGGAGAAGATGGACTCAGCAAGCTTCCTCGCACAGGTCAACGAACTGTTCCGCGAAGAAGGCTTCGGTGCAGCGACGCTGGAGGCCAAGCCAAACAAACTCCTCCGTGTCGATGACAAACACGGTGACGTTCACTATTGCTGGAACATCGCTGGCGAGGTTCCTAAACAGGCTGGGAAGCGGACTACGCTGGTTCACATAGGCCTGCAACCTCATGATGCGACGCGAATCGATGATGTTGACTTCGTTCACACCTAGACGGCTTAACAAAATCGGTCGAGCGAACCGCCGCTGCGCAAGCCCGCCTGCCCCGATCAAATCGGGGCTCTACGCCGGACGGCAATTCGGGAGTGCCTCGTGCGCTCCACCGTCCCTGTCGGCCGCAGTCGCTCACCTTCGACATTCGCCAGACGACAAGGAATGGAGATCGAAATGAAAGAAATCGTGAAGTGCATCGAAAGTCTGCGCGTTCAGCTCGAACGGCACCGCAAGACCGGACTCAAAGAATACCCAACCCGCACGATCTTCATAGACCCGCTCCTCGCCGCTCTTGGCTGGGATGTACGCGACCCGGACGAGGTCGAGCTCGAGCATCCCACGGTCGACGGCAAGTCCGTGGACTACGCGATGAAAGTCAACCGAAAGGTTGTCCTCCATCTTGAAGCCAAGCAACTCGACGACCCACTCGATGACGTCAAGTCGATCACGCAGGTCGTCGGCTATGCGGCCAACGACGGGATTGAGTGGTGCGTGCTGACCAACGGAGTTAGATACAAGGTTTACAAGGCATCGGAAAGGGCGAGCGCGCCCGACAAACTCCTGTTTGAGGTCAGCATCGACTCGAAGGATGCTGGCGGATTGACAGTCGAGGAACTGGCCAGACAATTCAACCGACTCTCCCGCGAGTCCATGGCCAAAGGACTATTGGACCAATTGGGGACCGAAATTTTCACCACCGGCAAAGTCCGGAAAGCGCTGGACCGTCTCTTCGCCGAGGCACCGGCTTCATTCATCCGCCTCATTCGGAAGATAATGGGTGATCCCTCGGTGAGACCATCCCAGATCGAGGAGGCACTCCGGCGCATATGGGACACCGGTAAGCAGACGCCACCGGCGACCCCAGTAGGCACGGACTCCCAGAAAGAGACGCGGCGGGTTTCTGAGCGCCCCTCCGCCGAGTATTCAGAAACCCATCACACGGAAGGCAAGCCGAACGAGGTTGTTGAACTCTATCGAGCCTTGGACAGGTTCTGTCAGGATCTGGCCCCTGGCAATGTGACTCGCTCCTACAAAGCGAAGTACGTCACTTGGTCTCTGGACAAGGCCATATTCTGCTGCGCACACTTGCAGCAAGGCGGGCTTAGGGTCTGGGTGAAAACCGATCGCGAGGCACTTGAGCCCTCACTTTCCTTTGCCAGAGACGTTTCCAAGATCGGACACTGGGGAGTCGGTGACGTTGAACTTGCGGTGAACAGTCTGAGTCGCCTTCACGACGCAGAGCCATTCGTGCGAAAATCCTTTGAAAACGCCACCCGCAAGTAATCCAAAGAGAATGGCGAACAAGACGCTCCACCGAATAACGAGGAGCGCAATGACGTTGCTGGTCCAATCTGGACGCCCTCGGCGCACCCTTCGTCATCGCTCAGCTTCACGCTGGAACGCTTGGAATGTTTAACCAGACCACAAGCAAGACAAAGGTTGCTGTCCTCGGGATAGGCGCATTTGCCCTGGCCGTGCTCTGTCTGTTTGTTTTGAGCGCATATTATAATAATAGGCCGGCGCCGCCAATCAATGGCGACCAGGTGGTGCGCGCGGTCCGGAGATTCTGCGTTGACCACAAGCCCTTGCCGGAGACGGTAACGTTTCACGAACTCATCGCGCAAGGATACCTGGCATCCAACGTGCTCCAGAAATTTGGAGCTTCTGCGATCACCGTCCACCTGAATGCTGTCGAAACCTCGCCGGAGATGTTGCTGATGGACGCGCAAATGCCCGACGGAACACATCAGACCTTGCTGAGCGACGGCAGCGTGCAACAGCTTTCCAAAAGCAGATTCCAAGACCAAACCGCGGCACCGACTGGCGGCGCCGCGGCGCCCTCGGGCAATTCGGCGGGCTCAGGAGAGGGCCACCATCGGTGAGCCTCGTCGCTAAGCGCCCGTGCAAAAACAAATTCCGATTTTCTCCAACCCGGAGGGTTGGTAGAAAGTAGCCGGTGGTCGTTCAGGGTAAAGGGGGAACGACCACCGGGCTCCCGATTCCGAATCGGGACCGGCGGTCGCACCCCGGAGGGGTGCCAGAGAATAATGTTCGAATTACGCCTCGCCTTCGGAACTTGTTTTTGCACGAGCCCTAAGGTTCGAGGATGACTACCGATGCGTGTGCGGGCGCCAGGAATTTGCGTGCGGCCTGGCGGACCTGTTCGGGGGTCAGTCTTGAAAGCTGCCGGGCGAGAGCTTCTTTGTGCGGCCCGTAGAGGAATTCGTTCATGCCCCATTGCAGGCCGAGGTTCAACTCCACCATCGCCGGTGTCACCCCCGGGGGCAGCGGTTGTCGCCGCAGCAGGCTGGGGTTGGGCACCTGGGTCAGTCCCTCGGCCAATTGGCGGCTCAACAGCGGCAGCACGGACAGGTCCTGGTCGGGCGAAGTCAGCCGTTGCAGGGGCCGCTCGAGTCTCTGCTCCAGGCCCTGGAACGTGGCACCCGGGCGCAAGCAGGCGGAGATGAAGAAAAAGTTTCCCTCCGGGGTCCGGAGGTCGGCCCCGGCCAGGGCCAGGCCGGCCATCTTCTTGAGTTCCGGGTCGGAGAAGAGTTGCATGTTGAGCCACTGGGCGGCGGCGAGGAGGGCGGGGAAATCATCCGCTGGCGCAGCCGATATGGGCCAGGTGAGGACCAGGTGGCGGGCGGGCAAGTCCCAGGTCATTTCGTGGCGGCCGGGGTGCAACTGGACGGGCGGGGCCGGTGTGGCGCGGGAACCGATGGTCCCCAGCGCCGCGGCGGCCACCGGCAGCGTCTGCGCGGAGTCCAGGCCGCCGGCGATGCAAACGACCACATTGCTCAACAGAGCCAGGCGGCTGTCACGATAGGCCTGAATGTCCGCCAGCGAGGCCCGGGCGACATCCTGTTTGAGGGCCGCCCGCTTTTGGTCGTGGCGATAGCCCTGGGCCCAGGCCGCCAGCGCGAACTTGTGGGTGGCGAAGTTCCTGGCCGTGAAGTCGCATTCGGCGGCCACCTTGGGCTTTTCCGCCTCCAGACTGGCCTGCGTGAACGGCACGCCTTGAAGCCAGCGCCGCTGCTGGGACAGGCCCTCCTTCCAATTCCCCAGGTTGCCGTAGAAGTCCAACCGCATGTGATTGGGCAGGGTCTCGGCGTTGGCCTGGGACAAATCCCCGGGCTGGGTCGAGCGAATCACCAGGTGCTCGACCAGGTGCGCCCATTGGGCCTGGTTGGGACCGTCGCCCGCCAGCCCCATGGGCAGGTAGGTGAAGATGGCCGCGTTGGTGCTGCCGGGAAAACAGACGGACACCACCCGCAGGCCGTTGGTGAGCGTCAGCGACTTAGCCGCCGGGCTAGCCGACGGCCCCCCGCGGCAGGAGGTTGCGCACACGAGAATCCAGAGCAGGCACCCCAGCAGCGGCAGACGCGAGCCAGGTCCGTTGCCCGGGCGCGCGGCGGCCGGTTTCCCCCGTTGGGCATCCTTTCTCGCCGTCATAGTCAATTGGCTGGTCGTCACCATACGACGGTTTAAGTATCCGAAAAGGGCCCCGTGGTGACAAGAGGGCGCCGCTGGGCAGGACCACCGTGGCGGCCGCCATCCCCGGCTGCCAGTCAAGGCGGCACCTTCGTTATCTTCGTTACCTTCTGTAAAAACCAGTGGCAGCAGCAGGGCGCGGTTCCGGATCGACAAATCGGGTGGCGCCGGGCAAGCTTGCGGCGATGCGACCGGTGGACATACAGCCGATTGGAGAAGAACTGGCAATCAAGTGGGACGATGGCGGCGAGAGTTACATTCCCCTCGAAAAGCTGCGGCGGGGGTGTCCGTGCGCCGGCTGCCGCCGGGAGGCGGACATCATGGGGAACCTCCACCAGAACCCCGAGCCACCGCTCCCGCCTGAGGCCTTCCGGCTGGCGCGCCTCGAGACCGTAGGGGGCTATGCGGTCCAGCCAACCTGGGCCGATGGCCACACTACGGGGATTTATCCCTTTGATTACCTCAGGCGAATGGCCCAGGCGGCCTGAGCCACTATCTCCGCCGGCGTGTTCAAAATCTCACACTGTCAGAATCTGGAAGATTCCGCCCCGCCCGGGGGGCTAGATTCAACGGTAAGCTTTGAACCAATGGCATTGGAATGAAACCCCGATTTTCAAGCGCGTGGGCAAGCGGCGGCCTTGGCGGCAGCCTGGCCCTGGTCCTTGGCCTGGCTTGGGCGGCGGCCGCCGCCGCCGCCGGCCTGAGTCTCAGCACGAGTGAAGAGCCCACCGCCGGGACGGTGCTCTGGGGGCAGCAGAAGCTGTTCGTCTATGCCTTCGCCCCGCAGAAGTTCAAACCTTATGTGAAGGAACTCGCCCCGCTGGACGGCGAAAACATCCTCCGCGATGCGCCCTATGATCATCTGCACCATCACGCGCTGATGTATGGCATCCGCGTGAACGGGATCAACTTCTGGGAAGAAGTCGCCGGCAGCGGCGTGCAGAAGGTGATCCGGACCTGGCGGCCGGTCTTTAGCGAGGCCGGGTTCGGCAGGCCGGCGCAGGCGCAATGCGAGCAGTTGCTGCACTGGGTCGCCCCCGCAGAGGCCTTTCTGCCCGATACCGCGCCGGTCGCCCTGTTGGTTGAGCACCGCACCCTGCTGCTGACCGTCAACCCGGCCCAGCATGAGGTCGCCCTCCAATGGAAGTCCAAGTTCCACGTGGGCGGCAAGACCAATACCGTGACCCTGAGCGGCGCGAGCTATCACGGCCTCGGCCTCCGCTTCCGCCAGGACCTCGATGCCCTGGCCGTGCACTCACTGGCAGGCGCGCCTCCCGACCTGGCCAGCAACCGGCAGGACGTTTCCCGCGCGCCCTGGGCGGCGGTCTCTTTCGACGCGCCAGGCCATCCCGTCACCATCGCGCTGGCCGGCCATCCCGCCAATCAGCGTGGCGACGCGGCCTTTTTCAGCATGCTCACCCCCTTCGCCTACCTGTCCGCCACGCAGGGCCTGGACAAGGAGCCGCTGATTTATCACCAGGGCGACCAGTTCGAGTTGAATTACCTGGTCCTCCTTTACCCGGAAGCAAGGTATCCTTCCGCAGCCCTGCGCGAGCGCGTGGAGGCCTGGCGGCAAACCAAACCTTGAAACCCGCAATTCCAACCACCATACCACATGGGCAAAATCGGCCTGGGCGTTAACCTCGAATTCATCCGGCACCACGACAAACCCTTCGAGTGGGGCGTCGAAAAGGCCGCCGAACTCGGCTATGAGTACGTCGAACCGATGGTGCATTGGGGACGCGAACTGTTGAGCGAGGCCGGTTATTTCCACAGCGTCTCGATGCTCGACGACCCCTTGCGCGTGAAGCGCGCCTGCGAGCAAGCCGGCGTGAAGCTTTCCGGCCTCTCGGCCCACTCGCCGCTCTGCAAGCCGGAGATCAGCGTCGAGTACCTCAAGCAGGCCCTCCGCTTCGCCGCCGAATGCGGCGCGCCCCTCATCAATACCGACGAAGGCCCCAAACCTGCCTGGACCACCGAGGCCGAGGACCATACCCTCATGCGTTACACCTTGATGGAAGCCGCCAAGGTCGCCGAACCCCGGCACCTCCTGATCGGCCTCGAACCGCATCAACAATACAGCCAACACCCCGCGGGGCTCGACCGCATTTACAGGCTGGTCAAGAGCCCCGCTATCGGCATCAACTTCGATACCGGCAACAGCTATCTCTGCGGCCACGACCCCTACCAGTGGCTCGCCCATGTCCTCAACCGCCTGGTCCACCTCCATGCCAAGGACATTTCCCCCCAGCAATCCTCCGCCCAACGCGGCAAAGTCACCGGCACCGCCGTCGGCTGCGCTTGCGGCGACGGCGTGATTGACTGGGCGCGCGTCATCCGCCTCTGCCGCAAGGCCAAACGCGACATCGTCTTTTCCGTCGAGTGCGGCACGCTCGAGCAGGCCCAGCGCTCGGTGGCTCATCTCCAACCGCTGCTCTGAGCCGCAGGCCCCCCTGGCGGCCCAAGCCTTCGGCTACAGTTCTCGACCGGCAAAACTCGTTGTCATCACCTCAAATTTCGCTCCCATTGCAGGTAGCCGCCGACGTTAGTCGGCGCACTATTCGTCTTCGGGAAGACCAGCGCCGACTGACGTCGGCGGCTACATGTCGTATGGCGCGGGTGCCCGACCACACGCAGCGTTCCAGTGCCTCCCCACCTGAATATTTACTGACCATTAAGCAATACTCAATTCTCAATTCTCAATGAATCCCGATTCCGAATCCCGATTCCGAATCGGGATTCCAGAGGTGGTCTGAGGCCCAGCCTCGCTAGTCCTATTGGCTGTATTGGCTGTATTGGCTGTATTGGCATTTTTTGTCCAAAACCCAAAGCGCCCTCAAGCTGAATGTCCTCCGGGATTCCCATCAGGTCCTGAACCACGTCTCTCGACCCGCAGCGGTCCCGCGCCGCGCGCCCCTCCGGCCCCCCAATTGTCTTTTGCATTTTCGCGGCTGCCAGATAACATTGCCCTATGACACTGCTCCAACGCGCCCGCGAGGAGGCCGTCGCCGCCATTCGCCGCCTGAGCGCCTTGGCCGCGCCCCTGGCGACCGCATTCCTCCGCCGTTATCGCCCTGACCGCCGGCCCTGCCCCGCAGCCTATGGGCGATGATATTCCCACGCTGCGGCTGGCGCCGTCTGAAACGGCGGAAGAACTGGCGCAGCGTTGCGCACCCCAGCCGGGCCAAGCCAGCCTCGAACCATCCCTCGCCCCCTTCCGCGTCGGCTCCGTCCGCTTTCTCAACGCCGTGCCCCTGACCCGCGGGCTCGAAGACGAAGTGGTTTTCGCTACCCCCTCGGAACTGGCCGCGATGCTCCGGCGCAATGAACTGGACGCCGCCCTGGTGAGCGTGACCGAGACGCTCCTGCGCGACGACTACGATATCCTGGACGGCGTGGCCATCGCCTCGCTCGGCGAGGTCAAAAGCGTTTTCCTGGCGCATCGCGGCCCGATTGACCAGGCGCGCGAGGTCTTCTGCGACCAGGCCTCCCTTGCCAGCGTGCACCTGCTGCGCGTCTTGCTGGCGGAGCGCGGCCTCAAACCCGATTTCAAGCCCCTGCCCGGCTACGACTTCGCCGGCCTGCCGGACTACACGCTGCTCATCGGCGACCACGCCCTGGATTTCTCCCTGGCCCCGCGCGCGCACCAGATTTGGGACCTGGGCGCCGCCTGGCACGAGCTGACCAGGCTGCCCTTCGTCTATGCCGTATGGGCCTTGCGCCGCGGCCTGCACAACGCCGCCCTGCGCCGCCAACTCCGCGGCGCCCGCCAGTTCGGCCTCGACACCCTCGATTCCATCATCCGCAGCCGCACCGAATACGATTACGAGTTCCGCAAGGATTACCTGGGCTGGCATATCCATTACCACCTCGCCGACGACGAAAAGCGCGGCCTGGCCCGATTCGCCGACCTGCTCCGCAAACATGGGCTCGGGCCCCTGTACGAGCCGCGATACGTCCTCTGAGTTGCAGAGTAAGCGTCCCAAAGCGACGCCAATCCCGACACATCGGGATTGCGGCCAAACCCCGAGGGGCGGGGGCCGAAACCCCGTTGGGGCTTTAGATGATTTCGCGCCTCGACACTATTTCCTGAATCCGCCCTGGCCTCAACCCTTTGACAAAACTGTGCTATTGACACCGGGGGCCTGGTCCAAAGACTATCCAGGGCATGACTGAACTCATTCATTCTCCATCGTCACGTCGTGAGTTTCTCAAAAATACTGGCCGGCTGGCCGCAGCCTCGGCCCTGGCCGGAGTCGCCCTTCCCCAGGTCCACGCCGCCGGCAGCGACCTGCTGCAAGTGGCGCTCATCGGCTGTGGCGGACGGGGCACCGGCGCCGCCGGCGAGGCCCTCTCCACCAAGAGCGGCCCGATCAAACTGGTGGCCATGGCCGATGTGTTCGCGCAGCGGTTGCAGGACAGTTACGCCGGCTTGCAGCGGGGCTTCGCCGCCCAAATGGACGTGCCCGAGGACCGCCGCTTCATCGGCTTCGACGCCTACCGCAAGGCGATGGACTGCCTCAAACCGGGGGACGTGGCGATTTTTGCGACGCCGCCCGCCTTTCGCTGGGTGCATTTCGGCTACGCCATCCCAAAAGGGCTGAACGTTTTCATGGAGAAACCCATCACGGTGGATGGTCCCGCCACGCGCAAGCTCCTGGCCCTGGCGGAGGAGTCTGAAAAGAAGCGCCTCAAGGTCGGGGTCGGCCTCATGATCCGCCACTGCAAGGCCCGCCAGGAACTCCATGAACGCATCCAAGCCGGCCAGATCGGCCAACTCATCCTCCTGCGCGCCTACCGCATGGCGGGACAAGCCGCCCAGGCTCGGCACTGGCCCAGCGACCTGACCGAATTGCTCTACCAGGTCCGCCATTTCCACAGCTTCCTCTGGGCCAGCGGCGGCGTCTTCAGCGATTTCAACATCCATCAAATCGATGAGTGTTCCTGGATGAAAAACGCCTGGCCGATCAAAGCCCACGCCACCGGCGGCCGCCATTATCGCGGCGATTCCCTGGACCAGAACTTCGACAACTATTCCGTCGAATACACCTACCCGGACGGCACCAAGCTGTTCTTCATCGGCCGCTGTGAAAACGGGTGCTACGAAGAATTCGCCAGCTATGCCCAAGGCACCAATGGCTCGGCCATCATTTCCACCTCCGCCCATCACCCCGGCCGCTGCCGCCTCTTCAGAGGGCACAATCTCACCCGTGCCGATATGCTCTGGGCCTTTCCCCAGCCCGAGCCCAATCCCTACCAACTGGAATGGGACGACCTCGTCCACGCCATCCGCCAGGACCTGCCCCACAATGAGGCGCGGCGCGGCGCCATGGCCAGCCTGGTCACGTCCATGGGCCGCATGGCCGCCCATACCGGCCAGGTCGTCACCTACGACGACATGCTCCAATGCCCGCACGAATTCGCCCCGGAGCTGGACAAGCTCACCCCGGACTCCCCCGCCCCGCTCCAACTCGGCCCCAACGGCAAGTATCCCCTCCCCGAACCGGGCATCAAGAAGGACCGCGAGTACTGAGCCTATACCGATTTCCCAGGGCCTGGGTTGCAGGGTGGCGAGGGTCGCGGGTCGAGGCTCGCGGAACCCAACGGGAGGCGTGGGCCAAATCCGCTATAGAGTAGAGTTTTCCCGGCAGGCCGGCGCGCAGAGCTCCAGCTCTGCGCCAGCCGACACCGTATCTCGCCCGCCTGTGCAGCCTCGAGCCCTTCCCACTCGACCCCGACGCCCGGCGCTCACACTTTTCTATTCGACATCTCCGCCGAGGCGTCGGACATTCCCGGCATGGTTGCCACTCATTCTACCATGCTGCCCCTCGGCACAAAGGCCCCGGACTTCCGGCTGCCGGAGACCAACGGAAAAACGGTCTCGCTCTCCGATTTCAAAAGCGCCCCGGCGCTCCTGGTCGTGTTCCTGTGCAATCATTGCCCCTACGTCAAGCACATCCGCGCCGGCCTCGCTCAATTGGCCCGCGACTACCTCCCGCGCGGGGTGGGCATCGTCGGCATCAGCTCCAACGACATCGCCAATTACCCCGCCGACAGCCCAGCCCTGATGGCGGAGGAAGCCAAAGCCGCCGGCTACCTTTTTCCGTACCTCTATGACGAGACCCAAGCGGTGGCCAAGGCCTATCGCGCCGCCTGCACGCCGGATTTCTTCCTCTTCGGCCCCGGCCAACGCCTGGTCTATCGCGGCCAAATGGACGACAGCCGGCCCGGCAACGACATCCTCGTCACCGGCCAGCACCTGCGCGCCGCCCTCGAGGCCGTGCTCACCGGCAAACCCGTTTCGCCCAGCCAGCAATCCAGCCTCGGCTGTAACATCAAATGGAAGCCGGGAAATGAGCCGGATTACTTTGGCTAAGCGTGGAACCGTTGAAGCTGCCGAACCCGGAATGTCCTCACACCTTGGCATCGAAATCGGCGGCACCAAGCTGCAACTGGTCCTGGGCGATGAGCGGGGAAAGATTCACGCGCGCCGAAAGCTCGAGGTCGAGCCGGGCCGCGGCGCCGAGGGCATTCGGCAGCAGATCCAGCGCGCCTTGCCGGAGTTGCTCCGCCCTCGCCAGGTCCGGGCGGCGGGCGTAGGCTTTGGCGGGCCGGTGGATTGGCGAACAGGGAAGATCTGCCGCTCGCACCAGGTCGAGGGATGGTCGGAATTTGACTTGGCCGGCTGGCTGCGCCAACTAGCCGGCGTGCCCGTGCTCGTGGACAACGACGCGAACGTAGGCGCCCTGGGCGAAGCCAGCCATGGGGCCGGCGCCGGCTTCAACCCGGTCTTTTATATCACCCTCGGCAGCGGCGTGGGCGGCGGGCTCGTGGTGGATGGCCGAATCTATCACGGCGCGACGCCGGGCGAAGCGGAGATCGGCCACGTCCGGCTGGATCGTCAGGGAACCATTGTTGAGGCGCGCTGCTCGGGGTGGGCGGTGGACGCGCGCATCCGGCAGTTGAACGCCCAGGCGCCGGCCAGCGCCCTGGCGCAACTGGCCCGCCGCAGCAGCGGCGGGGAAGCCAGGCACCTGGCGGCTGCCCTCCAGCGGGGCGATGCCGCCGCCAAACAAATTCTCCGCGAGACCGCCGAGGACCTCGCCTTCGGGCTCTCGCACGTCGTACACTTGTTCCATCCCCAAATCATCGTCTTGGGCGGCGGTTTGTCCGGGGTGGGCGAGCCCTTGCGCGCGGCCGTCCAAGACGCCCTGCCCCGCTTCATCATGGAGGCCTTCGCGCCCGGCCCGCGCCTGGCCCTGGCCGCCCTGGGCGAGGATGCCGTGCCCACCGGGGCGCTGGTCCTGGCGAGGACAAGCTGACACTTGCGACCGCCGGACCGGCTGCCCTTGCCCTCGGCAAGGCGGTTGAGCGCTTCCGGGTCAACCGCCGGGCGGGGATCGTTCCCGGTCGGGTCGAGCAATTCCCCGCTGCTCTCTGCTGGCCGATAGACGAGCCGCGAAATTCTCCTGACAAATCCCCCGTCCTGATGCATCTTATCCCTGCATGAAGCAATGGATTGGCAATTACCTTGAGGCCCAGAAAGCCGCGCTCGATTCCATCCCGCCAGGCGCGGTGGCGGAACTGATCGAGACGCTGCGCCGGGCGCTCGAGCAAGACCGGCAGATCTTTGTCTTCGGCAATGGCGGCAGCGCCGCCAACGCCTCTCATTTCGCAACCGACCTCGGCAAGGGCGCCTCCGACAAACTCGGCAGGCGCTTTCGCGTCTTGTCCTTGAACGACAACGTGAGCTGGCTCACGGCGCTGGCCAACGATTACGCTTACGAAGAGGTCTTCGCCGGCCAAATGCAAAACTATGCCCGCCGCGGCGACGTGGCCCTCGGCCTCAGCGTGAGCGGCAATTCGCCCAATTGCGTGAAAGCCCTGGCCTGGGCCAAGCAAAACGGCCTCCGCACCATCGCGCTGGTCGGCGCCAAACGCGGCCGCATGGCCGAGGTGGCCGAGCAGGTCATCGTCATCAACGACACCCACTATGGCCGCGTCGAAGACGCCCAGATGGGCGTTTGCCACCTGCTCTGCTACGCCTTTATGGAACACCCGGAGTGGGCCAGCCCGCGCGGACCGGCTGTTGGAGCGTGATAGCGCTATTGAGCGGACGCCCGCGCGACGGCACCCCCGTCAGCGCCCTGCCCTCGCCCGCCCCCGACGGCCAGCGCCGCTGCAAGCTGGGCCAGCCCCGCCTAGCGGGCGCGCAGAACCGCGGCTCCTGCCCGGCTCACCCCTTGCCGGCCACGGCCCTCAGCCAGTTGTAGGCCATGAGCGAGGCGCCCGGGGCGGTGGGGTGCACGCCATCGCTGGCCCAATGGGCGGGCGGGGCATACTTGATGGCCTCCTCGAACATGGTCTGGAAGGGGATGAAGACTGCGCCGAAACCCTCCGCCACGCGTTGGGCGGCGGCGCGGTAATCGTCGAACTGGGGAAACCATTTTTCGTTCACCGCCCCGCAGCGCAGCACGAAGGGTTCGCAGATGACCAGTTTCACCTTGGGCAGGGCCTTCCTGGTGCGCTCGAGCAGGGCGCGATAGTCCCGCTCATAAATCTCGACCGTGCCCTGGTAATTGCCGTCCAGCGTGTGCCACAAGTCATTTACCCCGATGAGAATGCTCAGCACGTTGGGCCTGAGGTCCAGGCAATCGCTCTGCCAGCGCTCGGCAAGCTGGAACACTTTGTTGCCGCTGA
>Ga0187866_1002360_pt1 | contig 15797 bp, 16 predicted proteins | sample June2016WEW_11_1_3_FD_133013 | JGI IMG/M metagenome (GOLD analysis project Ga0187866, IMG submission 133013) | Peatland microbial communities from SPRUCE experiment site at the Marcell Experimental Forest, Minnesota, USA - June2016WEW_11_150 | ecosystem: Environmental > Terrestrial > Soil >...
AACTCCGGGTCCGCCTCCCGCGCCGTGCCGCCCGCTGTCGAACGATTGCGCACGCCGTTGAGCGACTCGACGGTCAGCCCCAGAAGGAAGTCCGCCGGGTAACCTGCCTGGAGCATGAAGAAGATGTTCTTCGGATCAATCGGGGTGATCAATCCATGCAGGAACTTTTCCCCGGTCAGCGGGACGTAGGTGATGGTGGGCCGGTCGGTGTAGATGGCTTGTCCGCCCGCCGCCAGGTAGTTGCCCTGGATCGCCTTTTCAGAAGAGAGGGTTCCGTTGACGCTCACCCCGGTTTGCATGGAATAGCCGGCGACGATAGATGCCACGTCCACGAACACCGGCAGGTCCATGTAGCGGAGTTTGACAATGTTGAGGAGCGTCTGCTGTTTCCACGAGTCGGCGATGGCCGTGCTGTAGTCGAAACGGTCCACGGCCACGGTCTTGGGACCGAGATGAGCGCAACCGGTGAACAGCGTCGCCGCTGCGAGACACAGGCCAAGTGGCAGGTGGCGGGTGGCGGGTGGCGGGTGGGGAGTGGGGAGACGCATGGGATTGGATTGTTTTGTCATGGTGGGTTGTTTTTGGTTTTTCCCGGCGGAAACAGGCGTACGACAAGAAAGCGGTAGATCAAAGCGGCCAACAGCGCAATGACCACGAGCAGGATGCCTTTCCAGAAAGCATAATCCACGATTTCCCTGCCGCCGGTTTGCGCCTGTTGAACCACCGGCCCGATTTGCGCCGAAAGTTTCGCGAGATTGGTCGAGCCGAGCGTCTGGTCGAGCGTGACGAGCAGTTCGGTCAGTTGTCGTGCCGTCACTTCCAGTTGCGCTGCCGTTTGCGTGTAGTCCTGAATACGGAACGGTTCGGCATTGGTCTTCGGCGGCCCGGCACTGTTCGTTTCACCAACGCCAAAACGTTTCATCAACGCATCGAGGGTCGTGAGCGTCGTGTTCAGGGAAGCGGAAAACTGCGTTCCTGACGACATGAGTGACGCGACATCTTTTTCCTGCACCTGGAGCGCCTTGAGAATTTCCTCGCGCTCGGCGCTGACCTGTCCCGGCAGTTTTTCGGCGACGGCGGCGAAGCGTTCCACCGACGCCGCAATTTGTGTGGAGTTCGAGACCACCTGCTGCACCGCGGGCATTTCCACGGCGTTGAGACTCAAAAGTTCCGTCTGCCACCGCAGCAACATTGGCATCTTCTGGGTCACGAAGAGAGCGCGCTCGGCAAACATCCGCGTCTGGGCAATCTCGCGCACGGCCGGGTCCATGCCGGCAAGCGGATCAACCCCAAGCAGACTGAACACGCTCCCGGGTTTGGCCTCCTCGTCCTTGCCGGCCTCCGCGATTTGCGAAGCGAAACCCAGCGCGCGCGCCGCCACCAGGCTCTCCGGCAACGGATTCTTGCTATGCCACACCGCAATTCCCCCGCGCAATTCCGTCTGCTGCTCCGGCGTCAGCACCGTGCCGGCCAGCTCCCAGATTTCCGCCTCGGCGTTTCGGGAATATTCCAGCAAGGGCCGGGCGGATTCGCCAAAAACCTTGGGCTGCCAATATTCCTCCAACGCCATCCGCGTCACCGTCACAAAAACGGTCATGTCGAGCAGATCGGCGACGGCGTTCGGGCCGGCGGCGATGGACCAGGTCTCGGAGCCGATCTCAATTTTCGTTTGCAGCGCTTTGGCGGAAGTCAGTGCGTTGGTGCCGCGCCGAAGGTTGTCCACGCCGCCAATCATCCGCATCGAGTATTCGTCGGCGAAGCGCAACAGCTTTTGCTGTACTTCCACCGGGTCCACCGGGTGTTTGTCCTTCTTGCCCGGCGTGACGGCATGGACGGCCTGGCCCGGAGCATTCGCTGCCTTCTGCAGCAAGCGGCAACCCGTGCCGAGGGTGAGGAGCAAAAAGACCAGGCAAAGTGGCAGGTGGCCAGTGATCAGTGACCAGTGGCCGTCACTCGTCACCCGCCACCCGTCACTTGCCAGTTTTCTGAATTTAGCGCGCATAGGGCATTCTCTCCTTTACTTGGTAAGCAACGGGCGGGGCCGCCGCGGCGGAAAGGCTGTTAATGGCCGTTTCCTCGCTGCCGTATTTGGTGCGCCGACCGTAGCGGCCCTTGGCCGTGCCGCCGTGACTCACGTCTCTGGATTCGACCAGCACGGTGCCGGCTGCGGTCAATGTGATGCGGACCGGTGTTATTTTTCCGTCCTGAACTTCGACTTCAACCTCCGCCGGTTTGGCGATGACACGATTGAGGAAGGTAATCCGTAATCGGTGATGACCCGGCGCAAACGCCAGGCGCAATACCCCGTCTGAAGGCGGCTCCAAATCTGAGAAGACGCTTTTGAAGCTCTGCGTGCGGTCATCGAAGCGCGCCACGTCCCAACACAACTCGGCGGACGGATCGGCGTGGAAATCCACGTAACCCGTGTTCGCGCGGGGCTGCGGCGGGTTGACGTTTTGCGTGGCACATCCCGAAGCCCCCAGCGCTAGGAGCGCGAACAGCAACAGGAATTGAATGGTCTTGAGTGGTTTCATTGCGGCGATTTAAGGCTGCTTCAGTCTTTTGGCAACTTCGTCCAATAGATCCTGGTAAGGTCCGCTGCGGTAATTCGCGAGCCGATGTTCATCCTCCGTAAAGGCGTCGCCGACACCGCTCACCATGGAGGCCTGGCATTGCAGCCGCTGTGCGCCGTTGCCGAGATCCACCAGTTCCGCCCGCACCCGGATGATCGTCACCGCGCCGTAGTGCGAACCCACGAAGCCGTCACGCGCAATGGAGTTGGCCTTCGAGCCTTCCTTCTCAAAGGTCAACCCCCGGCTGGAGCCGAACACCTGGTAGCCGTTTTCGCGGAAGACGGCGATGGTGGCGTCACGAATCTCCCCGGCGCTTTTGCCGCTGATGGTGACCGACGCAAAGCTGGCCGACGCCGGCTTGTTCAGCGAGCTGCAGCCGGTGCCGGTCAGGCCACACATCAGCAACAGCGAGAGGGATCCCAGCAATGTGGTAAGTATTTTCATGGTTGGTTTCATTGTTATGGGTTCATGGTTCAATCCGGCGACACGGCCCATGTTTTGTCTGAGTCGTATGACTGCATTGCTCCGGCGGTTTTCGCCGTCTGCGGGCCAAGGTCTTTCTGATAGACGCGGCCTTGTTGATTCACGATGAACGTCATGACGCCGCTCTCGCCATATTCGGCGGGCCACGCCACGAGAGCGAAGCCGCCGATCATGTTTCCGTTGATGACATAATTGTATTTACCGCCCGGCGTGTGTTTGCCCTGGCGCGTGAGAATCTTGAAAAAGTAGCCGTGGAAAGGCTGCCGTTCGGTGCCGGGAGTTTTGCCGTAGCCTTCGGCGGCGGCGTCCGCCGCGAGCGGGCCGAGCGGACTGATTTCACCATCGAGTTCCGGTGGCCAGTAAAGTCCGTCTTTCGTGCCGGGTGTGCTGATGATTTTCTGCGCGAACTTCAGTACCTCTTTGCCATCGCGGTCCTGCGCAGCGTATTCCCGCTGGGCTTCGACGTAGGCGCGAACCACCTGGAGCGTGGCCAGTTCGTTCTCGCCAATGCGGCGGTTCAGGATTTCGTCCTTGCCGGCCTCGGTATCGAAAAACCATTGGCCATCCTGCTTCACGACGGGAATCGGGAACGGCCAGAATTTTTCTCCCACTTCCAGCACGCACTTGGAATCCGACTCGCGCACAATCCGGTTGGTCTGGTTGAGTGCGGCAGTAAACGCGCCAAGCTCGTTCGCGGCCTGCACACGATCCGGGTTCTCGATTTCTGCCGTCGCCGGTCCGAAAATATCGCGCAGCGCATTGGTGTCTTTCGCGCTGGCGGCGGCCACGAGCGCGCTGACCGCTTCTTCGGGCGTCGCAAATGTCTTGCCGATGTCCGCCGCGTTAATGGCGAGGGGAGTGGTGAAGGCCAGCGCCAAAACCAAACGGCGATGGACGGCGGATTGAAAGAACTGTTTTAGCATAGTCATGGAAAAACTTTTGGGTGATGTTTTCATATTGTTGAAAAAAAGATTTTGAATTTTAAATTTATCGGCGACCACCAAAGCGTCCGCCGCCTGAACTGCCGCTGCGGCTGGAAGCGCCGCGATTGCTGAAATTCCGCGCGCTGCCGCTGTTGCTCACACCGCCAAACGCGCTGCCCCGGGAAACGGCGGGTTGGGCGGAACGATTGAAAGCAGGGCTGGCAAGTTTCGGTGACGGATTGGGGCGGCTGATCGTCGGTGTTCGGGCGGCCGACCGCGTCGCGGGTGTCGCCTGGGAACTCCAACCGCGCGACTCCAGGCTGCGCGCCGAGGCCAAGGCCCCGGGCGAACCGCTTGTGCGCAAGCGGCTCTGGTCCGGCTGCCACTTCTGCGGCGTCCGATTGACATTGTTAATCGTGTTGTGGTTGATGTTCACGTTGCGGTTAATGTCAATGTCCACATCGCCATGGTGGTAGCCACCGCCGCCCCAGACCACCGCACCGTGGTGCCCCACATAAATGCCGCCGCCATGCCAGTCGCAATTGTTGGCGATAATAAGACCCACCGTGACGCCAACGGCGAATGTCACGACCGGCGGCGGGCCGACATAGTAAGCCGGCGGTGGATAATAGACATACCACGGATCGTAAGCCGGCACATAGATCACCTGCGGGTTGGCCGGCTGGATTTGCACAACCTGGTTCGTCACCATGACCACTTGCGTGAGGTTGGTCTGCACCACGACGTAGTTGGTGACGATCACCACCTGCTGCGGCGAGGTCTTGAGCGTGCCGAGGGACTGCGCCTTGGCGCGCAAACTCTGGATCGTGTCCATCAATTCCTTGGGCTGCTCGATGAACGCCTCGCCCAGCGCGATGGTCCACGGCAGATCGTCGTTCATCTTCTGAATGGCCGCCGGCACGCGCGCCACCGCTTTTACGTTTTCGTCCCACGGCTGCGCATCCAGGTTGGCGAGGTTGTTCGTGTCCGCCACGAAACGCGCCGCCTGCACTATCTCCAGCGGATAAGCCGACGCCGGCAGGATGGTCGCAATCAGCGGGTCGGGATAAAGTGCGATGGGCGCGGCAAGTTTCTCCAGATCCGTCGCGCTGCTCTGGGCCGGCGCGGACGGGGGCGGCGCGGGCGCGACCGACGGGGTGTCTGGTTGTGCGTTCGCGGACGCTGAAATCAGGGCGAATGCGAGCGCAGGGATAACGAGTATTTTGTTGTGTTTCATATTCTGCCTTGTTTGTGAAAATACCACCAACCTGCTCCGGCCAGCGCGGCCAGGGCGAGCACGACGAAAACGAATTTCAAAAAGCCTTTGGCTGTCTTCAGCGCGAGCAGGAACAGGATGATGCCTGCTCCGCCCATCACCCAGACAGGGGCATTGCCCGAAGTGACCTTGTCAATGACCTCGCGTAGATTGTTCATTTTGGGATTCTTTTTGATTTTGTTTCAACGGGCGATGCGCACGTCCTTGAGCACTGCATCCACGGCCTCCTGTATCCGCTCCGCCCGAACATCCGCGGAGGGGTTGCGCAGCAAAGGCCGCACGACGTAAGACCGTTTGAGCAGTTTGTAAGTCTTCGCATCAATGATGTCCACCAGCAGCGTGCCCGCCTCGAAGTAATTTGGGTTCTTGCTGCTGGTATAGGCATCTTGCGCCTTGTCGTGCAGTTCGGCGGCGTCACGGTCATAACCAAAGTAAGTATTGATGGCCGTGGTGCTGGCATTGTTGCCGACGATCACAAGATACGCCACGATCACGTCGCCGCCGGAGGCCACTTTGCTCAGGCCTTTGCCCGCAAGATTCCGGCTGATGGAATCCTGGATCATCGCGTGAATCTGTTCCCGGCCATCGGCAAAAGCCGGAGTGGTGCTGGGAGGCGGGGAAATAAAGTTGTAGCTGGCGGCGCGGATCGGGCCGGTGTCCACCCTGGTGGGCGTGGAACTGCAACCGGCGACGAGGAGTGCGGCCAGATTGAGCGTGACGAAGAATGAGTATTTCATGGCAGGATTTTTGGTTGTGTTTGTGTTTGGTTTGATGATGGTTTCTAAACGAGTTTTCAAGCGGCCAGCCACGCTTTGGCTTTCACCAGGTCCGCGGGTTGAAAGTATTCGATCGCGACGCGCCGGATGCCTTTGCTGGTGAACAGCAGCGCCACGTCCTCCCATTGCTTGTCGCCCACGATGGCGATCTTTTCGATGAACGGATCGTAGTCGGCCTGGAACGAGACATCGCCCCAGTCGCCCGCCTTCTCCGTGCCGGCGAAGTTTTCGACCAGCACGAGGAACCGGACTTTTCCCTGCTGCCGGATGATCTCGCCCGCCCGCTTCTGGGCAGCGGCGAATTCAGCCTGGTTCAGCCGGCCCGTGACCTTGAAGGTCAGGACACCATCAGATACTTCAACGATCTCAATGCTCATAGAATTCTGCCTTTGGTTTTGAGGTTTATTTGGTGTTTCATGCTTTCGGGCGTTTCACCGGTCAGAATTTGAACCGCATATCCAGGCCGGCGGACCAGCCGCCGAAGTGGTCGCCCCAAAAATAGGAGTAGCCGACGCCGAGCCAGCGGACCTTCCAGACTTTGCCCAGCACATCCAGGACGAAGCGTCCGTTCACCGTATAAATGTGGTTTTCGTTGAGGCCCTCGGCGGCGTTTCCAAACAGTTCCGTGCGCGAAAAGAAGCCGCCCGTGTGCAGTTCCCGGTCAAACAGCTTCCAGCCCAGCGGCACGTCCACGTCCAGCTTGTTCTCCCAGGTGTGCGAGTCGCCGTTCACGCCGACCACGGACGACGAGCTGTTGAAACTTTCCGTGTGAAAAAAATTGTAGCGCGACCCGAACTCGAAGGTTATCCGCCGCCATTGAAAATCATAATTTAAATCCAGCGACGGCTGCACCGACCAGGTGTCCAAATTCCAGTCCACGTAGGTCCCGCTGGCGACCGACTTGACGTAGTCGCCGACGGCGTTCTGCGGCTTGAACTCGTTTTCGGTGTGGCCGTAGATGCCGCTGACCGTGGGCGCGAGGCTGAAATTATCCGTGAAAAAGAAACGCGCGCCGCCGCCCCCCTGCACGGCCAGCACGTCATACACCGACTTGTTGCCTTGCAGGTAGCCCGTCGCGAATTCGTTCTGCGCCGAAATGTGGCCGAGGTTGCCTTGCAGCACGGGCGCCCATCTCAAGCCGCTTTCACCCAAGGGACGCGGCTCCGCAACGATTCCGCCACCGCCGACCTTGGTGACGCTCAAGTTGGCGACTTCGCCGCCGCGGAAGGTGTAAATTCCGCCCGCCGCTCCATAATCACCGCCGAGGATCGTCACCGCCTCCACCCGGCTGCCGATGACGTGCTGGAATTGTTCAACGGCGGCGGGAGGCACAACGGGCAATTGGGCGAAAGCCGGGGCTGCCGCGCCAATCAGCACCACGCCATTCACGACCCGGCGCAACGTGGCTGGGTGATTAGAGCAATTAATACGTTTGATGGTGGCGGCTTTCATTGGTTCAAAAAAACAGGCACAGGTCACATCCGTTTCCGGGGTTGAAGGGGTTGCTTCCGCAAGTCCGCGACGATGCGCTCCACTTCGGGAATGGCGTGCGCGAAGTATTGCTTGAAGCCGCGGCAAAGGTAGTTCAGACCCGGCTCGCCGTCGGGCGTGCGGATGATCCGGTTCTTCGGGCATTCGCCCCAGCAATCCGTGAGATACGGGCACTGACGGCAATACTGCGGCAGGGTTTCATTCTTGGCGTAACCAAATTTCACCTGCGTCCGGGAAAATACCTGGGTGTCGAGCGCCTTATCTTTGATGTTGGCCAGGCGATACTCCGGATACACATAGTGATCGCAGGAATAGACGCTGCCGTCATGTTCCACCGCCACGCCTTTGCCGCAAAACTCGCCGTAAATGCAAATCTGCGAGCCCAACCCCATGTGCTGTGACACCAGCGTCTCGAAATGATTGACCAGAACCTTGCCGACATCATTTTTGCGCCATTCATCAAAGACCTTGCACAGGAAATAACCCCAGTCTTCCGGGTCCACCGACCAGTCGGTCACGATGGAATTCGGATGGCCGGGCCGGGCTTCGGGGTCGCCATCTTTGGGCAGGGCGTTGTTGTCCCACTTGTGCGGCGCGGTTTTCTCGAAGCCCTTGTATTCGACAATCGGGATGAACTGCATGTAAGTGGAATCCAGTTCGCGCCGGAGAAAGCGGTAAACGTCCAGCGGTCGCCGGGCATTGAACCGGTTGACGCACGTCAGCGTATTGAAGGGAACTCCAAAATTTCTGAACAGCTTCGCGGTGTTGAACACTTTTTCGAACGTGGGCTTCCGGCCTTTGGTGACGCGATACCGGTTGTGAATCTCCCTGGGACCGTCAATGCTCAAGCCGACCAGGAAACGGTTCTCCTTCAGAAACTCGCACCATTCCTCGGTGATCAACGTCCCGTTGGTCTGCAAATCATTTTCGATTTTCTGGCCGGGCTTGGCGTATTTCTTTTCGAGCGCGACGACCTTGCGGAAGAAATCCAGACCCATCAATGTCGGCTCGCCACCCTGCCAGGAAAAGACCACCTCCGGCCCGGTCACACCCGCGATGTATTGCTGGATGAACCGCTCCAGCACCTCATCGGACATCCGGCCGGTGCCGGACGCGCCCGGTAGTGTGGCCTTGCTCAGGTAAAAACAGTAGTCGCAATCGAGGTTGCAGGTGGAACTGCCCGGCTTGACCATGACGTGGAATCGCCGCCGGGCCTGATTTCCGAGCAGCAAGGGCGCGTCGTATTTGTCCACCGGGTGATCGAAGGCGGTTTTCATCGTGCCGGGCTCTCCTTTCCCGTTGCCTCCGCCTCAACCGTTTCGACGCAGCGAAAGCCGAGGTGATTGCTGCCGGTGTCAACATCCCCTTTGCCACGCGTCCCCATCATGTAACGGGTGCAATACTGGTCCGTGCAGAGGAATGAGCCGCCGCGTTGCACCCGCTGGGGCTGGTCATCGCCGGGAGTGTAGCTGGAGGCCGGGCCTTGTGGATTACGCACCAGGACGATGCCCGCGAGCTTGAGCCGCGCATAATAGTCGGGCCGATACCAGTCGCTGCACCATTGCCAGACGTTGCCCGCCATGTCGAAAAGTCCGTAGCCATTTGGCGGGAATTGCCCGACTGGCGCGAGTCCCGCAAAACCATCTTCACCCGTGTCCTTCACCGGAAATTGGCCTTCATAAATGTTCGCCATCCATTTGCCACCGGGCTTGAACTCATCGCCCCAGGCATAAGATTTGCCGCTCAACCCTCCGCGCGCAGCGAATTCCCATTCCGCCTCGGTAGGCAGCCGTTTGCCCGCCCACTTCGCGTAAGCCGCGGCGTCTTCGTAGGCAATCTGCACCACCGGATATTTTTCCCGGCCCTTCAAGTCGCTGTCCGGCCCGGTGGGATGACGCCAGTTGGCGCCATGCACATAACGCCACCATTGAAAATAATCATCCAACGGTACCGCGTTGGTCGTGGGCGTGAAGACCGTGGAACCGGCCACGAGATTTTCCGGCGGCGCGGTGGGAAACTGCTCCCTCGTCGGCGCGATCTCCGCGATCGTCTTGTAGCCGGTGGCCTTGACGAATTTTTCAAACTTCTCGTTGGTCACATCGTTCGTGTCCATCCAGAAACCGTCCACATAAACCCGGTGGACGGGCTGCGCGTCGTTCACGGCATTCATCGTGGCCACGGTGCAGTAACCTTCGGACGGCGCCATGCAACCCATCGAAAATTCACCGCCGGGAATCCACACCATCCCTGCCGGCGCGTTCGAAGGCGCGGGCGACTGGTTGGGGATCGTGGGCGCGAAAGGTGAAACAGACGCCTCGGCGGCGATCGTCTGGCCGGCAACCGCGACGGCGTTGGTGGCACCCATGGCGGGAGACGACCAGAGCGTCACGAACCCAATGATACCCGCAACCGAAGCGGGCAGTGTGTTTTGGAAAATTGTTTTTTTCTTCATGCGAGTGGCTTTCTCAGGCTGAAACAATTCGTGCGCCTTTGAAATGAATGAGCGGATGTTTGCCGTCGTTCATGGGTTGAATCGGATCATTGGTTCCCGGTCTGTTCACGGGAGCCGCCGCGATGGAAAAACCGCGCAACAGCGCGTTTGAGCCTGCACCAAGACGTTTCAGACATTTCAGCGCCCGGGCTGGCGGGACTTCGAGCGGCGTGACCCGGTCAGGGTTCATTAAATAAACGTCACCGGCGCTTGCATTGGGCACACCGGGGACAAACACCACGACGAAGCCGTTCTCCAGCACTTCGATCCGGAATCCGATTTGCGAGGCGTCGTCGAAATGCGCGAGCACGACCGGATAAGCTCCATCCTGCTCGACGCCCAGCGTGCTCCCACTCATGCGCTTGAGGAACTCGTAGCCGGGCACGTTCGAAAGCACCGACTCCTCCAACCGGTTGACGATCTTCCGGGCGAGCACCGTCCGCGCAAAGAACCCGGCGAGAAAACAGAGCAACACGATCCCGCCGATGGCCAGAAACAGTGGCGTCTGCAAACCGATGATCGAATGGACGGGAAGGTGCTCCGCCAGCGGATCCACGATTTTGCGCGCGAGGACCAGCGCTTTGCCGAGGACGATGACCAACACGACGATCGGCACCAGAAACAGAAGGCCGCCCACGAGCGTCGTCCGCAAAAACTGGATAATGCGTTTCATCGTGTCTCGATTTTTATCGTCGGTTTCATGTTCATTCCCGGATGTGTCAATAAATCCATTGGATGCGCGTTTGAAAACTGTCCGTCACGCCGGTCGTGCCGAAACGATCCAGCCAGGTGTGTCCCCAGCCGAACCCGACTTTCCAGCGCCGCGTCGCCCACCAGTTGATGCCGAGATAGGTCTTGTTGAACTTGCCGCCCTGCACCGCGCCGTCGTCGAGGTTTACATTCGAAAATCGCGCGACGAGTTCGGGTGCGCCCCAGCGACCCGCCGGCATGACGCGGCGCGCGTAGCCGACGGTGCGGTCGTAAGGCCGCGTTTCGCCGGTGAGAATCCAACTGCCCGTGATGTAATAGCCGTAAAACTGCGGGTTGCCCGACGCGGCAGAACTCACCCAGGCACGGTTGTATTCGGCGAGCACCGAGAACGGGCCTTCATTCCACAACGCTTCGAGGCCGAGATGCCACGCGTGGTCCGCCGTCAGATTGCCTGTGTCCACATAATTGTCGGTGACGTTGGATTCGGGCCGACCGGCGTAGCGCAGCGTGTTGTTGTCCGCGCCGGCGTAACGCCCGGAAACGCCGAGGTGCAGAAAGCTCTTGCCGTCACGCTTATCCCACACTAGTCCCGTGAAGCGCGCCGAGACATCCGTGCCGCTGTCGGAAAGCGAATCGCCGGTCACAAACCAATCGTTGAAGACGCCGCCGGAAAGGGTCATGCGCTGGTCGTCACCGAAGACGTGAATCACTTTCACGCCAACGTTGCGCGAGACGAAGAAGGGAGTCAGCACGCGCTCTTGTTGCGGTAGATTGGCCGCGTCGCCCACCATTTCGTAGGCGAACGTCTCCTTGGTCTTGCCCACCGTGAGCTTCGTCGCCGGGCCGCCGAGCGGGAAAGTAAAAGCGAGGTCGGTCAAATTCCACAAATCCTCCGGTTCGGTCTCAAAACCCTTGTATTCGCCGGCGATGAGATAGCTGATCTTGTAGTCCTGTCCGGTGGTGCCGCGCACCATCACTCGCTCGGAGCGGTCATCCCACCCATCCGGCTGTCTGCCCACCTGAGCGAGGCTGTTCGCGTCCTGTTGGAACGCGTTGTAATCCACAAGCATCACCAATCCGAATTTGACCGTGATCCAGCGAGACTTGACTTGCGTTTGGTCAACGACGGACTGCGGCACATCGGGAATGAAAAACGGCTGGTCCGGCGGCGGCAGCGGCGCGGCTTCGAATTCGCCGCGGGCCGGCGCCGGCTCAGATTCCTCCGACTGCGCTTGAGCGGCCCGCGCGCACAGCCAACCCGCCGCCAGCCCGCAGATCAGCACTGCTGTTGCGAAGTTTTGCCTGCCGCGCCGTAGCGCCGCGAAGGCGGGTTTCCGTTTCGTTTTCATCATTGCGCTTCTTTCTTTCTGTTCACTTGTCACTTGCCACTCGCCACTTGTCACTGCTTCACTTTCATCAACTGATCGTAAATTAATTGATACGGCTCCGGCCCCAGTCCCAGGTCGCCGCGAAAAGGTTGGTCCAGCGCGAAAATCATGAAAATGACCAGACCGATGAACGTCGCCAGGAGGAGCACCTGGATTCCGTGCAGTCGCGCATCTTCCACTTTGAAAAAGAAGGAGGCACTTAGACCGATGAACGCGCCCACCACAATCACGCCCCACATCACCCCCGGCAGGCCGGTGTTCACCGCATCCAGCCGCAGACGGCGGGCCTGGATCATCAGGTTATAGGCGCGGAGGGTTTCTCCGTGCAGAAGTTTCTGGCCCTCGGTGGCCGGCTCGAATTTGTCCAGCACCGCCTGGAAGCGGGTCATGTGCGCGATGCCGGCCATCGGAATTTGTCCGCGCCGCTGCAATGGCCACGCTTGATGGATGACCTGATCCGTGTAGTCACGAAGTTCCTGCTGCAAGTCCAGGCGGATCGGTTCGGGATAACTGCTCACGTCGCGGTAAAGCGCGTTCAGTGCGCTGGCCTCGCCGGAAATGGTCTTCGAGGTATCCGAGTAGGTCTGCCAGACGCTTATAGCGATCAGCGCCACGGCCAGGCCATAGAACACCATCACCGACTGCAGCATGGCGCCGCTGAATTCCGAATCTGCCGCCTGAATGCGCAGGCGCGGCAGCACGCGGCGGCGGACCAGCAGCAACCCGGCCACGGCGAACAGCCACAGCAGCCCGACAATCGCCGGGCCGGTGATCAGCAACGGAAGATCGAAGAGGGATTCAAACATTGGGGGTTTTGGGTTTGTCGGCTGCTCCCGTCTTCTTTTCCACGAGCGCGGCGGCTTCCGCCATGGCGGCGGCCCAGCGCGGCGGGGCCACCTTCGCACCCTTGATCTCGTCGTAGATGCGGGTGAATTCTCCGGCGTCCAGCCAGATGCCGCCGCATTTGGGACATTGGTCAATCTCGACCTGTTTCAACTCCGAAAACCATTTGCGTTCGAGCACCAGCTCGGGGCAGCGCGGGCACCAGCGCGGCTCGGTGAGCTTCACGTTGGTGACCGGGACTTGCCAGATCGTGTGGAGCGTGGTGGCGGCACTGGCGCTCACGCGCTCCAGTTCCGTGGCATCAAACCAGATGCCGCCGCACCCGCCGTAACAAACGTCGAGGGTCATGCCGCCCGCGCCTTTCTCGCGCAGCGGATTCTTGCAGGAGGGACATTTCATAATCAGTTATCAGTTATGTTTGTTTCGCTGGTGAAGTCGCGGGCCGGGCCGATGGCCAGTCCGGCACGGACCAGCCCGCGTGTTCCACAATCGAATTCTCAGGTTGCTTAACCGGTTCATGGTTTCAGGTCGAATTGCTTGAGCTTCTTCGCCGCCGTGCCGAACGGGCCGAGCTGGTAAACCGCCGCGCCAGCGGGCGAGAAAGTGAAGTTCTCAAACGGTTCGGCCAGCATCTGGTCGAGGTAGCCGGTGGGGGCGACGCCGGTGCTGACGTGCGGATTGAAGTTCGCGCGGGACATCTTCGGATCAAACGTGGAAACGTAATCAATGATGGCCGCGTCCAGGGCGGGATTGTCGTGCGGCGCGGTGAAGGCGCCGATGGGACCGCGTTCCACGAGGAAAGGTTTCGCGGCGGCAATGATGTCCGCCTGCAGCTTGACGATTTCCGGCGTGGGCTTCGCGCAGATGCCCGCTACGCCCACCGGGCCACCTGGCGCATAATAATATTTAAAGGCTTCGAGCTGCATCGCGGTGACGTTGGCCGCGGCGAGCACCTTTTCTTCGGCGGCATAAAGCTTCTCCAGGTCCGCCGTGCGGACGAAGCACTGGAGCATCGTAATGTGCGGCGTATGCGCTGCGTCGAGGGCAAAGCCCTGCGAGTATTCTTTGAGCAGACGCGCGTTGTTGGCGGCGGCATGCTGGAGCATCGTCGCGTCCGGCTGCAGCAGAATGTCGATGGCGATGATCTCGGACGGGAAGACGGTCTTCCAATCGTCCTTCATGCTGACCACGGTCCAGCCGTCCTTCTTCGCGTGGTCTTCCAACGCGGGCGTGAAGAAACCGTATTTCACATCCGGAAGTCCGCGCGCCGGGCCGTAGGCAAATTCCCGCTTCGCATCATCGTGCAGCACGAGCAGTTCAAACCGCGCGCCGCTGCCGCTCTGCGCGTATTCCAGCATCTGCTGGTCGCCCACGGAATTGCCGAATGCGGCGATGGGCCGGCGGCCAATGTGCTGGTTGATGCCCACGGGTTTGTCGGCCTTGTCGTCGTTGAAGTTCAGCGCGGGCAGACGCACGAGCACGGCCTTGCCGTCGCGCAATTCAAACTTCGTCTTGATGCTGCTGCCGATGACCTGTTCCGGCGGGATGCCGTAGACCGCTTCCGTCCACACGCGCATGAATTCGATGCCGCCACCGGAGACGATGTAATTCTTGAAGCCGTTCGCGCGCATATACGCGAGCACTTCGAGCATCGGCTGATAGGTCATATCGATGAAGCGCTTGCCGGTCTCCGGATGTTTCGCGGTGGCGATCCAGTCCTTGACGAGCTGCGCAAACTCATCGGTGGTCATGCCCGTATGCGTGGCCATGAAAAGTTCCATCAGCCCGTGATCGCCGCCTTCGAGCGCCTTTTTCACATCGCCCTTGAGCAGCGAGGCGAACGGTTCTTTCGTCTTCCACTCGGGATGCTGCGGGGCGAGCGCCTTCACCCGATCGGCGACGAAGTAAAACTGGACCGGCGCCGGCTGTTCGCTCCAGAGCGTGCCGTCGTTGTCATACACGGCGATGCGTTCGGGGACGGGCACAAAATCGGGCGAGCCGGGTTTCGTCACCTTCTCGACGAAGTTGATGATGGATTGTTTGGCCGGGCCGTCGTTCCATGAGGGCAACGGGTCGGCGGCACGGGCGGTGGTGGTGGTGAATGCCACCGCAGCGAGGAGCGCGGCAGCGATGAGATTAAGGCTGCGTTTGGTTTTCATGGTTTTAGTTTTGTTGCCAACGAATATTTTGCTTCGCTGGTGAAGTCGCGGGCCAGCCACCCGGCCAGCCCGCGTGTTTCACAAGCGTGGCGTTAGTCGTTGCCCGTCGCGCCTTGCTGCATCTTTTCCAGCACATCGCCCAGGCTGAAGCTGCCGGCCTTCTGGCTCGGCGGGAACTCCTTGAACGTGCTGATGAACTGGCCGACGATGGCCTGCGCCGGGACGAACACAAACGCATGGTTCAGCAACCAGTCGTAATAGGTGTTCGACGTGATGTCGGCGCGTTCGTAGGGGTCGGTGCGCAGGTTGAAGATCTTCGGCACGCGCAGTTCCACAAACGGTGTGCTCCAAATCTTCATCGTGCCGGTGGCCTGCTGTTCCATGAAGACGATCTTCCAGTTGTCGTAGCGCAGCGCGACGAGGGCTGCGTCGTCGTTGAAGTAGAAAAACTCCTTGCGCGGATCTACCTTGGTCTGGCCGGTCAGCAGCGGCAGCAGGTTGTAGCCGTCGAGATGCACCTTGTAGGTCGTGTCGCCGACTTTCATGCCTTTCAGGAGCTGCTCTTTCACGTCGGGAACGCCCACCGCCGCGAGGATCGTGGGCAGGAAGTCGAGATGCGACACAATGTCGTTGTTAACCGTGCCGGCGGGGATGTGACCCGGCCAGCGCACCATCGCGGGCAC
>Ga0187866_1002362_pt1 | contig 15788 bp, 10 predicted proteins | sample June2016WEW_11_1_3_FD_133013 | JGI IMG/M metagenome (GOLD analysis project Ga0187866, IMG submission 133013) | Peatland microbial communities from SPRUCE experiment site at the Marcell Experimental Forest, Minnesota, USA - June2016WEW_11_150 | ecosystem: Environmental > Terrestrial > Soil >...
CCGCCGCGGCCGCCGCCACCACCACCCCGCGCCGGCGCGGCTGCCGCCGCCGGCTGTGGAGTCAGGTCAGTCCGCGTGAAGTCTCCATAATAGCCGTGCGAGTAGACGATGTTGGGAGCCGCCGGATCGATGGCCTGGTTGCTCCCCTCTCCGCCGGGCGCGCCCAGCCAGCTGAGCGGTTGCAGAGTGTCGCGACCTTTGCTCAAGTCGAGCGCCACGCGGCGGCTGCTTGTGTCCTGTATGGAACCGTAGATGTAAAACGGGTTTTGGTTGTCGACTTCCACGTTATAAAACTGAGTGCCCTGGATGCCGGAGGCGCGCTTTGGCGTCACCCCGCCGTCCTGTGTCATGGTGAAACCGCTGTCGGCAGCGACGTACGTGACTTTCGGATCGTCCGGATCGATCCACATCCGATGGTTGTCGCCGCCCCCGGCGAGGTACCTGGTGAACGTGGCGCCGCTGTCGTGTGATACGCTGACGCCCAGCGCGAGGACATAGACGGTGTTTGGGTCCTTCGTGTCAACACGGATTTGCGTGAACACCCAGCTATAGGTGTTGCCGAGGCTCATCATGTTCAGTGCCGTCTCCGGTGTCAGGCCGCTCACTTTGCGCCAGGACTGGCCCTTGTTGTCGCTACGGAAGACTTCGAGACCCTTGATGATGTTGCTGCCAGGCGGAAGCAAACGCCTGTAAGCATCCAGTTCGCCAGGCTTGGCGGCCCGACCGGCATCGGCGCTGTCGATGATGGCATAAATCACATTGGGGTTGGAGCGCGAGACATCGATGCCGACACGACCGCGAAACTGGGCCGGCGTGAGGCCGTCGTTAATCGCTGTCCAGGTCTTTCCTGCATCGGTTGTTTTCCAGACGCCGCCTTCGCCAAAGCCCGGCTCGACGCGTGGATCGTTCCACTTCCTGCGGATGCGCTGCCACATCGCGGCGTAGACGGTGTTAGGATCGGATGGGTCCATCACGAGATCCACCGCACCCGTCATGGGGCTGCGGTAAAAGACCTTGGCCCACGTCTTGCCGCCGTCCGTCGTCTTATACACCCCGCGCATCTCGTTGGGCGTCCACTCGTGGCCCGATGCCGCGACGTACACGATATCCGGATTCGTGGGATTCACTAGAACGCGGCCGATGGTGCCGCTGTCGGTCAGACCCATCTGGCGCCAGGTCTTGCCCGTGTCAATCGATTTGTAGATGCCCGTGCCGGCTTGGCCGGCGCGAAACAGATTGTCCTCGCCCGTGCCTACCCAGACGATATTGTGATCCGATGGCGCAACGGCGACATCGCCGATGCTCGACGTGGCTTCGTGCTCGAAGATGGGCCGCCAGGTGTCTCCGCGGTCGTCGGACTTCCAGACGCCGCCGCTCGCGGCGCCCACATAGATTGTGCGCCGGCCGTTATCGTCGGCTACGGCGATCGAAGTCAGGCGCCCGGTGTTGTTGGACGGGCCGATCGACTGCCACGACAGCGCCTTGTAAGGCGAGGCCGCGGTCATCGCCTGGTGCGTACCGAAAGCCTTCAGTTGAAACTCAATCCCGGCTCGCGTTGGCGCCTGCGAAAGGATGACCGGAACCGCCAATGCGGCAGCGCACACAACCAGCGTGATTGCTCCCCTCCAGTGTGATGTTCGATGCATGAATTCCTCCCAGGATAGGCCTTCACTCCAAGATCTGGTTCATTGCACTTAAACTGCATGACCGAGGATAACATGAGTCGGCGTGGGAAGTCGCCGAATTCTCCACCAGGCCGGTATTGCGGATTACGTGCTCAACGCGCGTCTGCCATGTGGCCGACCTGCACCGCGAGCATCGAGATGGAGCCTCCGTCGATGCCCTGCACTGGGAAGGTGATGACTTCACCTCGTTGGCGCGTGCCGATCACGTAAAGCAGCGGGAGATAGTGGTCAGGCGTCGGTATGGAGAGCCTCGCATCCGGGCCAAGCGATTCGTATTCGAGGAGCGGTTTGTAGTCTCCGGCGAGCAGCAATTCCCTTGCGGTGGTTTCGAAGCGAACAGCCCAATCATACGGTTCAGGCATGGGCCGGCTCCAGGCGTAGGCGCGCAGATTGTGCACCAGGTTGCCGCTGCCCACAATCAGGATGCCCTCCTCGCGCAGAGAAGCGAGCCTGGCCCCGATTTCGAAATGAAAGGACGCCGGCTGCGTCGCGTCGATGCTGAGCTGAACTACCGGAACACCCGCGTCCGGGTACACGTGCCGCAACACCGACCACGTTCCGTGATCAAGTCCCCATGATTCGTCGAGCTCCACCGGCAATGGAGCCAGCAGGCCCTCGATTCGGCGTGCGAGAACCGGATCACCCGGGGCCGGATACTGCACCCGGTAGAGCTCGTCCGGAAATCCCCCGAAATCGTGAATCGTCTCCGGCGCCGTGGCGATCGTAACCGCGCTGCCAGGAACAAACCAGTGAGCGGAGATCGACAAGACCGCCTTGGGCCTCGGTGTTTCCTGCCCTATGCGGCGCCATCCCGCCGTGTAGCTGTTCTGTTGCACGGCGTTCATGGGATTGCCATGACCGAAAAAAATCGCAGGCAGTATATTCGCCATCCGAAAGTGTCCTTCTTTCTCAACCCTAAGGCGTCACGATGTCCTTGTTGTGCAAGTTGGCCCCGTACGGCCACAGGACCTGATGGCGCATCGCCTCGAGCGCGTCGCCGTCGATCTCACAGGGACCGGGAATAAAGAGTTCGCAACCACGATTCATAGCTGCCTCGTTCTGCCGCCAGCCAAAGCCTTCGGCACTCCGTCATACTGACTCTAGTGCAACCTCTGCTTCCGGATTCCGGGCATCCAGGTAGTGAATGGAGACAGAGCCTCCGCAGCAGCGCAGGAGCAGCTGTTTCAGTTCTTCCGCGGCCTGCTCGATTTCCGGCCGGCTGATTGCGGGTATCATGCCATCGACATTGATCGCCACGTTTTTCGTCTGCGGCGTCATTTTGGAAAAATCCGCATTTCTCCAGTTCCAGCGCCGGCACAGCACCTTTTTGCTCTTCCGGTTCACCAGGATGATTTCTCCCGGCTCAGGGCGCTCGACCTCATCAGGCTTGAAAAGAGGAGCAAATGTCTCGTCGCAAACGGCGCGGCCTAAACTCAGGTCGCCGTTAACAGTGTCCACATCGTCTCCGCCGCACGGGACGAGGTACTTGATGCTGATGACGTTGAACGCGTCGACTGCGGGTGAAATGGAACGCAACGGCTTGCCCGCCTTTACCTGCTTGGCGAGAAATACGATTGACGGCGTGAATTTATTCGGGTTGGCGCCAAACTTGAGATATGCCTGTTTCCAAGCCAAAAGACGCGGATGCGTCGCCGCATCGACATCCGGGTTCGATCGAACCTTCTCTTCCTCTTCCCTGAGAAGTTTTTCGAGGTCGGGGCACCACCGTGAATTGTCGATTCCTGTGGCAACGACGAGTCCCCTGCAATACTGCGGGAACATTTGAAAAACATTCGCTTCAACGTGGAATCGCATAGCGCCTCCAGGTGAACGAAAAGCAGACACTGTTTAAAGGGGTAAAGGGATAAAGGAGTAAAGGGTCAAAAACTGGTTCTCCCCTTTGCTACTTTGTTCCTTTGCCCCTCGACCCCTGAAGTTTGGGAGCCCAGCGAGCTAAATCATTCCCTTGAGCAAGGCCTCCGCCCTGATCAAAGCCGCATCGGGGACGGTCGATCTGCGGTCAAAAGGCCGGCCGACAGGTATCGTCGCATCGATGATCATCTTGGACCCCACTCCTTCCTCTTTCATGGAGGGATCCAACGCCTTGTACGATACACCCCTGAGGATGTCAACATCCTCCTCGGGTTGTGCACGAGTCGCTATGGCCCACCAGACTTCCTGTTCGTTATATGGATCTATGTCATCATCGACCACAACCACGTTCTTGACGAAATCTGCTGTGGCCAGGGCGATCTGGGCGGCCTGCGTGGCTTGTCCTGCAACGCTTTGCTTGAGCGATATGTAGCAGTTATGGCGCCCGCAACCGGAATTCGCCAGATGCACACCCCGGACGTTGGGCAAGGAAGCCTTGATCCTCTTATAGATGGTGGCTTCCCTGGGAATCGCTCCCAGCATCCAGTTGTCAGCGTGACCGACAAAAATGCTCTGGTAACAGGCGCCTTCACGGTTTGTGATCGCCTTCACCTCGATTACCCACCCCGATCTTTGAGGGCCGGTATGCCCATGATATTCCCCAAACGGGCCCTCAACCTCTCTGCAGCCGGCCAGGACCTCGCCCTCAATCAGCAGGTCGGCATCGGCGGGCACCAGGAAGTCTTCACCCCAGGATTCCGAGGCCGTCAGCCGCACGTTCTCACCCATGATCGACCCGATGACCTCATAATCGTCGGCATCGAACGGCACGCTGTTCAGAGTTCCCAGAAAGAAAGCAGGGTGATGACTGACAACAATCACGACCGGAGTGTTCTTCCCGGCAGCCTCATGGCGCCGGACTATCTCCCGGCTGTGCCTGCGCGCCATGTGCAAACCCAGCCGTCTTGGTCCCTTGAATGCAGTCTGCAAAAACGCCGTGTTGTAGGCTTTGCTTTCGGGATCGCGCAGGATCAGAGCCATGTCGATGTAAGGCGCCAAATCCATTTCATGGTGCCGAGCAATCGGCAGATCTCTCAAGTCAGCCTCATCTCCGACTTTCACTGCTTGTCTGACAGGCGCCAGGCTCTTCGGGATCACTTCGGGCGGGCATACGCCTGCTTCCCGTCTTCCGTATTCTATTGCCAGCGCAAGCTTGCTGTCTTCCCTCCTCATTCCGAGCGCCAGCGCACAGCGCGCGCGGTCGGCAAATACATTCATGACCAATGGAAATTCAGAGACCTGGCCCTTCAGGTTTAAGGGTCGCCTGAACACCACCAGCGGATACTTCGCCGCCATCTCAAGCCGTCTCAATACGGCTGTCGCCTCAAAGGCGGCGGGATTTACCTCCTCTTCCATGGAGAGTATTTCCCGCGGACAGACCCCCGCCAGCTTGTCCAGGTACCCTTTCATGGATGCCAATGCACATACCTCCTGAAGACGGCAATGCTCCTTGCTTCAGAGAACCAAAAAATGGCACCAATTGGTCTTCATTGCTTTGGCTTGATTGGCCTATCGTGCTCCGACCCCAATCCCCCAGATCAGAAACCGCGCCCTCTTACGCCACCTTCTTGAAATCGATAAATCCGCGCTCCACATCCGTGCGGGTCAGTTGCACGCGGAGCCTGTGACCGACGTCCAGGCCTTGAAAGCCGCTCACCAGTCTTCCTTCAACGGGCAATTGCAGCAGACGGACCCAGGTGCCCTTGTCGGATGCGCCGGTGACGAGAGCATCAAAGCGTTCACCGATTCTTGATTCCAGCAGCATGGCCGCGGCGGATTTTCCGACCTGCCGTTCGACCTTCTTCGCCGCGTCCTCAGCTGCGGTGCAGTGCTGTGCGAGCGCCTCCAACTCATCATTCTGATAGGGCTGGGAGTGTCCGGCGAGCGCTGCCTTCAGCAACCGCTGCGTGATCAGATCGGGGTAGCGGCGGTTCGGTGCCGTGGCGTGAGTATAATCCCTGACCGCCAGACCGAAGTGCCCGGCTGCACTCTCGCCTGGAAGTTCGACGACATATTCGCCGGCGCCCATCAGCTTAATGATGCTGAGGGAAAGATCGGGAAAGCGAAGAGGATCCGCGGCTTTCCGCGATACCAGGAATTGCTCGAGGGCATTTGCGTCGGGCTTCTGAGGCAGTGCGAAGCCCAGCTGTGAGGCAATGTCGATGATCCCGTCCCAGCGCTTGGGTATGCGCACAACGCGCCGCAACGACGGAAGCATTTTGGAGGCGAGGTACCGCGCGGTCACGCCGTTTGCGGCAATCATGAAGTCCTCAATAATGTCATGGGCGCGGTTGTTTCTTTCTTCCGCAATATGCGTAAGTTCATCTCCGTCAAACAGCGGACGCGCTTCTATGGTTTCGAGACTGAGCGCACCGTGCGCGTGCCGCAGGGCCTTCAGCTTTTGGGCCACGCGCTCTTGCAGCCGGAGGTTCTCATCGAGACCGACGACCGAGCCGATCCCAGATGGCATCGAACCGTTACCCTCCAGCCAAGCGGCAACGCTGTTGTAGGCAAGCTTGGCATGATTACGAACCGTTGCTCCATAAAGGTCAGAACTCTGCAGTGTTCCATCCCCGGCGATCACTATTTCAACCACGATGGCGAGGCGGTCCGATTCATAGTTGAGAGAGGTAAGATCGGTCGAGAGTTTCTCGGGCAACATGGGAAATGTCTCGGCGCCGGTATATACCGATGTGGTATTGTGCCGCGCATGATCGTCAAGTGCTGATTGTTTCTTAACGACCGCGTCGACATCGGCAACCGCTACCAGGATCCTTGCGGCCCCTCCGGGCAAGGCTTCGGCGACGGTGAGTTGATCAAGATCCCGCGAGTCATCGTTATCTATGGAACACCAGGCAAGGTGCCTGAGATCTCGCGTCGATTCTTCACTTCGAATGGCAGGGCCGTTGATTCCGTCGAGCTCGGCCAGCGCCAGGGGCGGGAAATCGGGAAGAAGCCCTCTTCCGAGCATCGCCCGGCGGGCGATGCCTCTTAAGATTGAGCGGTGCTGCTTGTCATCGCCTTGCGTCATAATGTCCCCGACAAAGATTTGGGCATTTTTTTGATACCCCGACTTCGTTTTGGAAAATGCCGTCGGACCCTTGCGGCAATCTGTCGATCCGTCATCTTGTCAACGCTTTCAATACCAACTACGCGCTCGCCGAGCGCTTCATTCTCAAGACGTTTTTCGAGTTCGACCTTTGCCTCGCCGGGACCAAATATCAGAATGGAATCGGCGTCACGGATACACGATATTACATGATCGTAGTATTTATTGAGATGGCCGGTAAAGCGCTTGTCTCGCTGGTCCTCTGCCGAGTCCTCCTGCGGTGAACCGGAATATCGGACATGTTTCTCCATGTCTGATCTGATCAAGCTTGTCTCTTCTCCCTTGTCAGTGACACTCACGATAACCGTCTTTCGGTGGTCAATCCAAAGACCCACTTCTCTTCTCATAGAATCCTCCTCAGATATTTTACTCACCTCTCGTCAGTATTGCAGTTCCGGCCACGGTGGCCTCCGGCATGTGATGGTTCGTGCAGATTAAAGCAGCGCATGTCGTCGATAAAACCAGGACTTAACGGCTTGCACCACCAGAAGGTAAGTCACGGCCAATCCTGCAATCGCACCCAAAAGCGACAACGGCAGCGGGATAAACCCCACGAGGCTCCCGGCCGGCGTGTACGGCAGCACCACAGCGACGGCGACCACTGCCAACACGCCGATCACCAACGAGCGGCTGGGACAGCTCTTGAACGGATTGCCCGCCGTGCGAATCACAAATACCACCAGTGTCTGTGTCGCCAAAGATTCCACGAACCATCCGGTGTGGAACAGCGGCGCGTTGGTGGTAGCGTGGAACACCCAGAGCAGCACCCCGAAGGTAAGGAAATCGTAGATCGAGCTTATGGGACCTATGATCATCATGAACTGGCGAATGAAGCCGATCTGCCAGCGCTTGGGCCGGTGCAGCAGCGCGGGGTCGACATTGTCGCTGGGGATGCTGATCTGGGAAAGGTCGTACAGAAAGTTGTTCAGCAGGATCTGCGTCGGCAACATAGGCAGGAAGGGCAGGAAGAGCGACGCCGCGGCCATGCTGAACATATTGCCGAAATTCGAGCTGGTGCCCATGATGATGTATTTCATGATGTTGGCGAAGGAGCGCCGCCCCTCGATTACCCCGTCGTTCAAAACCGCCAGATCCTTTTCCAGCAGGATGATCTTCGCGGCATCCTTGGCCACGTCCACGCCGTTCATGACGGATATGCCTACGTCCGCGGTGTGCAGCGAGGGTGCGTCATTGATGCCGTCACCCCCGTACGCGACGACGTGCCCGCGCGCTTTGAGAGCGACGATGACCCGGTTCTTCTGCTCCGGAGACACGCGGGCGAAGATGGCGCCGTTCTCGGCCTGGAAGGCCAGAGCGGCATTATCCATCGCATCGACCTGGTTCCCGGTGAGAATGCGGTCCGACGCCAGCCCAACGTCTTTGGCAACCTTCTGGGTCACATACTGGTTATCGCCGGTCATGACGACCACGGAGATGCCATTCTGTTTAAGTGCCTCCAGAACGTCATGGACCCCTTCCTTGGGCGGGTCCAGGAATGCCGCAAACCCGGCCAGCGTCATATCCCGCTCATCCGCCGGGGTGTAGACATCGCGCTTGTCCACTTTCAGCACCGCTACGCCGAGGGTGCGGTAACCGTCGGCGCTCAGCTTCTTGAAAGTCTCCTCCGCCGCAGCACGCCGGCTTTCATCGAACGGCTGGGATGATCCATCGATGTTCACGGTTTGGCAGATGCCAAAGATGCTCTCTGCCTCGCCCTTGGTAATGAGAAGATGTTCGTCGCCGTGTCGCACCACCACCGAGAGGCGTTTGCGGTTAAAATCGAAGGGGATCTCGTCCACCTTGACATACTCCACAATTTTAGGACGCTCGTGCTTCAAGACGGCATCGTCAAGGGGGCTCTTGATGCCCGCTTCAAAATAGCTGTTCAGATAGATGAGCCGCAGAACATTGTCATCCGCCTTCCCCAGGATGTCCACGTGCCGGTCCAGCACGATTTCCCCTTCGGTCAGTGTGCCCGTCTTATCGCTGCAGAGGATTGTCACGCTGCCGAAATCCTCGATTGCCGCAAGTTGCTTGACCAGGACCTTCTTCCTGGTCATCCGCCTCGCACCCTGGGCCAGGGTGACCGTGATGATCATGGGCATCATCTCAGGGGTCATCCCTACCGCCAGGGCGACTGCGAAAAGGAATGACTCCAGCAGCGGGCGGTGGAAATAGAGGTTTACCAGGAGAACAAAAAGCACGAGCAGCATGATCACCCGGGTAATCATCAACCCAAAGTGGCGGATGCCCCGGCCAAACTCGGTCTCTGGCGGTCTGGTAGCCAAACGCTGCGCGATCGCTCCGAGTGCAGTACTTCGGCCGGTGCGGACGATGACCGCGGTGCCAAGCCCTGTCTGAACCGCAGTGCCCAGGAATACACTGTTGGTCGCGTCGGCAATACCGTGCACACCCGCTGGTAAATCGTGCGCGGACTTCTCGACGGGCAGCGACTCCCCGGTGAGCGCCGACTCGCGCACCTGCAGGTCTTTCACATCCAGCAGACGTGCGTCTGCCGGCACCAGATCACCCGCATTGAGCCGGACGATATCCCCGGGGACCAGCTCCGCAATCGGCAGTTCCCGCTCCTGTCCATCACGAATCACGGCCGCCGTGGTGGCAACCTGCTTGCGAATCTCTGCCACCGCGTGTCGAGCCTGGAATTCCATGAAGAAGTTCAGCAGAACGCTCAGGAGGACGATGGCGATGATGATGACCCCACCAACGTGGTCCCCCAGTCCGATGGATATTCCGCTGGCCACGAGAAGGATGATGACGAGTGGATTGGCAAATAGGCGAAGGAAGGTGAGCAGGCCTGCGAAACGCGACTCCTGCACCATACTGTTGGGGCCATAAAGACGCACCCGCCGTTTTGCCTCGTCGGTAGTCAGCCCGGTCGGAGTTGCCTGCAGAAGTTGAAGTAGGTCCTGCAGGGGTTTGTCCCAGAAGGTCTCCAGGTTCTTATCTCGTATCTCCATGCAGGCAGCTCCCGTCAATGGCGCAGTAAATCTTACACCTGCTCTCACAGTCAGTGCGATCAATAGTGAACAACGTCGGGTGCAATTGTGAACAGCTCTTGTCTGAAAATCAGCAGGGACGATCAAGGTAATCGGGGATTTACCAATCAGTTCACAATCAAGCAGGCATTTGGAACGCGGCGCTAAAGCGCCGCACTCCAAGGCACTGTACCGAGCCCCGCGAGTCTTTTGTCTACCAACCTGTGAACTGATTAGTAACTCAGCCGCTGATTGAGGTCGTCGAGGGCAATAACCTCAGGGTCATAGTGTATAGATCCCTCGGGGGCTGAGGGCGCTCGGGGCGGTCCCACCGTGTGAGGTAACGCAGGAATCTCTGGATGACGGGGGCGCTGTTGGTCAGGCTGATGATCTTGAGCGGGCCACCGCAACCCATGCAAATCAGAGGGTCCGGCTTCGTACACCTTCTTGATCAACCGCACCCAGGAGCGTCTGCCGGCTTTTGGATCTTTCCGGATCGTTCGGTGATTCGGCCTCGGAATCGGTGAACGCGTAGCTTGTCCTCCCTTTCCTTTATTCTTGTACTCCCGGATAGAGATGGTTATAAGGATATAGATGATCCAGTATACAAACGGGCGGCGATTGCCATGAAGAGCAACGATCAAGACGAAGGCACGTCGATCCACAAGGTGACGGCGAACCAGGCGGAGCCCATACGCCGCGAGAGCGATGAGCTGTTCCTGGAACTGATGGCCCACCTCCAACAAATAATTTGGATCAAGAACGCCGCGGACGACGCGGTGCTTTACGTCAGCCCCGCCTACGAGACCATCGGCGGCCGCTCCTGCCAAAGCCTCTACGACAACTACCAAACCTTCCTCGATGCCATTCACCCGGAGGACCGCGAGCGGGTGGCAGGAGCGATGGCCGGCCAGCGCGAGACCGCTGGATACGAACAGGAGTATCGGATTGTGCGTCCCGATGGGGCGATACGGTGGATCTGGGCGCGGAGCTATCCAGTTCGCGACGGCCAGGGCCAAGTCATACGCTTCGCGGGCATTGCCGAGGACATCACCGAACGCAAGTCGCTTGAGCAAGACCGGGCAAGGCTGGCGGCCATTGTCGAATACTCGGAAGACGCCATGGTGAGCATGTCGCTGGATGGCATCGTCATCAGTTGGAACCACGGGGCCGAGCGACAGTATGGCTACTCAGACGAGGAAATGATCGGACGCCCCATCTCCCTCCTGTTCCCGCCCGATCATTTCCAGGAATACCTGCAGATCATGAAAAGAGTTCGGAAGGGCGAGGTGATTCCTTCGTATGACACGGTGCGGAAGCGAAAAGATGGCACGTTGATAAACATTTCGGTGAGCATCTCTCCCATTGAGACTCGCGATGGGGAGACCATCGGCGCTTCGAAAATCGCCCACGACATTACCAGGGTAAAGAGGTTGGAAGAGCAGTTCCGGCAGGCGCAGAAGATGGAGGCGATGGGCCGGCTGGCCGGGGGCATAGCCCACGACTTCAACAACCTGATAACCGTCGTTTCCGGATACAGTGATCTGCTGCTGGATACGTTGCCTCCATGCGTCCCCTCCAGAGAGTTGCTCATGAGGATCAAAAACGCCGTGGAGCGGGCCACTTCTTTGACCCATCAACTACTGGTCTTCAGCCGGAAGCAGATGCTTGAGCTGAGGGTGGTGGATCTCAACGCCATCGTGGCCAACAGTGAAAATATGCTCAAGCGGCTGGTGGGGGAGGACGTGGATATGGTGACCGTTCTCGGCCCCGCGTTGGGCCGGGTCAAGACCGATCCCGGCCTGATGGAACAAGTTCTGATAAACCTGGTGGTCAATGCGCGGGACGCCATGCCCCAGGGCGGCAAACTCACGATCGAAACCGCCAACACGGTTCTGGATCAAACCTACGTACGCTCACACGCGGAGGTGAAACCCGGCCGTTACGTCATGCTGGCGGTGAGTGACACCGGCTATGGCATGGACGATCAGACGAAGACGCTTATTTTCGAGCCGTTCTTCACCACCAAGGAAGAAGGCAAAGGGACGGGCCTTGGATTAGCGATGATCGACGGATTTATCAAACAGAGCGGTGGTCATGTCTTCGTGTACAGTGAGCTGGGAAATGGAAGTACGTTCAAGATATACCTTCCGGAAGTGGAAGACGCCCTGTCGTCGGTCCCGCTGCCTCCGGCCGTCGAAAAAACGCCCCATGGCGACGAAACGATACTCCTGGTGGAGGACGATGTAGCAGTTCGATCGCTCGCCCGGCACATACTTCAGACGTGCGGATACACGGTTCTGGAGGCGGCTCAGGGCGACGAAGCCGTCCACTTGGCCGAAACGCACCAAGGCGCGATCCACCTGCTCGTTTCGGATGTTGTGATCCCGGGAACAAGCGGTCGCCGGTTGGCCGAACTGATCGCGGCACTGAAACCCGGCATCAAGGTGTTGTTCATGTCCGGCTACACGGACGACGCCGTGATTCGCCGCGGTATCCTGGCATCCGAAATCGCTTTTCTGCAAAAGCCCTTCACGCTGGATGCGCTGGTTCGCAAAGTGCGGAATGCGCTCGATCAAGACGATGCTTCAATTAGATTGGCTTGATTAGCTTATCGTGGTCCGACCCCAGTCCCCTTCAGTCCCCTTCGGGGTGGCACTTAGCACTCCACCCTGAGCCGAGGTGGCTACTTCCCCACACGGAAATTGGAGATATAGCTGAATAAGCCAAATACGTTCACCAGCCACAAAACCACGGCGATAACCACGACCCCATTCATGATCCTTTTAATGGACCCCTGCATGGGGATGTAGTTGTTAATGAGCCAAAGAAGAACTCCGATCACGATCAGGATCAGCACCAGTTGAATTAAAGGCATGATACACCTCACTGATTATTGTGCGTTCGGAGCAGGCCCACAGGGCGCGGCTCCGGTCATGCATAGTTCAAAGAATTCCAAACAAATTAGCTTTCTTCTTATACCTTGGAAATGAGTCGCGTGTCAGTTCACTACGGCTCACTCGTGTGATCAAGATTGCTCACCTCAGCCTGCATGAGCAATGTTGACCAGACTTATGATCCGTACTGAACTGACACGCGAATTGATCCTGGGTATAAGAAGAGTGCCTTGAGTTGTCCGCCAGAATCTGGTGGGAGGCGGATGTCAATAGGGAGGAGTACATGTTCACGGACGAGAACGGAGGTTCAGTTGTGGTTGGGAATGGAGTTGATCGATGAGAGACAGGAAGAGCTTCTGGGCGCGATTGAACGTCCACGGACTTCGATGCCTCGGGCGGGCCGATGCAGTCGTGGTCTACCGCCCGCGGTACGCATGGTTGCGGCGTATCCTGCTCCTCGTAGCTTCGTCTCTGTCGTTGCTCCTGCTCCTCCTGGCAACCGCACTCATCCATCACGTCTACTTCGATCGGAGCAGCCTCCCAGACCTTGAGCCTTTCATCCGTTTCGAGCCTCCCACGACCGGCATGGTCTACGACGCGCAGGGCAAGGTGCTGATCGAACTGGCAGGGGAGTACCGCAAGGTAGTCTCTTACGACGACGTGCCCGTCATCCTGCGCCAGGCTATCCTGGCTGCCGAGGACAAGAATTTCTTCTCTCACTCGGGCGTGGAATACCGGGCGCTGCCGCGGGTGATCCAGAAGACGGTGGTACGCTCTCTGTCCGAGTGGTGGAAGAGCGGTGGGTTCCGGCTGCTGCTTCCCCAAGGGGGTTCGACGCTTACGCAGCAGCTCGTCCGCGGCTACTTCCTCCAGGATCTGACGAGCCGCGAGACCGGCGACATCCTCTTCAGCAAAGGTCTGGCCCCGCGGCTCGTCTCGGCGGTTCTGGGTGTCCCGGCCACGAACAAGCTCTTCCGCAAGCTGGAGGAGGCACGCCTGGCTCTCTGGCTCGAGAAGGAGATGCGCCGGCGCTATGGATCGCAGGAGCGAGCCAAGCGCGAGATTTTCGCCCGCTCGGCCAGCTTTCTCTACCTGGGCAATGGCCGCTACGGCTATGCCGCCGCCTCCGAGTACTACTTCGGCAAGCCCCTCTCGGGCTACACGCAGGAGGACGCGGGAAAGGCCGCGTTGCTGGCGGGGATCACCAAGTCACCCAAAGACTACGCCCCGGTATCCGGTGACCCGCGGCCCCTGCGCCGCCGCAACCAGATCCTGGCCCTGATGGTGCGCAACGGCTACATCCCCGAAGGCCTCGCGAAACGCTGCCAGGCCGAGCCGGTCCTCGTGGCGCCCCACAGCCAAATCAAGACTCATGCCCCCGCTGCGATCGAGAACGTCCTGGACGAGCTGAAGCATCACGGAGAATCCCGTTTCGGGTTTGAAGATCTCATCCAGGGTCGGATCTCGGTCCAGTCTACGCTGGACGAGCGGGTCCAGACCATCGTGAACGAAGCCCTGGAACAAGGCCTCGCCCTCTACGAGCAGCGACATCCCAGGGCGAAGGGGTTGGTCCAGGGTTCTGTCGTGGTGCTGCGTAACGCAGATGCGGCGATCCTGGCCGAGACGGGCGGGCGGCAGGTCTATAAAGACCGCGACACCCGCTACTCCGACTACAATCGCGTCACAGGCTCGCTGCGGCAGCCGGGCTCGGCATGGAAACCGCTGGTCTACCTGGCCGCGTTTCGCCGGGGAATGGACCTTGGCACCACGGTGCCCGACGAGCCCATCGAGGTGCCCCAGGGCACCGATGGCGACGTGAAGTGGATCGCCAACTACGACAACCTGTTCAAAGGACCGATCCCGATCCGTCAGGCGCTGGCTGAGTCCCGCAACGCGGTGGCCGTGTGGATCACTCGCGAAATCGGCCTGGACGGGGTGATCCGGACCGCCCGGGAACTTGGGATCCGCACCCCCCTGCAGCCCTACATCACCACAGCTCTGGGCGCTTCGGAGGTGCGGCTGATGGAGCTGGCAGGGATCTATCGCGCCATGGCCTCGGGTTCCCTGGCCGAGCCGCATATCATTGATCGCGTGATTGACGCCTCCGGCGAGGTGGTCTACAAAACGCCGCGGCCCGTGCGGGAGATCAACTCCGCTGCGCTGAGCCTGATCCAGGAGGGGCTGCGCGGCGTGGTCCGTCTCCCGGACGGCACCGCACACAGTCTCGACGGCCGCGACTTCCCGATTCCCGTAATGGGCAAGACAGGAACGACGAGCGATTTTCGCGACGCGCTGTTCGTGGGATCTACCTACGGGCCGGAGGGAATCACCGTGGCGGTCCGGGTCGGCTTCGACGATGACCGCACGCTGGGCGCGACGGAGACCGGAGCGCGCACCGCGCTGCCGATCTTCCGCGAGATCATGCTCCGCGTCTATCGGAACCAACTGGTGGGGCCGGTGCCGCGGTTTCCCCGCGAGATCGAGGAAGGAATCGACGGGTACCTTGCAACGCAGATCGTGTTGGGAGCGGTCGGCGACAAGCCCGCGCCGCGAGCCCCGACATCGTTCGCTTCGCCCCTACGCGCGCTGCTCCGCCGGTGACGGCCGAGGCCAGCGCAAACCCTGAAGCGGCGACAGACTCATCATGCGAATGAAGGCCTTTCACCCCTGCAGGGGCTGCTTCGAAAATACCCTGGGCGGGCTGAAGCCCGCCCCCACGAGTGAATCACTCAGCTTGGCGTGGACGCACTGTGGCTCTTTCGTGGGTCCGGGCTTCAGCCCGGACAATATCATTTTCATGCGTCACTGGGTGCGCCACGGCGCATGAGGGACTGCTTCCGCTTTGGTCTTATGCACTGTTCCATCCGGGTGATTTGGGGGAGAGTAGACCGTTTATAGCTTTAACTGCGTCACCTTCGACGGATTAATCACATTATGATAAGTTCCCGCTGAAACGACGGCCGCATCCCCGTCGCGCACCAGGGATACCTCCTTCTCGTTGAAGACAGATTTGGCCTCTCCCTGCTCGATGCGGAAGAACTGATCGACATTCGGGTGCACCTCGTCACCGATCTCTTCGAGCGGCTTCAGGCACATCACCACGAGTTGGGAGTGCTTGCCGGTGAATAGCACCGCCGGTTCGCCGTTCTTCAAGCAACGATAAGGTCTC